>Ga0187815_10000325_pt1 | contig 23371 bp, 20 predicted proteins | sample NC_S_5_FD_132962 | JGI IMG/M metagenome (GOLD analysis project Ga0187815, IMG submission 132962) | Wetland sediment microbial communities from Neuse River Estuary, North Carolina, USA - ASW-S_5 | ecosystem: Environmental > Aquatic > Freshwater > Wetlands > Sediment | place: USA: North Carolina...
CAATCTTGCAGTTCGAGTGGCTTTCAATCCCAATATCACGACGGCATGGTTCACCTCGGTCATGGGAATCATCAACAGTGTGACAATGCTGGCCATTATCCTCGCCGGAGCCGCTGTGGTCCGGGAACGGGAGCATGGCACGATGGATCACCTGCTCGTGATGCCGCTCACGCCCTTCGAGATCGCGATGTCGAAGATCTGGGCGAACGGCCTCGTCATCGCCGTGGCGGTTGGCCTTTCCCTCTATCTCGTTGTCCGCCTGCTGTTGAGGATCCCAGTTGCCGGCTCAATCCCACTCTTTATGTTCGGCACTGTCCTTTATCTGTTCTTTGCAACCGCCATCGGATTATTCCTGGGTACGGTTGCCCGGTCCATGCCGCAGCTCGGTCTACTGTACATGCTGGTCGCCGTTCCGATGAACGTGCTGTCCGGCAACGCCACGCCGCTGGAAAGCATGCCGCGCTGGCTGGCGATTACCATGCAGGCATCGCCCTCGACCCATTTCGTTTCGTTCGCGCAAGCCATCCTTTATCGCGGTGCCGGCCTGGACGTGGTGTGGTCGCAATTTGTCGTCGTCGCAGGAATTGCCTCGCTGTTTCTGATCCTGTCACTTCTTCGCTTCCGCTCTACCCTGAGCGGATCGTCCTAGCGGTACTTGCGGACTGGTCCTCTCTCTTTTTTGGGGTAGAGGGAATGCACGGAAAGGAATTGACTGGCCTCCCACTTCCACCGGCCGAAATGACCCATGACCGTCCTGCGAGCGCCGAAGGGGTGGGCGGGACCGGAGGTGGATGGCCTGAGGGGTGAAGGATTTTGGCCCGCGCATCAGATGCCGATCGCCCGACCCTGGGATCCAAACCTCCCATCTAAGGAAAAATACGCGCCCTAGTGCACGAGAGCGTGAGCAATATAATTCACTAACAGATGTAGATTGACCGTTCGCCGTGGTAGAAGGGCCAGCTTCCGCGCTGGGAGGGTAGTCACGTGGATCGTTTCGTTCACGATCAGAACCTGAAGCTCTACAGGCAAAAGCTTGCCGATCCCAACATTGGAGAGGTCGAGCGCGAGACCATCAGGAAGCTGTTGGCCGAAGAGGAAGCCAAAGAGACACTTCCAGGTCGCCTTCCGCAAACGAGCCGCCCAGACCAACGCTGAATGGATCGAGACGCTTTCTTGCAGACGCTGATTTTGTGCGAACAGCAAATTGCGGACAACGAAGTCCGGTTGTGCACCAGGCAAAGCTGATCACGAAAGCGGAGGTCGACGGCCGAGACACTGCCGAGGCAAAGAGCGTCCTTACCACCATGCGCACCACGCAAGTTCCGCGGCGGCAGTAGCGCCTGCGCATTCTGAACCTGCTCGATGAATAGGGACGACTAGTCTGGCAGCTCTCCGGCAATCCATCAAGCGCCCGACGCGCCGGTCAGATGTCCCTCGATCTCGCCGATCGGGTGCTTGGTAAGGTCCTTGTTGATCTCGGCAATGATAAGCGCGCGAACGTCCGAATGGAAGGTGTTTCGGAGATCGGCAAGCGTCCTGGGGGGAGCCACGATGACGAGCGCTGGCACCTTCCGTTGCCGGACTACCCGCTCCATTTTTTCGGCCACCTCCTTGGCAAACCGATGCTTCTCGATGTTGTGCCAGTCGACAGGTTCTACCGCGCTGCGTTGGCCTGAATGCAGTGCCTTACTTACCCGCCCGGGCCGTTCACTCCCCTGCGCATGAGTAAGGGGATTGACGTCCTCGAACACGCTTTCACTGATCAGGTTCGGGTATTTCTCATCACCTTCGTTCCTTAGAAAGAGAGCCTTGCGGCCATCTCCGACGAAGACAAAGGCATTGTGCGGTATCTTGAGCAAGCCCATCGAGCTACTTCCATGCGCGCCAAGCCGATCTCTGTTTCACCTTCAATCGTGGCTCAGAGCAGTCTAGCTTAGACAAGCCGAGGGCTCTTGGGTTGAGGAGAATCAAAGCAGGCGCACAATGCCGGATTAATTTATCAATTGGCATCTGTTCTAGGGAGCGGCGTATGAAAGCCCGAGACATCATGGTGTCGCCGGTCATCACCATCAATGAAAACAGCACCGTTCGCGACTTGGCCAAGGTTTTGCTTGCCAACCATATCAGCGCGGTTCCCGTGGTCGACCCCGGGGGCAAAATGGTCGGAATTGTCAGTGAAGCTGACCTGATGCACCGGACTGAGTCCGGTACTGAACGTCCCTCTTCTTGGTGGCTATCGCTGATCTCGGGCGATCGCCACATCGCAGCGGAATACGTCCAGAGTCATGCGGCGAAAGTAAAGGACGTGATGACCTCGGATGTCCGGACGGCGCAGCCGGATACGCCTCTCGTGGAAATTGCCGACATGTTCGAAGAGAAGCACATCAAGCGCGTTCCAATCGTGAACGCTGCCGGCGATCTGGTCGGCATCGTCAGCCGCGCCAACATCATTCAGGGTATTGTGAGCGCGCGCCCGAGGCTCGAAATCAATCCTCCCGATACGACGATCCGTGAAAAACTGGTCACCGAGCTCAAGAAGCAATCCTGGTCACACGTTCACAAGCTCAATGTTATTGTGACAAACGGCGTTGTCGATCTCTGGGGCTTTGTGCAATCCGAGAAGGAGAGGCAAGCCATCAGAGTGGCCGCCGAGTCCATTCCGGGCGTTGTCGCAGTCAATGATCACCTGATGCGGGATCCCGCGTCCGTCTACTGAGCGAGCTCGTACCCGCGTGCGGCCCAGCATCACTGCCAGACCCCCGACTGGCTCTCCAAGATTATTGAAACAAACCCAGATACTTGACGTGGCTCAAGGCAAAGAGCCGTCCCCAGCGATCTATTGTATCAATCCGTTGTCAGAGGGGTTTGATCAACCAACCTGAGGGATTCGGCCATGCCCTATCGCAGCAATGACGATCTTCCTCCGTCCGTCCGCAAACATCTGCCGGCGCACGCGCAAGACATCTATCGCGAGGCGTTCAATCACGCCTTTGCTTCTCATCGAGGCGATCGGCGCCAGGAGGAAATCGCCCATCGCACCGCATGGTTCGCTGTGAAGCGATCCTATGCCAAACGAGGCGATGAATGGGTGCCATTCCACACCGTCTACTGACGCGCGGAGCTCGAAATCGGCACGCACCGTCGCTGCGGTCGTTGGCTCGGCTTCATCTTCGGGCTAGGTTCCATGCGGCGCGATTTTGTCCTTGAGAATGGTCACTGCGCGGGCGCGACCGATCGCTCGGCTAGATAGTGGTCATTTCACTCCAGCCTCGACCTGCGACGGGTCAGACGCTTGGACTTTCTTCACATCGATCCGCTGCAGATAAGCGAGCGCGGCCTTGAGCTGCGCGTCTTCCGGTTTGCCGATGAGTTCCGCCTTGATCGGCGCGGAATAGGCGAATTTGGCTTTCGGCGCAGGGACCTGCGCTCCACCCGCGACAGGCGTGTGGCTGAACGGCCCCGGATTTGCAAACGCGCCATGCAGCGCGCTTTCCCGAAGTAAGGGGCCGCCGGTGATCTGCTGATCCTTGGGCGCCTCGACGACGACATCGGGCGCAATGCCCTGCCCCTGGATCGAGCGCCCGGAAGGAGTGTAGTAAAGCGCCGTCGTGAGCCGCACCGCGCCCTGCCCGTTCAGGGGAACGATGGTTTGCACCGATCCCTTGCCGAAGCTTTGCGTCCCCATGACGGTTGCGCGGTGACGATCCTGCAGAGCGCCGGCGACGATCTCGGAAGCCGACGCGGAGGCGCCATTAATCAGGACGGCGACAGGCGTGCCGGACAGCATGTCTCCATGCGCAGGAACCTTGAAGGTCTGATCTTCGCTCGCCTGTCTGCCATGAATGCTCACCACGGATCCGCCATCAAGCAGATCCCCGGCGACGTCGACGGCTGCCGACAGCAGCCCGCCCGGATCGTTGCGCAGATCGATAACGAGCCCATCGAGGCGTCCGTCCGCCTCGCGCTTCAGAGCCGCAATGGCCTTCTTGAATCCCTCCGCGGTGTCGCCGCCGAACTGGCTGATGCGAACATAGCCGATCCCGCCGGGCTCAAGCTTCGATTTGACCGATTCGACCCTGATGATCTCCCGCTTCAGCGTGACATCGAATGGCTGCTGCTTGCCGCGCAGGATGGTGAGCGTCACGCTCGATCCGGGATCGCCCCGTAGCTGGCTCACTACCTTGCGCAAGCCCACCCCCTGCGTACTCGAGTGTTCGATCAGGACAATCTCGTCGCCCGGTTCAAGTCCGGCACGAGCTGCCGGCGTCCCGTCGATCGGCGAGACGATTTTCGGTACTCCGTCCTGTTCGGAAATCTGCATGCCGAGCCCGCCAAAGCTGCCGGCCATGTCTGCCTCGGTTTGCGCGAACTCCTGCGCGTCCATGTAGTCGGAATGCGGGTCAAGGTGGCCGAGCATTCCCTTGAGGGCGTCCTTGGTCAGTTCGTCCGAACTGATCGGATGCACGTAGTTGCGTTGAACGAGTTGCATTACGCCGGCGAGCAAGGTGAGATCTGGAGCGGCGGGTTCGGTATGCTGCATTGCGATGGCGACAAGGGGGACGGCAGCAACGCCTGCCGCCAGGAGAGCGCTCACAATGATCGCGCGAACTTTGATCATGATCCAACTTCTCCTTGCTGTTGGTCCGGCACGCCCCGGTTAGCGAACGATCGGCTGCCGATTGGCGGAACCGTAAGCCGTTGCCGGTGGTCCGCCATATAGATAGGTCTGCAGATAGGACTGTTCGGGCTCGTAGATCTCCGGGCCGTACGCGCCGTCAATCCCTCCATAGAGATAGTCGAACACGGACGGCCAAGCAGCGGTCGCCGTCCCTCGATCGAATCCGCGGCTCCGCATCTCCCCCTGAAACCCGGCTGCAGGAACGACGAAGGCGGCAATCGCGATGATGCTAACCAGACGCGCAGACGTACTCACGATCTTTCCCCTTCAGGGTGCATAATTGCCGAGTAGCGTCCGCAGTTCCCGTCTACGACGGCGGCGCACCGATCTTTCCAAAATTTAATTACCTTCGCCGATGCACACCCAGGTGCTGCAGAGCGATTTGTCGAGTTGTCTGCTTGCCGGTCGCGAATGCAATCATGAGCCCACAGGCCAGGCTGGCCTCATCCTTGGCCGGCTCAGCGCCAGAAAGCTGGCATCCAGCAGGACCGGAACAAGCGGGATTTTCAATCCGAGTTCGTGCAATGACCCGAGCGGTTGTTCAAATCGTCGATTTCTGCGTCCGCCGCAACTGGATCGTGATCGCGCTCGCCGTGGTGCTGCTGCTCGGTACGGTCGTCTTTGATGCAATGCGCTTTTCCATAAATACCAACATCGAAGGGCTGATCTCGCAAAACCTCCCCTGGCATCGACGTCAACTGGAGCTGACCGCGGCCTTTCCGCAGAAGGCAATCTCCGCCGTCGTGAGGGCTCCTACTGCCGAAAGTGCCGAACTGGCAACCGACGAACTGGCGCAAAACCTCGCGAAGAACAACAGCCATTTCAGCACGGTCGGGCAGCCCGATAGCGGAGATTTCTTCGAGCGCAATGAACTGCTCCTCGCATCCCCGTCGCAAGTACGCAAGAGCGTCGCCGGACTTGCCGAAGCGCGGCCCGTTCTGTCGCGGCTCGCCGCCGATCCAAGCCTGCGTGGCGTCATGAACGCGCTATCGTTTGCGGCCGACCTTGTTCAAACCGGCAATATCCGGATCGATCAACTCGAGTGGCCGCTTTCGCTCGCCAATCGAACGTTGGGCGAGGTGCTATCGGGAAAACCGGCCTCATTCTCCTGGCAGGAGTTGTTGCAGGGCCATCCCCTGGCGGCGAACCGGCTTCGTCACTTCATCGAAGTCGCGCCCAGACTTGACTTCAATGCGCTCCAGCCCGGTCGCGCCGCGGAGGCGGCAATTCACCAGGCCGCAGCCGACCTGAATCTTGGCGGTAAGCTCGGTGCCACCGTTCAGCTGACCGGCCAAGTGCCGATGAACGACGATCAATTCTCCGTCATCCGCGACAGCGCGTTGCGCGATACGCTGACGGCGCTGCTCGGCGTGTTGCTGGCCCTGTGGCTCGCACTCCGCTCCTGGAAACTCATCGTTGCCGTGCTCTTCAGCCTGATGGTTGGCCTCGCTGCAACGGCGGCGCTCGGCCTCGCGATTGTCGGATCCTTCAACCTGATTTCGATTGCCTTCTTCGTGCTGTTCGTCGGATTGGGAGTCGACTTCGGCATTCAGTTTAGCGTCCGTTATCGCAGCGAGCGGCATCAATCAGGCGACCTTCGAAGCGCATTGCAAACCGCGGCGCGAAAAGCCGGTAATCCCCTGGCGATGGCGGCGGCGGCCACCGCCGTCGGCTTCTTCGCCTTTCTGCCGACGAGCTATCAGGGGCTGGCGGAACTCGGCCTGATCGCCGGCTGCGGCATGCTCATCGCTTTCGCCTGCAGCATCACGCTGGTGCCGGCGACGCTGACGTCGCTCAAGCCGGGCGACGAAACGGCATCTGTCGGCTTTGCCCGCCTCGCACCTTTGGACGAATTCCTGCAGCGACATCGCATTGCGGTGATCGTTTGCATCATCGGTGTGGTCCTGGCCGGGACACCGTTGTTGCTGCACTTGCGGTTCGACTTCAACCCTGTCGATCTGCAAAGCCCGACCTCACCCTCAGTCGTGGTCTACCGCCAACTGCAGGACGAACCGCAAGCCAGCGCCAACGATGCTGAGGTGCTCGAGCCTTCGGAGCAGCAGGCTGTGAACACCGCAAACCGCCTTGCCGACCTTCCCGAAGTCTCGCGGACGCTGACACTGGACAGCTTCATTCCGAGCGACCAACATCAGAAGATCCTTGCGCTACGATCCGCCGCGCGAAAGCTCCACGGCACTCTCAATCCTCCAAGGCACTTGCCCGCCCCCGACGATCCGGAAACCATTGCGGCGATCCGGAGTGCCGCCGATGCTCTGGCGAAGGCGGCAGCAAAGAGTAACGGCCCCGGCGCGGAGGCCGCACGCGATGCCTCGCGCTTGCTCGGCCGCCTCGCGAGCGCTGCACCCGAGGTTCGAAGCAAGGCTGAGGCCGCGCTGGTGCCCCCGCTGACCTACGATCTGGATCTGCTCCGCAAGGCACTTGCGCCCGAGATCGTAACGATGAAGACGATACCCCCAAATCTCGTGCGCGACTGGGTATTGCCGGACGGCAGAGCCCGCGTCGAGGTGATACCGAGGGGGAACGCCAACGACACGAATGTCCTGTTGCGATTTGCAACCGCGGTGCTCCGCGCCGCGCCACTGGCTACAGGCACCGCGGTCAGTTACTACGAGTCCGGAAAGACCGTGACGAGAGCCTTTGTCGAGGCCGGAGTGCTGGCGCTGCTTGCCATCGCCATACTGTTGTTCGTCGCCTTGAGACGCGTGACCGACGTGTTGCTGACGCTCATCCCCCTCTTGCTTGCGGCCATCGTGACGCTGGAACTCAGCGTCATTTGGGGCCTAACCCTCAACTTCGCGAATATCGTCGCCCTTCCGCTGCTGTTGGGCGCCGGGGTCGCCTTCAAGATCTACTACGTGATGGCGTGGCGCGCCGGCAAAACGGGGTTGTTGCAGTCGACGCTCACACGAGCGGTGGTATTTAGCGCCATGACGAATGCGGCCGCATTCGGAAGCATGTGGGCATCGAGTTATCCCGGCATGTCAAGCATGGGTAAGCTGATGGCTCTGGCGCTGCTGTGCACGATGGCGGCCGCGGTCTTGTTCCAGCCCGTCCTGATGGGCCGCCCGCGGCAAGCAAGGCCGTCCGATGATGCGCAGCTGCCAAAGGCCGCCGAATAGCAGCTCAAGGGCTCTCGCAGCGATATGAGCTCACCGCGAGCGCCATCTCCGGATTGGAAGCGGTCGCCGAACTCCCTCTATATGGACTTGCCGCTTTTCGACCAGTAGCGCGGAAGCTCTACGCCGTCCCGTCCACCCCAGCCCGCAGCGCTCGCCTGGTCGTAGACCGAGAGCGTCCGTTCCGTGAGCGGCAGGCTGATGCCCAGATCTCTTGCCTCATCGATCATCGTCCTGAGATCTTTGCGAATTGAATCGCAGTCGAACGTCGCTGAGCCGGGATCCTTGTCCGACAAGGCCAGGGCTACGGCGCCGCCTCTGGCACGGATCACATTTGGTCCGCCAGACGAGTCGGCGAACAGCTCCACCAGCCACTGCGTATCTTTGCCCAGATGCGAGCACAGTGCGAACGCTTCGCCCATGCTCTGCCAAAAGACGGCAAGCGGCAGGTTGATCGCAAGCTTCATGCTGGATCCCGCGCCGGCATTCCCACAGAGATCAACCCTCCGGCACAATTGCTCGAGAATCGGGCGGGCGCGCTCGAAATCGGCGGGATCACCGCCCGCAAGCCCGATCAGCTTCCCCTGCAGGGCAGGTCCGACCGTTCCGCCGACCGGACATTCGACGAAATGCGCACCCTTTACGATGACACGCTGTGCCAACGCGATCTCTGTCTTGGGCTGCACGGTGCTCATCTCAATGAACAGCTTGCCTGCCACGTCGCCTGCCAGCAGGCCGAACTGCCCGTCATAGACCGCCGCGATCGCGTCTGCATCGGTAAGGATCGTAATCACGGCGTCAACTTGCGTAGCGAGCGCGGCGGGAGTGCTTGCGACGGCAAAGCCCTCGCTTTCCAGCCTGCTGGACTTCGCCGCCGTTCGATTCCAAACCGTCACCTCGTGCCCCACGCTCTTCAGCCGTGTTGCGATGGCTGCGCCCATGCGGCCAAGTCCTGCTACCCCGATCTTCATCTCGTTCTCCAATTGCCCGCTTTTATTCGGTGTTATGTTGTTGGTGTGCCGAGGCGATAAAGGCGCTCCGCGGTATCGTGCAGTACAGCGCGCTGTTCTCCGGCATCGAGACGGGAAAGGCAGCGCCTGAAAACATCGACAAGCTCGCCGTAACTCGTCCAGAGGCTTTCGATGGGGAAGTTACTGCCGAAAAGGCAACGGGACGGACCAAACAAATCAATCGTTCGCTCGATAACCGGCCGCCATTCTTCTTCCGTGCAGGCTCGCAGAAAGGTGCCGAGACCGGAAAGCTTGACCGACACATTCGGATGAGACGCGAGCGCTGTCATTCCGGCGTGCCAAAGATTCCAGCCTGCTTCGCTGCGGTCCTCGATCATGCCGGCATGAAGAAGCACAAACTGCGTGTCGGGAAAATCGGCGACCAAGCGCTCCGCATCGCGCATCTGGCCCGGGAACACCTGAAGCTCAAACAGCAGGCCGAGACGCGTAACCTGCGATAGACCGCGGCGCCAGGCTGGATCGTTCATGACGTCAGGTCTGGGAGCGAAGCGATAAGGAGCCTTTTCGTGCCAATGAATCTGCTGCCTCACGGCACGTACCCGGCCGAGCGCAAGCTCCTTGTCAAGCACATCAGCAATGTCAGAGCTTGCCAGATCGGCGAAGGCGGTGATGGCGTGGGGAAAGCCACGGCCGTCAACCGCCGAATTGACCCATGCCACTTCCTTGACTTCATCGCCCGGTGCAACATTGACCTGTACGAAGACCGATTTCACAACGCCAGCCCGGGTGGCGTCGGACACAAACTCGTCGATCAGATAGTCGCGCCGCAACGGTTCATACGCCCCGAAGATCCGCGGCACTGCCGGGCCCTGCAGCCACGGCGTTTCGGCAAGACGCCAGATATGGTGATGGGCATCAACGATCGGACTGGCCACAGCACGCTCCTCAACGAACCGCGTTCTCGGGGGGTCTACTCATCCCAGACTGGAGCAAAGGGCGGCGAGACCACGCGTCCATTGGGCACGGCGAGAGCTGAAAGTGAAGTCATCTCGCTATCGGTCAACGAGAAGTCAAAGATCGCAAGATTTTCGCGAATGCGTTGCGGGTTTGTCGAACGCGGGATCGTGATGATCCCCTGCTGTTGCACAAGCCAGCGCAGCACGATTTGTCCCGGCGTCCTGCCATGGGAACGGGCGATCTGCTGGACGATGGGATTGTCGAGGACAGCTCCTCGTCCGAGCGGGCTGTAGGCTTCAAAGCCCATTCCCTTACTGCGGCAGGACGCCAGCATGCGCGATTGGTTCAGACGCACGTGATATTCGCACTGATTGACGCAGAGCGGCGCATCAGCCACGGCGGCGGCCTCCTCGACCATCGAGAGCGTGAAGTTAGACACGCCTATGTGCCTGGCATACCCAAGCCGCCTGGCTTCGCACAAAGCCTTTACTGCGGTCCGCACCGGAACGGCAGGATTGGGCCAATGGATAAGCAGCAGGTCAACTTGGGCAACGCCGAGGCGCAACAGACTGGCTTCAGCGGAACGCTGCAGGTCGCCGTCATTGATATCCGGATAGGCCACCTTTGTGGTGAGGAATATCTCGTTACGGGGGACGCCGGACGCGCGGATGCCCTGCCCCACCGCTTCCTCATTCCCGTACGCCGAGGCGGTATCGATGTGGCGATAGCCGGCATTGAGTGCTTCCGCCACGGCCTGGCTGCATTCAGTGCTGCTGACCGACCAGGTACCGAGACCGATGCAGGGAATCGAGGCATCACCTGCCTGAACATTGTGGACCGTCACAACCACCTCCCGAACGTCACACGATTAAGATGTCGATCAAGCTCCGCGCGATCTGCCGAACACGTACGGTAGACGGCGAATACAAAATGGCGAAAACGAACAGTCACGATCCGGTTCACGTCACGAGATTCCGCGGCCGGCCCTGCCAGAACAGATCCACCGTTTCCACAAGCTGGTCGGCGAGCCCCTGGATTGCTTCGCGGCTCGCCCACGCAACATGCGGCGTAAGAATGAAATCCGGCCTGCCGAGCAGCGTCTGAAAGACATGATCAGGCGGCAACGGCTCGGTGGTCACCACATCGAAGCCGGCTCCGGAGATCTGCCCGTCCTTCAGCGCATCTGCGAGGGCCTGCTCGTTCACAAGACCGCCGCGGGCGGTATTGATCAACAATGGCCGTCGTTCCATCTGGGCGAATTCGGGCGCGCCAATCAGGTCGCGGGTCGAAGGCATCAGCGGGCAATGAAGCGTGATGATGTCGCTTCGCCGCAGCAGTTCTTCGAACGGCGTATACAGTGGCCCCATTCCCGATGTGCCCTTGTAAGCCGAAAAGAGCACCGTCATTCCGAATGCCTTGGCGATGTCGGCGACCGCGCGGCCCAGGGCACCGTCTCCTATGATGCCCAACGTGGATCCGGCGAGGTCGCGGATCGGATGATCGAAATAGCAGAACTGGTCCGCGTCCAGCCAGCGCCCTTCCCGCACCGAACTGCGATAGGCGATGAGGCTCCTGCGCAGCGCAAGAATCAGCGCGAACGTATGCTCGGGCACCGTGTTTACGGCATAATCGCGAATATTGGCGACACTGACGCCGCGCGAAGCACATGCCTTGAGGTCGATGACATCGGTGCCGGTCGCGGCTACGACGATGAGCTTCAACCGCGGCGCTTGCCCAAGTACCTCGTCGGTTATCCTGACCTTGTTGGTGATGACGATATCCGCATCGCGGACCCGCGCCGCAGTGTCGCCGGCCGCCGTGCGTTCGTGAACGATGAGATCGTGGGGAAAGCCGAACTTCGCCAGCGTCGTCTCGGGCGAGAGCGTCGACCGATCGAGAAACACGACCTTCGCTGGAGGGGAACCTGCTTCCTGCATCGCTTGCTCGCCTTGGCTCATGTCTTCGATGGCCCGGGAAGTCCTGCCATCTGTTCAATGACGGCACAAACCGCGGCTGTATCGTGCTGCCCGAAGCCCGAAGCGACGGCGGCGTTGAACAGCGGAACGGTGGCCGAAAACATCGGGGTCGGACACGCCAAGGTCGCGGCGAATTCGCTGATCACGCTCATGTCCTTGCGCCACAGATCGAGCGGCATCGTCTGGATCGGCAGATAGCGATCGTCGATCAGCATCTTGCCACGGATGGTCAGCGCGCGCGACCCGCCGGCACCGTCGCTGACGACATCGAACATCTGTGCAGGATCGAGGCCGCATTTTCGCGCCAGAGCAAACGCTTCTCCCGCGGCTGCCGTATGTATCGCGACCAGCAGGTTGGCGACGAATTTCATCTTGGAGCCGTTGCCGAAGGGCCCTAGATAATGCGGCGCCCGCGAAAATCCCTCGAAGACAGCCAGGCACCGATCATAGTCGGCGCGCTCGCCGCTGGCGTAGACCAATACATCGCGCACCTTGGCCTGGCTGCCCGAGCCGGAAAGTGGGCAATCAAGCATCGAAATACCCGATCGCGCGAGATCGGCCCGTGCTTGTTCCTTGTCCACCAGGCGAAACGTACTGGTCTCCACCAGAATTTGGCCAGGCCGCGCCGCTGCGCTCACCGCTGCAACGGTGTCGCGAAGCGCGTTCACAGAAGGCAGCGAGGTGATGATGATGTCCACCGCGCCGGCGACGTCGCGGGCAGATTTGGTGGGCTGGCCTCCCATCGCGCGAAAGACGTCAACGGCCGCGTCTGAGACGTCAAAGCCCACGACCGAAAATCCGCTTTTGATGAGGTTCTCGCTCATGGCCGATCCCATGATGCCAAGGCCGATCATCCCGACCGTGCGCTCTTGTGCTGTCATCGCAATCCTCGATTCACTTGAACTCCTGCGGAGAGCATCACACTACAGTATCCGTCGCGGGATCGATGAGATGCAGATGGGCAAGATCAGCCTGCAATGTCATTGTCGCCCCGGGCTCTACAGCGCTTGTTGGCGCCACGCGGGCCACGACCTCGGCACCGCCGACCGGGAAGAACACCATGGTCTCCATCCCCATCGGCTCGACCACGCTGACCTTGACGTCGAAAGTAACCCGCTCATTCCTCGCCGTTTCGGAAGGCCGGACTTCGGTGATGTGCTCCGGACGAAGGCCGATCTGCATCTCCTTGCCTGCGAAATCCTGGTAACGCGCGCTTCGTTCGGCGCTGAGGGGAAGCGTGATGCCACCGGCCAGCACCGCCGCCAGGGCCCCAGATCGTTGCTCCAGGCGGCAGGGCACGAAATTCATCGACGGCGAGCCGACGAATCCAGCGACGAATTTTGTTTTCGGCGCATGATAAAGTTCGTGCGGCGCACCGATCTGCTCGATCCGGCCGCGGTTCATCACGACGATGAAATCCGCCAGCGTCATGGCTTCGACCTGATCGTGTGTGACGTAGACCGTGGTCGTGTTGACCAATTGATGCAGGCGCTTGATCTCGGTCCGCATCTGCACCCGCAGCTTGGCGTCGAGATTGGAGAGCGGCTCGTCAAACAGGAACACCTGCGGATTGCGTACCATGGCGCGCCCCATGGCGACGCGCTGCCGCTGGCCGCCGGACAGCTCTTTCGGGCGCCGGTTAAGCAATTCCGAGATATCGAGCGTACGCGCGGCCGCGTCGATGCGCTGCGCGACTTCTGCTTTCTTTAACCCGCGGAGCTTGAGGCCGAACGACATGTTCTCACGCACCGTCATGTGCGGGTAGAGCGCATAGCTCTGGAACACCATGGCAATGTCGCGGTCCTTCGGGGCGACATTGTTCACCACCCTGTCGCCGATCACGACCTCGCCGCCCGAAATGTCTTCCAGGCCCGCGATCATGCGCAACGTCGTTGTCTTGCCGCATCCTGATGGTCCGACCAGTGCGACGAACTTGCCATCAGGTATGACGAGATCGATCCCGTGCACGACGGGCAACGTCCCGTAACGCTTGAACAGCTTTCGCAGGGTAACTTGCGCCATATCGCCCTCTCAGCCCGCCGCTGTCGTGGCAAGCTTGACACTCCGGGCACCCAGGAGGGTTGCAAAGAAGTCACTCTCGTCCAACGCGGCCATCGGCGCCATATCGGCGACTTCGGACGGATCCGGCGCACGCTTGATCGCATCAAGTTTCAGCAAGACGCCGGCAGCGTTCCTCAAGCCTTCAAGGCTCGGGAACATCATTCCACCCATCAGGCGCGAAAACAGCGTCCACGTCTGCACGATCACTTCATCGTCGGGCTCCTTGGTGTACTTCTTCAAGAGCGCGATGCCGAAAGCGGGATCCGTGCGAAAACGATGCACGCCGGCGCAAAATGCCCTGACATAACGGTTGGCGAGGTCGCGGCGATTAGACAGCAACCGCCGTGTCGTGGCCGCGCAGCTGTTCTGGAACGCAACGTCGAGGCGGCCGAGGTCCTCGATCAGGCCCCAACCCCGGTTCAAGGCCTGAAAGGTTTCCGGCGCGTGCATGATGGCGACATCGACCTTTGATGCATTAAGCAACAGGTCGAGGCGCAGACCGTCGCTCCCGACCACGACGATCTCGATGTCGTCGAGTTTCCAACCCCACCGCTCGAACGCCATTGCAATCGAGCATTCGTCCATGTCTTTCCGGGCAGTAACGCCCCAGCGCTTGCCGCGCAGGTCCTCACGCGATTTGAGGCCGGCCCGTGCGGAAACCTGCTGAGCGCTGCGGCTGATCGCTGAAGCGATCACGACGGCGTCGCCGTCATGACGCTCGTTGGCCAGAATCAATTCAGGCCCGACGCTATTGATGAAATCGACATCGCCGGCAAGCAAGGCCTCAATCGTCTTTGGATGACCGTGGACGTCAACCAGCTCCACGTCGAGACCGGCCTCACGGAAATAGCCGCCCTCGAAGGCTGCGAACACGGGCGCGAGGCCTGCGCCGTAATGCGCCACTCCAATCTTGATTCGTTGCACATCAGTCTCCAAACTCGATGGGGCTACGCGCGGGCGCGTCATTTCAATCCGCTTAGGCCGAACCCGCGGTTGATCGATCGCTGGAAGACCAGAAAGAGAAGAAACACGGGAATGGTTGCGAGAACGGCGATGGCAAGCTGTTCGGACGGCGGATTTCCGTAGTCCTCGCCAAACTGCACGAGGCCGAGCGGGAACGTGCGGTAGGTATCGGAGGACACCACCGTCAACGGCCAGAGGAACTGATCCCAGCTGTCGCGGAAGGAGATGATGGCAAGCACAGCAAGCGCCGGAATGCATTGCGGCAAAATGATTTGCAGCAAGATGCGGATTTCCCCAGCTCCATCAATTCTCGCCGCCTCGATGTAATCGTTCGGGATCGACAGCATCGATTGGCGCATCAGAAACACGCCGAAGGCATCGATCAGCAGCGGACCAACCAGTCCTTGATAGGTATTCATCCAGCCGAAGTTGTGAATGATCAGAAAAGTCGGAACCAGCGTCACCTCGAGCGGCAGCATCAGTGTACTCAGGATCAGCAGCAGCACGATCGAATCGCCGGGGAAGCGGAACTTAGCCAGGCCGTATCCGGCCAGCGTGCAAAACACGAGGTTGCCAGCCATCACCACCAGCGAAACCACACCGCTGTTGAGGAAGTAATTCGGGAATGCCGCCCGCGACAGCGCATTCGGATAATTCTCCGGGTGCCAGACCGAGGGAATCCACTCCGTGCCGAGCTGAAACATCTTGTCCCCCGCCTGGAAGGACATCGTCAGCATCCAGAGAATTGGGATGATGAACGCGATGGTAAAGGCGAGCAGAAGCACCAGACCAAGCGTGCGCTTCCAGCCTGTGAGCTGCCAGCGCGAGGCAGCGACTTCATCGGAAGGAATTGTTGTCATCACGAATAGACCTGTTCTCGCCGCATGAAGAGTCGCATCTGAAGCGTGGTGAATACCAGCATGATCGCAAACAGCACGACAGAGATCGCTGCGGCCTGGCCCATTTTCATGTAGGAGAAGCCGGTTTCATAGATCAGCATGGAAAGAACACGCGTCGCATTGCCTGGGCCACCGCCCGTCATGATGAACGGCATCAGGAAGATGCGGGCGGACAGCAGCGCCGAGACGACGACGACAAAGAACACGGTAGGCATCAGCAGCGGCAGCGTGATGTGCCAGAAGCGGCGGAACACGCCGGCGCCGTCCAGTTCGGCGGCCTCGAAATAATCGTCCGGCAGCGCAAGCAGCGCGGCAAGAAACACGACCATGAAATACGGCGCGAAGCGCCATACGGTGACGAAGACGATGGCCGGCATGGCCGTTGCTTCGTTGGTCAGCCAGTCCACGCGACCGACCCCCAGCGGCGCCAGGAGCTGATTGACGAGACCATAGGGATGGAGAAGCAGACGCCAGACGAGGCACACCGCAATGATCGGCATCAGGTTGGTGAGGAAAATCGCGGTCATGCAATGCCGCGCGCCGGGAACACGCGTGTTGATCGCGAGCGCCAGGCCAAGTCCGGCCATGGTCATGAACGCCGTCGACGCCCCCACATAGACAAACGTATTGATGAGCGTTTCCCGGAAGACCGGATTCTCCAGTAACAGGCGGTAATTCTGGAGGCCGATATATTGCGGCTGAGAAACCATGTCGTAGGAGGTGAAGCTCAGGCCGATCGCCCAGAGCATCGGCCCGTACTTGAAAATCGCCAGAAAAAGCAGGGTCGGGGCGACGAAGATCAGGCCCCAGCGACGAATGCGGCGGCTGAACCCAGAAGGGATCGCTGCCGCGACTTCACTACCTTCCACGCGCGCCGGACCAGACACGGCCTGCATCGTCATTGAAGCCACACCCTCCCTACCCTGCCACGAAAACGGGCGCGATCATAGCGCGCCCGTTCCGAGCACAAGCTCACCCTCTTGCGTTCGCGGTCGCCCGATCGACTTCGGCGGCAGCCTCATTCAGCGTTGCCTGGATATCGGCACCGTTCAGCATGACGCGCTGTACCGCGCGATGCACGGCATCCGCAAGCTCGTTGTACACGGGAGTACGCGGCAGGAAGACGCCCTGGTCCCTCGCCTTCAAAATTTCCGCGATCTGCGGGAAGCTCTGCACTTTCGGGTTGTTGGTCCAACCGCTCTTGCGGGCGATCGGGAATGGCTGGGTATCGTTCCAGCAATCCTCCGCATCGCTCATGATGAACTTGTAGAGATCGTGGAGCGCGGCCTGCTTTTCAGCGGGCGCTCGCGCGTTGATGACGAGGTTGAATCCGTAGGTCGTCGAGATCCCCGGTTTGCCGTCGATCCCCGCATACTGCACCGGCCTGTAATAATGTTCGCTGGCCATGGCCGTGTTCTGCGACTGAATGGCCGGCGGCGGTATCGGATGGCACCAGAACATCGAGGCGCGCTCCTTGAGCCAATCCATCTGCGGAAGCGGGTTGGTGGCGATCGATTCCGCAGGATCTTCCGCGCCGTACTCCTTGGCAATGGAAGCCCGCAACTTCATCGCCTTGACGCCGGCGGCGTTGTTGATGGTGCACTTGCCGGATGCGTCGAACCAGCTTCCACCGGCGCCGACCAGGATCGGGTTGAATTGCACCATGGTCCACTGCGGCGCATGCATGGCGAACTTGAAGCCTTGCCGCACGAACCGGTTGCCTTCCTTGATCGTCAGTTTCTTGGCTACTTCGCCAAACTTCTCCCAGCTGAGCGGAGCGTCGCGCTCGGGGTCGAGGCCGACTGAAGCGAAGTGCTTGGTATTGAGATAGTTCAAAAAGCCGTAGAACCAGGTCGGGAAGCCATACACCTTGCCGTCCTTCGTGGCGCCGGCGAGAAACGCTTCCGGGAAATCGTCGGAGAAGTCCTTGTAAGAGTTGTAGCCCAGCTTCTGAATGTCGAGCGGCGCGATCAGGCCCTTGGCCTGCCATGTCGGCATAAGCCAGTCCTGGCTGACGAAACCGTCCGGCGCGGTGCCCGTCGCGTAACCGACGCTGATCTTCTTGCCGAGATCGGCAAAGGTGAACCACTGAAACTCGACGTTGACGTTCGGGTTTTTCTCCATGTACTGGCGCACCCGCTTGTGCAGCCAAGGCCGCTGCTGCGGATTTTCGAAGGTCCAGAAACTCAGATTGACGCGGCTTGCCTGGCCCAGCGCGGGAGACGCCACGGCGGCGGCGCCGGCTGCACCAATCAGGGCCAAGGCATCGCGGCGGGACACGCCTTTGCTCCTGGCGCCTCTAACCCTTAGCTTGCTTTCAGTGTTATCCATCTCGCTCTCCTTGGTTCGCTTCCTATGGCTTCCGGAATTCTCTGCAGGAATATTCCCGGATATTCTTTTGCCGGTTGAGTGCTTTGGCCACAGTCCGGATTCGACTTAGTTAGTACCCCTTAGTTGGTATTGTTCGTGCCTGCGCGATTCCAGCCGCGCCCGGCATCGCCGAAGCCTTCCCAGCCATCCGCCGTGACAGCCACGGTATCCTCCAGTTTGATGAACCCGCGCGAGGGATGAATGATAGCCGTCTCGATCGAGATGACCATGTTTTCCTCCAGTGCTCGCTCGACGTCGCGCCCCGGATAGGGCACAGGCCCCCTCGGCGTCAGTTGGGGCGCCTCGTGTGCGACCAGTCCCATGCCATGGGCGAGAAAATCAATTTGGTCTCGATAGGGCGAGCGCGCAATAACTTCCTCGGCCGCGACGAAGACATCGCCGCCGCGACATCCTGCCTTCAGCACACTCCGGGCCGCCATCTGTACCTCGTCGACCGAAGCCAGGATATCCGTCAATTCGTTGTCGGGCTCGCCGATGATGCCCATGCGGCAGAGATCACCGATGTAGTTGTCGTAGTTCGCACCGGAATCGAGCGAAATGACATCACCGTCGCGCAGCACCTGCGCCGAAGCTGCGCGGTTGTGGCTCGCCCCGCCCGTAATCAGGCAATACTCGAACGTCAGCCCGCGCCGGGTTTCTTCCTGTCGCAACATCGCCACGAGATCCAGCTTGGTCTGGCCGGCACGGCATGCCGCGAAGACGGCAAGCATCGAATCCACCACGCGCTCGGAGGCTTCACGCAGAAGATTTAGCTCATGCGGCGTTTTGCGCGCGCGCAGTCGTTCAAGCGGGTATTGCGCATCGACGAAGGCAGAACGGCCCAGATCTCTGGCCAGCGCCCGGAATGCATCCGCAGGGAGAAACCCCTCCTCTATACCGATGGCCTTGCCGGAACCGAGGCGGGCGATGTGCTTCGCTGCCAATTCGACGGCATCAACCGTTCCCCAGCATTTGGTCTCGACCGTCGGCGTCCAGAAGCGATTCAATTCCTTCTCGAAACTTTCCAGCCGATTGCCGATATAGACGGCATCGGCCGGCCTGCCGCGCGGATATATGAGGACCGGCAGATAACGGCTCATGCCGATCGCTTCCTTGTAGTCGAAGAAGAAAAAGCGATATCCGCCGAGCAGATATTGCACGTTGTGCTTGGAGGTCGCGACCAGCACGTCGATGCCCGCCTCTTCCAGCAAGCTGTCGAGCAGGCGATGGTCAAAAGGTACGGCGGGATTGCCGCTTTCGGCCGGCCGGTGGGTGGTCTGCGTGGTCATTGCGGTACGAGCTCCATGACTTCCGGAGTCGGGCGCGCACTGATCCGGATGATTTTGGGGATGTCGAGGCACAGCGCCGGGTCGGCCTCAGGTCCGGCAAGTCCGCGCTCAATGAAGGCACCGAGATAGCGGCCGAGACGCACCGTATCGCGATTGGGAATGAGGCGCTCCGCTTCGTAGCGGGCAAAGGCTTCCGGCACGGACGCGCTGGCGGAAAGGCAACCGACCACCGATCTCGCATCCTGTCCTGCCTTGAGAACACCGGTGCCGACATGCGGACGGGCGACAAATGACGCATCGCCGATCAGAGCGACGCGTCCGAAAGCGATCTTCTGCGATTCAACATCGTAGATCGGCTGTAGAAGATGCTGTTTCGTGCGGCAGACGACTTCGGCGAACTCTTCGGGCAACTTCTCGCGCGCCATTTCTTTCAATGCCGCGACGTGTTCGCTTCGTATCAGCATCGGCGCGATCGAGTATTGGTGGATCTTGCCGGTGCTGTCGGTCAGCAGATCCGTCAGGTCATGTCCGTCCGCAACATGGCTGTACCACAGGAAATTATAGCGCCTTCCGCTGCCTGCGGAATCGTCGGCGTTCACCACCGGATATCCGATGAACTGACCACCGGACGGGAAGCAGAAAGCGTAGCGCGCGAAGGTGTCTCGCCGGAAGGCGTCGGACAGTTCGCACTCATCGACCATTCCGCGCCACGCTACGTAGCCGCAGTAATCCGGAACGATCTCCGGCGCCAGCAGCGCGCGCACCGTGGAGCGAAAGCCGTCCGCTCCAATCAAGATATCCGCCGAGGCCTGGGTGCCATCGCCAAAGCGCGCCACCACACCATCGTCGCCCTGCTCAAGAGAAACCAGATCCTTGCCGCGGTGATAATGAGCGGCCGGAAAGGCCTCTTCCAGCGCCTTGAAGACCCGGCTCCAGGCGGCCAGGTGCTGAGGGTACTCAAAATGATCAAGCCGCGCACCCGAACGATGATAAGCGGTGCGGCCATCGACCTGAATTCCAAGGGAGCCGCTGTCGTCCGCGCCAGCCATGGCCAGCAACCTAGGCATCTCGGCGTGCCTGGCGATTCCGGTACCGCGAGAGGCCAGCGCATCCCTCACGCGCTCGAAGATGTCCACGTGCCAGCCGGCCCGGGTCAGCATATTGCCGACGAAAAGCCCGCCGATCGATCCACCAATGACGATGGCGCTGCGCTGATGGCCATTACGGCGCATCCATCCCACTCCCCGAGCCGTCCACGCGGAGTTTTTCGTTGTGCTGAGGTCCCGCGCGGGAAACTCTATGGGCCGGGAAGATGCTAAATGAAAATAATATTAACCTAGGGGAGGCTTTATTTTTTGTTATACATCTGAAGGGTGTTAGGCACGGTCAATGCCCCCTCGATCATACGAACCAGCTCATGGGCCGGTTTGGTCAACGGTCGGTGGGGAAGATGCATCTCGTAGATATCGGACGTCACCTGCGGATCGACGATGGGATTGGTCACGAACCGCTGGAGATCGGTGTTGTTCTGAAGCGCGATGCTCGGCAGAATCGTGACCCAATCAGACCGATCGATGAATTCGAGCGTGGCACCGAGACCGTCAATATGCATCACGCGGTTTGGGCGCACGGATTCGCGACGCATATGAGCGTCAAGCTGCCGGCGGATCGTATTGCCGACCGTCGGCAAAACAAGCTTGAGATTCTGCAGATCCGCGAGACGACAAGGCCGGGACGGCACAAACTGAGAGGCCTTGCCGGAAACGAGCATGACGGGGTCGCGCACGAGAAGGCGGAGCCGCAATTCTGGCAACGATGCTGGTTGATTGCAAATTGCAGCGTCGAGGCTGCCGGCCGTCACGGCTTCGGCAAGATGTCCGCTAGTTGCTTCGACGATCGTGACTTCAACTCTGGGATATGCGGCGGCATACTCCATCAGGATCGTGGCAAGTGGTCCCCGACAGATCGATGGCATAACTCCCAATCGAACCGCGCCGGCAATTTGTCCGCCCAGGTCGAGCATCTGCTGACGCGTCGAGTCCAGGTCATGGATCAGCCGCTTGCAGAGCTGGTAGAAATAATCTCCAGCAGGCGTTGGCTCCATGCCGTGCGAGGCCCTGTCGAATAGCCGGGCAGAGAACTCGGACTCCAGCTGTTTGATCTGAATAGACACCGCCGGCTGCACGACACGCTCGCGTTCGGCAGCCCGGCTGATGCTGCCCTCCTCATACACCGCGACAAAATAGCGGACCTTGCGAAAATCAAACGACATCCGAGCCAATCCGGGGCTTGAGCAAACCACAATTGGCGCGGACATCCGCGTTTGTGATTGGCACCTCTAGACGCTGCACTGTCCGATTTACAAGCAGCATCCGATGGTTATCACAACGCTTGGGGAATGTCCGTAGCGGCGACTGGAGCCACGCCAGGGCGCACAAGCGATCGACGACTTCCCTTACGGGACGCGTGCGCCGATGGCGGCAAAAATGCCGCACCGGCCAACGCGTGCAGACTTACACGGCAAACATTCCAGAGCGGGCCCTACAGGCATCCGTCCGCCCGATGATCCTATTTTACTCGGCCTGCGCCGACAGAGCATCTCGGCGCGCGTCGATAAAGGCGCGAAGATAATGTTGTGGTTCGCCGGAGGCATAAGCCTCGGCGAATAGTGGAATCGTTCCAGATATTTCCTGATCGATGCTCGCACTTTCCCAGCGTCGCAGTAACCACTTCTGCTCACGGATGCTGTTCGGTCCGCAGGCAAGGATTGCAGCGACGGCGGCGTCAATCGCCCGGTCGAGCTCCTCCATAGGTACCACGCGGGTGGCAAGACCGCATCGTAGCGCGTCTTCGGACCCGATATGCTCACCTGTCAACAGCAGCCATTTCGCCTCCGTCCATCCGGCGAGCCGGGGCAGCAAGGCAGCGTGAATGATCGACGCCATGCCGACCCGCACCTCCGGCATTCCGAAGCGCGTTCCGTATGCCGCCAGACGGATATCGCATGACGCGGCCAGTTGGAGACCGCCGCCGAGACAGTAACCGCATAGCCGCGCAATAACCGGGACCGGACAGTTCCGCACCGACTCGCAGAGTTCATAGAGTCGGGTGATGAATGCAGTAGCGGCGGGACCATCAAGACCGACCATCTCGTAGACATCTGCGCCCGCGACGAATGCGCTATTGCCCTGACCGCGAACGATGAGGACACGCAGGCGCGGATCAGCGTTCACATGCGTGATCGCCTGGCGCATATCCTCCATCACCGCCGAGGACAGGATGTTCAGCGGTCCGGAATCGCGGATCGCCACGGTCGCAACCCCGCTATCCCGCCACGTGATGGAGGCATGGTCGAGTTCAAGCACGTCCGCGATCCTGGTCACCGCGAGATTCCTTCCCCATCGCTATGAATTGTTCGTCGGCCAATTGATCGCGCAGCTTGTGCTTCTCGACCTTCCCCGATGGGGTTCGGGGCAGCGAATCGACAACGCGGACGTGCTGCGGCACCTTGTAGCCGGCAAGCTGCGCCCTGCACGCCGCACGGAGCCGATCAGGTTCGATCGCCATTCCCGGCTTCGGTACCACCACGGCGAGGCCGACCTCGCCCCAATGCGGATCCGGCACGCCGATCACCGCAGCCTCGGCAATGCCGGGTAGATCGTAGAGAAAGTTCTCGACTTCCGCTGGATACACGTTCTCGCCGCCGGAGATGAACATGTCCTTGAGACGGTCGACAATGAAGATGTCGCCGTCATCGTCGCGGAGAGCGACGTCGCCGGTGCTGAGCCATCCATCCTTGATCGCATCGTGCGTCGCCTCACGCCTGTTCCAGTAGCCCGGCGTCACCACGGGGCCGGCGATCTCAAGCTCTCCGCGGCCCGCCTCGCAGATCTCTCTACCGTCGCGGTCAACCAGACGGATGAGCGCGCCCCCGACCGGCTTGCCGACACTCAGCGGTTTTCGCGCCGCCGTCTCCGGATCGGACGCGAAAATCGTCGGGCCGGCTTCCGTCATGCCGTAGCTCGGCGCTACCACGAGTCCCTTGGCGGCGAATGCTTCACCGATCGCAG
>Ga0187815_10000326_pt1 | contig 23369 bp, 13 predicted proteins | sample NC_S_5_FD_132962 | JGI IMG/M metagenome (GOLD analysis project Ga0187815, IMG submission 132962) | Wetland sediment microbial communities from Neuse River Estuary, North Carolina, USA - ASW-S_5 | ecosystem: Environmental > Aquatic > Freshwater > Wetlands > Sediment | place: USA: North Carolina...
GATTGCGTGGCAACGCTTCTGCCGGCCGGCATCGATGCGCTTCTGCTCAAGCTTGCCTGCCTTGCCGGCGGCTTTGTCCACACGGCACTGGCGCCGTTTCCGTTTCGCGACGGTGAGCAAGATGACGGCACGAGGCCGTTCCTGCTGGCTGCAAACCCCAGGCTGATCGTCGTGCCGGAAAACCATCCGGCGATCGCCGGCATGGGTGCACTCTCGGTCGCTGAATTGGCAGCGGCATCGGCCGGCGAAGACGCGGGCGAGGCGGAAGACGTCGAGGCCTCGCCCGATGACTGGGCGGCGATCTTCTTCACCTCCGGCAGCACCGGCACGCCGAAGGGCGTGCCCGTCACGCGGGGCATGATCTCCTCCAACCAGGCGGCGATTGCGGCTATGTGGCCTTTCCTGGCCGACGAGCCGCCGGTGCTGATGGACTGGCTGCCCTGGCACCATGTATTCGGCGGGCTCGACAACATCTTCAAGATGATCTGGAACGGCGGCACGCTGCATGTCGATGCCGCGCCGAGCGCCGGCACCATGGATGCTACAGTGCGGCTGATGGGGGAGGTTTCTCCCACCTTGCATATCGCCGTGCCGCTGGGGTTGCGCCTGCTGCTCGACCGGCTGGAAAATGATAGACGCGCCGCCGATGCCTTCACCCGACAGCTCAAGGCGATCTTCTTCGCCGGCGCTGGCATCGATGCCGCGCTGTGGCGCCGGCTTGCTGCGTTCCGTGACGCCCATGGCGATTTCCGGATTCTTTCCGGCTATGGCGCGACTGAGGCGGCGTCGACCATCTGCCTCTCGCCGGCGCCGCTGGAGCAGCCGGGCGAACTCGGGCACCCCCTGCCGGGACATCGCATCGCCCTGGTGGATGCCGACGGCCGCAGTGAGCTGCGCGTCGCCGGCTCCAATATTGCGCCTTGCTATCTCATCGAAGGGCGGCAGGTAGACCTACCCGTCGACGCGCATGGTTTCTACCGCACCGGCGATGCAGCCGTGCTGCGCAGGCGTTCCGATGGCATCGACGTCTTTGCCTTCGATGGCCGGCTGGCCGAGGATTTCAAGCTGTCGAGCGGCGTCAAGGTTCGCACCGGTCCGCTGCGTGCCGGTCTTCTGGCACATTGCGCGCCGCTTCTCGACGATATCGTGATTGCCGGCGAGAACCGGGAGCGGCTGGTGGCGCTGGCCTTTCCTTCGGGTGCCGGAAAGGCCGAGCTGAATCTTGCGGCAGCGCTTGCTACGCGCCTCGAAGGCTGGAACAGGCGCAACGGCGGCAGCTCGACCGCCATCGCGCGCTTCGGCCTGGCGAGTGCCCCGGCTGATCGCAGCCGCGGCGAACTCTCAGACAAGGGCCAGATCGTCCAGTCGCGCTATCTGCGCAACCATGCCGACATTTTCGAAGCCCTGCAGGCGGGAGAAGGCCAGGCGCCGCGCGGCGCCTGACGCGACCGATCTTCAGTCGAGATCGCGGAAGGGCTTTTCGCGGATCGCCAGAAATTCCTTCAGCGAGTGCTCTTTCAGAAGCCGCATCCAGTGGCGTCCTTCCTCCGAGGCGTGCAGGATCGCGGTCGTCTCGCGATTGTAGGTCCACGAGCTGTCCAGCCCGGCGGTCTGCTGCTGGTGGTTGAGCGCGGCTTTGGCGAATTTGATCGCCGCGCCGGGCATGCGGGCACATTTGCGGGCAAGCTTTTCGGCCTCCGCCTTCAGCTGGTCACGCGGCACAGCCTTGTTGACGAGGTGGATGCGCTCGGCCTCGCGCCCGTCGATCAGGTCGCCGGTGTACATGAGATGGCGCGCATGGATCATCGGCACGGTCCAGGGCAGCATCAGCGTCGGCGGGGCCGACACGTGGCGCACTTCGGGTTCGCCGAACATGGCGTCCTCGGCCGCGATCACCATATCGCAGCACATCATCAGCTCCAATCCGCCCGCCAGCGCATAGCCGTTGACGGCCGCGATGATGGGCAGCGGCGCTTCGCGGATGACCTGCATGCGGCGCATATTCGCGCCGATGTCCTCGCGCCAGCCTTCCGCGTCCATCTCGAAGTCCTCGCCGCCGAGGTCGAAGCCGGCGGTGAAGGCGCGGCCCGCGCCGGTGATGATCACGGCGCGCACGTCAGGATCCTTCACTGCGCGCTTTATCGCCTCTTCCAGCGCGTCGCCAAGCTCCTGGTTCATGGCGTTCATCTTGTCGGGACGATTCAACGTCAGGGTGACGAAAGCGTCAAGCGCGTCTTTTTCCCAGAGTACTGTGTCGCTCATGATGTCTTTCCGCGTCTCAGGCGATTTCGATGACGATGCGGCCGCGCACGGCGCCAGCCAAAATCTTGCCGGCAAGGTCCGGCAGTTCGGCGAGCTTGTGCACTTCGGTCATGGCGGCCAGTTTCTCGCGGTCGAGATGTTCGGCCAGAGTTTTCCAGGCGCGATTGCGCTTGGCCTGCGGCGCGTGGACGGAATCGACGCCGATCAACGTCACGCTGCGCAGGATGTGTGGCATCACCGTGCCCGGCAGGTTCGCCCCGCCGGCAAGCCCGCAGGCCGCGACCGCGCCGCCGTAGACGGTCTGCGCCAGCACATTGGCGAGCGTGGTCGAGCCGACCGAATCCACCGCCCCGCTCCAGCGCTCCTTCTGCAAGGGCTTAACCTCGCCGGAAAGCTCGGCGCGGTCGATGAAGGAAGAGGCGCCCAGCCCGCGCAGATAGTCGTGCGTTTCGGCGCGGCCGGTGGAGGCCACCACGGTGTACCCCTTGGAGGAAAGCAGGCTGACGGCGGTTGAGCCGACACCGCCGGCGGCGCCCGTCACCAGCACCTCGCCCTTGCCGGGCTGGATGGTGCCCCAGTCTTCAAGCGCGTTCACGCAAAGGGACGCGGTGTAGCCGGCGGTGCCGATGGCCATCGCCTGTTCCATGGTGAAGGCGTCGGGCAGGTGCGTCAGCCACTCCGGCTTCAGGCGCTGGAAGCGGGAGTAGCCACCCCATTCGGTCTCCGACAGGCCCCAGCCGTTGACGATCACCCTGTCGCCGGGCTTCCAGGCGGGAGAACGCGATTCCACCACCGTGCCGGCCAGGTCGATGCCCGCTACCATGGGCAGGCGGCGCGCGATGCGGCCCTTGCCGGAAACGGCCAGGCCATCCTTGTAATTGAGGCTCGAATAGCCGATCTCGACCAGCACGTCGTGATCGGGCAGGTCGGACTTGGAGATCTGCTTGAATCCGGCCTTGGGCTTGCCGTCCACGTCCTCCAGCATCAGTGCGGTGAAAGTTTCGCTCATTCTTGAAGTCTCCAAATCGGCATCCGGTGATGGAAAGTTATGAAAATAGCTCAGCCGCGCTGGCGCGCCACATCACGCTCGGCCCGCCGCTTGAGGCTGGTGGCATAGCTGTCACGCACATAGGCGAGCAGTTCGGAAAGCACGGTGGTGCCAGTGGCGGCGTCGCGTGCCTTGATGGCGTCTGCCAGCCGTTCGTGGAAAGCCGCTACCCGGTTGCGCTCGCGCACCTGCGAAACGATCATGTTGGTGATCGGCATGAAGGCCTCGACCACCGTATACATCATGAGGTTGAGCGGTCCGTTGCCGGCTGCCTTCACCAGCGCGCGATGGAAACGCACGTCGGAGGCGCAGAAATCCTCGTCGCTGAGCGAGGTGGAGCGCTGCAGCGCGATCTCGGCGCGCATGGCCGCGAGGTCGTCGTCGCTGCGACGCTCGCAAGCCAGCCGGCAGCAGATCGCTTCCGTCTCCAGTCTGGCGCTGATGATCTCATCTATGTCGAAGGCGCCCACGCCGACGAGCAGCGTGGCAGCTCCAGTGATTGCCGAGGAAAGCCCTTCGGGGTCGGGGCGCTTGACGAAGGTGCCGCCGGTCGGGCCGCGCTGCGAGCGGATGAGGTTCTGTGCCGCCAGCCGTTTCAGCGCCTCGCGCACCGTGGGGCGTGAAATGCCGAAGCTTTTGGCAAGCTCCTCCTCGGTCGGCAGGCGCTCGTCGATTTTCAGGCGGCCGTCCAGAATAGCCGCACGGATTTTGTCGGCCACCTGCTTGGCGACGCCCGTGCGCACGACGTCCTCATATTCGATCGGCATACTTCCTCCGTCGGTTCGATCCCGCATGACAGCTCGGATCGTTTCCCCTCCCGATGAACGGCAGTCAGCAACTGACATCTAAACAATATAAGTTTGACAAATATTGCAAGCGAAATAAGCTCGCGAAAATTCCATCGGGAACATCGCTACGAAACGTATTTAGGACATCATGGCTGCCCCCATCGACCGACTTCTCACCCGGCTCAGCAACCGACTCGACTGTGCGGCCATCCTCGTTGGAGACGCGATCGACCCGCGCTACAGCGACGATCTTTCCAACGCGGTTTCACAGCGACCGGAGATCGTTTTCCGCCCGCGCAGCACGGAAGAAGTCGCCGAGATCCTGAAGGCCTGCAATGGACTCGGCCAGAAGCTGGTGCCGCAGGGCGGCCGCACCGGCCTTTCGGGTGCGGCGCGCGTACATGCGGGCGAAGCGGTGTTGTCGCTCGAGCGCATGGCCGCGCTTGCGCCGGTCGAGCCGGCAACCGCGACCGTGATCGCCGAGGCCGGCGTGCAGCTGCAGGTCGTGCAGGAACATGCCGAAGCCGCGGGCTTCATCTTTGCCGTGGACATCGGCGCGCGCGGCACGGCCACCATCGGCGGCAACATCTCCACCAATGCCGGCGGCATTCGCGTGCTGCGCTATGGCAATTTCCGCGCCCAGGTGCTGGGCGTCGAGGCCGTGCTGGCCGACGGCAGCGTGCTGTCGTCGCTGAAAGGTCTCGCCAAGGACAATAGCGGCTATGATCTGAGCCAGCTTTTCATCGGCAGTGAAGGCACGCTCGGCGTGGTGACGCGCGCCTGCCTGCGCCTCCATCCCAAGCCGGTCACCCAGTCCGTCGCCTTCTGCGCGATGCCGTCGCTGGCGGCGGCGATGGAGTTGCTGAAATTCCTGCGCGCGCGGCTCGGTACGCTGTTGTCCGGCTTCGAGGTCATCTTCGATCCGCTGATGAGTGAAATGACCGAAGCGCTCGGCCTGCAGGCTCCTTTGCAGCTCAATGCCCCCGTCTATGTCTTGACCGACATTCAGGGCATGTCGCCCGAAACCGACGAGGCCGCCTTCGCCGAAGCGCTCGGGCAGGCGATCGAGGACGGTCTGGTGTCGGATGCGGTGCTCTCGCAATCGGAACGCGAATTCCAGACGCTGTGGGCGCTGCGCGACGATTGCAATACCTATCTCTTCGGGCTGGAGCCGATGCTGAGCCTGGACGTCAGCCTGCCGCTGCCGCGAATGAGCGAATTTCTGGCTCTGGCGAAGGAAGCGCAGGGCCAAGCCGATGTGGCGGCACGCGACTATATCTTCGGCCACCTCGGCGACGGCAATCTGCACTACTGCGTGAAGACCGACAATCCGGATAGGGTGGCCAAAGCCGTGCTTGACTGCGTCGCTCGGACAGGGGGCTCGATCTCGGCTGAGCATGGCATCGGCCTTGAGAAGAAAGCCTATCTGCATCTGTCGCGCAGCGAGGCTGAAATCGCGGCCATGCGCCGGATGAAGGCCGCGCTCGATCCCAACAATATCCTCAACCCCGGCCGCATATTCGACATGACGGCCTGACCTTAGCCATGCAACGTCCTGGGAGGAGGGACAATGACCGCAGCAAAGCTTTTCGAAACCGGCAGCCCCGCAGCCGTGCCGGTCGCGTTGCCTTCGGCGCTGGACGAACGCTACGCATTGGAGCGTGGGCGCATTCTGGTTTCCGGCACACAGGCGCTGGTGCGGCTGATGATGGTGCAGCGCCAGCGCGACCTTGCAGCCGGACTCAATACGGCGGGCTATGTGTCTGGTTATCGCGGTTCGCCGCTGGCCGGCTTCGACCGCGAGGCCGAGCGCGCCAGAAAATATCTGAAGGCCAATCACATCGTCTTCCAGCCGGGCCTCAACGAGGACATGGCGGCGACCGCGGTGTGGGGCACGCAGCAGGCCGGCATGTTTCCCGGTTCGCGCTACGACGGTGTCTTCTCCATGTGGTACGGCAAGGGGCCGGGCGTGGATCGCAGCATGGACGTCATCCGCCACGCCAATGCGGTTGGCACGGGCAGGCATGGAGGTGTGCTTCTGCTGGTGGGTGATGACCACGGCGCCGTTTCCTCCACCCTGCCGCATCAGAGTGAGCACAACCTGATCTCGGCCATGGTGCCGCTGCTGTCGCCCGCAGGTGTGGGCGAATATATCGATTACGGCCTGCTCGGCTGGGCGCTCAGCCGCTATTCCGGTGCATGGGCGGGCTTCAAGTGCCAGACCGAAATCGTCGAATGCTCGGCCACCGTTGATCTCGATCCTGAACGGCTCATCATCGTCACACCCGATCACGCCCTGCCGCCCGATGGTCTGTCCATGCGCTGGCCGGACGGGTCGCATGCCATGGAGCGGCGGCTGGAAGTGAAGATGCAGGCCGTACAGGCGTTCGCCCGTGCCAATCGGCTGGATCGCGAAGTCTGGGCCTCGCCCTCCGCCCGGCTCGGCATCGTCTCCACCGGCAAATCCTGGCTCGACCTGATGGGGGCGCTGTCTCTGCTGGGAATGGATGAGGAATACGCCAGGAAGCTGGGGATAAAACTCTACAAGGTCGGCATGGTGTGGCCGCTGGAGCCCGAGGGCTTACGCGACTTCGCTGAGGGGCTGGAAGAGCTTCTGGTGGTGGAGGAAAAGCGTCCGGTCATCGAGGAGCAGGTCAAGTCGCAGCTCTTCAACATGCCGGCTGACCGTCGCCCGCTGGTGAGCGGCAAGACCGACACGCGTGGCGCGCCGCTTTTGTCCGCGCTCGGCGAGATCGGCCCGCTTGCCATAGCGCGCGCCATCCTGGCATGGCTGGGCGAGAAGGCACCGGACCTTGCCGCGCGTGCCGAACGCGTTTCGAAGCTTGCCGCGCCCGTTGCCGCCGAGCCCGGTTTGCTGACGCGCGAGCCCTACTTCTGCTCGGGCTGCCCGCACAGCACCTCCACCGTGCTGCCCAAGGGCAGCCGCGCTTCCACCGGCATCGGCTGCCACATGATGGTGGTAGGCATGGAGCGCGACACCGCCACCTTCACCCAGATGGGCGGCGAGGGCGGATCGTGGATCGGGCTTTCGCCCTTCACCGACGAGAAGCACATCTTCGTCAACATGGGCGACGGCACCTATTTCCATTCGGGCCTTCTCGCCATTCGCGCGGCGATCGCCGCCAAGGTCAACGCCACGTACAAGATCCTGTTCAACGATGCCGTCGCCATGACCGGCGGCCAGCGGCACGACGGCGAACTTTCGGTGCCGCTGATCGTGGGACAAGTGCTGGCCGAGGGCGCGCGGCGCGTCGTGGTCGTGTCGGAGCGCCCCGAAATGCTGGCAGGGCAGCTTCCACGCGAGGTGCAGGTTCGTCATCGCGACGAGCTCGACGCCGTCCAGCGCGAGTTGCGTGAGGTCGAGGGCGTCACCGTGCTTGTCTACGATCAGGTCTGCGCCGCCGAAAAGCGCCGCCGCCGCAAGCGTGGCACCTATCCGGTGTCGCCCCAGCGTGCTTTCATCAACGAGTTGGTCTGCGAGGGGTGCGGCGACTGCTCGGCTGTCTCCAACTGCATCTCGATCGAGCCGCGCGAGACTGAGTTCGGCCGCAAGCGCGCCATCAACCAGTCGAGCTGCAACACAGATCTCAGCTGCACCAAGGGCTTTTGTCCGAGCTTCCTCACCATCGAAGGCGGCATCTTGCGCAAGCCGAAAGCCAAGGCGAGGGCCGGTGCGGATGTCGGTCTCGACGAGCCGACGCTGCCGGTGCTTGGCGACCGCCCCTACAGCATGCTGCTCACCGGCATTGGGGGTACAGGCGTCATCACCGTCAGCGCGATCCTCTCGCAAGCGGCTCATCTCGACGGTCTGTCGCTTGTCACGCTCGACCAGACAGGCCTTGCGCAGAAAAACGGCGCAGTCGTCTCGCACATCCGTCTTGCCCGCGCGCCGGAGACCATCAGCGCCGCGCGCATCGGCCCCGGCGAGGCAGATCTTGTGCTTGGCTTCGACCTTGTTGTCGCGGCCTCCCAGTCCGCGATCGCGACCTTCGCGAAGGAGCGCACCAGGGCAGTGGTGGACGACCATTTCGCGCCGACCGCCTCCTTCGTGAAGGACACGACGATCGACTTCCGCGAAGCCGCGACGCTGCGCCGTCTGTACAATGCAGGGGCGGAAGGCGCCGTCACGACATTGTCGGCCACGAAGCTCGCCACCGCGCTTTTCGGCGACAGCATAGCCGCCAACATGTTTCTGCTCGGCCATGCCTGGCAGAAGGGGCTGGTGCCCATCGGCCGCGCGGCGCTCGAAAAGGCCATCGACCTGAATGGTGCAGGCGTCGCCATGAACCGTGCGGCGTTCGCCTGGGGCCGTCGCTCGGCAGTCGATCCCGAAGCAGTGAGCCTGCAGGCGGGTTTTGCCGCCGCGCCGGAAGCCGAAACGAAGACGCTCGACGAACTCGTCGCAAGCCGATCTGAATTCCTGACCGCTTATCAGGACGCGGCCTACGCCGCGCGCTACCGCGCGTTGGTGGAGAAGGCACGGCAGGCCGAGGCGCGGATTGCGCCGGGGCAGGAGGTCCTCGCCACGGCGGTCGCGAAGGCGGCTTTCAAGCTGATGGCCTACAAGGACGAATACGAGGTGGCGCGGCTTCATCTCGATCCCGGCATGCGCCGGCGCCTCGCCGAGCAGTTCGAAGGCGGCTACAGGATGAAATACAATCTCGCCCCGCCCATGCTGACCCGCACCGATCCGCGCACCGGCCATCCTGCCAAGATCACGCTCGGCCGCTGGATCGAGCCGGCCTTCTGGCTGCTGACGAAACTTAAGGGCCTGCGCGGCACGCATCTCGACCCGTTCGGCCGCACTGCCGAGCGCAAGATGGAACGCCGCCTGATCGAAGACTACTTCGGCCTGATCGGCGATCTTGCGATGCGACTTGCGCCGGAAAACCTGATGGCTACGACGGAGCTTGCTCGCCTGCCAGAAGAAATCCGGGGCTACGGCCACGTGAAGCTGGCGGCCGTCGAGCGCTTCGAGAAGCGCAAGGCCGAGTTGCTGACCCTGCTTGCGCAAGCCGGTTCGGCCGACAAGGCAGCCTGAGCAAGTGTAGCAGCGGCTGCGTATATACGGCCGCTGCTACCAATTGGACGTTCCTCGATGCGATGGAACTTTTTTGCCCAGCAACAGGCCGCTCACCTGGTACAGGCTCTGTTGGCGCGCAGGCTATTTGACGACCAGCACCGGCACCTTGCTGTGGGTGACCACCTCCAGCGTCTGGCTGCCGAGCAGGATGCGGTTCAGCCCGCGCCTGCCATGCGAGGTTATCACGATCAGGCCGCAGCCTTTGTCGTCCGCGGTGGCGACGATGGCTTCGGCAGGCGTGCTGTCGTCGGCATGCACCGTCTCCATCTCGATGCCCATTCTGTCTGCGGCTTCCTTGGCCGCACCCAGCACCTTCTGGGCGAATTCCTTGCTGCTTTCGTTGTAACTGTCGAGATCGGCCGGGCTGCCCACCCAGGCGAAGTTGCCGGCCATGCCATAGACCGGGAACGGCTCTGTGACGGTCAGCACGACCACCTTGGCGCCCAGCGCCTTCGCCAGCGAAAGCCCGTGGTCGAGGCCCTTCTGGGCCAGTTCGGACCCGTCGGTGGCAATCAGGATATTCTTGTACATTACATACCCCTTTCTGTTGTCGCGTTCATGATCGCACGGTCGGTTCACACGTCCATGATATGGATCAAACACCTGAAACAGCACGCCGCCCAGAGAGGATTGTTGTGCCAGACCCGCAATATGTGGTCCATGTCACGGTCCGACTTTCCGGTGCTTAACGCAGCGACCGGGCTTGCACCTGCGCCGTCGAGATCGGATATGAGGATCAGGGTTAACAGAAGGTGAGTTCGTGCGCCTTGCCGGAGGGGCAGGCGGGGACAAGCGACAAGGCGGCATGGCGTTCCGGTTTCTTCACACGGCGGACTGGCAGATCGGCAAACCCTTCGGCAACGTTCCGGGTGATGCCGGCGCGGAACTGCGCAGCCAGCGCATTGCCACGATCGGCGAGTTGGCTCGACTCGCGGCCGCACGCAACGTCGATGCCGTATTGGTGGCGGGGGACGCCTTCGACAGCAACGAGGTGCAGGACCGCACCATCCTGCGCACGCTGGACGCGCTGAAGCCGTTTTCGGGCCGCTGGATTTTTCTCCCGGGCAATCACGATGCCGCGCTCGCCCACAGTGTGTGGAGCCGCCTGCGCCAGATGGGGCCGGAAGAAAACATCGTCATCGCCGACCGCCCGCAGCCCATCGAGGGCTGGGACGGCCGCGCCGTCGTCCTGCCCGCACCGCTGACGCGCCGGCGCGAATCGCTCGACCAGACCGAATGGTTCGACACAGCAGCGACGCCTGAGCGATCCATCCGCATCGGCCTTGCGCATGGCAGCGTGGCCAACCGCCTGCCTGGCGCGGCCGAGGCGAGTAACGAGATTCCCGACAATCGCGCCACCACCGCCGGCCTTGCCTATCTGGCGCTGGGAGACTGGCACGGCTCGCTGCAGATCGCGCAGCGCACCTGGTATTCCGGCACGCCGGAGACCGACCGCCACCGCGCCAACCGCTCCGGCCATGTGCACATCGTCGAGATCGACGGACCGGGCGCGCCCGAACGCGTCGAAGCCGTGCCGGTGAGCCATTACCAGTGGCATCAGGTCGAAGCCGAGATGCTCGACGGAACCTGCAATGCCGGGCTTGATGCGCTGGCGGAACTTGAGGCGGATGCCGCGCGCCGCGTCGTTTCGCTGACGCTCAAAGGCGGCATCAGCCTTGCCGAGCGTTACCAGCTCGGGATCGAGCTGGAGAAATGGCGCAACCGCTTCCACCATCTCGATGTCGACGATGTCGGTCTGTTCGAGGAGCCGACCGACGACGATCTCGATGCGCTGGACTCTTCCGGCTTCGTGCGGCTGGCGGTCGAGCGGCTGAAAGCCCAGGCGGCCAATGATGCCGACCCGCAAGCCGCCGCCGCGCGCGTGGCGCTGCGCATGATGTATGTCGACCACATGAATGGTGGGCGCTGAGATGAAGCTGCGTCGCATCGAAGTGAAGGATTTCCGCAAGCTCGGCCACGTCGTCATCGACGATCTCGGCGACGGGCTGAACGTTATTGTCGGCGACAATGAAGCCGGCAAATCGACCTTGCTCGCCGCCCTGCGCGCCGCTTTGTTCGAGCGCCACCGCGTGGGCGGCGCTGCGGCCGCGGCAATGCAGCCCTACAACCAGTCTGTCCGGCCCGAGGTGGCGCTGGAGTTCGAGCGCGGCGGAGTTATCTGGCGCCTGCGCAAGGCGTTCTGCCAGCGACAGGAGGCCGAACTCTCTGGCAATGGCGAGCGCTACACGGGCGATGTGGTGGAGGACAAGCTCGCCGAAATGTTCGGCTTCACGCCGTCGAGCTCGGGCGGCACCAAGCCTCAGGAGCATCACGGCGTGTTCGGCCTGCTCTGGGTTGAGCAGGGCATGTCGCACCGGCAGCTCGGCGTCGGCGGGGGGCGAAACCATCTGGCCTCCGCGCTGGAGCGTGAGATCGGCCAGGTCACCGGCGGCGAGCGCGGCCGCGCGCTTTTGACGGCGGCGGAGGCGCGTCGCGACCAGTTCTGGGACAAGCGTGGAAACCCCCGCGGCGACTTCAAGTCGCTTGCCGGGAGGATCGAGGACGACCGCCAGCAACTGGCTGATCTGAAGCGGCAGATGGCCGAGCACGACGAGCGCGTGAACCGGCTCGCCGGCATTCAGAATATCCTTGCCCGCTATCAGCGCGACGACACGCTGGAGGTTGCCCGCAAGCGCGCTGCCGCGGCGCGAGAGACCCTTGCCGCCGTCTCCGGTCTGGAAGAAGCACTGCGTGCGGCCGAGAGTGCAGTCGAGCGGGCGAAACTCAGGCATGAGGCGGCCGTCGCCCGCAACGCGACCCGACAGAAACTCATTGCCGATCTCGCGGCCGAAATCGGCGCTTTGGAAGCGTCGCGCTCGGCACGCGACGAGGCGACTGCTGCGCTGGCCAAGCTGGAGGCTCTCGCCATGCAGGCGACGGCACGTCTGGAAGAAGTGATCCAAACCGAACGCATCGCCAAGGCGCGGTTGCGCGGAATGGAACAGGCCATCGCCCACCGGCAGGCGGCGCAGGCCGTCGAGCGCCTGACCGGCCAGCTGAAGCTTGCCGAGGAGGCGGACGCGGCCCGTCGCAAGGCGCTGGCGCTCGTACAGGGTGCGACGCTGACGGCCGAGGATGTCGCGGCGCTGGAAAAGCTGGAGCGCGGCGTCGAGCAGGCGCGCACGCGCCTCGAAGCGGCCAGCGTTCGCATCACGCTTCATCCTTCGGCGGGGCAGGGCGCGCAGGTCAGTGGCAAGGCCGCCGGGGCTGAGCTGTCCCTGTCGCGAGACACCGTGCTCGTGCTCGAAGGCTATGGCGAAATCGGCATCCATCCCGGCGGCGGTACGGAGGAATTGGCGCGGGCAACGGACCAGGCCACACAGGCGCTCGAGAACGCGCTGCGCCGGCTCGGCCTTGCCGACATCGCCGCGGCACGCGAGACGCTGCGCCAGCAGGATGCTGCCCGCAGCGAGGTGAAGACGCACGGCGCGACCGTCGCCGCTCTTGCGCCGAACGGCATCGAGGCGCTGCGCCAGGAACTGGCCCGCAACGCGCTGCTGGCCGAAGGCGGCGAGGGGGAGGCCTGCGAGCCGGCTGACATCGAGACCACGCGCCGTGCCAGCATTGAGATCGAGGTGCAGTTGCGCGGGGCGGAAGCCGAATTGCGCGAGCGTCGCGGCGCGGTCGAGGCGGCACGGCGCGATCTGGCCGTGCTGAACGAGCGCGTCTCGGTTGCTGAGGTACGATGCGCCAGGCAGCGCGAGGAACTCGCATCCGCTCGCGCCGCTGCCGATGATCGTCCGCTGGAAGAAGAGGTCGAGCGCGAGCAGCAGGCGCTCCAGTCTGCTGTCACGGCGCGCGATGCCGCGCGGGCGTCGCTTGCCAGTGCCGATCCGGAGGCCAAGCAGATCGCCCTAAAACAGGCCGAGCAGTCGGAGCGCGAAATCGAGATCGACATCCGCAAGCTGGATGGGCAAAAGCGTGAGATCGAAGCGGAGCTTCGCGCGCTCGGCAAGGACGGCCTCGGCGAAAAACTTGCCATGCTCGAGGGCCAGATCGTCGCCGCCGAGGCCAAGCTCAAGGCGATGACGCTCGAAGCGGAGGCGGCAAGACTGCTTCATACCACGCTGGCCGATGCCCAGCGCGAAACCAAGGATCGCTGGCTGGCGCCGGTGCGCGAGCGCTCGGCGCCCTATCTGCGGCTCATCCAGGCCGACAGCGATATCGTGCTGCACGACGAAACCTTCGAGATCGAGCAGCTGGTGCGCAATGGCGTGGCCGAGCCATTCGGAGCCTTGAGCGTCGGCGCGCGCGAGCAGATCGCCGTCATCACCCGCATCGCGCTGGCCGACATATTGCGCGAGGCGGGGCAGGAGGCCTGCATCGTGTTGGACGATGCGCTGGTCAACACCGACGAGGCGCGGCTGGAGCGCATGCATCTGGTTCTCGGCAAGGCCGCGCAGAACCAGCAGGTGCTCATCCTCACCTGCCGCGAGCGCGATTTTCTCCAGCTCGGCGCGCCGATCCGCCGGATGTAGCTTTACGCCCGCATGATGCTGTGGCCGGCGGCCGCGCCTTTTACGACCTTCTCCGCCGGCTCAAGCGCCATGGGATCGGCCAGCGCATAGCCGTTGCGGCCGTTGCGCTTGGCCTCGTAAAGCGCGATGTCGGCCGCCTCCAGCGTTTCCTCGACCGTCATGGCCGCCGGGGGCGCCCACTCCGCCACGCCGACGCTGATGGTGACGGGAATCGAATGCCCCCGCCAGTCGGCTTCATTTGCCGCCAGAAGGTGCACAAGCTCCTCGGCGATCACAGCTGCCTGTTGCAGGCTGGTTTCCGGCAGCAGGATGCAGAATTCGTCACCGCCGGTGCGTGCCAACATGCCCTGATCCCGCAGCCGGCGCATCGCAAGTCGGGCGAAATGCTGCACGCAATGGTCGCCGGCGGCGTGGCCGTGGCTGTCGTTGATCGTCTTGAAGTTGTCGAGATCGAGCAGCAGCACGGAAAAGCCGCGCCGGCTGCGACGGGCCCGCGGCATTTCCGCGGCCAGCCTCTCCATGAAGCTGCGCCGGTTCGGCAGGCCGGTCAACTCGTCGGTGCCGGCAAGCTGCGCAAGCTCGGCCTGAAGCCTGTCGACCGCCATCAGCAGGAAGCCCAGGTTCCAGACAGTGCCACCGAAGATGATTGTGAGCAGGCAGAATGCGCCGACCTTGTAATAACCTTCCGTGGACAGCTCGCCCAGCAGCCGCAGCGCGTTTAACACCGCTTCCGCGCTCTGGCCGATGATGCCGACTGCCAGTGCCACCACTGCGACCATGGCGCCCAGGCTTCGCCGCTCGGGATGCAAGAGGAAGATTGCGGCCATGGCCAGCGGCACGATCTGCGCCGTCGCGTAAACGACGTTGCGCGCCATCTGGCTGTCGCGCACGGCGAACATCGCACAGAGCGCAAGCGCCGTCAGGACAAGGCTGAACGTCCATCCGCCGCGCTTTCCGTGGAAGTGCAGCACGCCAAGCCGCACCACGCAGAAGCCGAAGATCACCAAGGCGTTGCCGAGGAATGCGAAGAACAGGTCCAGCGCGCCCCCCTGGAACATCAGGAGGCCGCCGCCGACGGTCGTCAAAATGCAGGCCGCGAGCCAATAGCGTGCGGTATCGAAGCCGCGATAGACGACGGTGATCGCGCCCCACACCACGGTGAGGGTGAGCGAGTTGAGCAGGATGACCAGATAGAGGGTCAGAAAATCCAGTTTCATGGCGATCCGGATTGAGGCGCTACGAACTTGAAGGTCCACGCGCGACGGTCGCCCAGCCATAGGCCGGGATTTCACCGTGAGATGAAGGTCAAAGCTGAAGAATTAGGAAACATCGCAGCGAGATGGCACGGAAATGCCGGTATTGCCAGTCAATTCGTCCGAACAACCGGCTCTGGCCATCCGCATCGGAATTCTCTATATCGGGCTTTCGCGGGACGGCCCGCGCTTCAAGACCAACGGGGACGGCCCCATTGTTTCGGAGATCCGAAGTGATGGAGCGAGTTCGTTCTCTTCCGCCTTCCCGCAAATCACCAGCTATCGACGTGGCACACCTGGCTTGGACCTGTCGTCGGACAGATCTGGTCCCGCGACATCGCCTGTCGGCTCGTGGTGGAACTCCCTTACAACTTGACGAGTCGCGATTCACTAAACGCTCGTTCGTCATTTCCAATCGGCGCTGCCACGACAGCGCGCAAGCATAGGATCATGCAAGCAATGGCCTGGATTTATCTTTTCTTTGCTGGCGTCTTCGAAGTCGTCTGGTCGTCGACAATGAAGCAGTCGGAGGGCTTCTCCAAGCTCACGCCCTCCATCGTCACGGCCGTCACCATGCTGGTCAGCCTGTGGCTGTTGGCACTTGCCATGCGCACGCTGCCGCTCGGCACCGCCTACGCCATCTGGACGGGCATCGGCGCGGTCGGCGCCTTCATCGTCGGCATCATTGCCTTCGGCGAGGCCGCGACCCTGTTCCGCATCGTCAGTGTGTGCCTGATCGTGGCGGGCCTTATCGGCTTAAAGTTGAGTTCTGGGCACTGATGAAGTCGCAAATGGCGGCCATGTCGGCCGCCATTTACGATGCTGCAACCTTCCTGCAACCTTTAGCGTCTATTTTTGGTCACATGCCGACCGAAAATTGTAGTCAATCGAATGCCCGCGATCTCCGCGAGGCTTTTGTCCAGCTCCACAACCACCTAGTATCGGGCCCTTCTTTGGAAGGGGCGGAGAGCTTAACGGGCGCGCTGACAGGTGCGTGTGACTTGTTCGGCGGCGTGTAGGAGCTTGAGTGAAAGTTATTTCTGCCAGCACGCGGGGGCTTTGCCTGCTTGTCGGATTAAGTCTGGGCGTCGCGCCGGCGGCCGCGTTCGACCTGTTCGGCATCCATCTTTGGGGCGCCAAGAAAACTGATTCGTCCGAGGAAGTCATCGGCGAGCCGCAGAACTATACGGTCGATTTTTCCGTCTCGGGCGGCAATGAGGATGTAGAATCGCGGCTGCAGGGCGTCTCGACCCTATGGGCCGACCGTGAAAAACCCGCCTCCGGTGCCGCAGGTCTGCTCGCCAAGGCGCGCGGCGACTATCGGCGTCTACTGGCCGCGCTGTACAGCGAAGGACGCTATGGCGGCAGCATCAGCATTCTCGTCGGCGGCCGTGAGGCGGCCGATCTGCCACCCGACGCGGAGCTGCCTGATCCGGTGGCCGTGCGCGTGGTGGTCAATCCCGGCCCGATCTTCCTGTTCGGCGAAACCAGCATCGTCAATCGCGCGCCGCCGCCGCTGACGCCGGATGACGAGGTCGAGCAGCCTGAGCACGCCGGCTTTGCACCGGGCGAGGTGTCTCGGTCGGGCGTCATCCTTTCTGCAGAACGGCTGGCAGTCGAGGCCTGGCGCCAGCAGGGCTATGCCAAGGCAAGCGTGGCCGACCGCCGTGTCGAGGCTGCCCACGACCGCGACGTGGTCAATGCCACGCTTACCATCGACCCCGGCCGCAGGGCTTATTACGCGCCTGTCGATGTCGAAGGCACCGAGCGTATCGACCCGAAATTCCTCGCCTGGATGACGGGGCTGGAGCCTGGCCAGGAATATGATCCCGACGATCTCGCCCGGGCCAGCAAGCGGCTGGCGCGGCTCGACGTGTTCCGGGCCATGCGCTTCCAGGAAGGCGATCAGATCGGCCAGGACGGCTCGCTGCCCATAAGCCTCGTCGTGCAGGAGCGTTTGCCGCGCCGCTTCGGCATCGGCGGCAGCTATTCAACCATCGACGGTGCGGGCCTCGAAGCGTATTGGATGCATCGCAACCTGTTCGGCCGGGCGGAGCGGCTCCGGCTGGAAGCCAAGGTTTCCGGCTTGGTCAATACGTTCAAGCCCGATGAGCTGACCTACAGATTGGGCGCCACCTTCATCAAGCCGGGCGTCTACACGCCGGATACGGATTTCGTGGCCTCCCTCGTCGGTGAGCGCGAAGTGCTGGACGCCTATACACGCAACGGCGTGGCCGCGCAGGCCGGCTTCACACATATCTTCGACGACCGACTGTCAGGCCGTATAGCAGTCGATTCCAGTGCTGCCCGCTTCCAGGACGATGTCTTCGGCACGCGCAACTTCATCGATGTCGGCTTGCTCGGTGGCATCATCTATGACAGCCGCGACAACAAGACTGACGCGACCGAAGGCTACTATGCCGAGGCGACGCTCGAGCCCTATTACGAGTTCAATTACGGCAACCCGACCGTGCGCGCCACGGCCGAGGGCCGCGCGTATTACGGATTCGGAGCCGAAAAGCGCGTCGTTGCGGCCGGCCGCATCAAGGTCGGCAGCATGGCGGGTCCCTCGGCTGCCGAGATCGCGCCCGACAAGCTGTTCTTCGCTGGCCGCGGCGGCTCGGTGCGCGGCTATGCCTACCGCAACATCGGCGTTCCGGTGGGCGATGGTCGCATCATCGGCGGACGCTCGCTGATCGAAGGTTCGGCCGAATTGCGCGTCCGCGCGACGGACAGCATCGGCGTGGTGGGCTTCGTCGATGCCGGCTATGTCGGCGGCGATTCGATCCCGAACTTCAAGGACCATCTGCGCGTCGGCGTTGGCGGAGGCCTGCGCTACATCACCGGTCTTGGCCCCATCCGCCTGGACGCCGCCGTGCCGCTCAACCGGGGGCCGGGCGATCCCAGCTTCGGTTTCTATGTCGGAATAGGACAAGCGTTTTGACCCGAATCTTTCTGGCCATCGCCCTTTTCGTCTGCGCGCTCCCGGCCTTCGCGCAGTCGGCGCTTGCGCAGGAAACGGCCGATGCCGAGCGCTCCTATTTCGTAGGCTTCGTCGAGAACCAGCTTTCGACGCCGGACCGCCAGATTCGCATCAACAACATTCAGGGCGTGCTGTCGTCTGACGCGACCATCGGCGAGATCACCATTGCAGACCGCGAGGGCGTGTGGCTGCGCGTCACCAATGCGCGCATCGTCTGGACCCGCTCGGCGCTGCTGCTCGGCCGGCTGGTCGTAGACAGGCTGGCCGCCGACCGCATCGACGTCATCCGCAAGCCGCTGCCGGCGGAAGGCGCGCCGGCGCCCGAGACGAGCGGATTCCAGATTCCCGAGTTGCCGATCTCGGTCTCGCTCGGCGCGCTTGACGTGCCGCACGTCACCTTCGGCGAAAGCCTGTTCGGCCTTGCCGCCGAGGTGGCGATCACCGGCAATCTGCAGCTCGCCGACGGCTCGCTCGACACGACGCTGAACGTCAACCGCCTCGACGGGCCGGGCGGCAAGCTGGCGCTGCGGGCCGCTTATGCCAACTCCACCCAGGTGCTCGATCTCGACCTGAAGCTCGACGAGCCGGCCAACGGCATCGTTGCCAACCTTCTCAATGTCGACGGCCGGCCGCCGATGGCGCTGGCCCTCGCGGGTAAGGGGCGGCTTTCCGAGCTCAATCTCAACCTTTCGCTCGATGCCGACGGCTTGCGCGCGCTGACCGGCACTGCCGAGGTGCGCCACGGGGCCGACGGCTACGGTTTCAACGCCGATGTCCATGGACCTATCGCGCTTTTGGTGTCGCCGCGCTTCCGCGATTTCTTCGGCGCCGAGACGAAGCTGCAGACAGCCGGTCTGGTGCGCGACGGCGGTGGCGTGCTGCTCGAGAAGCTCGATCTGCGGAGCGCCGCACTCACTCTGAAAGCCGCCGCCGAGACGGCGAGCGACGGCTTTCTCCAGCGCCTGACGCTCGATGCCGACATTGCCGATCCGGCCGGTAAGCCGGTGTTGCTGCCCGTGCCGGGCCAGAATACCGTGCAGCGTGCCAGCCTGAAGCTGGGCTTCGGCGACACGCCGGGCGACGAATGGTCGGGCGCGCTTACGATCAACGACCTCGCCACCGAGACCTTCTCGTCCAAGTCGGTCGAGGTGCTGTTTTCTGGCGTGGCTCAGAACATCGCCAATCCGGCCGCGCGTCATCTGACCTTCGCCGCCACCGGCGGTGCATCGGGCGTCGTCGCCAAGCGGGCCGATATCGCCGAGGCCCTGGGCGACGGCATCACCCTCGACATCGGTGGGGAGTGGACGGCCGGATCGCCGGTCAGACTCGCCAAGGCCCAGGTGGGCGCCAACGGTTTTGCGCTGTCGCTGACGGGCGACATTTCCGAGTTTGCCTTCAAGGGCGATATCGGCCTCAAGGCGAAGTCGCTCTCGCCATTTTCCGGACTGGCCGGGCGCCAGCTTTCGGGCGGCGCCGATCTTGTCGCCAAGGGCGAAGTGAAGCCGCTGACCGGCGCCTTCGACTTGACCCTCGACGGCACGGCAGAGGGGCTCGGCATCGGCACGCCCGCCGCCGACCATCTGCTGCAGGGGCAGACCCGCATCACGGGCGGCGTCGCGCGCGGCGAAACCGGCCTGGTGGCCCGGCAGCTGCGCATCTTCAACGACCAGGTCGAGGCCAAGGCCGCCGGCCGCTTCGCCACAGGCGCGGCCGGTTTCAGTTTCGATGTTTCGGTCGCCGATCTGGCGCTGGTGTCCGACAAGGCCGCCGGCCGTCTCACCGCCAAGGGCCGTGCCTCCGGCACCGAAGGGCTGATCGGGCTGACCTTCGGTGCGGAAGTGCCTAACGGCGTGCTCGTCGGCAAGTCGCTGAAAAATGCGGTGCTCGGCTTCGAAGGCACGCTGCAAAAGGGCGACCTCAACGGCGATGTCACGGGCAACGCCTTCCTCGACGGCGTGAAGATCGACCTCGCTTCCGCCATCGCCCTCAATGACAATGAAAAGCGCCTGGGCGACCTGAAATTCACTGCGGGCGGCGCGCGCCTCACCGGCGACGTGACGCAGAACAAGGATGGCCTGCTCGACGGCAAGCTGTCGCTCGCCGCTGCCGATGTCTCCACTGCTGCCGCGCTGCTGCTCAAGCAGGCGACCGGCGCGGTCAATGCCGACATTGCTCTCAGCCATCAGGACGGTAAGCAGAACGCCACCCTTCGCGCTGACATCAGCAAGCTGACGGTCGACACCATCCGCGTGGGCAAGGCCGATCTCAGCGCCACCATCGCCGACCTGTTCGGCGTGCCGATTGCTGACGGTTCGCTGAATGCCAGCAAGGTCGCCGCAGGTGACGTGGACGTTTCGACCCTTGAGGCCACTGCGCGGCAGGAAGGCCAGACCACGAATTTTGAGGCCAATGCGAAGCTCGACAATGGCACGGTTGCCGCTGCCGCTGGCGCGCTGTCGCCCGTCGAGGGTGGCTACCGGCTCGCTCTCCAGCAGGCGCAACTCACCCAGGGCAATCTGGCGGCAAAGCTCGCCGAGCCGGCCGCCCTGCAGATGCGCGGCGAGAAAATTTCCATCGACAATCTTGTGCTCGATGTCGGCGGCGGACGCGTGAGCGCGCGCGGTGAGGTAAACGACAAACTCGACATTGCCGTGAACATCGCGAACCTGCCGCTGGCGATCGCCAATGCGATCCGCCCGGATCTGGCACTGGGCGGCACGATCAATGGCACTGCCAATGTCGGCGGTACGCGTGAAAGCCCTGACGTGCGCTTTTCGCTCAAGGGCAGTTCGATTGCTGCCGCCGCACTTCGTGAGGCCGGCCTCGCCTCGATCAATCTCGATGCCGAGGGCAACTCCACAGCCAGCCGGCTGAACATCAAGGCGGCCATGACCAGCCTCGAAGGGTTGCGCGCGACTGCCAATGGCGCCGTGCCGCTCGACAAGGGCGCGCTGGCGCTCGACATCGGGCTCGAATCCTTCCCGCTTGCGGTGCTCAATGCCGCCGCTCCCGGCCAGCGGCTCGGCGGCAATATCTCCGGCACCGCCAAGGTTTCGGGCCAACTCGCCAATCCGGCAGCGGCGTTCAACCTGCGCGGCACGGGTATCCGCGCGGCCGCGTTGGAAGAAGCGGGCGCTGCCCCGCTCGAAATCGCTGCCGCCGGCAGTTTCGCCGACAAGGTGCTGACGCTGTCGTCGGCCAGTGCCAGCGGCCCGCGGGGCCTGTCGGTCACCGCCAGCGGCCGTGTTCCGGTTTCCGGCGAGGGTGTGGACCTGACGGTGCGCGGCGAGGCGCCGCTGGCGCTCGCCAACCGCTTCCTCGCGGAGCGCGGCGCACAGGCCGGCGGCACGCTGTCGGCCAACGCCACCATTTCCGGCAGCCTCAAGGAGCCGTCGATCCGGGGCATGTTCTCCGCCCAGGGCGCTGAGTTCGTCGACCCGGAAAGCAATGTCCGCCTGCGCTCCATAGCGGTCATGGGCACCATCGACGGCGACCAGGTCACGATCCGCAACGCCTCGGCAAATCTCGCCGCCGGCGGCTCGGTCAGCGCCACGGGCACCGTCTCGCTCGATGCCGCAGCCGGTCTTCCGGCAAATATCAGCGTCACGCTCAACGATGCCCGCTATAGCGACGGCACGCTGGTGGTGGCCACGGTGGGCGGCAGCCTTGCCGTCACCGGCCCGCTCACGCGCGATCCGGTTCTTTCGGGCAACATCAGCGTCAGCCGCGCCGAGATCACCGTGCCGGACAGCTTCGCCGGCGGGTCGGCCGCGCTCGACGTCAAGCACGTCAGGCCGTCGCAGGCCGTGGCCGAGACGCTGAAGCGCGCCCGCGCCAATGACGGCACGCCGACGCCGACGGCCCGGCCAAGCGTCATGCGCCTCGATGTCAGCGTGAACGCGCCGGCCCGCATTTTCGTGCGCGGACGCGGGCTCGACGCCGAGCTCGGCGGCCAGGTCAGGCTCACCGGCCCGGTCTCCGACATCCAGCCGGTAGGCGGCTTCCAGCTCATCCGCGGCCGGCTCAGCATTCTCAGCCAGCGCATCACCTTCGATGAAGGCACGGTGACGCTGGTGGGCGACCTCAACCCGTTCCTCAATTTCGTCGCCCGTTCGCAGGGCAGCGACATCATCGTCTTCGTCACGGTCAGTGGACGCGCCAACGACATCAGCGTGACCTTCTCCTCGCAGCCGGAACTGCCGCAGGACGAAGTGCTGGCGCGGCTGATCTTCAATCGCGGCCTCAACGAATTGTCGGCCTTCCAGATTGCGCAGCTCGCCGCCGCAGCAGCCGAGCTGGCCGGCGGTTCCGATAATTCGCTGCTGGGCAATCTGCGCGGCGCCACGGGGCTCGACGATCTCGACGTGATCACCGACAGCAAGGGAAATGCGGCAGTGCGCGCCGGCCGCTACATCCGCGACAATATCTATCTGGGCGTGGAGGCGGGCGCACAGGGTTCGACGCGCGGCACGGTCAACCTCGACATCACCAAGGACCTCAAGGCAAAGGGCGCGGTAGGGTCCGATGGCGATTCCAGCCTCGGCGTGTTCTACGAAAAGGACTACTGACCGGAGCGGCGCGCTGCCCGCGCCGCGAGGTTTGATCGAGATCAACGACGAGGGGCTGCAACCGGTATTTCTTCCGGGCGACAGGAATACCGGAGCCCCGAAAATGCAGCCAGACCTGATCCGCAAGCACGCAGCGCCCGTGCCGCGCTACACCAGCTATCCGACCGCGCCGCATTTCCATGCGGGCATCAATGCCGGCACCTATCGCGAATGGCTCGGTGCGATTACGCCGGGCACCGCCCTGTCGCTCTATGTCCACATTCCGTTCTGCGACCGCCTGTGCTGGTTCTGCGCGTGCAACACCAAGCAGACGCGCCGCTACCAGCCGCTCGCGGACTATCTGACCTACCTTTACCGCGAGATCGCCACGGTCGCGGGAACGGTGGACGAAAGGGTCGCCGTCGGAGCGCTGCATCTTGGCGGCGGCTCGCCAACCATGCTTGCGCCGGACGACATGCGCGCGCTGAACGACGTGCTGCGTTCTGCCTTCAATTTCCGCCCGGATGCCGAGATCAGCGTCGAGATCGACCCCAACGACATGGATGAAGCGCGCTTCGACGCGCTGGCCGAGATCGGCATGAACCGCGTGAGCCTGGGCGTACAGGATTTCGATCCGAAGGTGCAGCAAGCGATCAACCGCGAGCAGACTTTCGACCAGACCCGCGCAGTGGTGGATGGCGCCCGCAAGCGCGGCGTCTCCTCGGTCAATATCGACCTGCTTTATGGCCTGCCGCACCAGACGCGCGAGAGCGTCGAGGCGACGGTTGAGCAAGCTCTGCTGCTCAATCCCGACCGCATCGCGCTCTTCGGCTATGCGCATGTGCC
>Ga0187815_10000327_pt1 | contig 23337 bp, 21 predicted proteins | sample NC_S_5_FD_132962 | JGI IMG/M metagenome (GOLD analysis project Ga0187815, IMG submission 132962) | Wetland sediment microbial communities from Neuse River Estuary, North Carolina, USA - ASW-S_5 | ecosystem: Environmental > Aquatic > Freshwater > Wetlands > Sediment | place: USA: North Carolina...
CATATATAAAGTGCGAAGCTGAGAGGCTGCTGGCGGTCGTCCATCCACCCCCGCTCGATTCGAAAGTTGCCGCTCTTTGGCTAAATCCCGGGTGGCCGAAGCGCTCGCGTGGCGGTGATTCTCGTCCGATTACGATTTTGATGCTCTTTTTTTGCCAAACACCATTCTATCTTGTTGCTTGTGCGCGTCCTTTTCTTTATCCACCGGGGCGCGCCGGAGAGGTGGCCGAGTGGTCGAAGGCGCTCCCCTGCTAAGGGAGTAGAGGTCAAAAGCTTCTCGTGGGTTCGAATCCCATCCTCTCCGCCAGCCATTCCCATCAAAACTTCGGTTTTCGGCGTCAGGCTCGGCGTGACACGCAAGCATTTCCCGAATCGTTCAGGCCAACCTGATCGAAGGCTCAAGCAGCCGAGGCATCACGATGTGAAGACGCCCTCGCAAAGGTTGCGTTTGAATCAAATGCAACTGTGGATGTTGAGAAACGCGTAAACGAATCGTCGCCCAATGCTCCCATGAGCACACAAGACCGATACGACGTAATCATGGACCCGACGGACACCTGGACCGTGTGGGATCTCGTCAACGATGAACCCGCCGTGTTCGGCGATCATGTCCTGGCAGGTCTGACACAGGTCGAAGCCAAGGCCGCGTGCGACGTGATGAACGACACCTGGCGCCGCCTGCGGAAAAGCGCGCTGCACGGTCACATCGACGCGGCATAGAAGTTTCGCGCCGACTCTGACCGCCTGTCGGGGCGCAGCCGGAATGACGGCCGCTATGCGCCCGCGACCGCGAGCGACTCCAGCGCCTCCAGCGCGGTGTCGCGCTCCTCATTGCTCATTATATCGACATCGAACAGCCGCAGGCTGCGCATCCCTTCAAGTGCCAGATAAACAACAAGCGCGATGCGCTCGCTCCGCGAGTTCGCTTTCATCCGGTCCAGAAGTATCCGGTTGAAACGCCTGACCGGCACAAGAAAGTCAGGATTCTCCACCATGGCGGCGAGAATCCCCGAAGGCGGCGGCTGCTGTTGTCGAAGCTCCGCACTGAACAATTCCAGATAGGCCGAAAGAAGGCTGTTGGGCTGATCCGCGTGCGCTTTTTCCTTCTCGTCCAATTCGGCCTCGAATCTGCTCAGATGTTGCTCTACCAGCACCTCGAGCAATCTTGCCTTGTTAGGAAAATGATAAAGCAGCCCTCCCTTGGAGACTCCGGCGCGCTGCGCCACGGCGTCGAGCGAAAGATGCCCCGGCCCGACATCCCGCGCCACTTCTTCGGCGGCAGCCAGGATTTTTTGTCGGGCTGTGACCTTGCTCTTTGTCATGAGGGTCTCCACATGGAATTGACAATACCGTCCAGACGGTACAGTAAATGCGCCGCCGTTTTCAACCGTCACGTTTTGGCCTAGCCATTTCGTCGGGAAATCACCCTATTCAGACCACAGGTTCATCCAACCCCCGGTACCGCCCATGATAAAGCGCTTCATAATCGCCCTCGTTCTTCTCATCATCGTTTGCGGCGGTATTGTCGGTTTCAATCTCTTCCGCGATCATGCCATCGAGCAATTCTTCGCCAACATGCCAGTGGCGACGACGACCGTGTCGTCGCAAACCGTGGAGCCGATCACCTGGACGCCCGGCATCGAGGCGCTCGGGACGGTGAGTGCCTCGGAAGGCGTCGACCTGTCCGTCGAAACGCCCGGCATCGTGAAGGAAATCAAGTTCTCGCCCAACCAGCAGGTAAAAGCCGGCGACGTGCTCGTGCAGCTCGACGATGCCGGGGAGCGCGCGGATCTCGCCGCTACCAAGGCGCAGGCCGCGCTCAACCAGACGACGCTCGACCGTGCCTCCGAACTGCAGAAGCGCGGAGTCGGCTCGGATGTGACGGTGGATTCGGCGCGGGCGGCGGCGGATGCCTCGGCCTCTCAGGTTCTCAAGCTGCAGGCGCTGCTCGACCAGAAGCAGCTGCGCGCGCCCTTCTCGGGCACCATCGGCATCCGGCGGATCGACATCGGCCAGTATCTGTCTCCCGGCACGATCGTCGCAACGCTGCAGGATCTCGACACGATCTATGTCGATTTCTCGGTACCCGAGCAGAATCTCGACCTGCTGAAGATCGGGGGCAATGTCCGCTTCGGCGCGATCACTGACGATATGCCGTTCAGCGGCAAGATCATCGGCGTCGAACCGAAGGTCGATCCGGTTTCGCGCCTCGTGAAGGTGCGGGCGGAGGTTGGCAATGCGGGCGGCAAGCTCAGCCCGGGTCAGTTCGTCCAGGCGCGTGTGATGCTGCCTGAGGAAAAGAACGTCATCGCCCTCTCCCAGACGGCCGTGGTCTCCAGCCTCTATGGCGACTACGTCTTTGTCGTGCGTCCGGCTGACGCGGCAAATGAACAGAAGGCGCCCGCCGCAAAGGAAGCCAAGCCTGACACCGACGGTGGAAGCCAGGCTGCCGCCGCCGAAAACGTGACTTCGGAAGTCAAGAAGGATCCGGCGCTCGTGGTCCGGCAGGTCTTCGTCAAGACCGGACGCCGCTCCAACGGTCTGGTCGAGATCATAGACGGCATTTCGGCCGGCGACCAGATTGTGACGGCCGGCCAGAACCGGCTCTCCAACAACAAGCCGGTCACCATCGACAACACGGTAAACCCCGCCAACCCGGCCAAGCCCGAGGCTGCCGCGAAATGAGTTTCTCCGACATCTTCATCCGCCGCCCCGTCCTTTCGACGGTGGTGGCCTTCATGATCCTGCTGCTCGGGTTCCAGGGCATCTTCAATCTTTCGGTACGCCAGTACCCGAAGGTCGATGAAACCGTGATCACCATCACGACCAGCTATCCGGGCGCCAGCGCCGACCTCATCCAGGGGTTTGTCACCGCACCGATCGCACGGGCAGTGTCCACGACCGAGAACATCGACTACGTGACCTCCAAGTCGATGCCTTCCGTCAGCACCGTCACAGTGCAGATGAAGCTCGGCTCCAACCCCGACGTGGCGTTGACCGACGTCATGTCCAAGGTGCAGCAGGTCAAGAGCAGCTTGCCCGCCGACGCCAAGGATCCGACCATCGTCAAGGGCACGGGCCAGCAGTTCGCCATCATGTATCTGGCGATGCAGAACCCGAACATGACGTCGGAGGAACTGACCGAATATATCGAGCGCGTCATTCGTCCGCGTGTTTCGACCATTCAGGGCGTTGCCGAGGTCCAGGTGCTTGGCGCTGCCAATTACTCGATGCGCGTGTGGATCGATCCGGTCAAACTGGCCGCCCGCGGCCTGACCGCATCGGAAGTGCTGAATGCGATCAATTCGTCCAACTTCCTTGCCGCGCCCGGCAAGACGAAGAACGAATACGTCGCCTACTCGATCACGGTGCAGTCCACGCTGCAGACGCCTGAGGCTTTTGGCGCGCTGCCGCTTCGCTCCGATTCGAACGGCGTCGTGCGCCTGCGCGACGTGGCCAACGTCGAACTGGCTGCGGAAAGCACCGACACGATCGTCAATTTCAACGGCAAGCCCGGCACGTTCATCGGCATCTTCCCGACGCCTTCGGCCAATCCGCTCGATACGGCAGCCTCCGTCATCAAGGAGCTGCCGGCCATCCAGTCGAGCCTGCCGGACGGCATGACGATCACGCTGGTCTACGATTCCACCGAAACCATCAGCGCTTCGATCGAGGAAGTGTTCAAGACCATCGGCGAGGCGGTTGCCATCGTCGTTGTGGTCATCCTGCTCTTCCTCGGCTCGTTCCGCTCCGTGCTTATGCCGATCGTGACCATTCCCCTATCGCTGATCGGCGTCTGCTTCCTGCTGCTGGCGATGGGTTACTCCATCAACCTCCTGTCGCTATTGGCCATGGTGCTGGCAATCGGCCTCGTGGTCGACGACGCCATCGTGGTGGTGGAGAACATCCACCGCCACATGGAGGAAGGGATGACGCCCATGCAGGCGGCGTTCACGGGCATGCGCGAGATTCTCGGGCCCGTCGTGGCCATGACGATCACGCTTGCCGCCGTGTTCGCGCCGCTTGCCTTCACCGGCGGCCTGACCGGCTCGCTGTTCCGCGAATTCGCCATGACGCTGGCCGGTGCCGTCGTCATTTCGGGCTTCGTGGCCATCACCGTCACGCCCATGATGTCGGCGCGCATCCTGAAGTCCGGTCACGGCCGCTTCCAGGGTTTCGTCGACCGGACGTTCGACCGGCTGGCGAACGGCTATGAGAAGCTGGTGTCGGGCTCGCTGAAATACCGGCCCGTCACGCTGATGATCGTGATTGCGCTGGTTGGCGTCACCGGGTTCATGTTCTTCAAGACGTCCAGCGAACTGGCGCCGGAGGAAGATTCCGGCGCGCTCTTCGCGCTCGTCACGGCGCCGCGCTATGCGACCAGCGAATATACCGACCTCTACATGAAGCAGATCCGGACGCTGACAGAAGACCTGCCGGAGTTGCGCGCCAACTTCTCGGTCGTCGGCATGGGCAACGCCACCAATTCGGGCTTCTCGGTTTGGGCGTTCAAGGATTGGTCGGAGCGCCAGCGCTCGCAGAAGCAGATCCAGCAGGACATTCAGGGCCGGCTGAAGCCGGTTGCGGGTGTCGAAGCTCTGGTGTTCGCGCCCCCGTCCCTGCCGGGCGCAGGCGGCGGCCTGCCGATCTCCATGGTGATCCAGTCGACCGGCGACCCGAGCCAGGTCTTCGAAGTCGCCGAGGAAATCAAGCAGAAGGCGCAAGCCTCGGGCCGCTTCATCGTGGTGCAGAACTCGCTGGCGTTCGACGCGCCGCAGGTGACGATCACCATCGACCGTGATCGCGCGGCGGCCTTGAACATCCCGGTTCGGGACATCGGCACCACGCTCGGCCTGTTGGTGGGTGGCGGTTCGATCGCGCAGTTCGACCGCGATTCGAACAGCTACGACATCATCACGCAGGTGCCCGACCAGTTCCGCAACAATCCGGAAAAGCTCGGCGAGTTCTATGTGCGCAGTTCGACCGGCGAGATGGTGCCGCTGTCGGCGGTGGTCAACATCAAGACCAACGCGTCGCCGGCTGCCATCGAGCAGTTCAACCAGCTGAACTCGGCGACGATCTCGGCCCTGCCGGTGCCGGGCGTGACGACGGGCGACGGCCTCGCCACCATCGAGAACATCGCCAAGCCGCTGCTGCCGGCCGGCTTCTTCGTAGACTATTCGGGCCAGTCGAGGCTCGAGAAGGAGCAGGGCAACACGATCCTGATCGCCTTCGCGCTCGCCGTGGTGGTGATCTATCTGGTGCTGGCGGCGCAGTTCGAGAGCTTCCGCGATCCGCTCATCATCATGATGTCGGTGCCGCTGTCGATCTTCGGCGCGATCATACCGCTCAACTTGGGCTTGGGTACGCTCAACATCTACACCCAGGTGGGTCTCATCACGCTGATCGGTCTCATCACCAAGCACGGCATCCTGCTCGTCGAGTTCGCCAACCAGCAGCGCGAGCAGCACGGGCTGTCGCGGCGCGAGGCGATCGTGGCTTCGGCCAAGACCCGTCTGCGTCCGATCCTGATGACCACGGCCGCGATGGCGCTGGGCGTTGTGCCGCTGATAATGGCGGCGGGCGCCGGCGCGGCCGCCCGCTACTCGATGGGCCTGGTGATCTTCTCGGGTATTCTGGTGGGAACCATGTTCACCCTGTTCGTGGTGCCGATGTTCTACACCTTCATCGCCAGCAAGGAGGTTCACCACAAGGATGTCGTGGAGACACCCTCGCCCGACGAAGGCGAGCCTGCTCCGCAGCACTGACCTGATCGAAACGCCCGGACCCAGTTCCGGGCGTTTCTCTTTCCGGCTTTGCCGAACACGCCAGCGCCTGGCTCTATACAAGCCTCTGGATTTTTGCCGGCCGCTGCGCGATGACGTGCCCTGAATTTTCCGAACTCAACCTGAAAGCTCTGTCGCCATGTCCATTCGCCCGCCCATGACCCCACTGATCGAAGCGCTGCCGTCGACGGTTCCGTTCGTCGGACCCGAGGCGCAGCAGCGCACGAGTGGACGCGCCTTCCGCGCGCGCATGGGCGCGAACGAAAGCAGCTATGGCCCCTCGCCGCGCGTCGTCGCACGGATGCAGGAGGTGGCTGGGGACATGTGGATGTATTGCGACCCGGACAATTACGACCTGCGCGTAGCGTTGGCCGCGCATCTCGGCATCGGCAAGGACAATGTCGTGATCGGCGAAGGCATCGACGGCCTGCTCAGCCTCGCGGTGCGCATGTTCGTTTCGCCCGGAGATGCGGTGGTGACCTCGCTCGGCGCCTATCCCACCTTCAACTTCCATGTCGCCGGCGTCGGCGGGCGTCTCGTCTCCGTGCCTTACGAGAACGACCGCGAGAGCCTCGACGGCCTGCTCGAAGCGGTGAAGCGCGAGAAGGCGCCGCTGGTTTACCTCTCCAACCCGGACAACCCGATGGGCACCTGGTGGGATACGGACGAGCTGATCCGCTTCATGGACGCGCTGCCCGAAACCACCATGCTGATCCTGGATGAGGCCTATGGCGAGACCGCGCCGGCCTCCGCCCTGCCCCCGGTTCAGGTCGACCGGCTCAACCTGCTGCGCATGCGCACCTTCTCCAAGGCCTACGGTCTGGCTGGCATTCGATGCGGCTACGCCTTTGCCGATGCCGATGTCATCGCGAACGTCGAAAAAATTCGCAACCACTATGGCGTCAGCCGCATGGCGCAGATCGCCGGACTGGAAGCGCTGGCAGATCAGGACTATCTCGCCGCCGTCGTCGCCAAGGTCGCCGCCGCGCGCGACCGCATTTCGGCAATCGCACGCGACAACGACCTGTCGCCCATCCCCTCAGCCACCAATTTCGTCACCATCGATTGCGGCCGCGATGCCGATTTCGCCATGAGGGTGATGCAGAACCTGCTCGCCCGCGAAGTCTTCATCCGTAAGCCGATGGCGCCCGTACTGAACCGCTGCATCCGCGTCAGCGTCGGTCTCGACCACGAGATCGACATCTTTGGCGAGGAACTTCCGCGCGCACTGGCAGCAGCGCGGGGGAACTAGACCTTAGCTTCCCCGCTTTGAGGATCAATGGTCGCGATAGATCAGGGAATGATGTGTGCCAGCGCCAGCGGTAGCACCATCAGCAACGGCGATTGCCACCGAGGAAAAGCTTCGCGTGGCGTCGCCGCATGCAAAGACGCCCGGGACCGTGGTTTCCTTGACCGCATTGGTCTTGACGAGCAAGCCCGCCGGTCCCTCTTCCAGCGCGCAGCCCAACTGCGTTGCCAGCGGACTGGCTGGGCTGATCCTGCTCATCGTGAAAAGTCCGGCGAGCTGGATAACCCGGCCGTCACGCAGTTCGACATCCGCACGCTCGCCGCAAATGCGCACGACCGGTTCGCTTTCGACCTTCGTGCCGCGCCTCTGCAATTGAGCAAGCTGTTCGGTATCCGGAATGAATGTCCCGTTGAGAAACAAGGTCGTCGGGCCCCAATCCGGCAGCATCAGCGCGTGGTGCATCGACAAGTCCGAAACCGCAAGAACTCCGACCGGCCCCTGATCCAGTTCATAGCCATGGCAATAGGGGCAGTGAAAAATGCTCTTGCCCCAGCGTTCACGCAGGCCCGGCACATCCGGCAATTCATCGGCCACGCCCGTTGCCAGAATGAGACGCCGTGCCTCGAAATCTCCATTCGCCGCCGTTTTAGCGGAGAAGCCATCGTCCGTTTTGCCGACCATTTCGACATGATCGTCAGCGAATTCGACCGTCGTATATGCGGCCAGTTGTGCGCGGGCATCGGCGACGATGTCACCCGGAGCGCGGCCATCCTGTCCTAGAAAACCATGCGAAGTCGCCGCAAAGCGGTTGCGGCGCTGGCCGGCATCTATCACCAGGATCTTGCGGCGCGCGCGGGCGAGTTGAAGCGCGGCGGATAGCCCGGCATAGCTGCCGCCGACGACGATGGCATCGAACATCAAGTTTCCCTTTCGGTATGGCGTTTACAGGTAGCGACATGCGCTCGAAAATCGTCAGCCAACTGGGCAAGGCTGACTGTTCGAAGCCGTTCGATCAGCAAGGCTTCGGCCTCGGCGAAAGCCGCCGTCAGCGACCGGTTCACGGCCTGCTCGACCAGGCAGGAAGGGCTTTCGAGATGAATGCCCATGGCCATCAGTTGCGGCGCGCCGAGGGCGTCATAGATGTCCTTCAGCGTCACGGCCGATAGGTCGCAAGCGATTTCCCAGCCGCCGCCATGGCCTTTGGCGGAGCGCACGAACCCGGCCTCACGCAGCCCGGCCATAGTGCGCCGCACGACGACAGGATTGGTCGTCATGCAGCCTGCAAGCTCTTCGGATGTCATTGGTTGTCCGCGCTCCGCCATATGCAACAAGGCATGGAGGACCACTGAAAGTCTGCTGTCACGTTTCATGTAACTTTTTATGTTACATAACCTGAACGAAGTCAAGCGGGTCGCGACGGTGATTTCGACCACAAACCGCGGCTTGAATTAATTGAACGTTCGTTTTATTCTTTTCGGAAGGTGAGGAAATGCCATGGCGAGAACGACAGGTTCCGACGGCGAAAAAACGGAAGCGGCGATCCGGGAGGCAGCGATCAGCCTGATCGCGCGCTATGGCTATGAAGCGGTCTCGATGCGCCAGCTCGCCGCCGAAGTGGGCGTGCAGGCGGCAGCGCTCTACCGCTATTTCCCGACCAAGGAAGGCCTGCTCTTCACGCTGATGCGCGAGCACATGGAAGGCTTGCAGGCGACCTGGATTCAGGCGCGCCCCGGGGAAACTGACCCGCGCGCTCGCCTCGCCGCTTTCGTGCGCAACCACATCCGGTTTCACGTCGAACGCAGGCATTCGACCCACGTCTCCAACATGGAGTTGCGCAGCCTTTCGCGCGATAATCTGACCCAGGTCCTGCGGCTGCGAACATCCTATGAGAAGGAACTGCGGCAGATCCTGCGCGACGGCGCCGAGGCCAACGTGTTCGTGATCGACGATATCGGCCTGACGGCCATCGCCATCATCCAGATGATCACCGGGGTGATCGTCTGGTTCCGGCCCGACGAGCGGCTGTCTGTCGAGGAAGTCGCCGAAACCTATCTTGCCATGACGATGCGTCTGACCGGCGCGGAAAGCCCTCGGGAGGTGCAGCATGTACACGCACACGCTTGATTTCGGCCAGGGTGAGGACATCGACGCCCTGCGCGACCTGGTGCGCCGTTTCGCACAAGAGCAGATCGCGCCGCTTGCCGCCGAAATCGACCGCTCCAATCAATTTCCAGCACATCTGTGGGCTGAGTTCGGCGCACTCGGTCTGCTCGGCATCACCGCCAATCCGGATTTCGGCGGCAGCGGCATGGGCTATCTGGCGCATGTGGTGGCGATGGAGGAGATTTCGCGCGCCTCGGCCTCTGTCGGCCTCTCCTACGGCGCGCACTCCAACCTCTGTGTCAATCAGGTCAACCGCTGGGGCACGCCGGCGCAGAAGGAAATATACCTGCCGGCGCTCTGCTCCGGCGAAAAGGTCGGGGCGCTGGCCATGTCGGAACCGGGTTCTGGTTCGGATGTCGTGTCGATGCGGCTGCGTGCGGACAAGCGCAATGACCGCTTCGTGCTGAACGGCAACAAGATGTGGATCACAAACGGCCCCGACGCCGATACGTTGGTCGTATACGCCAAGACTGAACCCACAATGGGCTCGCGCGGTATTACCGCTTTCATCATCGAGAAGACGATGAAGGGCTTCTCGGTGGCGCAGAAGCTGGACAAGCTCGGCATGCGCGGGTCGAATACAGGCGAACTCGTTTTCGAGGACGTCGAGGTGCCGTTCGATAATGTCCTTGGAGAAGAGGGACGCGGCGTCGAGGTGCTGATGTCGGGGCTGGATTATGAACGAACAGTGCTTGCCGGCGGCCCGTTAGGCATCATGTCGGCATGCCTGGATGTCGCCGTGCCTTACGTGCAAACCCGGCGCCAGTTCGGGCAGGCCATCGGCGATTTCCAGCTCGTGCAAGGCAAGCTCGCCGACATGTACACGACCATGAATGCCTGCCGCGCCTATGTCTATGCCGTGGCCTCGGCCTGCGACCGCGGCCAGACCACCCGCAAGGACGCCGCCGGCTGCATTCTCTATGCCGCGGAAAAGGCCACGCAGATGTCGCTGGATGCGATCCAGCTTCTTGGCGGCAACGGCTATATCAACGACTATCCGACCGGCCGCCTGCTGCGCGACGCCAAGCTCTACGAGATCGGCGCCGGCACGAGCGAAATCCGGCGCTGGCTGATCGGCCGCGAGATCATGGGGGAGAGCATCTGACATGCCCGTACTGACCTCGAACCTCTCCCCCTCCTCCGACACCTTCAAGACCAATGCCGAGCACATGCGCGCGCTGGTGGCCGATATTGCTGACAAAGCCGCGACCGTCGAACGTGGCGGCTCCGAGGAAGCGCGCAAACGCCACACCTCGCGCGGCAAGCTGCTGCCGCGCCAGCGCCTTGCCCAGCTTCTGGATGCCGGCTCGCCCTTTCTGGAGATTGGCCAGTTCGCCGCATGGGGCATGTATGGCGGCGACATAGCCTCGGCGGGCATGATCGCCGGCATCGGCCGTGTCGAGGGCCGCGAGGTGATGGTGGTGGTGAACGACGCTACGGTGAAGGGCGGCACCTATTATCCGGTGACGGTGAAGAAGCATCTGCGGGCGCAGGAAATCGCCCTGCAGAACAACCTGCCTTGCGTCTATCTGGTCGATTCCGGCGGCGCGAACCTGCCCAATCAGGACGAGGTTTTTCCCGATCGCGAGCATTTCGGACGCATCTTCTACAACCAGGCCAATATGTCGGCGGCCGGCATTCCGCAGATCGCCTGCGTCATGGGTTCATGCACGGCGGGCGGTGCCTATGTGCCGGCGATGTCCGACGAGACAATCATGGTGCGCAACCAGGCCACCATCTTCCTTGGCGGTCCGCCGCTGGTGAAAGCGGCCACCGGCGAGGACGTGACGGCCGAGGAACTCGGCGGCGCGGACGTGCACACACGGCTTTCCGGTGTCGCCGACCACTACGCCATGGACGACACGCATGCGCTCGCCATCACCCGCCAGATCGTCAGAAACTTGAATCGGAAGAAGGCGACAGACCTCGATCTGAGGAAACCTGTCCCGCCGCTTCATGCGCCGGAAGAGATCTACGGCGTCGTGCCGACCGACACACGCATACCCTACGACGTGCGCGAGATCATTGCGCGCATCATCGATGGTTCCGAGTTCGACGAGTTCAAGCAGAACTATGGCACCACGCTGGTCACCGGCTTTGCCCACCTCCACGGCATGCCGGTCGGCATTTTGGGCAATAATGGCGTGCTGTTTTCCGAAAGCGCTCTGAAAGGCGCGCATTTCATCGAACTGTGCTGCCAGCGCAAGGTCCCGCTGATCTTCCTGCAAAACATCACCGGCTTCATGGTGGGGGCGAAATACGAAGCCGGCGGCATAGCCAAGGACGGCGCCAAGCTGGTGACGGCCGTGGCAACCGCCCAGGTGCCGAAGCTCACCGTCATCGTCGGCGGCTCGTTCGGCGCGGGCAATTACGGCATGTGCGGGCGCGCCTATTCGCCCCGCTTTCTGTGGATGTGGCCGAATGCGCGCATCTCGGTCATGGGCGGCGAGCAGGCTGCGACGGTACTCGCCATGGTCAAGCGCGAAGGCATCGAGCGCAAGGGCGGGCACTGGAGCGCGGAAGAAGAGGCCGAGTTCCGCGCGCCGATCCTCGAAAAATACGAACGTGAGGGGCACCCGCTTTATTCCTCCGCGCGGCTCTGGGACGACGGCATCATCGACCCTGCAAAAACCCGCGATGTGCTTGCTCTCAGCCTTTCATCTGCACTTAACGCGCCGATCGAGGGCACTAGATTCGGAGTCTTCAGAATGTAGAGGGACAGAGCCTCGGGAACGACCGCAGTGAGGAACTCAACGCATAGGACGAAGGGAGCCTGACATGCCTGCCAATCCAAGCAAATTCGTCTGGTACGAACTCATTACGAGCGACGTGGATGCCGCCGAAGCATTCTACAAATCGGTCGTGGGCTGGAATACGGAGCAGTGGGGTGGCGGCCCCGACATGCGCTACATCATCCTGAAGGCGGGAGAAACCGGCGTTGCCGGCATGATGGCGATCCCGAAGGAAGCGCAAGGCATGAAACCGGCCTGGCTCGGCTACATCCATGCCGACAATGTCGATGCCGCCACGGACAGCGTCATCAACGGCGGCGGCAACGTGCTGCGCGCGCCGGAAGACATCCCCGATGTCGGCCGCTTTTCCGTCGTCACTGATCCGCAGGGCGCGGTGTTCATGATGATCACACCCAAGGGTGAAGGTGGCGCCCCTGTTGCGCCGGGCACACCGGGCCATGTCGGTTGGCACGAATTGATGGCTGAAGAATGGGAAACGGCCTTCTATTTTTATTCGAACCAGTTCGAATGGACCAAGGATGAGCCGATCGACATCGAGCATATGGGCATCTACCAGCTGTTCAGGACGGGAGGCGACGCCCCTGTGGGCGGCATGATGACCAAGCCGCCGCAGATCGAATCCCCTTATTGGCTCTACTACTTCAACGTCGCTGACATCGACGTGGCGACGGAGCGTGTGCTCCAGAACAAAGGCCAGGTGGTGATGGGGCCGATGCAGGTGCCCGGCGGAAGCTGGATCTGCCAATGCATCGACCCGCAAGGCGCTCTTTTCGCGCTGGTTGGCGCCCGCACGTGACCGGCCCAGGCCGGCAGTTTTACCCGGAGGATGAATGTTCTCGAAAATCCTGATCGCCAATCGCGGAGAGATCGCCGTCCGCGTCATCCGCACAGCACGGCGCATGGGCATTCGCACCGTCGCCATCTATTCCGACGCGGACGCCAAGGCGCTGCATGTGACGATGGCGGACGAGGCGGTGCACATAGGCGCTTCTCCGGTCGGTGAAAGCTATCTGCGCGGCGAGAGGATCATCGAGGCGGCCAAGGCGACAGGCGCCGAGGGCATCCATCCGGGATACGGCTTTTTGTCCGAAAATCCGGATTTCGTGGATCAGGTAACGGCGGCCGGGCTGATCTTCATCGGCCCCTCCGCAGCCTCCATCCGCGCCATGGGTCTCAAGGATGCCGCAAAGCGCCTGATGGAGAAGGCCGGCGTGCCGGTGGTGCCGGGCTACCATGGCGAGGCGCAGGAAATCGTCTTGCTGGCCTCCAAGGCGCGGGAGATCGGCTACCCGGTGCTGATCAAGGCGCGCGCGGGCGGCGGCGGCAAGGGCATGCGCCGCGTCGACCATCCGGACGATTTTCCCGAAGCGCTGTCGGGCGCGCGGCGTGAAGCCAAGGCCGCCTTCGGCGACGACCGCGTGCTGGTTGAAAAATATGTCGAGAAGCCGCGCCATATCGAGGTGCAGGTGTTCGGCGACAATTTCGGCAACGCCGTGCATCTGTTCGAGCGCGATTGCTCGGCCCAGCGCCGCCACCAAAAGGTGATCGAGGAGGCCCCTGCCCCCGGCATGACGCCCGAGATGCGCAAGGCAATGACCGACGCGGCGGTGAAGGCCGCCAAGGCCATTTCATACTCGGGCGCGGGCACCATCGAGTTCATCGTGGACGCGTCCGAGGGGCTCCGGCCCGACCGCTTCTGGTTCATGGAGATGAACACCCGCCTGCAGGTGGAACACCCTGTGACCGAAATGATTACCGGCGTCGATCTGGTGGAATGGCAGCTTCGCGTCGCAGCAGGGGAAAAACTGCCGAAAAGCCAGGAAGAAATATCGCGTTCCGGCCACGCCTTCGAAGCGCGCATCTATGCCGAAGACCCGCAGCGCGATTTCCTGCCGGCCATCGGCACGCTGCATCACCTCAGCTTTCCCGCCGAAGCGCCGGCCGGTTCATCCATGCGCGTCGAGACGGGCGTGCGTGAAGGTGATGCCATCTCCCCTTATTACGATCCGATGATCGCCAAACTGGTGGTTCATGCTGATGACCGGGGCAAGGCGCTGAGCGCGCTCGTCGAGACCCTGAAAGACATATGCATTGCCGGCTCCACCACCAACATCGCCTTCCTGGCCGCCCTGGCGCAGGACGCGGATTTCGCTTCCGGCGATGTCGATACCGGGCTCATCGGCCGCAAGCAGCCGGCTTTGACCGCCACGCCGGAGCCGGATGGCAATGTCATCGCCCGCGCCGCTCTGGCGGCTTCCGGGGCACGGCCGGCGGAAGTGATGTCCGACGATCCATGGTCGTCGGTTTCCGGCTACGGCCACTTCCATCGGATCGAACGACGCACAATCCTGCGCCAGGGCGACGAGGAATTGCAGGCCAGGGTGACGACACAAGCGGACGGCCACTATCTCGTGCGGATTGGTGACGGTGTTCCAGCCGTTCTTTCGAAGAACGACCTTGAAGACACGGTTTCATGGCCGGGCCACGTCACCGTCTTTGCCGATGGTGCTGCATTCACTTTCATGGTCCCGGACCCATTCGCGAGCGCGGAGGAAGCAGGTGCCAGCGCGGGCAGCATGCGCGCGCCGATGCCGGGGCTGGTCAAGCTCGTTCGCGCCACGCAGGGAGATGCGGTCAAGAAGGGACAGCCGCTGCTGATCCTCGAAGCGATGAAGATGGAGCACACCATCGCCGCGCTGCACGACGGCGTCATCGCCGAGATAGCGGCCGAAGGCGAGCAGGTGATGGACGGAACCGTGCTGGTGCGCTTTGCGGAGGAAGCGTAGACGGCTGCGCCAATTCAGGATTGGAAACAAAAATGGCCGGGTTGCCCCGGCCATTTTGCTTGATCCATCTCTGAAGCTACAAGTTTACTGCTCGATCGGCGCGTATTTGCCGTCGTGCCACTGGTTGATGTCGTAGGCGGCGTTCTTGAGATCGCCCTTCTCGTCGAAGGTCACGTCGCCCACCACGGTGTGGATCGGCTCGCCGTTCTTCAGCGCCTCGGCGACCTTCATCGGGTCGTCGGTGCCGGCGCGCTCGATGCCCTGCGCGAAGGCCTGGATGACGGCATAGGAGAACAGCGTGAAGCCTTCCGGCACGAAGCCGCCGGCCTTGATCTTCTCGACCGCTTCCTTCGCTTCCGGCTTTGCCTGCGGATCGGAGGGGAACACGAACATGGTGCCCTCGCCGGCCGGACCGGCGATCTGCCAGAACTCCGGCGACGCGATCGAGTCAGGCATGATGAGCTGGAACTTGAAGTTCTGCTCGGACGCCTGACGCAGGATCAGGCCGGCCTCCGGGTGATAGCCGCCGAAATAGACGACATCGGCTTTCAGTTCCTTCAACTTGGTCACCAGCGCCGAATAGTCCTTCTCGCCGGCATTGATGCCTTCGTAGAGCGCTTCCTTGAGGCCGTTTTCGCTCATCGTCTTGCGAACGGCATCCGCAACGCCCTGGCCGTAGGCGCTCTTGTCGTGGATGACCACCACGTTCTTGCCCGCATACTTCTTGGCGATCCATGGGCCGATGAAAGCGCCCTGCGCGTCGTCACGCGTATAGAGGCGCATGATGGTCGGCCAGCCCTTGGCGGCCGCGTCGTCCGTCATGATCGGGTTCGACGAAGCCGGGCTCATCATCAGCACGCCGCTTTCAGCGTAGACGGCCGATGCCGGGATGCTCGACCCCGAGCAGGCATGGCCGTCGATGAACTTGATGCCATTGGCGACGATGCGATTTGCAACGGAAACGGCTTGCTTCGGATCGCAGACATCGTCCTCGATCGAAAGCTTGATCTGGCGGCCCAGAACGCCGCCCTTTTCGTTGATGGCCTTGGCCGCCGCTTCGGCGCCCTGCTTGAACTGATCGCCGATATTCGCCAGCTGGCCGGTCATCGGTCCCGCCACGGCAAAAGTGATGTCGTCGGCCCGCGCGGCCTGCGCTGCCAGAATGAAGCCGACAAGCGCAGCTCCCGCTAGTGTTCTCTTGATCACGATTTCATCCTCCACTGTCGGCATGCCGCCGAACATCGCCCTTACCATCCCAGGCAAGCGTCAAATATCATTTGCCCGCGGGACCACGCAACAGGATCAGTTGCCCTATCATCGGAACGGGAAAGGCCGCGCCGGCTTGCTTTTCCGGTCGCGGCCTTTCTCGGCGGCATCATGGACGCGATGTGCCCTGCGATGCATCAGTCGCCGTTGTGAGATGCGCGGCCGGCCCGCCTCCAAGCTGCCGCGTTCTTGTTCATGAGCCCTGCCGTCTGCGCGGCTTTCGGGCTGGTCATTTCATTAGTGCATCGTCATCCATTGGCGCGCTTCGCGCAGCGCCTGTGCGATCTCCATCTTCGACATTGACGCGCTAAGTTCGGCGCGAAGCTCCGCTGCGCGGGGCGAGCCCTTGATTGCGGCGATGTTCAGCCACTTGTGGGCGGCGATGACGTCGACCTCGCAGTCGCGGCCGGTCGCATACATCATGCCCAGTTCGAAAAGTACATCGGCCTGAGCGATGCTTCCCATCGCGCCGAAGCCGGCATCAAACATTTCCAAACGTGCCATTTCGAAGGTCCCTGTCCGTTGTGGAGAGCGCCTCGTTCTGTCGTTGCGGGCTGCTCTTCCGATGCTTCGAAGGATGGACCTGAGGCTTGAATTCGCCGTTAAATGGCTTGCTTAACTGCAGGCAAACAAAGTTCAAACAAGAAGTAAACGTCTGAATTCATTAAGGATAGGGATGCGGGCGCTGCAAGGGTTTCGCGGAAAATTCGATGAAAATGCCACCGCGTCCGTAAAACGCTTTCCTAACCATGAGAACGATTCGGGCGCCGCAAGAAATGATTGCCGGCCGCAAAAAATCCGTTGCCTGCCCGCTTTCACAAAGCGACTTTCGTTCGCTGCAAAACCGATTAGCTTACGTTTGCGTAAACGGAATAGCAGTGTGCGACCGGGGACCGGCCGTTGCGTTTGGGAGGACAATCGATGCTTCGCAAGTTGAGCATGGCAGCAGTGGCAACATTGCTGGCATCGGGGGCGGCGTTAGCCGACCCGATCGAAGGCAACTGGAAAACGCAGAGCGGCGAAACCGCCGCGATCAGCAATTGCGGCGAAGGCTATTGCATTACTTTGAAGACCGGCAAGCACGCCGGGAAGCAGATCGGCAAGATGACCGCCGGCGGCAACGGGAGCTATAACGGCTCGATCACCGACCCGGCGAACGACAAGACCTACAGCGGCAAGGCCCAGCTCGGCGGAAGCACGATCAAGTTGAGCGGCTGCGTTCTGGGCGGGCTGATCTGCCGAAGCCAGAGCTGGACAAAGCTCTGAAGGACAGCGCAGGCTCAGGGCGACGCAAAGGCCCGCATGATCGACCGGCGGGCCACCTTCGTATCGCGGCCACTCAGGTACGGGCGCGCTGGCCGAACAGGATTTTCTGCGCTTCCTTGTCGGTGGCAAGGTTCTGGCGCTCGCGCTCCTCCTTGCCGACCTCGATGCCGCGGCGCACGGCCGGACGCGCCTTCATGGTTTCGAACCAGCGCTTGAGGTTCGGAAACTCGTTCATGTCCTGCCCCTGGCGCTCATAGCCCATGGTCCAACCGATCGAGGCCATGTCGGCAATCGAGTAGTCGCCGGCCAGGAAATCACGATCCGCCAGCCGCTTGTTCATGACGCCATAGAGACGGTTGACCTCGTTGGTGTAGCGGTCGATGGCATAGGGAACCTTTTCCGGAGCGTAGACGCGGAAGTGGTTCGCCTGCCCTGCCATGGGCCCAAGACCGCCCATCTGCCAGAACAGCCACTGCTCGACCTCGACCCGCTGGCGCTCGTCCGCCGGGTAGAACTTGCCGAACTTGCGGCCGAGATATTGCAGGACGGCGCCGGATTCGAAGATGGAGATGAGATCGCCGCCGGGACCCTCGGGATCGATGATCGCGGGCATGCGGTTGTTGGGAGATATCTTCAGGAACGATGGCTCGAACTGCTCGCCACGACCGATGTTCACATACTTCACCGTATAGGGCACGCCCAATTCCTCGAGCATGATGGTGATCTTCCAGCCGTTGGGAGTCGGCCAGTAATAGAGTTCGATCGGCTGGGTCTGAATGGTCACGCTATCTTCTCCTTTTTTAGGACGCATTCAGCAGATAGTCAGTGCCCGCCCGAACACAAGCTGTCGGATCGAGCGCGACGATTAATAAAATTGAACCGAAGATGAACGGAAGTCTCAGGAGCCGTTCAGTCGCGTGCAGGCATTCTCCCAATCATCCAAGGAGACGCCAACAATGCTCGCTCGCCGGTTCACAATCGTCTGCCTGCTGATGGCCGTGTTTGGCATGTTCCTGTCGTTGCTCGTCGCCCATGCGGGGCGCACGCAACGTGGATGGGAACATGGGATGGTGCGGTCCTGCATCCATGAAAGCGGACTGGCATGCAATCTGATCGGTCGCAATTGAGCCGATCCAATGAAGAACTCGACGATTATGAACAAAATCGCCTCTCACTCGCTCACCACGCTCAAGCTTCTGCCTCGCGCCGTGCTGCTTCTGGGCCTTCTGGCGGCTCCGATCCTAGCAGTTCCCGCCGCGCGCGGCTCGGACGGCGCCACGATCGAAGCGCCTACGCCCAAGAAGATCGGTGCCGGCTTCGTGCTTCTGATGAGCTTGCAGCGAGCCTGACCGAAAAAAGCTTTTGAGAGCCCGCCGGGCCACTCCCAACACAGAAAGCAAGTCTCTATATTGGGTTATGGAAAAGAGAACCTACCCTGAACCCATCGAGACGATTTCCTGCCCGGAACCGTTCGGGCAGCAGAGCTTTACGGATGCCGGCGAGGCTGTCGCCGCTCTGAAAACCCTTTACGAGCGCAATACCGCCTTTCTGCGCAACGCATTCCTGAGTCTGGCCGAGCATGGCGACCCACAGAGACGCTACCGCGCCTTCTATCCGGAGATCCGGGTAACGACCACGTCCTATTCGCAAGTCGATTCACGCCAAGCCTACGGGCATATGCCTCTGCCCGGGCGCTATTCCACCACCATCACCCGGCCCGACCTCTTCGAGAGCTACCTCATCGAGCAGTTGCAGCTCATCATGCGCAACCACGGGGTGGAGGTGACGGTGGCGGAATCCGGCACACCCATTCCGCTGCATTTCGCCTTCCTGGAAGGCACGCATGTGGACGGCTCGATTGCCGAGCGCATCAGGCGTCCGATCCGCGACCTGTTCGACGTGCCGGACCTTGACGGCACGGACGACCACATTGCGAACGGAACTTTCGAGGCACTGCCCGGAGAGCCGAAGCCGCTGGCGCCCTTTACCGCGCAGCGCATCGACTATTCGCTGCACCGCCTGTCGCATTACACTGCGACCAGCCCCGAGCAGTTCCAGAACTTCGTGCTGTTCACGAACTACCAGTTCTACATTGATGAGTTCTGCCTCTATGCCCGCGACCTGATGGCCAATGGTGGCGGAGGCTACGAAGCCTTCATCGAGCCGGGTAACGTCGTGACAAAGGCCGGCGAAACCCGCCCTTCCAAGGCAGCGTCGCTGCGCCTGCCACAGATGCCGGCCTATCACCTGAAGAAGGCAGGGCACGGCGGCATCACCATGATCAACATCGGCGTCGGTCCTTCCAACGCCAAGACGATCACCGACCATGTGGCGGTGCTGCGGCCGCATGCCTGGCTCATGCTGGGCCACTGCGCAGGGCTGCGCAACACGCAGGCTCTGGGCGACTATGTCCTGGCCCACGCCTATGTGCGCGAGGACCATGTGCTGGACGACGACCTGCCGGTGTGGATTCCCATCCCGCCGCTCGCCGAAATCCAGGTCGCGCTCCAGGAAGCCGTGGCGGAGGTGACCGGCCTTTCCGGTTACGAGCTCAAGCGCATCATGCGCACCGGAACGGTCGCCACGATCGACAACCGCAACTGGGAACTGCGCGACCAGCGCGGGCCGGTGCAGCGGCTTTCGCAATCGCGCGCCATCGCGCTCGACATGGAGTCGGCCACCATCGCGGCGAACGGTTTCCGCTTCCGCGTGCCCTACGGCACGTTGCTGTGCGTCTCCGACAAACCGTTGCACGGTGAACTGAAGCTGCCCGGCATGGCGACCGAGTTCTACAAGCGCCAGGTGGCGCAGCATCTGAACATCGGCATCCGCGCGGTGGAAAAGCTGGCCGAGATGCCGATGGATCGCCTGCACTCGCGCAAGCTGCGCAGCTTCTCGGAAACAGCCTTCCAGTAAATCCGCGTTTGTGCAGCTCCTCCCTTGAAAACACCGCCGACCGCCTGAAATTCAGGCGGTCGGTTTTTTACGCCGATCGGGTATCTTGAATGAGCCCTATTCCTGTCAATAAGGACGTGGCATGGGAAATACCCCTCTTCGCAACATGATCGGCGCGCTAGCACTGCTGACGGCGCTTCTGGCCTCCCTGCCGCTGGTTGCCGGCTACTTCGGCAGGCTGCATCCAGCACTGGATTCCTTCGCGCATTTCCGCGTCCATCTGGCGATCGTGATAATGATTGCCGGCCTCGTGCTGCTCATCGGCCGGTTTTGGAGAGACGGCATGGTTGCCCTGGCTTTCGGGCTGGCCGCGCTGGCGACGGCTTCCGCTTCCATGCCGATATTGGGCTTGAGCATAGCCCGCGCGGACTTCGAACCCAAGAATGGCGAGCAGCCTGTCTACAAGCTGCTGCAGCTCAACCTGCGCTACAACAATCCTGAACCCAACAAAGTGCTATCGCTCATCGGGCGTATCCGCCCCGACGTCATAACCCTGGAGGAAGTTTCCGACATGTGGGTGGAAAAGCTGGCGCTGCTGTCGTCGGCCTACCCATACCGCATCGAATGCAACTACCCGAGCAATATCCACAGCGTCGCCATTCTTTCGGTGAGGCCCTTTGTCGGAGATGGGGAAGCCCAGTGCTACGAGCGCGGCTCCCTGGCCATCGCACCGGTGGACTTCGGCGGTCGCACGGTGAATGTGGCCGCGCTTCACCTGAGCTGGCCCTGGCCATTCGCCCAGTCGCGCCAGCTTGCCGCTCTCGAGGCTCCGCTGGGGTTGCTTGGCGAGACGGCGCTACTCGCCGGCGACTTCAATGCCACGTCCTGGAGCGCGGCGGTAGAACGTGTCGGCAGGATGGGCAGCCTGAGGCTCGTCCCTTCGGTCGGACCGACCTGGCAGTGGCGAAAGCTGCCCGAATTTCTGCGCTTCACCGGCCTGCCGATCGATCAAGTGATGCACAAGGGGGATGTCGTGGTGAACTCGGCGCACGCGCTCGCGGAAGCAGGCTCCGATCACCTGCCCATACTGGTCGAGTTTTCGTTGAAAGCACCGGCGCCAAAGCCGGATGAAGACGAGGTCGGGAGTTCTTTGGCCAGGCTTTAGGTCGCCCCGCCACTCAAGAAAAGATTGGCGGCACCGGTGAGGTGCCGCCAAGCAAGATCAGCTTCCCATCAGCCCGGCGACGAGACCGTCGACATTGCCGTGGTAGTGATGTTCCTTGGCGTCGAACTGACGCTGGCGAGCTTCATACTGCGTATAAACTGCCTTGACGCGGCGACGAACGTCGTTCTGCGACTTCGCGCAACCCGGGTCGTTATCGTTGGCGATACCAGCCAGCGATGCCCGGGCGGCGTTCACCATTTCCTTGGCGATACGCCCGTGCGTTTCTTCATGAGTACGCACGCCGGCCATGAACTTCGTCCAGCGCGCCTGCACGTCCGGGGAGACCGCATTCGCAAGGCGCGGGAAACGATAGGTAATGGTCAGAACTGCATTGGCGCTTCTGAGCCGGCACGTGTTTGCACCTTTCGCCCAATCCAGGTTCCATTGCACGTCATAGCGTGTCGCAGCCATGGCGCGCGCCTGCAGGCCTTGCGTCGGCCCACCTCGCTGCATGGATGTCATAATCTCAGCGCCGTTTCTTCCGGCGACTGGATAGGTTTCGGTTCTGACCACGACCTTGTTGTTGCCCGCATGGGCAACATTGGTCAGGCCACAAATAAGGGCAAACAAGGATATTCCGACTGTACGCATAGGCACCTCCAGGGGGTTGGGACGCCAGAGAAGCACATCAGAACGGGTATTTCAACATTTACTTAAATAAGGTGCTACATATTGGGGTAGACCGGACCCTCACCCCCCTGCGGTGGCACCCAGTTGATGTTCTGGTTGGGATCCTTGATGTCACAGGTCTTGCAGTGGACGCAGTTCTGCGCGTTGATCACGAAGCGCACATCCTTCGCGGAAGGATCAGTCGCCGCGTTGCCATCCGCATCAACCCATTCATAGACGCCTGCGGGACAGTAACGCGTCGAGGGGCCGGCGAAGACATCGTGCTCCGACCGCGTCTGCAGGTCCATGTCGCCGACGATCAAGTGGATCGGCTCGTTCTCCTCGTGGTTGGTGTTCGACAGGAACACCGAAGACAGACGATCGAAGGTCAGCACTCCGTCCGGCTTGGGATAGGTGATTTTCTGATGCTTGGAAGCCGGCTCCAGTGAAGCCGCATCGGTCTTGCCATGCTTCAGCGTGCCGAAAGGCGAGAAGCCGAACAGCGTGTTGCACCACATGTCCAGTCCGCCGAGGCCGACGCCCACAAGCGTGCCGAAACGAGACCACAGCGGCTTGACGTTGCGGACCTTCTTGAGGTCCTTGCCGATGGCGCTGGCGCGCCATTCTTCCTCGTAGCCGACGACCTCGTCATGGCTGCGGCCATCGGCGATGGCGCGGGCCATGTGCTCTGCCGCCTGCATGCCGGAAAGCACCGCGTTGTGCGAACCCTTGATGCGCGGGACGTTGACGAAGCCGGCCGAGCAGCCCACCAGGGCGCCGCCCGGGAAGGTCAGCTTCGGCACCGACTGCCAGCCACCCTCAGTGATGGCGCGCGCGCCGTAGGAGATGCGCTTGGCCCCCTCGAATGTGCCGCGGATCGCCGGATGCGTCTTGAACCGCTGGAACTCCTCGAAGGGCGAGAGGTACGGGTTCTTGTAATTCAGGTGGACGACGAAGCCGACCGCGACGAGATTGTCCTCGAGGTGATAGAGGAACGAGCCGCCGCCCGTCTTCATATCCAGCGGCCAGCCGAAGGAGTGCTGGACCAGACCCGGCTTGTGCTTGTCCGGCTGCACCTGCCAGAGTTCCTTGAGACCGATGCCGAACTTACCCGGCTCGCGGCCGTCATCGAGCTTGTATTTGGCGATGAGCTTCTTGGCGAGTGAACCGCGCGCACCCTCGCCGATCAGCACATATTTGCCGAGCAGTGCCATGCCGGGAGCGTAATTCGGTCCATGCGAGCCGTCGCGCTCGACGCCCATGTCGCCCGTCACCACGCCGGTGACCGCGCCCTTGTCATTATAAATCAGGTCGACGGCGGCGAAGCCCGGATAGATCTC
>Ga0187815_10000328_pt1 | contig 23295 bp, 23 predicted proteins | sample NC_S_5_FD_132962 | JGI IMG/M metagenome (GOLD analysis project Ga0187815, IMG submission 132962) | Wetland sediment microbial communities from Neuse River Estuary, North Carolina, USA - ASW-S_5 | ecosystem: Environmental > Aquatic > Freshwater > Wetlands > Sediment | place: USA: North Carolina...
CTAGGTTGTACTCGTTGAAATCAGAACGGCTTGGCCGCCGCGCCGCCATCGCCAAAAACGGCGAACGTGCGGGCGAGACGGCATTTTCATGTGCCAGAACTTCCCCTAAGCCGAAATTAAATTTAGCTCAGGTTGAGCACGGCCCGCGCTTGCTCCTCATCCCCTCGTTTCACCATCAGCTTCGTGCCTTGCGCGAATTGCAGGTTGATTTCCTGTCTGCCGCCGTCGTCTGCGAACACCACTGCAAATATTCCGTTGGCCTCCAAAGCCGACTTGGCCAGTTCGGCTTCGTATCGGTAGCCGAACGTCCGAATGGTTACGAGGCCCCCATCCATGAGATTTCCAGCCTCCCTCGTCAATCATACTCCTGTCAGGGAAAGCGCATGTTGTACCGCCCGCAAGGTTCGAACAGCGAGAGCAGGTTCGTCAAGCTGAAGAGTTCGCGGACGCGCGGGCTCAAATTGATAATTTCGAGCACGCAGCCCGTGTTTTTCGCCGAGATGTAAACCCCCACGATCGTGCCCAGGCCCGAGCTATCCATCTGCGACAGTTCAGTGAGTTCGAGAACGATGCGCTTCGTTGACGGCAGGAGCCCTTTCACGCGTGTTTTCAGCTCCGCGGAATTCGTCGAATTCAGCACTCCCTTGCAGCGCACCACAGTTGCGTCTGCCTGTGCGACAGTTTCGATCGTAAGCGCGGGCCCGGTAACCTCAGTCGTGTCCGGCATGAAATCCCCCTGAGCAAACCAACGATTGGGAGCGGTTCGTCGGGCGATGTGTTTACTCCGAACGCGCGCAGAACGCAAGCAAAATGCCGCGTTCCTCAGCGGCTCGAGGCAAGCGGTAGGAAGAGAAGTGGCGAGCCGCGGCCGTGTCCTTTGTGGAAGGACGCTAATCTGCGGTTTCCGCGGCGCGCGTGCGTGTCTCCGCGGGTAGGCCGAGTCGCTCGCGTCGATGCACCAGGCTGGCCCGAATGAAGGCGGCAAAGAGCGGGTGGGGAGCAAGCGGCTTGGATTTGAATTCCGGGTGGAACTGGCACCCGACAAACCACGGGTGATCGGCAATTTCGATAATCTCGACGTACACGCTGTCCGGCGTCCGCCCTGTGACCTGGAATCCTGCGCGAGCCAACGTTGTGTCGTACTCGCAATTGAACTCGTACCGGTGGCGATGCCGCTCGGAAATTTCCGTCGTTCCATACGCTTTCGCCGCCAATGAGCCCGGCTCGAGCCTGCACGGCCACGCGCCGAGCCGCATGGTGCCGCCCATCTCATCGACTCCCAGCAATTCGCGCAATTTGTAAATCACGCGATGCGGAGTCGACGCATCGAATTCAGTGCTGTTAGCTCTGTCGAGTTTCGCTGCCCGTCGCGCATATTCAATGGTCGCGCACTGCATCCCCAGGCAAATCCCGAAGAAGGGAATTTTGTTCTCGCGCGCGTACGTAATCGCATTCACCATTCCTTCGATACCGCGTTTCCCGAACCCGCCCGGAACCAGAATGCCGTCCACATGGCGCAAGACCCGTTCCGCCGTCGCCGGCGAGTCGATATCTTCCGCCTCGATCCATTCGATGACCGTGCGCTGCCGGTTCGCCAGCCCGCCGTGAACCAGTGCTTCGCGCAAGCTCTTGTACGCATCCTGGAGTTGTACGTATTTCCCAACCACGCCGATGTGCACCTCGCCTTGCGGATGCTCCAGCGTCTCCAGCATCGCCAGCCAGCGGCTCAGGTCCCGTGGCGGCGCTTCCATGTGCAACAACTGCAAAAGTTGTTCGTCGAGCCCTTCCGCTGCCAGGGACATCGGCACCTCGTAGATGTTGTCCACATCCGGCGCCGATATCACGCGCTTTTCCGCGATATTACAGAACAACGCAATCTTCGCCTTCAGATCGCTGCTCAGCGTACGATCGCTGCGGCAAATCAAGATGTCGGGCTGAATCCCAATACTGAGCAGTTCCTTCACGCTATGCTGCGTCGGCTTGGTCTTCAGTTCGCCGGCCGTAGCAATGAACGGAACCAGCGTTAAATGCGCGAACACTACATTCTCGGCCCCAAGCTCGAGCCGCATCTGTCGGATCGCTTCGAGAAACGGCAAAGACTCGATGTCTCCTACCGTTCCTCCGATTTCGACCAGCACAACATCCACGCCGTCGGCGACTTTCCGAAACGCGGCCTTGATTTCATCCGTGACGTGCGGAATTACCTGCACTGTTTTCCCCAAATAATCCCCGCGACGTTCCTTAGCGATGATCGACTCGTAGATTCGTCCAGTCGTCCAGTTATGGTCGCGCGTCAGCCGCGCGGAAGTGAACCGCTCGTAATGCCCTAGATCGAGGTCTGTCTCCGCGCCGTCATCGGTCACGAAAACTTCTCCGTGCTGGTAGGGAGACATTGTCCCGGGGTCAACGTTCAGGTAGGGATCGCACTTCTGGAGGGTAACTTTCAGGCCGCGGCTTTCCAGCAGGCAACCGATCGATGCCGCCGCTACGCCTTTACCTAGAGAGGAAACTACGCCGCCCGTTATAAAAATATACTTCGGGAGCGTTCCCAAATTCCCGGTTTCCTCCGCGCAGGATGAGCGTACTCCGAATTATTGATAGAACGGGCGCGCATGTCAACCCGAGATTTGCGTCTGGATTTTTGCGCTGCTTACGAGCGCGGAACGCCGGCGCGCAGCAACTGTTCGACTCGCGGAATATCTTCCGGCACATCGACGCTGACCGCATCATATTGTGTCTCCACCACCCGAATCCGAAAACCGTTTTCGAGCCACCGAAGTTGCTCGAGTTGTTCGACGCGCTCCAACTCGCCGGGAGGCAGCGTGGCAAATTCGAGCAGCGCGTCGCGGCGGAATGCGTAAAGCCCGATGTGCTTCCAATGTTTCACCGCAACCGGGCGATCTTTGTCGCGAACCCATGGAATCGGCGCGTGCGAGAAATAGATGCCATTCCCGTCGAAATCTTGCACCACCTTGGTGATGTTGGGATCCATGATGTCCTTCGGCTGCCGGATCACCGCACAGGGCGTCGCCACCTGCACCGATTCGTCGTCGAGCATTTCGGAAACGACAGCATCAATTGTGCCGGGATCGATCAGCGGCTCGTCGCCCTGCACATTTACGTAGATCTCCGCGGGCACGTGCGCCGCCACTTCCGCCACTCGATCTGTGCCCGTGCGATGATCCGCCCGCGTGAGCAGTGCTTCGCCTCCGAACCCTTCTACCGCCGATTTCACGCGTTCATCATCTGTCGCCACGATTACCCGGGTCACAGTTTGTGCTTGCTGTGCGCGCTCCACCACGTGCTGGATCATCGGCCGTCCCGCAATCGAGGCCAGCGGCTTTCCCGGCAGTCGTGTGGACCCGTAGCGAGCCGGAATCACTGCGATCACGTTGGGTTTACTGGGGCTCGTCATAAAAATAATGGGTGACTTTTCTCCCGCGTTTGAATCTTAGCATTAGAGGTTGTGCTCAATGAAGACCGCTACCTCGCGTTCTGCCCAAGCGCGGATTGCAGCCCGTGCCAGACGCCGGGGGAACCCGTCGGAACCAGTACTCCTGCGACGGGCGCCTCGATTCATCCATAGAAAATCGTTGTGCCTTTCAGGTAATCGTGATGCTTGATTTACTTCGAGAGGGTGGTACAATCTGATCCAACAAGGCTTTTGGGGGTACTTTGAGCCAACGGGCGCGGCCTCGAGGTAGGTGGATCCCAATGTCCGCAGGTTTGCCCTTATCGCTCTTCATCCTCCTCCTTTTGGCAAGCCCAAGTGTCGCTCAACAGGTTCCACCAGGCCCTGAAAACCCAGATGTTCTGAATCAGCCAAAGATCCAGAAAGGCAAGCCCATCGTCACGCAGACGGAAATGACCCTCGTCAACGTGACGGTCACCGATCCTTACTCTCGTCTTGTCACTGGCCTCGAGCAAGAGAATTTCCGAGTCTTTGAAGACGGCTCAGAGCAGGAAATTGTGCGCTTCTCAAGCGAGGACGTTCCCGTTTCTATCGGCGTCGTGTTCGACATGAGCGGCAGCATGACCGACAAGATCGACAAATCACGCCTCGCCGCCGTCCAGTTCTTTCGCACCGCCAACCCCCAGGATGAGTTTTTCCTTATCAATTTCAATGACCGTGCTCAGCTCATCAGCCCGTTTACCGGCAGCGTCGAGGAATTACAAAATCGCCTGATGTTCACCTCCGCTCACGGCATGACTGCTCTTCTCGACGGCATCTATCTTGGTTTGAGCCAGATGAAAGGAGCACACAACACCAAGAAAGCTTTGCTCATCATATCCGATGGGGGCGATAATCATAGTCGGTACACCGAAACAGATATCCGCAAGTTCGTCCAAGAGGCTGACGTTCAGATTTACGCCATCGGGCTTTACGAACCCGACGGCGGCCCCACTCCGGAGGAGCGCGAAGGCCCTTCTCTTTTGGGCGAGTTGACCCAAATGACGGGCGGGCGAACGTTCGCCGTGCACAGCTTGAACGATCTTCCGGACATCGCTACCAAAATCAGCATGGAGTTGCGTAATCAATATGTTCTTGGCTACAAACCAAGCAACCATGCCCGCGACGGCAAGTGGCGCAAGATCAAAGTCAAGCTGCGCCCGCCCAAGGGGCTTCCTCCTCTCAATGTATATGCACGGACGGGCTACTTCGCTCCCGGCCATTAGCTTCCCTTCGCGATTTCTTCCTTTCGCTGTGCTCACTGTACTGACGGCAGGGTGCGCCTTCACTCCTGGCGCTTGGGCCCAAGACCAACAGCAGCAGCAATCCACCGTCATCCCCCCTCCGCCGCCTCCGCAGTCTCCGAATCAGAGCCAAGGTCATGCCATCAAGTCCCGCGTGGACATGGTCGTCCTGCACGCCACGGTGACTGACGACAAGGGCCAGTTTATCTCCAATCTGAATAAAGACAATTTCCGCGTCTACGAAGACAAGGTCGAACAGAAAATCTCCGTCTTTCAGAGGCAGGACATCCCCGTAACCATGGGTCTGGTCATCGACAACAGCGGCAGCATGCGCGAAAAACGCTCACAGGTGAACGCCGCCGCCATGACCTTTGTCCGTACCAGCAATCCGCAAGACGAGGTCTTCGTGGTCAACTTCAACGACGAATACTATCTCGACTTGAACGAAGACTTCACGAGCGATCCCAAAGAGCTCGACGAGGCCCTCGGGCGCATCGATTCTCGCGGTAGCACCGCACTGTACGACGCAGTCATCGGCTCGCTCGATCACCTCAAGAAAGGCCACAAAGATAAGCGCGTGCTTCTCGTGATCACCGATGGTGATGACGACGCCAGCAGAAAATCATTCGAGTACACCGTCAAAGCTTCGCAGGAATCCGACGCCGCTATTTACGCCATAGGCGTGTTCAGCGATGACGACCGCAAGAATCAAAAGAAAATGGTCCGTCACTCGAAGAAGACCCTGACCGAACTCGCCGAAGCAACCGGAGGAATGGCCTACTTCCCGGACAGCCTCGATCAGGTCACGCCCGTGTGCGAGCAGGTTGCTCGCGACATTCGCAACCAGTACACGCTGGGCTATTACCCCACGAACACGGCGAAAGACGGCGCGTTCCGCGCCGTCCAGGTTCAAATGCTGCCTCCTCACGGAACCGGCAAGCTCAACGTTCGCACTCGTACCGGCTACTACGCCCAAAAATCCGCCACCTCCCAAGGCGAATAGCTGGGCTGGCGATGGACTTGCCGGTGGTTTTCTCTGCGGCCTCTGCGGTGGAATTTCAGAGATCTTTGAGGAAACTTACGCCGTGCGGGATTTTGCCGCCAAAATTCTCGGCCACGGTTTGACCCATATCTGCCAACGTTTTCCGCACACCTAGATTCGTTCCGCCATCCGCGCCGGGACTGTAGGCCAGAATTGGCACGTACTCGCGCGAATGGTCCGTCGTAGGATTTACCGGATCCGGATCGCACCCGTGGTCCGCCGTAATCATAAGCAGATCGGGCGGCCGTAGCGCGTCGAGGAACGGCCCCAGCATCGCATCGAATTCCTCGAGCGACCGCACGAACCCTTCGACGTCCTTGCGATGGCCGTACAACATGTCGAAATCAACGAGGTTCGCGAAGATCAGCCCATTCCGTTGCCGCGAAAGCGCCTCCGTCAGCTTGGCCATCCCGTCCGCATTGTTTTTCGTCGTGACGTACTGCCCGACTCCGCGCCCATTGTAAATGTCGTGAATCTTCCCCACGCCTAAAACCGGCACTCCGCGCTCGCCCAGAACATCCAACAGCATGGGCCGTGGCGGCTCGACCGCGTAATCGTGCCTTCGCTCCGTCCGTTTGAAATTTCCAGGCGTGCCCATGAACGGTCTCGCAATCACGCGCCCCACGCGATTCGGCCCATCGAGCGTCTTGCGCGCGATCTCGCACATGCGGTACAGCTCCGCAACCGGAATCACGTCTTCATGCGCCGCGATTTGGAACACGCTGTCGCCCGACGTGTACACAATCGGAAAGCCTGTCCGCACATGCTCTTCGCCTAGCTCTTTGATGATCTCAGTCCCCGACGCGGGCTTGTTGCCCAGCGTGCGCCTCCCAATCTGCCGTTCGAATTCGGCGATCACTTCCTTGGGAAATCCGTGTGGGTAAACAGGAAACGCCTGATCGAGCCAGATTCCCGCCATTTCCCAATGCCCGGTTGTCGTATCTTTCCCTGGCGAAACCGTTGCGCCCTTGCCGTAGCTTCCCGCGGGCTTTTTGGGTGGACTCAGGTGCGCGAGGGGCTTGATATTGGCGATTCCAAGCGCCACCAGGTTCGACACCTTCAGCGGCCGCGATCGCGCGATGTGCCCTAGCGTGTCGCGCCCGACATCTCCATACTCAGCGGCATCGGGCAATTCTCCTATTCCAACGCTGTCGAGCACCACCCATATCACGCGTTCGAAACTCTTGTTGGTCGGCATATGTTTGCGGCTCGATTGTACTCTTGCCTCCGAGAGTTCCGGCTTCGGGCTGTTTTTGCGAAGCCGTTTTCCCCCGCAATTGCGCCGAGTCCCAAAAGGAACTCGCCGCCCGAACTGGCGCGGCGAGTCTCAAACCGAAAAGTTGAAGACGCTGCGGGATTACCAGGCGCAGAGATCTCCACGTCGAAGTTATTTGTTTGGAATGTAGCTCAGGTCCGGACGCAACTGGATCAGCTCGCTGCTTTCAGTTTCAACCGCAGCATCCAGTCTCTTGGTGATGGAATCCGCTTCAGCTTGCCCGAAAGCCTGCTTGAGCATCTCGTCGAACGGCTTCATGCCCGGCTTGGGTTCAAAATCCGCCCAGCTCGAGTGCGGTATGACAAGCACAAACGTGCCAGTGGGCCCGCCGCTGGCCAGCGCATACCAGAAATAATTCACCGGCCAGTTCGTTTTGTTGATCGCTTCAGTGATTCTGTCAATCGCGCTGCGGAAATCTTCCTCCCTGCCCATTCGCACGTGAAAAGTAAGAATCTGTGAAAACTTAGACGGTTCTTGAGAACTCGTCGGCTTACTCACCTTGGGCATGAGTTCCCAGTAGCGCGTGACAATCGATTGCACGTATCCGCCGATCACCTTGTTGTACTCATCCACATCCGCCTGATCGGGAATTGGAGGCTTGTCCAGATCTGCCCAATGCTGTCCCAGCCGTCCGACAAGGTACGTTCCGGTATGCTCCCCGCTGATCGTTTCCCACACGTACAGCGGCAGAGGATCGTTCTGTTGCTTGTGCCATGCCGCCTTCTGTTTTCGCCCGTCTTCGTATTGCTTCACCATCCCGCTTTTCGGTGTTTGCGATTCGATAGAGGCCAGTGTGGCAGGCGCCTCCTGACCGACCGCAGTCAATGTTCCGAAAAGCAGCAAAACAAATGTCGAGGCCAGTGTCCGTGAAAATGCAGGCCGCAGGTGCAAAGCTCGAAGCACGTTCGTAATCATTCGACCTCCTCCTTTGAAGGTTCGTGACTTGGTTTAGGTTCTTGACGTTGAATTGGCGTAACTACCACGGCTCTGCCGCAAGCCTCTATTTGCGTAGGGTCAGTGATCGGTGAGGCCCGGAAACCCAACAGAATTGATCGAGATGGGCGGAGACTATATTCCTTTTCGCGGACCAGTCAAGGAATTACTGCGGATCGAGCGCTGCTCAACGCACATTTCGGGATGGCTGGCAGGTTGGTTGAATCGCCTTCCAGCGCCGCTTCACCCCTTCAGGTGACAATCGAAGAAAGGCCGCACTGGCGCGCATACCCACAACGCCACGGCGGGAATCGCAGGCCCCGGCCCCTCACGCGTTCGGGTTGCCCTCTTCGTGCATCGGGTTATTCGTGCTGTGTTCCACGCGGCACTGCCTGCACACGAATTGCCGGCAGAACCCGCATCTCTGGGTATGACCATCGCAGAAGAATCGGTCGCATTCCGAACAGCGGTTTCCACCCTCCCGGACGCAGCCCTGGTTTGCACATTGCATAGCCGCCATCTTATACGCACAAACAGCCTCAAAGCCAATTTTTTCGGCTTTGAAATCAGGTCAGCCGGGCTACCAAACGGTTGCCTTCCGGAAAGTCAATGCCCATCACCGCAGCCACCACGCACCCAAATGCAGTGGCGTATGCAAAATCCATTAGTGAGAACCGCAACGCCGGCGGTGCAGCCGACGTAATCGTTGTGAGCACTGCGCCGACGAGCACCGTTGCCACCGCGAACCACTGATACAGCCGCAGCCCCATGAACATTGGACTGCGGCTCGCCTCGGTACGCCTCCTCGATGAATCTGCAGATTCCGTTGCCAATACCGTAGATGCCCGCGATCAGAGTCAGCGGGCACCCGGACACCCACAAACGCAGCAGCAGCAGGCCTACAAATACATTGCCCGCGATCGAATATAGTTGTGTCGGGTGAATAGGCACGCCCGCGAGCCCAGCAACATGACTGACCCGAGATCGCTCTTGTGTGACTCGGATTCCTATTTCCGGTCTGGTCCGCCCTCCGTGACAACACCCGTTGACAATGCACCGCACCCGCCCTACCGCTTGCATCCACGGCGCCCCTAGACAATGCGCTGCCAGCAACGTCCATCGTTCTTGAAAAAACAAACACGACACCCCACGCCGATCAGCCCTCCGTAAAATCCAAATGGCCGCCGAAGCCGTGATGAACCTTCCACGCACTGCGCCAGCAGTCCCGCCCCGGGAACCCCGCAACTCCCGTAACCAGCACCTTCCATTCTTTCCCGGGACCCATAGCCGCCAGCACGATCGCGACTTGCACGAAAGCGGCAGCACCGGCGTATGACGCGTAATTGATGATGCGCACACGGCCGATGCGCCATTCGTGCCATGAATTCGCCAGTCGTTTCGTGCCGCGACGCAACATTTCCCACGCGCGCTGCGGCTCGAGTAATGCCGGCGCGATTGCGAGCGCCACGATCACATCGAGGAGGTAGTGCATCCCAGTCGTGACACAACTCGCCGCGACCGCCGCTACATAGCAAAAGCCCGGCCATCGTGGCCGGTACCGACGAGCCACAATTACGGCCCAGAGCACATGGAATGACGGCATCGCAGCCACCGGCGCATACGTGGTGCGTTCGAACCGCAGCAGGCGAGTCATCCAGCCGTCGAGCAACAGTTCCCGTCGCGGTGCGCTCGACGGGGCAAACCAATAAATAGGAAACACGATTGCTGTCGCCACCCAACCCGAAATCATCAGTTCTCTCAGTTCCCGGCGTGTTCGCGCGCACCACGGCGCAAATGCAACCGCGACGTACACACTCTCGTAAAACAGGATCGTCCACGGCAAAATCGGCAGGCGGTCCTCGAACGCGAATCCAAAAGCATGGCCGCGCATCGGCAAATTCACTGTGAATTCGTACAGGGCAAGCCACGGCACAACGACCAGAATCAGAAACCGGATTCGCTCCAGGGCAGTCGGAACTCCATCGTCATTCGCAGGAAGCACGCGCAGCGTCTGGCCAAATCGCCGCCTTAGATCCACATGCTCATAGCCCAGCACTAACGCGCTGCATCCCAAAACTACGCTCGGCGTAACAAGCCAAAGTCCCGATGCAGATTTGGCCACCATTGAAATCCCGAGACAGAGCCCCGCGAAACCTGCATAAATCGGGTGCGGACCATAGCGAAATGACCCGCGCGAAACGAATTTCCTCGGGGGGAAAGCGTTCATGGGAAGTCCGCCGCCAAACCGCCACAACTCGAACATCCCTGCGACCATCAGCATCAGTCCACAACCCGCAAACACTCCGCCGAGGCCAGGACTGCCGTAGACCGGCATTGCGATTTTGCCTTTTGTCGCTGCTGCCCACGCAATCAGCATCATCGGCAGAACAATCGCGAATGCAACGCCGTAGAGGATTTTCTGCCAAATCATTTCGGCCAGCGCACTACCTCATGAATCGCCCAGCCCTCAACTACTGATCCGCCGGGTCCCCTCAGACGCGCACGGCTGCGCCACTTGCATTCCGATATTCGCAGGAGACGTGCCGGGAACGTTTTCCTGATTCCAGGAATCGCGGAGAGTGCCGTGGTTCCGAGAGCGCCATCGCGAAGGACCAGCGAACGGTCCATGCTAAGCGTGCTTCCATCCGTGAACTGGATTTGTTCGTCTTCAATTGCCCTGGCGGTAACCGCCGCGCCGTTTGCGTACACGCTTCGCCGTGAGAAGTCACCCTGCCAATCAATCCACACAATCCAGTCAGAAGCGCTGGCAAACCGTCCCCATCGTAAATTCTCTATGGGAAGCTTTCAGGGAGGGATTGTCACTAAAAGGCGTTCGACGTACCCAAGCCCAGACCGGTCTCGACACCGCGCCCGTGCCCGAGGCATAAGGCAGTGCCATTCGACCGATCCTTGCTCGCAACTGAATATCGTTTCGCGCAACGCGGACGAGTCGGATCGCCACAGGCCATCAACTTGCAGTGCGTCGCTGCGCCACACAATCGAGTCCCCCTTGGCCCCAGGCTCGTCCTGCTCGCGCAGCGTGTGCCGCACAGCGATGTCTCTGGCGTCCGCTTCCAGAACGCTCGAGTAATGAAGGCGAACGGCTCCCCACTCAACCGCGCCCGAGTAGCCGATTAGGGTCTCGCCCGAATCCGTAATGCAGTCCAGGTACCACTTTGAGAGTCCGAACGCGGTCATGCCCAGAATGTTCGTTGCCGGCGCGTATAGTTACCACATTTTGCCCAATTTCTGACGCCAAACTGTCGTTTGCCCCGCCTTTCCCGCTCGCGTATAATTTTTCGTTTACGCCCATGGCGACAAAGCCCACAAAGAACCCTGCCCCCGAAAACTCCGTTGTCACCTCTGAGGCTCCGCCCGTCCGGGCGCCCGCAGATGCCGAGGAAATCCGCGTACGCGGTGCGCGCGTTCACAACCTCAAGAACATCGACGTCACTATTCCCCATAACGCCATTACCGTTATCACTGGTGTTTCCGGTTCCGGCAAGTCCAGCCTCGCCTTCGACACTTTGTACGCGGAAGGCCAGCGCCGCTACATCGAGTCGCTTTCCGCCTATGCCCGTCAGTTCCTCGAACGCATCGAAAAGCCCGATGTCGACGAAATCACCGGAATCGCCCCAGCCATCTCCATCCGCCAGAAAAACACCACGCGAAATCCCCGTTCGACCGTCGCAACTGCCACCGAAATTTACGATTACTTGCGGTTGCTGTACGCACGCGTGGGCCACACCTTTTGTCTACGCTGCGGTGAGGAAGTTCGCCGCGACACGATGGACGAAATCGCCGCGCACGTCCTCAGCCTCGGCGACCGCCGTTTCTATATCTTGTATGAACTCGAGTTGGCCCCCGAAGCTGTCAAGAAGCCCGGAGCCGGCGCTCAGTCCGCTGATTCAGCAGCCGCTCCCACAGCAGAGCCGCCCGAAGCCCAGGCCAAAGCCGCTGAAGCGCAAGGCAAGCTGAAACTCAAGCCGCCCAAAAGCGCTCGCCCGGAACAAGATGCGGTCCGCGACGCGCTGATCAATCTGCGCAAGCGCGGATTCAATCGCCTCTACCAGGCAGGCCGTGTTTTCGAATTCTCCACGCCCGAGGATTTGCTCGATATCGACTTCGCCAAGCCGGTTTATGTCCTCGTCGACCGCCTCGTACTTTCCCCTGAAGTGCGCTCTCGTCTCATGGACTCCATCGAGATTGGCTATCGCGAAGGCCGCGGCCAGGCGATCCTGGAATTCGTTGCGGACGCGCAAGTGACTCCTGGCTCGCCGGCCAGCCAGCCGGAGCGTCTTGTCTTCAACGAGCGTTTCGAGTGCAAAAAATGTGGCGCAACATATCAGGAGCCCGAGCCGCGCCTCTTTTCCTTCAACAATCCTTATGGTGCTTGCCCGCGCTGCCAGGGATTCGGCAACACCATCGACTTCGATCTCGATCGTGTCGTCCCCGACAAAAGCAAGTCCCTCGCGGAAGGCGCCATCGAACCGTGGACCAAGCCTCGCTATCGCCAGCTCGCACTCGAGATGCGCAAGTACGCCCGCACTAAATCGATTCCATTCGACGTCCCATTCCGCGATTTGACAGCGGCCCAGCGCGACGCCCTCCTTGAAGGCGATCCGCAGCACGAATTTCCGGGCATCAAGGGCTTTTTCGGCTGGCTCGAACGCAAAAAATACAAACTGCACGTCCGCGTTTTCCTCAGCCGTTACCGTGGTTACGCGACTTGCCCGGATTGTCGCGGCACGCGCCTGCGCGCCGAAGCTCGCGCCGTCAAAGTGGCGGGACGCCCGATCACCGAAGTCTGCCAGATGACCGTGAAGGAAGCGCGACCCTTCTTCGATGCGCTCACCTTGAGTCCTGCGGAAGCTGAAATAGCCGACAAGGTCCTCGTCGAAGTTCAACAGCGCCTGCGTTTCCTTGATGAAGTCGGCCTCGATTACTTGACCCTCGATCGCTTGACCTCCACTCTTTCCGGCGGCGAAGCTCAGCGCATTCAGCTCGCCACTTCCCTCGGCTCGCATCTCGTCGGCGCCCTCTATGTCCTCGACGAGCCCTCCATTGGCCTTCACCCGCGCGACACGAATCGCCTCATCGAAATCCTCAAAGGTTTGCGCGATCTCGGCAACACGCTCGTCGTCGTCGAGCACGATCCCGATACCATCCTTGCCGCCGACCATATTCTCGACCTTGGTCCCGGCGCAGGTGAACACGGAGGCAAGCTTATCTTCGCGGGCTCTCGCGACGCTTTGCTTGCCGACCCGCAATCGCTCACCGGACGCTATCTCCGCGGCGATTTGCGTATTGCCGTCCCGCAGCGCCGCCGCAAAATGCAGGGCAAATTCGTGAAAATCCTGGGCGCGCGCAGTCATAACCTTCAGGGCATCGACGTCATGCTTCCGCTCGGTATGCTTGTCGCCATCACTGGCGTTTCCGGCTCCGGAAAATCGACCCTCGTTTATGACGTGCTGTACAAAGGCTTGCAAGCCAAGCGAACGGGAGGAAATTGGCGCGAGTGCTGCGACCGCATCGAAGGTGACTCGGCCCTCACCGCAATCGAGATGGTCGACCAGTCGCCGATTGGCCGCACGCCGCGCTCGAATCCTGCCACCTACATGAAGGCCTTCGATCCCATTCGCGAAGTGTTTGCCGCAACTCCTCAGGCTCGCAAACGCGGCCTCAGCTCCGGCGCGTTTTCGTTCAACATTCCCGGCGGCCGCTGCGAAGCCTGCCAGGGCGACGGGACTGTCACTGTCGAAATGCGTTTCCTCGCCGACGTGGAGCTCGTCTGCGAAGAATGTCGCGGCACGCGTTACAAAAGCGGCGTCCTGGACGTCCACTACAAGGAAAAAAATATTCACGACGTTTTGCAGATGACCGTCCGCGAAGCCCTCTCCTTCTTCGCCGCATTTCCCAGAGTCACTTCACGCCTGCGCGTGCTCGAAGAAGTTGGCCTCGGCTATCTTCGCCTTGGCCAATCGGGCACCACGCTCTCCGGCGGTGAAGCACAACGATTAAAGCTGGCCGCGCATCTCACTCGACAGGAGAACGCGGGGATTCTGTATGTCTTCGACGAGCCCACCACCGGCTTGCACTTCGACGATATTCAGAAGCTCCTCACTGCGTTTCGCAAACTCCTCGAGGGCGGCGCGTCCGTGCTGATCATCGAGCACAACCTCGACGTCATCAAGTCCGCCGACTGGCTGATTGATCTCGGCCCCGAAGGCGGCGACGCGGGAGGGCGCATCGTTGCCGCCGGAACGCCGGAACAAGTGGCGCGCAACTCGCGCTCGCACACGGGCAAATTTCTCGCTCGCGTCTTGAATCCACGCCATAACGGCTCGCCCGCCATGGCAGGCAATCACGCGAACCATTCGCTGCCGCGTCAAAATGGGGCAGGGAACTATTCGTCAACAAAATGAGGCGCAACATCTTCGCGCGACGGCTCGCTTGCGGCGCGCTCCTCGTTCAGCTCGCCGCAGCGGGCGCGTCTGCGCAAACCGTTGGCGAAAGCCGCACCCGCATCCACGATCCCGAAGCCGAAGCTGCGCAAAAGCTTCTGGCTGAGGCCCAAGCCGCGATCGATCAGAAAGATTTCGTCACCGCCGCGCAAAGGTATCAGGCGTACATTGCCAAAAAACCAGGCGATGCCTACGCGCATTTCCAGCTCGGCTACGCCTACACAGCCATGCAGCGGCCTCGCGATGCTAAACCGGAATACGCGAAAGCCGCGGAACTCGACCCGAAAATGGGCCCAGCCTATGTGAACCTCGGCATGACCTTGCTCGATCTGGGCGAAACAAGCGCCGCAGTTGCGCCGCTGCAGAAAGCCGCAGAACTCACTCCCGCCGACGCGCACGCCCGCTTTCTCGTAGGTGTTGTGCTCGAACGCTCCGGCAATCTCCCCGCCGCTGTCGAGCAGTACCAAGCGGCCGAAAAACTGGATGACAAAAATGTCGAGATCCACACGGCGCTAGGCCGTGCCCTGCTCGCCTCCAATCATCCTTCCGACGCCGAATCTGAATTTCGAGCCGCGCTATCTCTGCAGGCCGACTCCGCCCAGGCCCATCTCGGCCTCGCCCGGTCTTTGATCGCGGAGAAGAAGTCGGACGCCGCAGCGGCTGAACTCGCCGCCTACCTGAAATCACGCCCCAACGATTCCGCCGCGCGACTCGAACGGGCTTCGCTTCTGGTTGACACTGGCAAATATCAGGACGCCATCAGCGAACTGGACGCCGCCTCTGCGGGCAAGCCCGAAGATTTGCATGTCTTGACCCTTCGCGCCCAAGCCGACCTCGCAATGAAAAATTATGACGCGGCTATTCCTGTTTTGCAGAAGGTCGCCGCGCTCGCTCCCCGCGATCCTCAGTTCCCCGCCGCTCTCGGCCACGCTTACCTCGAAAAAAAAGATTATCCTCACGCGCTCCAGTCGCTCGCCGCTGCCTTCAAGATGAACTCGCAATCCAACGATGTTCTCGGCGAATTGATTGCCGCGGAGTATTACACGAACAACTATCAGGCCGCGCTTCAAGCTCTCGATCTGCTCTCTCAGCGCCAGCCGCTCTCCCTGGGGAATTGGTTCACCCGCGCCACGTGCTTTGATAAATTGGGAGAAGCGCCTCAGGCGCTCGACGCGTATCAAAAGTTTCTGCAGTTGAACAAAGATGAGAACAGCGACATGTATTTCGTGGCGGCGGCTCGCGTGCGAACCTTGCAGCGCGAATTGAAGGAACACAAGAGGTAACCCTTTGTCCCGGGACTTCCGAATTCGGTGCCTGATCGCGTCCCTTCCGCTCTTCGTCTTCTCCTCTGCGCGATTGGACCCTGCGTCCTGCCCCGTGCCGTTGAATCGAGACGCTTCTTCTGTTCGATGGAACGCTGATCTCGTTCAACAGGATCGCCTCGCAGAATACCGTGCGCGCTTTGATAAGGAATCCGACCCCGTCCATAAAGCCAAGCTGCTGGTTCACCTCGGCGCCGCGGAGTTCGATCAAATTGAAAAACAGCTCGCTGCCGGCGATTCAACCGGCGCATTGAATGGCTTGCGCGAGTATGATGGACAAGCCAGTTCGTGCGAGAAGGCTCTTGACGCCCGCGGCATCAATCCGGAAAAGCACCCCGCCGGGTACAAAGAACTGCAGATTTCTGTGCGCGAGTCGCTTCGGCGCCTCGACAATCTCATGGTCAACTTAACCGGCGACGAGCAACCGCCCTTTCGCCAGGTTCGAAAGAATCTGGATGATCTCAACCGCGATTTGATCAAGGAATTATTTCCGAAGAAGCCGGGAACTGGTCCCGGTTCCGGCAAGTCCGATAACTAGCGGCGACTAGGAATTGTTATGACGCGCGCAAAGGCCAAAATGCTCAGCATCCTATCCTTGGCGTGCCTGTCAATCCCAGCAAGTGCGTTCGCTCGCGCCCTGGCTCACCCGCAGGAGAGAACCGATTACTTGACCGAAACCGAAGCGGATAAGATTCGCGACGCCGACAATCCCTCCGATCGCATCAAACTTTATGTCTCTTTCGCCGACGACCGCCTCAAGAAATTTCAATATGAGCTGACGCGCACTACCGCGGAGCGCCGCCGCAGTGAAATCCTGAACGGCTTGATGAACGCTTACGCCGGCTGCCTCGATGATGCGACCGACCAGATCGATGACGCCAAGCAAAAGCAGGTCGACATCCACTCCGCCCTAAAGCTGCTCGAGTCCAAGAGCAAAGAGTTTTTGGAGGCTCTGCAAAAAATCCAGCAGAATGGCGGCCCTGATTTCGGCAGTTACAAAGATAGTCTCAGCGATGCCATCGATGACACTAAGGACACCATTTCCGCTACCCAAAAAGCCGGAAAGGAAATGCTGCCTGCTCCAATTCGAAGGAAGCCATCTTGAAGATCGCGACTCAGCGCCGGCGAATTGTCCCTGGCGGCGAGCGCGTTTTTCACCGCATTTACACCCGCCTCGGCTGCGAGGGAAGGCCACCGCATTTTGTCGTCGAATATCATCCCTACGCGGATTTGACGCACACAATTCGCCTGCGCGAGGACACCGCGTATGTGCGCCTTTCCGACGTCCTGCGCTCGGCTCCGCGCCCCGTCGTCGAAGCCGCCGCCGCAATTCTTCTTGCCCGTTTGTATCGCCGCAAAACTCCGAAAGACCTGCTCGAAATTTACCGTGAGTTTTCCTATGCGCGGAGAACGCGCCGCCAGTTGCTGCTTCTGCGCCAGCAACGCGCCCGCCGCACAGAGCATCGCCCCGCTGGCATTTATCACGATCTCGCGCCCATGTTCGACCGCCTCAACCGCCGCTATTTCGCCAGTAAGCTTCCGCGCCCGCGCCTGGGTTGGAGCCGTCGCGCTTGGCGCACTCAGCTCGGCTGCTTCGATCCCGCCCTCGATCAGATCGTTATCAATCGCCAGCTTGACCGCCAGAGCGTCCCCGAATTCGTGGTCGCCTATGTGCTTTACCACGAGATGCTGCACTTGAAACACCCGATGAAGTTCGCCCGTTGCCGCAGAGAATCTCATTCCCCGAAGTTTCGCAAAGAAGAAAAGAAATTCGCCGATTACCACCGCGCCATGAAATTCCTCCAGCGTTTCCCCGCTTGCTAGCTCGCGCTGCTTAGAACTCACAAATTAGGTCGGAAGGGCGTACCCTCGGTTCATGACTGATGCTCCGCTTGACCCAGGTACACGATTCCAGGCTGGCTCTGTTGTTGCGAGAACGCTCAGCGTCATCGGCCTCCTCGCGTTGCTGCTCGCCCTGTACATTTTCACGATTCGCCCGGCCCAACTCCGCTGGGGCGCAACCCCGGATGAACTCGCGCGCTCCATGCCCGGCGATGATCTCGTCCCGCATCCCACTTTCCTGGCCACACGCGCCATCACGATCCGTGGCCGTCCCGGCGACATTTGGCCTTGGCTCGTTCAGATCGGATATGACCGAGCTGGATTCTATGGCTATGACGCGATCGAGAATCTCGGCTCCAAGCGGGGAATTCACAGCGCCGTTCGCATCATTCCTGAACTGCAGCATCCCGCCGTCGGCGAACGCGTGTACATGAGCCGCATCGCCTACTTGATATTCGGCGCGGTTGTGCCAAATCAATACTTGATTTGGACCGGCGAGCAAGTTCCCTCCGATGGCGCTTTTACCTGGGCGCTCTATCCCCTGGACGCAAACCATACACGCCTGGTTAGCCGTATTCGCATCCGCTATCACTGGACGGACCGGAGTATCGTCCTCGCCCTGTTCACCGAATTTGCCGACCATGTGGCTGTGCCGCGAATTCTGCTTGGCGTGAAAAATCGCGTCGAAGCCCGCCCCTTGCAACCGCTCGCCGCACAACTTGCAGAAATCGCCGTCTGGTTCATCGCCTTTCTTGAACTCTGCGTGTCGATTTTCTTCGTGTTTCGCTGGCCGCAATGGTGGCAAGCTTGGACGCTCGCTCTCGCCTCAGGAGTGTTGCTCTTCTTTTCGCTTTATGCTCACCAACCCGCTTGGCTTAGCGCCGTTCTTGTATTTGCCTTGACAGTAATCATTCGTTTCTGCGTGCCAAACTCCCGAATAGAGCGGATCGCCTGAACGGGGCAGAGCAAAGCCGCAGAAAACGCTTGACATCTATGGAAAGTACTTTATATTGCGAAGTACTTGCCACCGGAGGCGGCTAAACGATGACCATCTTTGACTTGCTCTTCTTGGCTGCCGCTCTGTCCACCATCGTCACACTGCTCACCGTTGGCGTCTTGGCCATTCGCGGGCGGCGCGCAAAGGCCCTCAGGATCCTTGAAGGCCTCGGCATTTGCGCTGTCGTCTACCTCGCCATCGGCCTGGCGGTCTCATTCCTGAAGCCCCAGCGCGTCTTCGCCATTGGCGATCCGTGGTGCGCGGACGATTGGTGCCTGGCCGTCGAGCAAGTCACCCACACTCCTGCGCAATCCTACGTGTCCTACAACGTTACCCTCAGAATTTTCAGCAGAGCCCGTCGTGTCTCTCAGCGCGCGCGCGGCGCCTGGCTCTACATAATCGACGACCGCGGCCACCGCTATTCTCCACAGCCTGATCCTTCCGTCGTCCCCCTCGACGTGCTCCTCCAGCCGGGCCAGTCCGTCACCACCTCGCGCGTTTTTCGCATCCCGGCCGATGCTCACTCCGTCGGCATCATCACCGAACACGGCGGCCCGTATTGTGGCCCGATGGACATCCTCGTCATCGGCGAAAGCGGCTGCGTCTTCAACAAGCCCACCATGATCCGCATCCAGTGAGCCCCGCCGCCGTTGCGCTCCTGAAGCCAGGTTTTTTGGGGGTCGGAGCCTTCGCGCCGGGTTTGCGCGTCCCGGATGGTGATGCTAAGGCTTATCTCGCCTCTAGCTTCTCGATCTTCTTCTCGACTTTCTTCGCGTCCGGCGCGTGGGGATAGACCTTCAGATATTCCTTGTAATACTTCACCGCGCTTGTGGAATCGTGTTTCTTCTCGTACGCCTCAGCGAGAAGAAGCCGCGGCTTGCCGTAGTCGGGCCTCAGCTTCACCGCGTCCTCGAATCGCGGAATCGCTGCATCGAGGTCGCCCTTGTGCATGTAGAAGGTGCCGACCTCGATATCTTTTTCTGCACTGTACCTGTCGTACTTGTGATCGTCGGGAGGCGGTGCCTGCGGTTGACCCTGCTTCTGCGGCGGTGGTGACGGTGGCGGAGAGCCGGGCGGTTGCTGTTGCTGGTTCGGTTGTCCCTGAGTGGGTTGTTGCTGCCCCATCGCCAGCCAAGGCGTACCGAACGCCAGTGCCGCTAGGAATATCCCAGCAATCTCACGAGAAATGCTCCGTTGCAGCATTCCGCGCATTCGACGCCTTCGCCCCCGTTCGATGGCCTTTGCTATCATAGAAGTTGCTTCTCAACTGCTTCCGACAGCAATCGAGACGCTATCTTAGCGCGCCCGTATGGAACTCCGCGAAAAAGTCGCCAACCTCCCCACTCAGCCCGGCGTGTACCTCTTCAAGGATGCTGCTCAAAAAATCCTCTACGTCGGCAAGGCCCGCTTGCTTCGTTCGCGCGTCAAATCCTACTTCCTCGAATCGAAATGGATCGACGCGAAAACCGGCTCGCTCGTCCGCGAGATCGCCGACGTGGCTTATATCGTCGTCGACAACGAAAAAGAGGCCCTGGCCCTCGAAAACAATCTCATCAAGCAGAATCAGCCGAAATTCAATGTCCTCCTTCGCGACGACAAAACTTATCCCTACATCAAGTTCACTGCCTTCGAAAAATATCCGCGTGTGTACGTCACTCGGCGCCTGACGAAGGACGGCTCCATTTACTTCGGCCCCTATTTTCCGGCCAGCCTCGCCTATCGCCTCGTCCACCTCATCCACAAGCATTTTCTCGTGCCCTCCTGCACCGTCGACCTGACTCGCTATCATCCTCGTCCTTGCTTGCAGTATTACATTCATCGCTGCCTCGGCCCCTGCGTCGAATCACTGGTCACCGACGAGCGCTACGCCGAAGCCGCTCGCGACGTTCGCCTTTTCCTCGAAGGCCGCCGTCACGACCTTTCGCGCAGCCTCGAACAACGCATGCAGCGCGCCTCGCAAGAGCAGCGCTACGAAGAAGCCGCCGGTTATCGCGACTTGCTTCGCACTCTCGTCGAAATGGACGAGCGCCAGAAGATCGCTGCCGCCTCGGGCGACGACACGGATGTCCTCGCCTGGTATGCCGAGCCTCCGCAAGTTGCCGTCAATTTGTTCCACTTGCGCGGCGGCCGTGTTGTCGATCGCCGCGATTTCTACTGGGAGAATCTCGATGAATTTGATCCCGCCGAATTTGTGCCATCCTTATTGAAGCAGCTCTATCTCGACGCCGCCTACTTGCCTCGCTACATCCACACGCCCATCGATTTCGAAGAGCGCCCGCTGCTCGAGGAAGTGCTCACCGAAACCGCGGGCCATCGCGTCGAAATCTTCAATCCGCAGCGCGGTCAGAAGCACGCCTTTCTCGAACTCGTCGAGAAGAACGCCAACCACTCCTTCGTGCAGCGTTTCCGCGTCCTTCGCCCGAGTTCGAAGGCCATCGCCGAGGCCCTCGAATCCGCGCTCATCTTGCCCGAGCCACCCAAACGCATCGAATGCTTCGATATTTCCCACATTCAAGGTTCCGACACGGTCGCTTCGATGGTCGTGTGGGAAGATGGGCGAATGAAGAAATCCGATTACCGCAAATTCATTATTCGCGGCGAAGCCATGCCCGCCGGCCCCGAAAAGGATGCTGGCGTGTTACGCGACGATTTTGCCAGCATGCGCGAGGCAGTCGAGCGCCGCTATCGTCATTTCCACGAAGAAAACAAAGCGATGCCGAGCCTGATTCTGATCGACGGCGGCATCGGCCAGCTTCACGCCGCCGCGCAAGCACTCGACAAGCTCGAAATCATCAATCAGCCCGTCGCCAGCATCGCCAAAAAAGAAGAAATCCTCTACGTGCTTGGCCGCGAGGACATGCCCATCGTCCTCGAACGCCACTCGCCCGTCTTGCATTTGATCCAGCAGATTCGTGACGAAACCCACCGCTTCGCCGTCACTTTTCACCGCCAGCGCCGCTCGAGCCGCCGCATTCGAACATCGCTCACCGAAATTCCCGGTGTGGGCGAACGCACTGCGCAGAAGTTGTTGCGCCGATTCGGCAGCGTCGCGCGCCTCTGCCAACTCTCCATCGAGGAACTTGCCGCCGAACTTCCCCGGGCCCGCGCTCAGCGCGTCTTCGACGCCCTGCACGCCGCCGCATCCGCTCGGCCCGAGGACGCCCCCGCCGGCCCGCCCCATCCGTGATTCGCTAGTCATATCCCTGGCCGATTGATGCGGACCCGCTGCGCCGTTACAATGTCCCCCATGATTGGCCTTCCCGCGCGCAACGAAGCCGCTCCCTACTACTTCACCTACATCGATCGAATCAAGAATCCCGACATCCTCGCTGAACTCGAATCCCAACTCGGCGACACCTTGCCGTTCCTCCAGGCCGTCTCGGCGGAAAAATCCCTTCATCGCTACGCGGCCGAGAAGTGGAGCATTCGCCAGGTCTGGAATCATGTGAACGATACGGAGCGCGCGTTCGCCTTTCGCGCCTTGTGGTTTGCGCGCGGTTTCGATTCGCCTCTGCCCAGCTTCGACCAGAACATTTCCTCGCGCGGTGCCAATGCCGACGATTATTCGTGGGCCAGCCACATCGATGAATTCAGAACCGTTCGTTTGGCCTCGCTCACCCTCTTTCGCAACATGCCGGCTGACGCCTGGTCGCGTACGGGAATCGCTAGCGATAATTCGTTCACAGTCCGCGCCCTCGCCTACATTATTGCGGGTCACGTCGCCCATCACAGGTCAATCCTCGAAACACGTTATTTGTAGTTCGCGAATGCAGCACTTCTCCGCCACGAGCTTCCGGAACAGCGCCGTAGGATGTACTCAGGCGCGTCACTTCCATGACATTGCTTGCTGCACCTGAACGCCTGTGTTACCGTTTAGACTTCGGAGGTGCGAGATGAGCGACAATGCAGGCTCGAAGTTCAGTTTCTTCCTCGTCGGCATGGGTATTGGCGCACTCCTCGGCATTCTCTTCGCCCCCAAATCCGGCGAAGAGACACGCGAGTATCTTTCTTCCAAGGCCGATGAAGGCCGTGATTACGCGCAGAAAAAGGCGCGCGAGCTCCGCGAGCGTGCGGAAGATTTGATCGAGCGCAGCAAAGAAATTATGTCCAAGCAAAAGGACGCCCTGTCCTCCGCTGTGGAAGCAGGCAAAGAAACTTACAAGCGGGAATCCAAGATATCCTGATTCGAGACGGGCAATTCTCGAGCGGAGCGCTTTATGTCCGGTTGGCTGGAAGCATTCATCGTCATAGCCGCAATTGCCATCGTCATACAGACGGTTGTCCTCGCCATGATGGCGTTTCAGACGAAAACCGCGATGACCAAGTTCCAGAAGATCGCGGAGGACTTGCAAAGTAAAGTCGACCCCATCCTCACTCGCACCAGCCGCATCCTCGACGATTCGGAAGACCGCATCGCCAGCATCATGGGTGATGCCGCGGAAATCACTCGCGTCGCCCGCGGACAAGCCCAGAAAGTGGATCGCGTTTTCACCGAAGCCGTCGAACGATTGCGCATTCAGGTCATTCGCGCCGACCAGATTTTGACCGGCACGCTCGAAGTTCTCGAAGACGCTGGCTCCAAATTCCGCCGGACTGTTTGGGTTCCCGTCCAGCAAGCCTCGGCCCTCTTGAAAGGGCTGAAAGCCGGACTCGATATCCTCCGCGGCCAGAACAATCGCCCCGAATCCGAAGCGGCTCGCCAGGACGAAGAGCTTTTCATCTAA
>Ga0187815_10000329_pt1 | contig 23285 bp, 22 predicted proteins | sample NC_S_5_FD_132962 | JGI IMG/M metagenome (GOLD analysis project Ga0187815, IMG submission 132962) | Wetland sediment microbial communities from Neuse River Estuary, North Carolina, USA - ASW-S_5 | ecosystem: Environmental > Aquatic > Freshwater > Wetlands > Sediment | place: USA: North Carolina...
GTAGTCGTTCTTGATGAAGGCGGCGAAGCCCTTCGCCGTCATCTGCTCCGGCGTCGCCACTTCCGCGCCGATCTGGGCGAGCCGGTCGGCCGCCGCGCTGCCGGGCTTGAGGCCGTCCTCGACCGCCTTCTCGACCTTGGCGATGACTTCGGCCGGCGTCTTCGCCGGCGCCAGGATGCCGATATAGCTTTCCGCGGTGAAGCCCTTCACGCCGCCGTTGATGAAGGTCGGGATGTCGGGCGCGAGCTTGGAGCGCTGCGCCGAGGCGACGCCGATGATGCGCGCCTTGCCGCCCTTGTGCAGCGACAGCGCGGTCGAGAACTCGGTCATCGCCGACTGCACGCTGCCGCCGATCAGGTCCGGCATCAGCGCGCCGCCGCTGCGGTACGGCACGTGCGTGATGTCGGCGCCGGTCGCCGCCTTGAAGCGCTCCAGCGTCATGTGCGTGGCGCTGCCGACGCCGCTCGTCGCCATGGTGATCGCCTGCTTCTTCGACTGCGCGACGAACTCCGGCATCGTCTTCGCTTCGAGCGAATTGGTGACGATGATCGCGTGCGGCACGTAGCTCGTGAGCGCGATCGGCGCGAAGTCCTTGAGTGGGTCGTATTCGAGATGCGCCTGCACGAACGGGTTGACGGTGAGCGGGCCGTTCGAGCCGACGAACAGGGTGTAGCCGTCCGGCGCGGCGCGCGCGACGAAGGCCGCGCCGATGCCGCCGCCGGCGCCGCCGCGGTTCTCGACCACGACCGGCTGGCCGATGGCCTTGGAGATCTGGTCGCCGACCAGGCGGCCGACGATGTCGGCATTGCCGCCGGCGGCGAAGGGCACGATGAGGTGCACCGGGCGTTCGGGCCAGCCGGCGGCGAAACCGGCGCGCGGCAGCAGCGCAGCGGCTGGCAGGGCGCCGAGCGTGGCGATGAGGGTGCGGCGTGAAACGGTCATCGTGATCCTCCCTTTGGTGGTCCGCGGCGGCAAACCCGCCGTAGCATGTTCAAGGCCCCGCCGTCGTGCGTGCGGCGGGCGAAGCGAGAGACTAGGCAAGCGACGCATATTCGCATAATCGATAATAAAAATGGGGCCCATTCACCAGCCCAATGCCCGGTGCGCGCCGCATGAATTTGAGCAGCCTCGATTTCAATCTCCTGAAAGTGCTCGACGCGCTCATCGCCGAGCGCAACGTCACGCGCGCCGGCAAGCGGCTCGGCCGCTCGCAGCCGGCGGTGAGCAACGCGCTGCAGCGGCTGCGGCAACTGACCGGCGACGCGCTGCTGGTGCGGGGCCCCGACGGCTTCGTGCTGACGCCGCGCGCCGAAGCCATGCGCGAGCCGCTGCGCGAGGCCATCGCGCTGGTCGAAAGCTGCGTCGCCGGCGCGCCGCAGTTCGATCCGGCGAAAGCCACCGGCCCGTTCCGCCTGTCGACGCCCGACCGGCTGAGCATCGCCGTCGTGCCGCCGCTCGTCGCCCGGCTGCAGAAGGCGGCGCCGAACACGACGCTGCACGTCATCACCGCCGAGCGGCATCGGGCGCTCGAACTGCTCGACGCCGACCGCACCGATTGCGCGCTCGGCTGGTTCGACGGGAAGCCCGCGCATTGCGGCGCCGAGTTGATGATGGAGGAGCAGCTGTTCTGCGTCTTCCGCCGCGACCATCCGATCCTCAAGCGCGGCGGCCGCTTCGATATCGCGGCGGTGCTGTCCTATCCGCACGTCGTGGTCAGCGCCAGCGGCCAGGGCAGCGCCATTTTCGACGACCTGCTCAAGCGGCACGGGCTCGCCCGCAAGGCGCTGGTCGCGGTCACCAACTTCACCGCGGTGCCGTCGCTGCTCGGCGGCAGCGACATGATCGGCGTGTTCACCAAGCTGGCGGCCGATGCCTTCCAGCGCTCGTTCGGCCTCGCCAAGCGGCCGGTGCCGCTCGATATCGGCAAGATCGCGACGCAGATGGTGTGGCCGCTGCGCTACGACCGCGATCCGCGACACGTCTGGCTGCGCCAGCAGATCAAGGCGGTGTATCGGGAGTTTTGAAACGCGCTTACGCGAAGCGCTTGGCGCCGGCGACGCAGAGCACGACGACGGCGGTCGAGGCGATCATGCTCCACGCGATCGACTCGTGCAGGAACACGGCCGCCAGGATCAGCCCGAGGAACGGCTGCAGCAACTGCAACTGGCCGACGCCGGCGATGCCGCCGAGGGCAAGGCCGCGGTACCAGAAGACGAATCCGATCAGCATGCTGAACACGGACACGTAGCCGAGACCGATCCAGGCCGGCGCGCCGATGCCGCTCCAGGTCGCGGGTGCGGTGGCCACGGTGATCGCGGCAATCGCCGGAAACGACAGCAGCAGGGCCCAGGAGATGACCTGCCAGCCGCCGAGCCGGCGCGAGAGCGTCGCGCCCTCGGCGTAGCCCAGGCCGCAGAGCAGGATGGCGGCGATCATCAGGCCATCACCGATCAGCGATCCGCCGTCGCTGCGCGCCAGCGCGAAGCCGCTGACCGTCGCCGCGCCGATGAGGGAGAACAGCCAGAAGGCGGCCTTCGGCCGTTCGCCACCGCGCAGGACGCCGAACAGCGCCGTTGCGACCGGCAGCAGGCCGATGAAGACGATCGAATGTGCCGCGGTGATGTGCTGCAGCGCCAGCGCGGTCAGCAGCGGGAAGCCGACGACGACGCCGATCGCCACGATGGTGAGCGAGATGAGGTCGGCGCGCGCGGGCCGCGACTGGCGCAGCGCCGTCAACAGCATCGCCGCCAGCACGGCGGCGATGCCGGCGCGGGCGGCGGTCAGGAAGACCGGCGAAAAGTCGGCGACGGCGGCGCGCGTGGCCGGCAGCGAGCCGCTGAAGATGATGACGCCCAGGAGGCCGCTGCCCCACCCCGCCGTCGTGCGTTCCATGCCGTCGCTCTCCTCGGACCGCTGCGGTTAGCGCGCGCCGGCTGGTGGAGCCAGCAACAGTGGCATACAATTTCTACAAACTGTATGAGTGCGGTGATCCATACAGTCAAGAAAGGAGCGCGCGACGATGGATGACGGCGCCACGACGCGGACGCAAGCGCTGATCGAGGCCGTGCGCACGAGGATCGCCAACCGGGCGCTGGCGCCGGGCGCGCGGCTGCCGTCGGTGCGTCGTTTCGCCGAAACCATGGGCGTGTCGCCGTCGACCGTGGTGGAAGCCTATGATCGCCTCGAGGCCGAGGGCGTCATTCGTGCGCGGCGCGGCTCCGGTTTCTACGTGACCGGCGCCAATCTGCCGCCGCTGGCGCTTGCCGAGACGGCGCCGTCACGCGCGCGCGATGTCGATCCGTTCTGGATCTCGCGCCAGTCGCTCGATGCCGACGACTCCGTCCTCAAGCCCGGCTGCGGCTGGCTGCCGGCCTCCTGGATGCCGAACGACGCGCTGCGGCGGGGCCTGCGCGCGCTCGCCCGCGCTGACGATGCGCTGCTGACCGACTATGGCAGCACGCGCGGCTCGCCGGCGCTGCGCCGCCTGCTGCTCGGCCGCTTCGCGGACGAAGGCATCGCGGCGACGGCGGACCAGATCATCCTGACGGCTTCCGGCACACAGGCCATCGACCTGATCTGCCGCTTCCTGCTGCGGCCCGGTGACACCGTGCTGGTCGACGATCCCTGTTATTTCAATTTCCGGGCGCTGCTGCGCGCGCATCAGGTGCGCATCGTCGGCGTGCCGTTCACGCCGGCCGGGCCCGACGTTGCTGGATTCGAGCGCGCGCTCGTCGCGGAAAAGCCCCGGCTCTACATCACCAATTCGGCGCTGCAGAATCCGACCGGCGCGACGCTCTCGCCGCAGACCGCACATCGCGTGCTCGGCGCCGCAGCCGCGCACAATGTGACCATCGTCGAGGACGACATTTTCGCCGACTTCGAGCCGGCGCTGTCGCCGCGCCTCGCCATTCTCGACGGACTCAACCGGGTCATCCGCATCGGCAGTTTTTCCAAGACGCTGTCCGCGTCGGTGCGCTGCGGCTATATCGCCGCGCGCGCCGACTGGATCGAGGGGCTGGTCGATCTGCAGGTGGCCACGAGCTTCGGCGGGCCCAGTCCGGTCGCGACCGAACTGATCGCCAGCGTCCTCGCCGGCGGCGGCTACCGCAAGCACATGGAGGATGTGCGCCGGCGCCTGACACGGGCGCGCACCGAGGCGCTGGACCGGCTCACGGCGCTGGGGTTCACACCCTGGATCGTGCCGCGCGGCGGATTTTATCTCTGGTGTCGCCTGCCCGACGGGCAGGACGCCGCGACGATCGCGCGGCGCTCGATGGAGGACAAGGTCGTGCTCGCGCCCGGCAACGTGTTCAGCGTCTCGCAGTCCGCGACGTCGTTCCTGCGTTTCAACGCCGCGCAACTTGGAGACAAGCGCGTCTATGCCGTGCTGAAGAAGGCGATGGAAGGCCGGTCCTGATTGCGAGAGGCCGCTGTCGCGGCGGCCCCCGTTCAGCCGTGCACGCGGGAAAGGAAGTCGAGCGTGCGCGTGCGCGCCGCCTCAGCAGCGTCGGCGACGTAGGTCGGTCGCACGTTGTTGGCGAAGGCGTGGCCGGCGGCATACAGATGCGTTTCGGCGGACGGGAAGGCCGCGCGCACCTGCTCGACGATCTCCGGGGTCGAATTGGGGTCCGTGCTGCCGAAGTGAAAGAGCAGCGGGCAGGCCGGCTGGCAATCGAGATAGGTCGGAAGCCGCGTGCCGTAGAAGGCGATGGCGCCCTTGAGCGCGATCTCCGCCGCCGCGCGTACGATGACGCCGCCGCCCCAGCAGAAGCCGAGCACCGAGACGCCATGCGGCCCGCGCACGCGTTCGGCGGCCGCGGCGATGTCGAGCATCGCCGCGTCGAGCGGCAGGCCATAAGCGAGGTCGCGGCCGCGGTTCGGGTCGCTGAACGGCACCACCGTGCCGGGCGCGACGCGGTCGAAAAGCGCGGGGACGATGGTGTCGTAGCCGTCGCCGGCATAGGCGCGCGCGACCTCCCGCAACTGGTCGGTGACGCCGAAGATCTCCTGCAGGATGACGAGGCCGCCGCGCGGCGTCCGCGCCGGGGTGGCGCGGTACGCTTCGAGCGTGAAGCCGTCGGCGGCGGTGATCGTCGTCATGCCCGCGCTGATGTCGTCCGCCATCGTCCGCTCCTGCCGTTCGTTGCGACGGACCCTAGGCAGCGCGACGGTCATCCACCAAATCGATAATCGATATGAAGGGCATCGGTCTGACGAATGCGTCCGGTCGAATGCGATAGCGGTCCGGACTAACCTGCTTCCTGCGCGACCGTCAGCCGCATGCGGTAGCCGTTCTGGTCGAGTTCGCAACGGAGCCACGGCACGACGCGGGCAATCTCGCGGATATAGAGGTCGCTGATGATGCGGCTGGAGGTCCGCGCCATCCGCTCGGCCAGGGCATCGTTCTCCACCTGGGCCGTGACGACGGAAATCGTGCGCGAGAAGCCGGGACCGGGGAACGGCAGCAGCCGCACTTTGTCGAGCACGGGCAGGATGTCGAAAATGAGCAAGGGCGTCATGATCGCCCAGCCCTGCTCGGCGGCGACCATTCCCAGGATGGTCCTGGCGGATTCGAATTCGTATTGGCGGCTGAGGTCGAGCTTGAGGCGACGCAGGTGCCCGTCGATATCGGCGCCGGTGCGCGATCTCGCGGCCCAGCGGATCAGCGGCTTGGTGGAGGCGAATTTGGTGAAATTGCCGCTCAGCGAGCTTGCGGCTGCCGGCACCACCAGGAAATAGGGCTCGGTCAGGATCGGATACTTGCTGCTGACCTTGACGTCGTCCATCGGGTCGTTGGTGATGATGAGGTCGAGGCTGCGGTCGACGAGCCCGGCCGTGAGCGTGCGCGCGAGGCCCGAGGTGATCGAGATGTAGTGGATACTCGGCGACAGGCGCCGGACCATCGCCGGCACGAACGGATCGGACAGCGAGTCCACGAGGCCGATCCGCAGCCGAAGGGCGTTTCCCTCCTCGAACTGCCGAACTGTCGCCGCGATCTGCGTTGCATCCTGGATGAGCTGGCCGGCGCTGCGGAACAGCCATTCGCCGGCGGCCGTCAGCATCAGCGGCCGGCTGCTGCGGTCGATCAGCGAAATTCCGAGCACCTTCTCGAGGTTGGAGATCGCCTGTGAGACGGCCGGCTGGCTCATGCCGAGCCGGCCGGCGGCCACCGACATGCTGCGCAGCTCGGCAACGAGGCTGAAGATCTCGAGCGCCCGCAGATCATAGCCGATGAGTGTCTTCATCATAAGTTACAGCTTATACAGCGTATCGAAATATGCAATTCGGATGTGTGCGGGTTATTTGTGCAATGCAGTTCATTGCGGACCGCCGTCGCGGGCGCGGCCCAATTATCTTTGTAATTAGAATGGGTCTTCTGTGTGCCGTTTCATTGCGTCGCAGCAAAACTCTCCTGCCGCGGCGCCTTCCTGCTCGTAATACAACCGTAGGACGAAAGTTGCCATGGGTGATGGAATAATCAATGCTTATAGCGACATGGAAAACCGCATGACCGCCACCGCTCCGACGATCCGCGTTCGCAACCTGTCGAAATCCTTCGGTGCCGCCGAGGTGCTCAAGGATATCTCGGTCGATTTCCAGGAAGGGACCGTGACGTCTCTCCTGGGCGCCAGCGGCTCCGGCAAGAGCACCTTTCTGCGCTGCCTCAACTATCTGGAGATTCCGAGCGCCGGCGAAATCCTGATCGAGGGCGTGCCGATCGGCGCCACCGTCTGCAACGGGACGCGCAAGCTTCATTCGCCGAGCGAGGTCGCCCGCATGCGGATGAAGCTCGGGATGGTGTTCCAGAGCTTCAATCTGTGGCCGCATATGACGGTGCTCGGCAACGTCATCGAGGCGCCCATGCGCGTGCTCGGCCTGCCGCGCAAGGAGGCCGTCGAGATCGGCCGGCAGTTCCTGGCCAAGGTCAATCTCACCGACAAGGAGTCGGCCTATCCCGCGCGCCTGTCGGGCGGCCAGCAGCAGCGCGTCGCCATCGCGCGCGCTTTGGCCATGCAGCCGAAGGTCATGCTGTTCGACGAGGCGACCTCCGCGCTCGATCCGGAGCTGACCGGAGAGGTGCTCGAGGTCATGCGCGGCCTCGCCGCCGAAGGCACGACCATGATCGTCGTCACGCACGAGATGCGCTTCGCGCGCGAGGTGTCCGATCGCGTCCTGTTCCTCCACGGCGGCGCCATCGAGGAAGAAGGCCCGCCGGAGCAGATCTTCGGCTCGCCGAAGAGCGAACGCTGCCGCCGCTTCGTCTCGACCGTGATGAATTGATGCGATGCTCGACCGTTTGAAAGATTCCCTCGATCTCAGCGTCTTCTGGGAATACCGGGTCATCCTGCTTTCGGGGTTCGGACAGAACCTGTCGATCTTCCTGCTGGCCGGGATACTGGCGACGGCGATCGCGTTCCTCATCGGCGCGGCCAGGCTGAACCGGAACTGGTTCATCCGCACCGGCGCGCTGGGCTACTCGGAGTTCTTCCGCAACACGCCCGAATACGTCCTGCTGGTGTGGGTCTACTACATCATGCCCATCCTGCTGACCAATCTCCTGAAGACGCGCTTCGACCTCAGCCCTTATGCGGCCGCCGTGCTGGCGCTCGGCGTCGCCTACAGCGGCTTCATGGCCGAGACCGTGCGCGCCGGCCTGCTGTCGGTGCCGAAGGGCCACGTCGAGGCGGCGCTCGCGTTGGGTATGTCGCGGCGCGCCATCCTCTTCCGCATCGTCATGCCGCAGGCCGTGCGGCGGATGCTGCCCGAGGCGCTCAACCAGTACGTTTCGCTGTTCAAGGCGACGTCGATCGTCTCGCTGATCGCCGTCGAGGACATCATGTACCGCGTGTCGATGGTGAACGTGGACCAGATGCGTCCGCTGCCGCTCTATACCGGCGCGGCGCTGTTCTACTGCCTCATCATCATCACGGCATCGCAAATCATCCAGCGCCTCACCAACGGCTGGCGTGTCCGCGGGTGGGCCTGAGCCATGATCGACAATCTCAACCGCTTCGTCTTCGCCAATATCGACAGCCTCCTCAACGGCCTCTGGGTCACCGTGTACGTCTGCTTCTGGGGGCTGCTGCTGGCGGTCGCCCTCGGGCTCGTGATGTGTCTCGTGCGCCTCTACGTCCCGGTGCTGCGCTATGTGGCGATCGCCTATATCGAGTTCTGCCGAGCGACGCCGATCCTCGTGCAGCTCCTGTGGGTCAACTACGTCTGGCCGGACCTGTTCGGCTTCCCGAGCAGCGTCGTCGGCGCGGGCATCATCGCGCTCGCGCTGCAGTCGAGCGGCTATCTGGCCGAGACGTTCCGGTCCGGCATCGAGGGTCTGCCGAAAGGCCACGTCGAAGCCGGTGTCGCCCTCGGCATGGGGCCGGTGCAGATCTTCATCCGCATCGTCCTGCCGCAGGTTGCGCTCGTGATGGCGCCGTCGCTCATCAACCAGATCGCGGTGATCATCAAGTCGTCGACGCTCATCTCCGTCATCGCAATTCCGGACCTGATGTACGAGGCGCTGCGCATCGTGAACCAGTGGTTCGAGCCGATCGAGATCCTGACGTCGGTCGGGCTGCTGTACTTCATCCTGATCTTCGCCATCTCGATGACGGCAAACCAGCTCGCACAATTCTTCAACCGCAAGCTCGGCCTCGTGGCCTAGCGAGCCCAAACTTCCAAGCAAGCAAACCAACAGAGAGGAAAAGGCCAATGACCAAGAATACCGAGGATCGCGACGAGACGACCAACGTCAACCGGCGCTATCTGCTTGCGGGGGCCGCGCTGGTCGGCGCCGCCGGCGCCGGCATGGCGATGTCTTCGCCCGACGAGGCCAGGGCGCAGATGCTCGACAGCGGCATTCCCGCCAATTCCGTGCTCGCCAAGGTCAAGAAGGGCGGCGCCCTGAGCGTCGGCTACGCGCAGACCCCGCTGTGGTTCTTCAAGGACGCCAAGACCGGCGAACTGCGCGGCATCTACAAAGAACTCGTCGACATGCTGGCGCGCGACCTCGAAATGACCGTCGAGTGGAAGGAAGTCACCTTCGCCAACGCGACCGTCGGCCTGCGCAAGGGCGATTTCGACCTGTTCGGCTCGTCAGCCGTCTACACGGTGCCGCGAGGCCTGGCCTGCAATTTCGTCGGCCCGCTCTGGTCGAAGGGCAGCTACGCCATCATCCACGCCGACAACGCCGGCAAGTACAAGACGGTCGCCGACCTCAACAGCCCGGACGTGACGTTCTCGGTCAACGCGGGATCGAGCGAGGAGCAGCGGCTGCCGCTCATGTTCCCGAAGGCGAAGTTCATGGCGACGACCGGCCAGCAGGTCATGGCGGCGGAGCCGGTGCGCACCAAGCGGGCGACGGCCTATGTCGTGGGTGACAGCGACGGCATCGCGCTGGCCAAGCGCAATGCGAGCTGGGCGCGCATCGTCGACGTCGATCATCCCTTCGACAAGCGGCCGAACACCTGGCTCATCCGCCACGGCGACATGGCCTGGAAGAACTTCCTCGACAGCTGGGCGTCCTACGTCATCGCCAACGGCGAAGTTCAGCGCCTTTACGATCGCTATCTCGCCGAGATCGGCTGAGCGACGGGCGCGCGTGGACCCGCGTCCAGCGGGTCCACTCATTTATCCAAGAGGACAGCATGATTATCGACTGCCACGCGCATGTATTCCAGCACTGGGCTGGAGCCTGCGGCCATCCCTCCATCGAGATCCATCGGAAGTACATGCAGAAGGTGCAGACGCGCACATCCGCGCGCATCTTCCGCGCAAAGGATGGAAAGGAGGTCTCGGGTTCTGTCCTCTTCAAGGAGGGCGACAACGGCTGGAGCGGTCTGAAGGAGGTCGCCTTCCGCCCCGGAAATTACGGCCGGCTCGACTTCACGATCGACGGCGAGGACTATCACTCGCAGTACATGCCGGTCGGCATGCAGCAGATCGTGGCGCCGCCCGAGCTGATGCTCGCGCAAATGCAATATGCCGGCGTCGATCACACGATCCTGCAGACCGGCTGGGGCTACGGCGCGATGAACGACTACAACGCGTTCGCGCAGAACCAGTATCCGGACAAGTTCACCGCGATGCTCAATGTCGACGAGGCGCGGGCCTATACGCCGGAAAATCTCGCCGAGTTCGATCGCGCGCACAAGGTTCTCGGGCTGAAGGCGGTCTATTTCGCGCTCGACGCCTTTGCCCGTTACGGCTTCGACGTGAGTTTCGACGACAGCCGCTACGACGCATTCTGGAGCCGCATCGACGCGGCCGCGCTGCCGGTGTTCTTTGAAATCACGGCCATCCCGACCTACGACGTTGCCGGCTACATCGCCAACCTGGCGAAGCTCCAGGGACTGATGAACCGCTACAAGAACATCCGCTGGGTGCTGGTGATGGGGCCGCCGGTGGGCTTCTTCGCGCAATCGGGATCGTGGGCGTTCCCCGACGAGGTCCTGAAGGCGTATCGTCACGACAATCTGCTGATCGAAGTGATGTTTCCGATCACCTGGGGCGGCAAATGGGAATACCCCTATCCGGAGGCGCAAGCGCTCGTGCGCGAGATGCGCGACCTGTTCGGAAGCAGCAAGCTCGTCTGGGGTTCGGACATGCCGAACGTCGAGCGCTTCTGCACCTACACCCAGAGCGTCGACTACGTGCGGCGCCACTGCAGTTTCCTGAGCGCAAGCGAAAAGGACGCCATTCTCGGCGGCAACGCGCAGGAGCTCCTTTCCATTGGACGCGATCGCTCCGCCGCAGCCTGACCGCGGTGATCCACCCCGAACGGATATCTCCATGACGACGTCATCAAACACTCCGGCAAGCAGCAGCTTGCCGGAACTGCCTCCCGACACGGTCGGCACGCCGGCCTTCGTGATCTACGAGGATCGCGTTCTCCACAATCTGAAGCAGACGGTCGCCGCCGCCGGCGGCCGCGATCGGCTCATGCCGCATCTCAAGACGCATCGCGCGCCCTGGATCGTCAGGCTGCTCCTGCAGCAGGGCATCACGTCGTTCAAGGCCGCGACGGTTGCCGAAGTGGAGATGGCGCTCGAAGCGGGAGCGCAGAACGTTTTCTGGGCCTACCCGACGGCCAGCCGCAACAATATCGGGCGCTTTATCGCCTGCGCGCGGAAGTGGCCGAACAGCAAGCTCATGGGCGCCGTCGACACGGCGGAAGCGCTCGCCATGTGGCAGCAGCAACTGACGCCGCAGGACGCCAATGTGCGGCTTCTCGTCGACCTGGATCCGGGCCTTCGCCGCACCGGTGTGCCGATGAACGAGGCGGCCCTGTCGCTCGCCCGCGCGGCGGCCAAGGCGGGCCGGTTCGACGGCTGGCACATTTATGATGGGCACGTGAAGGGAACGCGCGACGAGCGTCAGGCGCAGGTCAACGAAATCGCCGGCAAGGTTCGCGGCCTGATGGACGCGCTGCGCGCCGAGGGCATCGAGTCGATCGCCGTCGCGGGCGGCAGCTACACCTTCGATCTGTGGCCGTCCGACGTCGCGCGCCATGTCTCGCCGGGAAGCTGGACTTATTCCAGCGCGCAGCACGACATCGAGCTCGCTCATCTCGGCTGGGTGCCGGCCGCCTTCGTGCTCGCCACCGTCGCATCGACACGCGGCGGCACGGTCACCTTCGATGCCGGCTGCAAGGCGATCTCTCCCGACAAGCCGCTCGCCAGCCGCTTCCGCTGGGATGGCGAGATCATCCTGATGAACGAGGAGCATACGGTCGCGCGCGGCAGCGGTGCGGTCGGTGAGCGGGTCCTGCTCATGCCGCAGCATGCCTGCACGACGGCTTATCTCTATGACACGGCGCTCGTTCGCACGGCCGACGGAGACTGGGAAACCCGCCCGCAAATGGGCAACCGCCGCTGAGACCCGAGGCAAAGGAGTCGTGACATGACGCCCGAGGAAAAACTTGCGTCGCTCGGACTGCACCTTCCGCAAACGGTCGTGCCGGGCGGAAACTACATCCCCTATCGCATGGCGGGAAATCTTCTGTTCCTGTCCGGGCAGGGACCGAAAAAGCCCGACGGCACGTTTCACCTTGGCCGCGTCGGCAAGGACCTTTCGGCCGAGGAGGCCTACCAGCACGCGCGCGTGTGCGGTCTCAATCTCCTCGGCATCGCAAAGATGGCGCTGGGCGACCTGTCACGCATCTCCGCCGTCGTGAAGCTGCTTGGCATGGTCAACGCGGATCCGGGCTTCACGGCTCATCCGAAGGTCATCAATGGCTGTTCGGATCTGTTCGTGGAGGTCCTCGGCGAGGCCGGGCGTCATGCGCGCTCGGCGGTGGGCATGTCCTCGCTGCCGAACGGCATGTCGGTCGAAGTCGAAGCCATCCTTCTCGTCGACTAGCCCGCGGCCCTCGCAATTCAGAATCCAGATGTGCGCCGGCGGCCGTCGATCGGCCGCGCGGACAAGATTGGAGTATCCGATGTCGACAGCACGGCTTTCCGCGGAAACGCGCGACAAGTTGAAGGGCGTCAGCACCGCGACGTTGTGCACGGCGCTCTACAAGCGCGGATTTCGCAACCAGTTCATTCAGGACGTGCGCCCGCTCAGCCAGGATTGCGGCACGATGGTCGGCGAGGCCTTCACGCTCCGCTACATCCCCGCGCGCGAGGATCTCAACGAATTGTCGGTCTTCCGCGATCCGCGCCACCCGCAGCGGGCGGCGATCGAGCAATGCCCGGAAGGCGCCGTCCTCGTCATCGATAGCCGCAAGAACCCGCGCGCCGCATCCGCCGGCGGGATTCTGGTCTCGCGCCTGGCGAAGCGCAAGGCGGCGGGCATCGTGACCGACGGCGGCTTCCGCGATTCGCCCGAGATCGCGGCGCTCGGCTTTCCGGCCTATCACAATCGGCCCGCGGCGCCGACGAATCTGACGTTGCATCAGGCGATGGACATCAACGTCCCGATCGGTTGCGGTGATGTTCCCGTCTTTCCCGGCGACGTCGTGGTCGGCGATCGCGAAGGCGTCGTCGTCATTCCCGCGCACCTGGCCGACGAGGTCGCGGACGAAGCCGTGCAGATGACCGCCTATGAGGATTTCGTCCAGGAGGAAGTGGCGAACGGTCGCTCGATCATCGGGCTATATCCCGCGACCGATCCCAAGGCGGTGACGGACTTCGAGGCGTGGCGAAAGCGGCACGGCCGGTGACACGGGCCCGCGAGGGTCATCGCGACACGATCGCGTGAGGTTTTGGAGAACGCGTCCCGCATCCGGGTTGGCGGACGGCCGGTCGGCCCCGCGCTCCCGATGCGGCCAGAGGGCATGCGCCCGCAATCAGAAAGGTTCTTTCATGCAGCGCCGTCTCACAACGGAGATTTATGCGGCTTCGGTCGTCGCCGTGCCGCCGATTGCCCTCAACGCCGATCTCAGCGTCAATGTCGCGGCCAACGCCGCCATCATCCGCCACATCGAGTCCGGCGGGATCAACATCCTGCTCTACGGCGGCAACGCGAATCTCTATCACTACGGGCTTGCCGATTATCAGGCGGCGATGGAGGCCATCATCGCCGTGGCGAGGCCGGACACGCATCTCATCACCTCGATCGGGCCGGACTTCGGCAAGGCGATGGCGCAGGCGCGGATGGTCCGCGATCTCGGCTTCAAGAACGTCATGCTGCTGCCGATGCAATTCCCGGCGGACTCCACCGGCGTGGCGAACGGCGTCCGCCGTCTCGCCGAAGTGCTCGGCGACGGTCTCGTGCTCTATCTCAAGCGCGAGAATTACGTCGACCCCGACGAGCTCGCGCGGCTGGTCGCGGAGAAGGCCGTCTGCTTCGTCAAATATGCCGTCGAGCGCCGCGACGCCGCGGACGACGCCTATCTCGACGCCGTACTGGCCGCGATCGGCACAGACATGATCGCCAGCGGCATGGGCGAAACGCCGATCCACGATCACATCGGCGTGCGCAAGCTGACGACCTACACTTCGGGCGCGGTCTGCATTGCGCCCGCGACCTCGCTGGAGCTGCTCGCGCTCTACAAGGCGGGACGAAACGCGGACGCGCACGCGCTCAGCCGGCCGTTCCTGGCCTTCGAGAAGGTGAGGGCGCAGTCGGGCGGGCTTCAGGTGCTGCATGACGGCATCCGGCTTTCCGGCATTGCCGACACCGGGCCGCTGATGCCCATGATCTCCAATCTTCCGACCGGCAAGCTCGCGCCGGTTCAGGCGGTGGTCGATGCCTTGAACGAGGCTGAAGCGGCCTGCCGACAGCGCATCGCCGCCCGTGCGTGAGGGCCGGGCGACAGGACGAGCGGCGGAGAGATGCCGGGCCGGCGCCCTGAGGCGCCGATGCGCCCATCCCGGCCGGCCTGTCCGCGCCGCCGGCAAGGGCGGGGCTGATGACGCTCTTTGGGTTCCTGGAAGTGCCGCGTGGCGGGCTGCCTGCCTGCCGGGCGGCGAGAGGGCGAGGCTGAACTCAAGCCCTTGAAATCAATGGCGCGCCCGAGGGGATTCGAACCTCTGACCTTTGCCTTCGGAGGGCAACGCTCTATCCAGCTGAGCTACGGGCGCCAAGAGGGCTTGAATAACCCAAAGCGGGCCGACCTTCAACCGCGCCGCGGGGTGCCAAAAGTGCCGCCGAACGGGCACTTTTGGCACTGTTCCTGTGGTTAAGCCCCGTTTGGCGGGGCTTCCCGCTTGCGCATAGAAACGAATCTCTTAGTGCTTCACAAACGCGCATGGTGCGCTCAAGGAGTTACGTCTATGGCCAAAGCCGCCGCAACCGCCAAACCGAAAGCTGCCAAGCCGGTGACCAGCCGGCACCTGGCCGCGGCGCTCTCGGAAGCCCATCAGCTCACCAAGAAGCAGGGTCTGGAGCTCGTGGAGAACCTCGTCACCATGATCACCAAGCACCTGAAGAAGGGTGAGCGGGTGAAGATCGCCGGTCTCGGCATCCTGCAGGTCCGCAAGCGCGCCGCCCGCATGGGCCGCAACCCGGCCACGGGCGAGGCGATCAAGATCAAGGCGTCGAAGAAGGTCGCGTTCCGTGCCGCCAAGGACCTCAAGGAAGCGATCTGATCGCACCTTGTTCGCGTAGCGTACCCAAACCCCGTCGGCGTTCCCGGCGGGGTTTTGTTTTTTCTTGTCCTTCCCCTGAAAAGGGGAGGGTCCGGCGCGGAGCGCCGGGGGTGGGCCACGCCTCAATTGCGAATGCGCCCACTCGCCGTCAGCGGCGGCACCCTCCCCCGCAAGCGGGGGAGGGATAAGAGCGCCCGCCTTATTTACAGCCCGCCCCGGCGCTACCATCTCTTCCGCATGCTGCGCCGCTATCTGCTCCGCCCGCTCTGGGTCGTCCTCGCCTTGCTGTTCCTCATGGAGGCATGGCTGTGGGACCATTTGCAGCCCGTCGTGGCGAAGCTCGTGGCGCTCATCCCGCTCGAGGCCCTCAAGCGCGCCATCGCCCGCGCGATCGCCGGTCTGCCGCCCTGGGCCGTGCTGTTCGTCTTCGCCGTCCCGCTGATCGCGCTTTTGCCGCTCAAGGTGCTCGAGGTCTATTTCCTCGCCACGCGCAACTGGCTCGGCGCCGTCGCGGTGATCCTGTTCGTCAAGCTCGCCGGCCTCGGCATCACCGCCTTCATCTTCGATGTGACGCGCGACAAGCTGATGCAGATGGCCTGGTTCCGCCGGGTCTATGGCTGGGTCATGTGGGCGCGCGACTGGGCGCATGCGCAGACCGAGCCGATCCGCCGACGCATCCGCCAGTATGTCCGGCTGTTGAAGCCGAAGCGCGCCGGCACGGTCCTGCGCCGGCTGATGCGGCTGCGCCGCCGCGCCTATCGCCGCTGGGCGTGATCTAGCCGGTGATGAAGTGCAGCGCGTGCGGCGCCCACAGGCCCGCCGCGGTGAAGCCGAGCCCGATGAAGCCGAGCAGGACGGAGCCCCAGCCGAGCGCGATCATGCCGGTGATAACCTCGGCCGACGCCAGCACGATGCCGATCTGATAGGCGGCCGAGGCGAACTCGTAATTATGATAGCGCGCCATCACCTCGTCGCGGTGATGCTCGGCGTTGCGCGCCCGCGCCGTCAATTGCTTGCGCCCCTCGTTGGTCGACGGCTCGTCGTCATAGCGCGCGACGAGCTTTTTCCAGTCATCGATCTTCTTCGTCAGCCGCGCCTTCAGATCGGGGTCGGCGGCGCGGTCGGCCTCGATCTGCATCTGCTCGGCGGCGGTCGTCAGCACCGTCATGCGGATGGTCTTGGCCTGGAAGAAGGCCCACAGATCGTTGGCCTCGACGTTGAGGGCGATGGCGTGCGTCTGCGCGCTCTTGCCCAGCGTTTCGGAAAAGGCGAGGAACAGCGCCAGCACAGCGATCAGCAGCGCGATCTTCTTGTTGCCGCCGTGCGAGGCATGCTCGACGTGGTCGGCGTGCTCGAGATTTTCGTGGGCGCTCATGTCCTCCCCCGTCCGCGATGTCCGCGGATGTCCGACGATGACAGCAAAGTCCGCCGCCGGGCAAGGGCGCCTTAGGCGCGCGGATGCGTATTCACATAAACATCGAGTAATCGCTCGGCGTCGACCGCAGTGTAAATTTGCGTCGTCGACAGCGAGGCGTGGCCGAGCAGCTCCTGGATGGCGCGCAGGTCGCCGCCCCCGGCCAGAAGGTGCGTGGCGAAGGAATGGCGCAGCGCATGCGGGGTGGCGCTGTCCGGCAGGCCGAGCGCGCCGCGCAGGCGCTCCATGACCAGTTGCACGATGCGCGGCGACAGCGGGCCGCCGCGCGCACCGACGAACACCGGTCCGTCGGCCGGCAGGTCATACGGACACAGCGCGACGTAGTCGGCGACGAGCCGGCCCACCTGCGGCAGCAGCGGCACCATGCGCGTCTTGTTGCCTTTGCCGGTGACGGTCAGCGTGTCGGGCGCGCCGTCGAAGTCCCTGCGCCTGAGCGACAGCGCCTCGAAGATGCGCAGTCCCGAACCGTAGAGCAGCGCCAGCACGGCGGCGTCGCGCGCCAGCACCCATTGCTCGCGCGCTTCGCCGGCGCGCAGGTCGGCGTCGGTGACGGCGCGCGCGGCGCTGGCCGGCAGCGGCTTGGGCAGGGTCTTTGGCAATTTCGGCGTGCGCACGGCGGCGAGCGCCCCGACCTTGCCCTTGCCGTTGCGCTCGAGGAAGCGGGCGAAGGAGCGCGCGCCGGCGAGCCCGCGCATCAGCGAACGGTTGCCGGCGCCGTCGCTGCGCCGCGCGGCGAGGAAGGCGCGGATGTCGGCCGGCGTGAGCCTTGCCAGCGTCTTCAAGGTCGGTGGCTTGCCGAGATGGCCGGTGAGGAAGCCGAGGAACTGCGCCACGTCGCGCCGGTAGGCGTCGAGCGTCTTCGGCGACATGCGCTTCTCGTGACCGAGATAGGCGAGCCAGCGCCCGATCTCTGCGGCGACGTCCGGGGCGGTGGAGAATTGCAGGTCCATATAGTCGTCCCGTCGTCCCGGGCGAGCGAGCGAAGCGAGAAAGACCCGGGACCCAGTACGCCGCAGCTTACCGATAGGGCACGGCGTACTGGGTCCCGGCTCGCGGCCGCTATGCGGCCTTGGCCGGGACGACAGTAGGCCCCCTTCCTTCACCCTTCCTTAACCGCGCGGAATCGGCCAGACCAATCCCCATGTCCACGCGTGTCGTCGATATCCTGGTGCCGGTGGCGCTCGATCAGACCTATTCCTATCGGGTTCCGGCCGACATGGCGCTTGCGCCCGGCGACGTCGTCGCCGTGCCGCTCGGCGCGCGCGACTGCCTCGGCGTCGTCTGGGCCGAAAATCCAAATCCGAACCCGCGCCTGCACAACCGCCTCAAGGACGTCGACGCCAAATTGGAGGTGCCGCCGCTCAAGCCGGAACTGCGGACCTTCGTCGACTGGGTGTCGAACTACACGCTCGCCGCGCGCGGCATGGTGCTGCGCATGGCGCTGCGCATGGGCGATCTCGGCCCCGCGCGCGAGCGCGTCGGCGTGCGCCTGACCGAGGCGAAGCCGCAGCGCATGACGCCGGCGCGCGCCCGCGTCCTCGCCGCGCTCGCCGACGGCTTCGTGCGCTCGAAAGGCGAGGCGGCGCAGGAGGCGGGCGTCTCCGCCGGCGTCATCAACGGCCTGGTCGACGACGGCGTGCTGGAAACGGTGGTGCTGCCGCCCGAGCCGTTGATGCGCGCGCCCGATCCGGACTTCCGCAAGCCGGACTTCTCGCTGGCGCAGCTCGCCGCGGCCGACGCGCTGCGCACCACGGTCGAGCAGGGCGGCTACACCGTGTCGCTGCTCGACGGCGTCACCGGGTCCGGCAAGACCGAGGTCTATTTCGAGGCGGTGGCCGAGAATATCCGCCGCGGCCATCAGACGCTCGTTCTGATGCCGGAGATCGCGCTCACCACGGGATTCCTCGACCGCTTCGCGCAGCGCTTCGGCGTGCGTCCGGCCGAATGGCATTCGCAATTGCCGCCGCGCCGGCGTGCGCGCACCTGGGAGGCCGTGGCCAGAAACGAGGTGCCGGTCATCGTCGGCGCGCGCTCGGCGCTGTTCCTGCCCTATGCCGATCTCGGGCTCATCGTGGTCGACGAGGAGCACGACGCCGCCTACAAGCAGGAGGACGGCGCGCATTATAACGCGCGCGACATGGCGGTGGTGCGCGGCTCGATCGCCAAGTTCCCGGTGATCCTCGCCTCGGCGACGCCGTCGGTGGAATCGGAAGTCAACGCACGGCGCGGCCGCTACCGCCGCATCCATCTGCCGGAGCGCTTCGGCGGCGCGCATCTGCCGCACATCGAGCCGATCGACATGCGCACGGAAGGGCCGCCGCGCGGCCGCTTCATCTCGCCGAAACTGGCGGAAGCCGTGCAGATCGTGCTGGAGAAACGCGAGCAGGCGCTGCTGTTCCTGAACCGCCGCGGCTACGCGCCGCTGACATTGTGCCGGGCCTGCGGCTTCCGCCTGCAGTGCCCGAATTGCGATTCCTGGCTGGTCGATCACCGCTTCAAGCGCCGGCTCGTCTGCCACCACTGCGGCTATTCCGTGCCGCCGCCGAACGAGTGCCCGAAATGCCACGCCACCGACAGCTTCGCCGCCGTCGGCCCCGGCGTCGAGCGTCTGCATCAGGAGGCGGCCGATCTCTTCCCCGACGCCCGCATCCTCGTTCTGTCGAGCGATCTCGTCGAATCGATCGAGCGCCTGCGCTCCGAGCTCGACGACGTCGCCGAGGGCCGCTTCGACCTGGTCATCGGCACGCAGCTCGTCGCCAAGGGGCATCACTTCCCGAAGCTCAATCTCGTCGGCATCGTCGATGCCGATCTCGGTCTCGGCAACGGCGATCCGCGTGCCGCCGAGCGCACGTTCCAATTGCTGCATCAGGTGACGGGGCGCGCCGGACGCGAGGAGGGGCGCGGCGTCGGTTACCTGCAGACGCATCAGCCGGAGCATCCGGTGATGCGCGCGCTGATCATGGGCGATCGCGAGGCCTTCTATGAGAACGAGATCGAGCAGCGCGAGCGCACCGGCTATCCGCCCTTCGGCCGGCTCGCCAGCCTCATCGTCTCGGCCGGCGACAAGCATGTGGCGGAGGCCTACGGCCGCACCCTGGTGTCGCTGGCGCCGAAGGACGACGCGGTGCGTGTGCTCGGCCCCGCCGAGGCGCCGGTCGCGGTGGTGCGCGGCCGCCATCGCTTCCGGCTGCTGGTGAAGTCGCCGCGCGCCTACGATCTGTCCGGCTATCTGCGCGACTGGCTCGCCGCGGCGCCGAAGACGAAGGGCAACCTGCAGCTCGAGGTCGACGTCGATCCGATGAGCTTCTTTTGAGCAGTTATCATGGTCGGGCAAAGCACGTCGAAGACGGGCGTGAACGCCGTTACGTCCACGACTTTCTCTCGGATTCAAGTAAGACGTGGATGCCCGGCATAAAGCCGGGCATGACGATAAATTACTCCGGCAATTCGGTGTGCCGCGCATTGGGCTGCAGCAGCACCGTCGCCGCCGCCGCGAAGATGAGCGCAAAGCCGATGGTGTCCGTCAGGTTCGGCCGCTCGCCGATAATCACGGCCGAGCCGATGACGCCGACCACGGGCACCAGCAGCGTGCCGATCGAGGCCGTCATCGTCGGCAATTTGTCGACGACGACGAACCAGACGAAATAGATGAGCCCCATGCCGATCAGGCCGTTGTAGCCGATCCACAGAAGGGTCGACGTCGACACCGGCGCCGGCTGCGGCAGGCCGTGGAAGACGAGCATGCCGGCGACGATCATCAGCCAGCCGAGGAAGAGCTGCCAGACGGTGGCGGCGAGCGTCGGCATCGGGATCTGCGCCGCCTTGAGAAAGATGGTGCCGGTGGCCCAGAGCCAGGCACTGGCGAGCGCGAACAGCGCGCCGAGCGGCAGGCCGTGCTCGACGAGCGGCCCGATCAGGATGACGAGACCGAGCGCGCACAGCGCGAGCGCGGCGAGCTTCACGCCGGTGAGCTTCTCCTTGAGCACGAACCGCGCCAGCACGGACGCCCAGATCGGCATCGAATAGGCGATCACCACCGCGCGCGAGGTGGTGCCGTAGACCTGCGAATAGGCGGACAAGACGTTGAAGATGCCGACGTTGAAGAAGGCGGCGACGATCAGCTTAAGCCGCGCGCCGCGCGGGACGGAGAGGGGGGTGCGGCTGAGCGCCGCGGCGACGAACAGCGCCACCATGCCGAGGCCGACGCCGGCGGCGCGCAGCGACCACGGCGACAGCTCTTCCAGAATGACGCGCGACGCGATCCAGTTGATGCCCCAGCCGGCGCCCATCAGCACCACCAGCACCCGCGCGCCGTTGGTGACCGTGTCGGTTGCGGCGGGCGCCTCTTGCGACGCGCTCATGATTTCGCTCCGCGCAGCGTCGGCAGCAGCAGCACGCAGGATGCGGCGCCGAGGATCAGAATGAAGCCGGCGATGTCGTTGACGGTCGGGTGCTCGCCGAGAATCACGGCGGCGCCGATGACGCCGATGACGGGCACCAGGAGCGAGCCGATCGAGGCGGTGACCGGCGACAGGCGTCCGGCGATCGACCACCACAGGAAATGGGCGAAGCCGGTGCCGATGATGCCCATGAACAGGATGGCGGCCCAGACCTCGAGCGACATGCCGGTGATGCGCGGCACGCCGTCGAAGACGAAGGTGCCGGCGGCGATGAACAGGAAGCCGAACACGAGCTGCCAGGCCGCGGTGGCGAGCGGCGGCACCGTCGATTTCACCCATTTGAGATAGACGGTGGCGCCGCCCCAGGCCCAGGCGCAGCCGAGCGCGAGGAACACGGCGACCGGAATGCCGTCCGCGAACAACGGCCACACCAGCACGGTGAGCCCGACGGCGCACAGCGCGATGGCGAGCCGCCGCGGCCCGTCGAGCTGCTCGCCGAGCAGGATGCGGCTCATGATCGTGGTCCAGATCGGCATCGAATAGTTGAGGATCACCACCCGCGAGGTGGCGCCGTTGAGCTGCGCGAAGGCGGAGAGAATCTGGAAGCAGGCGACATTCAGGAAGCCGGCGATCATCACGTGCACGCGCTCGCCGCGCGGCACACGCAGCGAATGGCCGGTGAGCAGGGCCGCCGCGATCAGGGTCACCGCGCCGAGGCTCGAGCCGAAGAAGCGCAGGGTCCAGGGCAGGGCGCCGTTGAGGCCGATGGCTACCGATATCCAGTTACCACCCCAGGCGAAGGCCAGGAGCAGGACCAGGAACCGGTCGCGGGCGGTGACCTCGGCGGTGTTGCGCGCCTGCGGCATGAATGATGTTCGGAGTTCCGGCGAGGGTGGACGAATGCGCGACTCTCGCGCGGTCGGCAACGCTAGCCTGTCAGGCGTGCCGGCGCGAGGTATGCCTCGCATGCGCCGCTTTGACGCGGGTGCGCTGGCGGTGCCGAGAAACGGTGGCCGTTGTTGCGCCGCGTTTGCCTCTGTGTTAGCAACCCCTCGATTTCGCGAGGGGCGAAGCGGGGCTTAGCGCGCGTCCTCGCCGGATCGGAATTCCTCCTTGAATTCCAGAAGGTTGCGCCGCCGTTTGACGACGGTGTCCGGCCTTGACGAGTTAGAACAAAAACGAGCGTCCACGTGGCAGGCGAAGACCCCCTTATCTCCGGCATGGCAGGCCGTTACGCCCACGCCCTGTTCGAGCTAGCGCTCGAGAACAAGGCCGCCGATGCCGTCAAATCCGATCTCGACCGGTTCGACACGATGGTGTCGGAAAGCGCCGATCTGGCGCGGCTCGTCCGTTCGCCGGTGTTCGGCGTCGACGAGCAGCTCAGGGCGCTGTCGGCGATCCTCGACAAGGCCGGCATTTCCGGCCTGGCGGCGAACTTCCTGCGTGTCGTCACCGGCAACCGCCGGCTGTTCGCGGTGCGCGACATGATCCGCGCCTACCGCGCGATGGTCGCCCGCCACAAGGGTGAGGTGCTCGCGCACGTCACCGTTGCCGAGCCGCTCAACGCCAGCAATACCGACGCGCTCAAGAGCGCGCTGAAGAACGTCACCGGCGGCAAGGACATCGACCTCGACGTCAAGGTCGACCCGGCCATCATCGGCGGCCTGATCGTCAAGGTCGGCAGCCGCATGGTCGACAGTTCGCTCCGCACCAAGCTCAATGCGATCAAGTTTGCGATGAAAGAGGCCCGCTGATGGACATCCGCGCCGCAGAAATTTCCGCCATCCTGAAGGACCAGATCAAGAATTTCGGCCAGGAGGCCGAGGTTTCGGAAGTCGGTTCGGTGCTCTCCGTCGGTGACGGCATCGCCCGCGTCTACGGCCTCGACAACGTCCAGGCCGGCGAGATGGTCGAGTTCGAGAACGGTACGCGCGGCATGGCGCTGAACCTCGAGAACGACAACGTCGGCATCGTTATCTTCGGCTCCGACCGCGAAATTCTCGAAGGCCAGACGGTCAAGCGCACCGGCGCCATCGTCGACGTGCCGGTCGGCAAGGGCCTGCTCGGCCGCGTCGTCGACGCCCTCGGCAACCCGATCGACGGCAAGGGCCCGATCCAGGCGACCGAGCGCAAGCGCGTCGACGTCAAGGCGCCGGGCATCATTCCGCGCAAGTCGGTGCACGAGCCGATGGCCACCGGCCTCAAGGCGGTCGACGCCCTGATCCCGATCGGCCGCGGCCAGCGCGAACTCATCATCGGCGACCGCCAGACCGGCAAGTCGGCGATCATTCTCGACACCATTCTCAACCAGAAGCCGCTCAACGCCGCCGGCCAGCCGGAGAGCACGAAGCTGTACTGCGTCTACGTCGCCGTCGGCCAGAAGCGCTCGACCGTCGCGCAGTTCGTGAAGGTGCTGGA
>Ga0187815_10000330_pt1 | contig 23254 bp, 19 predicted proteins | sample NC_S_5_FD_132962 | JGI IMG/M metagenome (GOLD analysis project Ga0187815, IMG submission 132962) | Wetland sediment microbial communities from Neuse River Estuary, North Carolina, USA - ASW-S_5 | ecosystem: Environmental > Aquatic > Freshwater > Wetlands > Sediment | place: USA: North Carolina...
GAGGGCGTCGCGGTCAGTGCGGCCAGTTTCTATGCGCAGGCGAGCGGGCGCGTCAGTGTCGCCAATCTCCATGTCGCGCCGGGGCTCGGCAACGGCATCGGCGCACTCTACGGCGCGCTCAAGGCGAATTCGTCTCTCGTGGTGACCGCCGGCCAGCAGGACACGCGGATGCGGCTTGCGGGTCCGATCCTTGGCCATGACCTCGTCGCGATGGCGGCGCCCGTCACGAAATGGAGCGTGCAGATCGAACGGGCGGATGAGATCGCGCCGATCCTGCGCCGCGCCTTCAAGGTCGCGACCGACGCGCCGAAGGGACCGGTCTTCGTGTCGCTGCCGATCAACGTGATGGAGCAGGAGACCTCGGTCGAGGCCATGGCGCCGGACCGGCTGTGGCGCGCGGCATCACCGGATCCCGAGGGAGTTGCGGCGCTCGCATCGGCGCTCCTGAAATCGCAAAGCCCCGTGATCGTCACCGGCGATGACGTTGCGCGAGCCGGCGCCACCGATGCACTGGTGGCGCTTGTCGAGCAGGTCGGCGCCTCGGTCTGGTTCGAAGGATTGCGGCACCACGCCTCGTTCCCGACGGGCCATCCGAATTATCGCGCGTCGCTGCCGGGCGATGCGGCACAGGTCCGTAGATCGCTCGAAGGCGCGGATCTCGTGCTGCTGCTGGGCGGGCCGTTCTTCGAGGACATCTGGTTTGCGGAGGGCGGACACATCCCCAAAGGCGCAACCGTGATCCAGATCGAGGAGTCGCCCGAGCGCCTCGCCTTCAACCATCGCCTTGATGCCGGCCTCGTCGGCGATCTCGCCGTGAGCCTTGCCGCGCTGACGCAAGCGGTGCGCGCCGGTAGCACGCCTGAGTTCAAGGTCGCCGCGCAGCGCCGCAATGCGGCGCTGGCGGAGCTTCGCGCGCGAGAGAAGGAAGCCTATCGGGCACGACTGGAAAAGGCCTGGAATCGCGAGCCGGCTTCCATGCCGCGCGTGGCCGCCGAACTTCGGCGCGGCCTGCCCGGCAACGCCGTCATCGTGGACGAGAGCATCACGGCAAGCCTGGATCTGGCGCGGGCCTTCGACTATCGCGGCTTTGGCGAATATTTCGGCGGACGCGGCGGCGGCATCGGGCAGGGATTAGCCGGCGCGATCGGGGTCAAGGTCGCGATGCCGGACCGGCCGGTGGTCGCTATCTCCGGCGACGGCTCGGCGATGTACAGCATTCAGGCGCTGTGGACAGCGGCGCATCACAAGCTCGCCATCGTGTTCGTGGTGCTGGCGAACCGCGAGTACCGCATCCTCAAGCACAACGTCGACGTCTGGCGGCAGAATTTTCAGCCGGGAACGCAGCATCCCTATCAGCAGATGGACCTGGCCGGGCCCGCGCTCGATTTCGTGCATCTGGCCGAAGGCATGGGCGTCGAGGCCGTCAGGGTCGAGAACGCCGATGGCATCGCGCCGGCGCTGGCTGCCGCGGTGGCGGCAAATCGGCCATATCTGGTGGAAATCGCGATCGAAGGAAAGCGGTGATGACGGCAATGCTCCGCCGCACCGGGCGGGCGCTGGACATGCGCAGCCGGGCACCGTACGGATATCGGATGCGCCTTTGCCGGTTCGCCACCATCGCCGCCATCGCGTCCCTTGCGGTTTTTCCCTTCGCCGGATCGGCCGTCGCCGGCCCGCTCGTGCTGCCGGCTTTCGAGCGATACGCGCCGGTCTGGCCCATCGTGCCTGTCGCCAGGGACGACGAGAATTACGACATCGACCTGATCGTCGCCTTCTCCGGCAAGTGCGCGACGTTTCGTGTCGCCGGACGCAATCTGCCCTGCCGCGCCGTCAAATATTTCCATGGCGAGAGCGGTCGCGCCTATTTCACCATTGCCGTCGACGACTCCGCCGACAAGGGACGCATTGTTTCGTTCTCCGGCGACAAGGCGCGCCGCGACAGCAACGACTCCTATGAGCTGACCGTCGATCAGGTGCTGCTCAACTCCAGGGAGCGGCCGCTCGCAGGTGGCGTGCGTGTGCCGCGCGTCGAGCCGGCCAGCGGAATCTGCAAGCAGTCCGGCGACATCGACAGCAAGCAGATCAAGTCCGTCTCCTGCGTTGCGACCGACCAGGCCGGCCAGACCTACGAGCTCCAATTCCAGGCCGACGACCAGCCGGCGACGGTGCAGAAGATCACGCGGGAGCCGCTGGAATCGGTGCGGCGCCGTGCAAGGCTGCGCGCGCTGAAAACCTGTCGTATCAAGGCCGCCGAGGCCAAGATCCTGCCGCGGGACGCCACGGCCTATATCATCCAGTGTCTGGAGCAGGGCGGCTTTTCGCCGGTGTCGGACGATCAATAGCGGCGCCGGGTTTGGACTCTATGCTTTCACCTTGCGCTCGCCGGCACTTTCAATCCGACCGTACGTCCGGGGAAGCCAGCGGCGTCAAAGTAGCGTGTCCGGCCGACATACTGCATGTTGACGATTGTGCGCAGGCCGTTATCGCCACGCTTTGAGACAAGGTCCAGTCGCCACGGGTGGACGGCCTTTCCGTTTTTCAGTGCTTCGGTAAGGGCGCGGCCGCGCAGCTGACCGGTTGACGGGAGGGTTACACCCAAGATCTTCTCCAGCGTTGGAGCAATATCAGCGTTGCCGGCCGGAGCCGTATCGTTGAAACCGGTCTTGAACGCGGGCCCGATCGCCGCCATGAAGTTGCTGGTATCAGCGCGGCTAAAACTGCCGTGATGACCTTGTCCCTGCAAAAGGGTGGTGTCGGATACGGTCGCGCTACAAAACAGCGGCTGATCGCAGCCCGTCGTTTGGGAACGGAAATTCACAACGATCGCCGGCGTTGGCGTTCGCGCTCTCCCTGTGAGGCCGACCCTGCTCATCGGCAGCGCTCCCGGTACCGGTCCGAGGTCGTCACGGACGAAGACGCCGCTCGTGTAGTCTTGCGCAAGGAGCGCCTTGACCACCTGCCTCACCAGAGTCTTGGCGTTGTCCTGTGGCAGGTAAATGAGATCGTTGCCTCCATTCGCGCCGACCACGATATCGGGTTTGGCCGGATCGCTGCCGATTGAAGCGCTGGCGCGGCGCGGATACTTCCCCGCCTTGTAGTCCACGCCGGGTCCTTGAGCGGCGGGCTCGTTCAGCGGAAGGTTCAAGGCGTGCGCAAGATCGATAGCAAGAAAGCCGGGAGGCAATTGCCCTTCGGGCACCTTGTCGTACTTCAACTTTGCCGCAGGACTGGTCGCGCTTTGCTTCGACACGGTGCTGAAGCCATGGTCGGCAGTGACGATGATATTCGTATCGCTCTCAAGCCCAAGGTCCTTGAGGGTCGCAACGATCGCCGCAAGGTCGTCGTCCGCTACCTTGATTGCGGCGAGGGAGGTCGGACCGTTGATGCCGGGAGCAAGCTCATTGATGCTGTCGCGCTGGGAGTGCTGAGTCCCGTCCGGATCGGATGACCAATATAGCAAGAAGAAGGGCTTCTTGCTCTCCTTGAAGTGCGGCAACAGCACCTTCGTGACGATGTCCCGATAATATTTCTGCTGAATGATATTGGTGGACTTGCCCGGGTTCTCGCGTTGAGCTCGCCCGGGAGTTTCAAGCGCCAACCCGGCCTTCTTGAGCATCTCGACGACATCCGGCCGCAAGACGATGCCATTCTTCTTTCCCGTATCGTCGTCGAAAAAAATCGTGGTCTTGCCGTCGAGCTGAGTAAGATCATGGATCCCCACCGGTCCAACTTTGCCGAGGGCCGCGGTGAAGTAGCCCTTTTCGCGGGCCGCCGCCATGATCGAGCGCTCGCCAATGAAATTACCGCCGTGATGCTGATTCAGCTCGCTCAATACCGCGTTGTCCTGGATGAAAGGGGTTATGGTTTGCGCCGCGCTGGCAACCGGAAAGCCCGTGTAGAACGTATTGCCGAAATCTCCGGTGTCGCCGATCAAGTGACCGGTCGCGATCACCGAGGCGTTCGCCGTGGTAATGGTCGGATAGACCGAGTGACTGTTCGAGAAGTTGACACCTTTGTCCCGTATCCGGGCGAATGTGGGAGCTCGCTCGGGTGTGACCGCAGCAGCCCGAAGACCATCAGCGACGAAAAGGATGACGTTCGGTTGAGCATTGGATTGTAGCGTGCTCGCCAGGACAGCCGACAACACGCAGACGATGAACGTTTTCCCCATGGTGCCCCGCAGCATTACCCAAGTATCTGAGAGCAGTATGAGAGAAAGCGACGTCTGCGCCAAGCACCTCTAGAGCAATCGCGTTCGAGTCGATGAAGGAGTAGAAATCGCTCCGCACGAAGCGGCCGATACTTGGCGCCGATACCTGGCTGTAAGCGTTGGCTATGGGTTCATTTGCAGACGTCAACGCCGCGATGTCTGCTTTGATCTCGGAAGCGTGCAATCCCGGATATCGAGTTCCTTGTTGCATCGCGACATAACTGCGTCATTCCGGAGCGGCACTCGCCTCTTGAATCTGTGGCCCGACAAGCGACACTGACATGTCAGTTGAATCGATTGCCGGAGCACCGCATGGACAGCACACGGTCGCCGAACGACCCGTCTGCCTATCTCGAGAGCCTGATGCAGGCCGGTCAGCAATCCTTCAAGCAATTCGATGACGCCATGGCGGCGGCCATGGGCCTTGCCGACAAGCCGGCCGAGCGGGAGGCCTCGCCGTTCGTCGCCGCCGCCAACCTGCAGCGCGACGCCATCCTGCAGTTCTGGAAGTTCTGGAATTCGACCCTGGTCAAGGCGCTCGGCGTCGCGCAGAACGTGCAGCCGGGCAAGGGCGATCGCCGTTTCAAGGACGACGCCTGGCAGCAGACGCCATACTACGATCTGCTCAAGCAGTCCTACCTGCTCGGCTCGAAGCAGCTGAACGATTTCGTCGAGCAGGCGCAGGTCGACGAAAGGACAAAACTGCAGCTGAAATTCCACGCACGGCAATTCATCGACGCGATGAGCCCGTCGAATTTCCCTGCAACCAATCCGGAAGTGATCCGCGCCGCGATCCAGACCCGCTCGGCGAGTCTCGCCGCCGGCATGCAGAACCTGATCGAGGACATCCAGAAGGGGCGCATCACGCGCGTCGACGAGTCCAAGTTCGAGGTCGGCGGCAATCTCGCCAACACGCCGGGATCGGTCGTCTACGAGAACGAGCTGATCCAGCTGATCCAGTACACGCCTGTCACGGCGGAGGTGGAGAAGACGCCGCTGCTGATCGTGCCGCCCTGCATCAACAAGTACTACCTGCTCGATCTCGGCAAGGGGAACTCCTTCGTCGAATACGCCGTTGCGCAAGGGCACCAGGTGTTCCTGATTTCCTGGCGCAGCGCGGTGCCGGAGATCGGGCATCTGACGTGGAACGATTATCTCACGCTCGGCCCGCTGAAGGCGATCGACATCGTCCGGGAGATCACAGGCGTGGAGAAGGTCCACGCGCTCGGCTTCTGCGTCGGCGGCACGATCCTCGCCTGTGCGGCCGGCGTGCTGGCGGCGCGCGGCGAGGACAAGCTTTCGACCATCACCTTGCTCACCACCATGGTCGACTTCAGCGATACCGGCGACATCGGGCTGTTGATCGATCAGGGCCATGTCGTGCTGCGCGAGGCGACGATCGGCAATGGCGGCATATTGCCGGGCAAGGAGCTCGCCTTCACCTTCGGCACGTTGCGCGCCAACGATTTGATCTGGCGCTATGTCGTCGACAGCTATCTGAAGGGCGCGACGCCCGACGCGTTCGATCTTTTGTATTGGGACTCCGACAGCGTCAGCCTGCCGGGCCCGATGTATTGCTGGTATACCCGCAACACCTATCTCGAGAACAAGATCAGGGAGCGGGGCAAGACCACGCAATGCGGCGAGGACGTCGATCTTTCCAAAGTCAAGGCGCCGCTCTATCTGCTCGCCTCGCGCGAGGACCACATCGTGCCCTGGAAGAGCGCCTATCTCACCAAGGGTCTGATGGGAACGCAGCCGCGCTTCGTGCTGGCGGCCAGCGGCCACGTCGCCGGCGTCATCAATCCGCCGGCCAGGAACCGGCGCAGCCACTGGCTCAATGACGATGTCGGCGGCGATGCGGATGCGTGGTTCGACAAGGCGGAGGAACATCCGGGAAGCTGGTGGGGCGATTGGGACGCCTGGCTGAAGCGGCATTCCACCGGCACGGTCGCAGCACCCGCGCAAGCGGGCAGCGCGACCTATCGCGTCATCGAGCCGGCGCCCGGCCGCTATGTGAAGCTGAAGTCAAATTGAAGCAATTTGCTTTGCTCAAATGCACGATACCGGGTTAGCTCTTTTGCAAGCCGGCCTCTGTCATCGTAACCGCCTCGTGAACGGAGGCGCCGGCAGTGATCGACGACAAGGTGAGGATCCGGTGTCCGAAGTGCACCAAGATATTCCGCGATCGCGCGCAGCGCGTGCGTGACGGCTATCAGGTCAATTGCGAGCATTGCTCCCGGCTGCTCACGCTCAATCGCGATTCCGAGGATCCGTTCATCCGCCGCGCGCTAAAAACGGCGCGCGAGATCCGCGCGGCGCTGGAGGCGGTGCCGGTGACGACCCGGGTCGACGTCTCGACGCGGAGCTTTTGACGGCTTCGGCTGACCTCTCCCCGCAAAGAGCGGGGAGAAGTGAACTTCGCAGCTGCAGCCAGCCTTACTGCACGAATTTCACGCCGTAGGTCTTGCCGCGGCGCCACACCACTTCGCATTGATAGCGGCCCTGGTGTTCCGGCGTCAGCGTCAGGCCAAAGCGATCGCGCACGTCGATCGCGGCATCGGTGACGATCTTGGCGCCGCCGGGCGAGACGTCGAGCACGGTGCATTCGCGGCGGGTCTCGGTCTCGCCGTCATCGAGGCTCATCCAGGTCACCCGGTTGCGCAGCTGCCTTCGCGGCTCACGCTGTACTTTGCCAGTCATGGTCACTGCCCATCAAAATCCGCTCCGAACGAGCGCTCGATCCGGCAGGATGCGGCAAAGCCGTGAAGGCCCGCTTAGGCAATTGCATGCAAATTTAAACGCTTTGTTCCTATCGCCCGCTGTCCTGCGCCTCGAGGCTGCGGCTGTAGCGCGACATCGCAAAGCAGAACGCGAAATAGATCAGCGCCACGAAGATGTAGACCTCGACGCTGAAGGATTGCCAAGCCGGGTCGATGATCGCGGTCTTGGCGGTCGTCAGGAGGTCGAAGATGCCGATGATCAGCACCAGGCTGGTGTCCTTGAAGAAGGCAATGAAGGTGTTGACCAGCGGCGGGATGACATGGCGGATCGCCTGCGGCAGGATGATCAGGCCCTGCTTCTTCCAGTACGAAAGTCCGAGCGCATCGGCGGCATCGTGCTGGCCCTTCGGCACTGCCTGCAGGCCGCCGCGAACGACCTCCGCCAGATAGGCGCCCGCGAACAGGATGAAGGCGATCTGCGCGCGCAGCAGCTTGTCGATGTTGACGCCGTCGGGCATGAACAGCGGGAACATCACGCTCGCCATGAACAGCAGGCTGATCAGCGGCACGCCGCGGATCAGTTCGACATAGAGCACGCAGAGCGAATGGATGGCCGGCAGTTTCGAGCGCCGGCCGAGCGCGACGAGAATCCCTAAGGGAAATCCAAATGCGAGCCCGAAGGTGGCGAGGATCAGCGTCACCGGCAGCCCGCCCCAGCGGTCCTGCGACACGAAGACAAGCCCGGGAATGCCGCCCCACATCAGGAGGCCGATCAGCGCGAGCGCTCCGGCCCACACCAGCGCCAGCTCCTTGCGCCAGGCCCAGCGCCGCGTCGACACCACGAACAGCGCGATGAAGATCAGCACCGCGGCCGCCGGCCGCCATTGTTCCTGGAATGGATAGGTCCCGAACAGGATGAAGCGCAGCTTTTCCGGAATGACGGCCCAGCAGGCGCCAAGCCCGCGTACGGCGCGGCAGGCGGCGGTGTTGTTGGGGTCGGGCACGCTCCAGACCGAATTGAGCCAGCCCCATTGCACGAGGCCCCAAAACCCCTTGCCGAGCACGAGCAGCAGCAGCAGCGTGATGATGGTGGAGGGGATGGTGGCGAACAGATTGGCGCGCAGCCAGACGATGGCGGTGCCGGCGAGCGAGCGCTGCACGCGCGGCCGCGCCGAGTGCAGGGGTCCGTCCGGGACGTCTGATATGACCGCCATCGCTCTAGCGCTCCACCAGCGCGATGCGCGCGTTGTACCAGTTCATGAACAGGCTGATCCCGAGGCTGATGGTGAGGAATACCAGCATGATCAGCGCGATCGCCTCGATCGCCTGGCCCGTCTGGTTCAGCGCCGTGTTGGCGATCGAGACGATGTCCTGATAGCCGACCGCCACCGCAAGCGAGGAGTTCTTGGTCAGATTCAGATATTGACTGGTCATCGGCGGGATGATGACGCGCAGCGCCTGCGGCAGCACGATGTGCTGTAGCGCAAAGCTGCGGCGCAGGCCCAGCGCCTTGGCGGCGTCCCATTGTCCTTTGGGCACGGCCTGGATGCCGCTGCGCACGATCTCGGCGATGAAGGCAGAAGTGTAGGTGACGAGTGCGATCAGCAGCGCAAAATATTCCGGCGCCAGCGTCAGCCCGCCGACAAAATTGAAGCCGCGCAGCTCGGGAAAGGTGATGCTCCAGCTCGCGCCGAGCGCGAGCGAGACCAGGGCCGGCACGGCGACAACGAGCAGGAGCGTATAGGGCAGGCTGCGGCGCGGCTTGCCGTCCCGCATGTGCAGCGCAGTTAGTCGCCTGCGGACGAAGTAGCTGGCGACGAGGCCAATCGCGGCCACCAGCAGCACCCACAAATTCGCCGTCTCCAGCGGAATCGACGGCAGGATCAGGCCGCGGTTGGAGAGAAACACGCCCTCGACCGGCTTCCAGGCCTGGCGCGCCGCCGGCAGCCCCTGCATCAGCACGTACCAGAACAACAGCTGCAGCAGCAGCGGGATGTCGCGCAGCATCTCGACATAGACGGCGGCGAGCCGCGCCAGCAGCCAGTTGGCGGAGAGCCTGGCGATGCCGACGAGCGTGCCGAGCACGGTCGCCAGCACGATGCCGATCACAGCGACGCGCAGCGTGTTGGTGATACCTACGATGAAGGCGCGCAGATAGGTGTCCTGCGGACTATACGGCAGCCAGCTGTCGGCGATCGGCATGCCGGCCTCGCGGCCGAGGAAGGCGAACCCGGTCGAGATGCGGCGCACCGACAGGTTATGCACGGTGTTCGACCACAGCCAGGCAATGACGGCGATTACGATCGCCACCACCAGGATCTGCCAGATCAATCCGGATAATTGCCGGTCCGTCAGCGAGATTCGCATTCGCCGGGACCGGGGGAGAGCGGGTCTTTCTGTCGTCACGGCGCAAGCATCCTCTTGAGAATGTCGGCGGCGGTGTCAAAGTATTTCATATGTTGCAATCGAGTGCAATATATGAAACAAATGTTTCATGAGCGCCAGGCCCTCTCCTCTGAGTGAACTGTGCAGCGCGCTGCCGTCGCTGCCGTCGCGGCTGCAGCAGGTCGGCCGTTTCGTCGCCGCCAATGACTATGACGCCACCACGCGTTCGATGCGCGAGCTCGCCTCGGTAGCGGGCGCCGATCCCGCCGCGTTTACGCGCCTCGCCAAAGCGATCGGTTATTCCGGTTGGGATGAGCTGCGCGCCGCGCTGACGGAAGCGCGGCGGCCCGAACAATCCTCGCCTTTCTCCGCCCGCACCAAAGGCCGTCGCCACGGACCCAATCCCGAGATGTCGCTGATCGCGGACAAGCTGGAGGCCGAGGCCGCGGGCCTTTCCCGCATCTCGCCCGGCGCGGTGGCAGGCGCAGCCAAGGCGTTGCACAATGCAAGGCGCATCTGGATCGCCGGCTTCCGCAGCTGCCGCAGCGTCGCCGAACTGCTCAACTATCAGCTTCGCCTGTTCCGCCCCGATAGCGTGCAGCTCGTCGGTGGATCGGGGCCGGAAGATCTCGACCTCGGCGCCTTTCGCGCGGGCGATGCCGTCGTGGTGATCGGCTTTGCGCCCTATTCGACGGCGAGCGTGCTGTCGGCGCGCGCGGCGCACGCACACCGGGCCACGCTGATCGCGATTGCCGACAGGGTCACCGCCCCGATGGCCGAGGGCGCCGATCACCTGCTGCAATTCGAGGCCGCCGCTTCGCCCGGCTTCTTCCCGAGCCTGACCGGCGCGATCGCGATTGCGCAGTCGCTGGCCGCGGCCACCTTCATGCTGGGCAGCGCGAGTGCAAAGCGCCGGCTGGAACAGACCGAAGCGCGCCTGGCCGATACCTCCCAATATGTAACCGAGAAGGGTTGACCCTCATGAGCACCCCCGCCACCCGTGTGATGCACCGAAACTTTCGCGTGAGCCCGCCGACGGCGGTCAGCGGCGAGGGCGTATGGCTTGTGACCGAGAGCGGCCATCGCGTGCTGGATGCGTCCGGCGGTGCCGCCGTGTCGTGCCTCGGCCACCAGCATCCGCGCGTGATCGAGGCGATGAAGCGCCAGGCCGACAAGCTCGCCTACGCCCACACCGGCTTCTTCACCTCAGGGCCCGCCGAAGAGCTGGCCGAGCGCCTGGTTGGCCACGAGCCCGGCGGGCTCGCCTATGTCTACTACGTCAGCGGCGGATCGGAGGCGGTCGAGGCCTCGATCAAGATCGCGCGGCAATATTTCGTCGAGTGCGGCCAGAAGCAGCGGACGCATTTCATCGCGCGCCGCCAGAGCTATCACGGCAACACCCTCGGCGCGCTGTCGGCCGGCGGCAATGCGTGGCGGCGCGAGCCCTATGCGCCGCTCTTGTCCGGCGCCTTCAGCCATGTCACGCCGGCCTTCGCCTATCACGAGAAGCGCGACGACGAATCGGAAGCGGATTTCACCGCAAGGCTCGCGGCCGAGCTGGAAGCCGAATTTCAGCGTCTCGGCCCCGACACGGTGGCCGCCTTCATCGCCGAGCCCGTGGTCGGCGCCACCGCCGGATGCGCGACGGCGCCGGAAGGCTATTTCCGCGCCGTTCGCGACATCTGCAACCGCCATGGCGCGCTGCTCATCTTCGACGAAGTGATGTGCGGCATGGGCCGCACCGGTACCTTGCACGCCTGGGAGCAGGAGGGCGTTGCGCCCGACATCCAGGCGATCGCCAAGGGACTGGGCGGCGGCTACCAGCCGATCGGCGCAATGCTCGCCACCGCGCGCATCGTTGATACGATCCGCGACGGCTCTGGCGCATTCCAGCACGGCCACACTTATCTCGGCCATCCCATGGCCTGCGCGGCCTCGCTCGAAGTGCAGAAGATCGTCGCTGAGGAAAACCTGCTCGATCGGGTGAAAGAGCGCGGCGCCTTGCTTGAGCGTCGGCTGATCGAGCGCTTCGGCAATCACCGCCATGTCGGCGATGTCAGGGGCCGCGGCCTGTTCTGGGCGGTGGAGCTGGTCGCCGATCGCGCGACGCGCTCACCGTTCGATCCCGCGCTGAAGCTCAATACGCGTATCAAGGCCGAGGCCTTTGCGCGCGGACTCGCCTGCTATCCGATGGGCGGCACCGTGGACGGCCGTCTCGGCGACCATGTGTTGCTGGCGCCGCCCTTTATCGTCAGCGAAGGCGATGTCGACATGATCGTCGACCGGCTCGGCCAGGCCGTCGACGCAGCATTGAAAAGCACTGGTCACTGAGGAGGGAGTAGCATGAAGAGGGTTCTTCTCGCGTTCGGCGTGATCGCCGGATCGCTGTCGGCCGCGTCAGCCGGAACGCTGGACACTGTCAAGCAGCGCGGCACGCTGGTCTGCGGCGTCAGCGCCGGATTTGCTGGATTTTCCGCGCCGGACTCGCAAGGCAATTACAAAGGGCTCGACGTCGACTATTGCCGCGCGCTCGCCGCCGGGGTGCTCGGCGACCCCAGCAAGGTGCGTTATGTCGCGCTGACTGCGCAGAACCGTTTTACCGCTCTGCAGTCCGGCGAGATCGACGTGCTCTATCGCAACTCGACGCAGACTTACCTGCGCGGCGCCACGCTGGGCCTCCGCCAGAATCCGGTCAATTTCTATGACGGCCAGGGATTCGTGGTGAAGAAGGATCTCGGCGTGAAGGAGCTGAAGGACCTGAAGGGCGCCACCGTCTGCGTCGCCCAGGGCACCACCCATGAAGTCACGCTCGGCGATTACGGCCGTGCCAACAACATCGACTGGAAGCCGCTGGTGTTCGACCGCATCGACACCATGTACCAGACCTTCTTCGGCGGCCGCTGCGATGCCATGACCCAGGACGCCTCCGCGCTCGCCGGCGCGGTCGCCACCGCAGCTCCCAACGCGGCCGACTATCTCGTGCTGCCGCAGACCATCAGCAAGGAGCCGCTCGGCCCGTTCACCCGCAATGGCGACGAGGTCTGGAGCGACATCGTCACCTGGCTGCATTACGGCTTGATCGAGGCCGAGGAGCTCGGCGTCACGCAGGCCAATGCCGACGAGATGGCGAAGTCGCAAATCCCGGCGGTGCAGCGCCTGCTGGGCGCGTCGGGCGATCTCGGCTCGCGGCTCACCCTCGACAACAAATGGATGCTGCTGGCCATCAAGGCCGGCGGCAACTACGGCGAAATCTTCGAGCGCAATGTCGGCAAGGGCGGCCCCCTGAAGCTCGATCGCGGCCTCAACGGCCTCTGGAGCAAGGGCGGCATGATGTACGCCCTGCCGTTCAAGTAGATGGTTGGTTCATGGCCGGGCTTGTCCCGGCCATCCACGTTCTTCTTGCTCGCTGAGGTAAAGACGTGGATGCCCGGGACAAGCCCGGGCATGACCAATCTATGCGGACGCACCCGACGACCTTACCAGCGCAATCAGCTCTTCGCCGTAATGCTCGAGCTTCTTGTCGCCGATCCCGGCGATGCCGCGCAGCTCCGCCAGCGTCGCCGGGCGAACCGCGGCGATGCCGTCGATGGTGGAATCGTGCAGCACCACATAGGCCGGCACGCCGCGCTGGCGCGCGATCTCGGAGCGCCACGCCTTCAGCGCCGCATGCAGGGCCGGATCGCTCTTGCCCCCATTGGGTGAGGGCGCAGGCTGCCCGCGCCGTGAATTGCCGCGGATCGCGCGGTTGCGCGTGCTTGCCGCCTGCTCGCGCAGCCACACCTCGGTCTCCCCCCGCAGCACGCCGCGCGAGGATTCCGTCAGCCTCAAGGCGCCGAACGCCTCGCTGTCGGCGCGCAGGTGCCCCATGGCGACGAGCTGGCGCAGCGCAGCGCGCCATTGCTTCTCGTTGAGCTCGCGGCCGACGCCGAACACCGACAGCTTGTCGTGCCCGAACTGCGTGACCTTGTCGGTCAGCCGTCCGACCAGCACGTCGATCAGGTGCATGGCGCCGAAGCGCTGCCCGGTGCGATACACGCAGCTCAGCATCTTCTGTGCGGTGATCTTGCCGTCGGTCACCTTCGGCGGCGAGAGACAATTGTCGCAATTGCCGCATCCCTGCTCATGCAGCTCCTCGCCGAAATAGGCGAGCAGACGCTGCCGCCGGCAATGTGCGGTCTCGGCCAGCGCCACCAGCGCATCCAGCTTGCCGATCGAGACGCGCTTGAAGGCATCCGAGCCAGTCGACTCGTCGATCATCCGGCGCTGCTGCACGATGTCGGACAGGCCATAGGCCATCCAGGCGCTGGAGGGCTTGCCGTCGCGCCCCGCGCGCCCGGTCTCCTGGTAATAGGCTTCGATGCTCTTTGGCAGATCGAGGTGGGCGACGAAGCGCACGTCCGGCTTGTCGATGCCCATGCCGAAGGCGATGGTGGCGACGACGACGATGCCGTCCTCGTTGATGAAGCGGTCCTGATGACGGGCGCGCATCTGCCCGTCGAGGCCCGCATGATAGGGCAGCGCCGGAATGCCGGCTTCACGCAAGGAGGCCGCCACGTCCTCGACCTTGGCGCGGGAGAGGCAATAGACGATGCCGGCCTCGCCCGGATGGCGTTCGGCGATGAAGGCTTTGAGCTGGTTGAGCGCATTCTGCTTGTCGACGATCTCATAGCGGATGTTCGGCCGGTCGAAGCTCGCGACAAAACACGGCGCGTCCACAAGCTGCAGTCGCTCGGCGATCTCCTTGCGGGTCAGCTCATCGGCGGTGGCGGTGAGCGCGATCCGCGGCACGTCCGGAAAGCGCTCGGCGAGCACGGACAGGCCGATATATTCGGGACGAAAATCGTGACCCCATTGCGAGACGCAATGCGCTTCATCGATCGCAAACAGCGCGATCTCGGCCTGCTCCAGCAGGGACAGGCAGCGCGGCATCAAGAGCCGCTCCGGCGCGACATAGAGCAGATCGAGATCGCCCGCGACCAGCCGCCGCTCGACCTCGGAGGATTCCTGCGGCGACAGGGTCGAGTTCAGCACCGCTGCATTGACGCCGGCCTCGAGCAGCGCCGCCACCTGGTCGCGCATCAGCGCAATCAGCGGCGAGACCACGATGCCGCAGCCCTTCCGCAGCAGCGAAGGCAATTGGTAGCAGAGCGATTTACCGCCGCCGGTCGGCATCAGCACAAGGCAATTGCCGCCATCGGTGACGTGGTGCACGATCTCCTGCTGCGCGCCTCGGAACGCGGTGAGACCGAACACGGAGTTGAGCAGGGAGAGGGGCGTAACGGCGGGCGCGTGCATCAGCAGGTGCCTATTGATACGTCGCCACGATGTCCGACACCGCGCGCTCCAGCTGCCTGGCGGTCGCGCATTGACGCACGACGCTGCAGAAGGTCCCATAGCGCGGCATCTCGGAATCACCAAAGCCCCAGGCCATGCGGCCCTCGGGGTTGAGCCAGACCACCCGCTTCGATCGCTCGGCGATGCGTCGCAGGATGTCGGCGCGCGGGTCGAGGTTATTGCTGCGGGCATCGCCCAGCACGATCACCGTGGTCTGCGGCGTGACCGCGTTCATCCATTCGTCCTCGAAATCGGCGAGCGAGCTGCCGTAGTCGGAGGAGCCGAAGCCGACCTTCGACATGATCTCGGCCATCGCCGCTTCCGGCGATTTCTTCTCGAGGATTTCGCTGACCTCGATCAGGTGGCCGGAGAAGGCAAAGGAGCGCACGTCGTCCACCACCTCATGCAGGCTGTGGATCAAGAGCAGGAAGAAGTCGGAGACCCGCGCCACCGAGCCGGAGACGTCGCACAGCGCCACGATCTTCGGCCGGTCGCGATGCTTGCGCTTCCACGCCGTGAGGAAGGGGATGCTGCCCCAGGCGGCATTGCGGCGCAGCGTGCGGCGCACGTCGAGATGGCCGCGGCGCTGCCGCTTGCGCGGCTTGGAGTAACGCTCGCGCAGTCGGCGGGCGATCTTGCGGATCAGCGAGCGCATCTCGTCGACCTGCCGGGGCTCGATCCGCGACAGCGGCGCGTTACGCAAAATCTCGTTGCGCAGGTTTTCGGCTTCCTCGCGGCCATAGAGCAATAGCGCCTGCGCCACGGTCTCGCGCACGGCATCGCGCAAGGCCTCGGTCGCGGCCTGCAGCCGCTCGGCCAGCGAGGGATTGGTGGCGGTGAGATTATCGAGGTCGTCGCGCAGCCGCTGGATTCCCATCTGCTCGAGAATGCGGCCGGAAAAGATGCCGCGCTGTGTGAAGTAGCGGATATCGGACAGCGATGCTGCGTTCGCCGCAGTGGCAATCGCGGCCGCGATCTCGCTCCGCTCCTGCCTGAGCAGCATCTGGGCGAGCGGGCCGAGGCCTTCGCTCGGTTGACCTGCGGCCGTGGGCGATGCCTGCTGGTCGGCAGCATCCGCGCTGCCTGACGATTCGCCGCCACCGCCGCCGCCATTGGCCTGACCGCTCTCGCCGTTCTCGCCGCCCTCGCTGGAATTGTCGTTGTCCGGCGCCGAGGGCGGCGGCTCGGGCTGGCTGAAGAACAGGTCAAAGCAGTCGCCAAGCGCGCGCTTCTCTTCCTGCGTCTTCGCCAGCGTCACCAGAAAAGTGTCGCGCAAAATTTGCCGGTCGGCGAAGCCGAGCTTGGAGACCGCGCGCATCGCATCGATGCTTTCGGCGGGCGAGACCCGGACCCCGGCCCCCCGCGCCGCCCGAAAGAAGCGATGCAGGTTCTCTCTCATGGCCGCTTAACCGAATACGTTCTGCCGCGCCGCTTTCGCCACGAAGGTCGAGACCTGCGGCAGCGCCGCCTCGATGTCGGTCTCGTATTTCAGGAGCACGTTGAGCGTGTCCTTGACGATCTCGTGGTCGAGCTCGGCGGCCTGCAGCAGCACCAGCACGCGCGCCCAGTCGATTGTCTCGCTCACGGAAGGCAGCTTCTTCAGGTCAAGCGTGCGGATCTCGTGGATGAAGGCGACCATCTGCCGTCGTAGCGTCTGCGAGATGCCGGGCACGCGGCTCTCGACGATGCGCTCCTCCAGCCTCTGCTCGGGAAAGCCGATATGCAGATGCAGGCAGCGCCGCTTCAGCGCATCGCCAAGATCGCGCTCGCTGTTCGAAGTGAGGATCACCGTGGGCGGCGCCACCGCCGACACCGTGCCGAGCTCGGGAATGGTGACCTGGAAATCGCTGAGGATTTCCAGGAGCAGCGACTCGAATTCGGCGTCCGACTTGTCGATCTCGTCGATCAGCAGCACGCAGCCGGCCGGCTGCTCCAGCGCCTGCAGCAGCGGCCGCGGCTCGACGAATTCCTTGGAGAAGAACACGTCGCCGAAATCGTGCAGCTGATCCAGCGCCGCATGCAGCGTCTCGGCTCCGCCAAGCACTTCGCCGAGCTTGTCCTTCAGGATCTGGGTGTAGAGCAGCTGCTTGGCGTATTTCCATTCATAGAGCGCCTTGGCCTCATCGAGGCCTTCATAGCACTGCAGCCGGATCAGCTTTTGCCCGCGCCAATGCGCGATCGCCTTGGCGAGCTCGGTCTTGCCGACGCCTGCGGGACCCTCGACCAGGATCGGCTTTTCGATCTGCTGCGCGAGATACACCGCGGTCGCGATCTGCCGGCTGGCGATATAGCCCTGCGCGGCAAGGCCGCTTTCGACGGCTTCGATCGAGGCGGCAGGCCGGTGTTCAGCCACGGTTCTCAAGCTCCGGGTGGGATCAGTTGAGAAACGTTCTGCCTGCGTTCCCGGCAAAGGACAAGCCTCGATCGGGCGTCCCGACCATCACTTTTGGCATGCGCCCATGTCTGCTTCCACTCGAAGCGACCTTCATGCGGGGCGGTTGCGGTTTGCTGACCCTTGCGCGCGGCGTGCCGCGCCGCCGTCACCAGCCTGGTTGAAAGAACGGTCGCGGCTGATAGCCAGGTTGCTGCTGATAGCCCGGTTGCGGCTGATAATAATACTGGCCGCCGCGCTGGCGCGTATTGCCGGCTCGGGAGGCCTGGGAATTCACATTCGGGTTGAAAAAGAACCCGAAGCCGTTGTCGCCCCAGCCGCTGGCGTCCTCAGCGTAAACCTCGACTGAAGGCTTGCGCGTAATGAAGCCGCCCTGGGGCTGGTTGCTCAGCACGGCGACGAACTCGGTGCGATAGTTGGTTTCTTTGCTCAACGGCTCGTCGGAGACGACGATCGAGGAGCGCGGCAACGCGGTCGGCGCGATGCGGTCGAGTACATCCTGCGGGATGGTGATGCGGTCGAGCGCGTTTCTCGCGTCGTCCCCGTTGTCGATCGTGACCGCGGTCCAGCGCAGGCCGGCGCCGTTGCTCGCCATCGCCGTGAATATATGCGTGCCGATCGGCCTGCCGGGATCGCGGATCTTCACCGGAACTTCGATCGACGTATCGAACACCTCGCCGCCGCCGTCCGGCGCCGGCTTGTGCGTGTTGCGACGCACGTACAGCTTCTGCGTCGCGCGGCTGATGTAGACCGAGACCGGCTCGAGCGCGAGCTTCGCCTCGCTCGCCGCCTTGGCGGCGGCAACCTTCTTGGCGTCGGCGTCCTTGGCGGCGGCCTTGGCTGCGGCGGGATCAGGCTTCGATTTTGCATCAGTCCTGGCAGTGTCGAGCTGCTTGCCCGCTTCCTCGGCCTTGAGGGCGGCCTTCTGTTTGCGGTCCTCGGCCTGCGCCCTGGCCTGGTCCGTCTTCGCGGCGGCAACGGTTCTATCGGCGAAGGCGAGCTCGGCGTCAGCGTTCTTCTTCAGCCCCTCCAGCTTGCGAAGCGACGCCGTGAGTGATGCTGCCTCGCGCGCCGCCGTCACGGCAGCCTTCTTTGCCTCGTCGGCCGCCTTGGCGGCGTCCGCTGCCTCGCGGGCCAGCGTCTCGGCGCGCGAGGGCGCCGCCGCGATGGCGTCCGCATTCGGCACGAGCAGCGCCGGGTGGGAAAACTCGACCGGGGCCGCGTCGTTCGGCGAGACGATCACCCGCATTCCGATCCGCGTCTGGTCGAACAGCTTCTCCGCAAAGCCGAAGGGCATGCGCACGCAGCCGTGCGAGGCCGCATAGCCGGGCAAGGGTCCGCCGTGCAGCGCGATGCCGTTCCAGGTGATCCGCTGCATGTTCGGCATCTCCGCATCGTCATACATGGTCGAGCGATGGTCCTTGTCCTTCTCGACAACGGCGAACACGCCGGCCGGCGTCTCTCGTCCCGTCGTGCCGGTCGACACCGGTGCGCGCAGGATCCAGCCGTCGGCGTCGTAGAGAGTGACCTGCTGAGTCTTGATCGACACGATCGCCATGATCGGCTCGCCCGCCTCGCGCGGCGCCGTCGCCTCGGTGGCGGGGCGCGCCTGTCTCGCCGCGGCGCCGGTGGCCAGCGCTGTCAGCGCGGCCGTCGCCGCGAGCGCCGCAATGGCGGCAGGCGCCAAGCGCCGCATCGAAACGGAGTGTTGCGCCGCAAATCGACTTGCCATGCCATTCCCCGGTTGAATGTCCGTCGGCGTCCGTGTCGAACAGGCCACCTTTACGCCGCCAGTTTGATTCTGGAACTGTCGGCACGTTCTGGTGGCAAATCACTCATATACGACGGCCTGCGCCGGAGAAAGGTCCACCCGGACCAAGGCGGCCCATAGCCGCATGATTGCGCCGCAACCCTGCGGCTCGGATATCGGCGTTCGGGGTGAGACCGGACCAAGGCAACCTGGAGAGAGAATGTCGCCATTCTGACCCAATGTTGACCTCGCAGCCCGGCGGCGGTTTGAAAAGGGCTGTGGATAGCAATGATTGTTCCGAAGGCGCCGCGGGTCCGACGCAATCGCCCGGCACGTTTTGCTCCGCTGAGTGGTTGAGGACGCGGGGCGGGACGTTCGGCTTTTGCCGACCAGTCGAGGTCACCGATGCGCGACCCGCACACCGTCGCGGCGATTGTCCGTGCCTTGAGGTACGTCCATGGTGACGACAACGCGCGCACCATGCTGACCAATGGCACGACCCTGGCTGTTCTGATCGACGCTCTCTTGCGCTCGGCGCTGACGAACCGCGAGGCAGTCAAGTTAATGACGCGGATGCTGCGATCCAGCGACTTCGTCGTCACTCCGGACTTCAGTTCGGCGTGGCACATCAAGTACGTCTATGACCGCCCAAAGTCACTGAACGTCGTTGATCTGGCCGTCATAACGCTGGATCACGGCACCTTCGCCAGCACGGACATCCGCTTGCTGTTGCACGCCGCCAATTGATGGGGCGTCGACCGGCGCGGGACGGAACGGCGGGCGGCGCCCAGCTTCTCACTTGAATTGCGGGATCTTCGGGACGGTGATCTGCGGTGGCGGTATGGGGGCTACGGCAGGAGGCTTGATCCGCTGACTCTGGTCCAGCATCTGTGCCGCGCCGATCTGGGCGCCCCTTGAGTTCACGGCACTATTTGCGCTCGGTCGGGCCGAACCTCTTTGCGCGAATGCAGTGACAGGCAACGACAAGGCCATCAAGGCCACAGCGATTTTCAGCGCGATGTTTGACATCGGAAACTCCCTTCACGTTTACGGGAACGCCGTGTCGAGTCATGTAGGTCGCGGCCGGATCGCGACCATCCCTTGCCCGGTAAATTCGGTGTTAGCCGCGGCCTGGCGCTCGCGGCAAGCGCCTGTCCGGTTCCGTTTACGAGCGCGCCTCTTCATGGGGGCATGGAAATCCGAAAATGGATCTACGCGCGGGATCCATGGCGTCCGTCATGTTGCAGTAGCGAAGCCGGATCCAGCGCTATCGACGGTCGCAGTCGAGCCCGATACGATGCGGATGGGTTGACGGCAAATAAGGGGGCTGCGTGTGCGACATGCAGCAGTGGCGGCTGCGATGATGGCGGCGATGGGCACTCCGGCCGCGGCGCAAGTCCTTGACGCGACCTATCGGGGCACGATGGTTTGCGACAAGCTGCCATTCACCAATGACAAGATGCGCGAGGCCATCGAGGTCACGATTTCAGGCGGCACTGTGCGCTACACTCATGTGGTGCGGCTCAGCAAGGCCGCCGTCGAGGGCGCAGCGGAGCAGGGCAGCGGAACGCTCGACGGCCAGAAAATCACGCTGCAGGGCAGCTGGAAGGGCGGCAATCGGAACTACGAGGCGAAATATGACGGCAGCTTTGTCCGGCGTAGTGCCAAGCTCAAGGGCACACAGACCTGGACCGCCGGCGGCAAGACCGTCACCCGCGCCTGCACTGGCGCGATCAAGCGGCCGTTCAAGCCGTTCCTGCCGCTTGGGAAGAAGCATGCGACTGCGCAGTGAAAGCTGGATTGCTTCGTCGCGGAGCCTGTCATCGGGGGCGCGTTCGCGCGACCCGTTGGCTCCTCGCAATGACGGCGGAATGTGCGTCGCGATCGTGACCTACCGCAACAGCAGTCCCGTCGCCGCCTCGAGTTCGCCGATTGCCTGCGCGGCGCTTTGCACCTTGATCGTCGTCATGCCCATCTCGCGCGCAGGCTTCAGGTTGACGCCGAGGTCGTCGAGATAGACGCATTTCCTTGCATCGACGTTCAGCGTCTCCACCATCATCCGGTAGATGCGCGGATCCGGCTTGCGCAGGCCGATCTTGGCGGATTCGATCACATGGTCGAACAGCGCCATCACCTCGGCGACATAGAGCTTGCGGCCGCTGGTCGAGCCGATCGCATTGGCCGGCAAATTGTTGGTGATGCAGCCGGTCTTGAATTTCGCCTTGATGCGCTTCAGCGTCTCGACCATCTCCGGCCTGAGATCGCCGGAGAGCAGCGGCAGCACATCCTTGCCTCGCACCTCGGCCCCCAGCGCCAGCGACTCGGCGGCGAACAGCGTATCGAAGGCCTCGATGTCGACTTCGGCGCGCTCGAACTTTGCCCAGGCGTTTTCCAGGTGGTTGGCCGCATTGGTGCGGCGGATGATGTCGGCGGGCAGGCCGCGCTCGGTCTCGAAGCGGGTAAATGCCTCGAACGGCGAAGTCGTCAGCACGCCGCCGAAATCCCAGATCACCGCCTCGATCATTTCGTTCCGTCCGTCCGAAGAAAATGTTGGCGAGCGGCTATCATGGAACGCGCGGGCAAGCCAGTGCTATCGGCGCTTGGCGGCATCCATGCGACCCGCTATTTCTGCACGATGAAATTCGCAAAGACCTTCGCTGCAGCCGTCGCGCTGCTTTTCGCATCACCCGCCCAAGCCATCGTTGGCGGCGGCTCGGCCGCAAGCGATGGCGTGGCGCGCTCGATCGTCACCATCGTCGGCTCGCGCGGCAATTTCTGCACCGGCAGCGTGATCGCGCCAAGAATCGTTCTCACGGCGGCGCATTGCGTGCAGCCCGGCGCGGAATACAGGATCGTCGATTACAGCTCGGGGACGCCTGCGCTCCAGAGCGTCAAGGCCGTTGCCATCCATCCGGGATTTAGGATGGAGGCCATGCAGGCCCATCGCGCCACCGCCGACGTCGCGTTGCTGCAGCTTGAACAGCCTGCAAAGGGAAAGGCGGCGGCGGTACTTGGCATGCCAACTATCCCGATCGCCGTCGGCGGCCGTTTCACCGTTGCCGGCATCGGCGTCTCCGTGCGCGGCGACGGCAAGAGCGGCGGCACCCTGCGTGCTGCCGGCCTTGTCGTCACCGGCAAGCCGGGCACGCTGCAAATCCGCCTCGTCGATCCCCTCGCCCAGGGGACGCGCGACGGCATGGGGGCCTGCACCGGCGATTCCGGTGCGCCGGTTTTCGAAGACAAGCCGGGCGGCCCCGTCATCGTCGGCGTCGTCAGCTGGTCGACGGGGCCGAACGGCAGCGCGGGCTGCGGCGGCATGACCGGCGTCACGCCGCTCACGCTCTACCGCGACTGGCTGTTGCAGACCGCGCGGCAATGGGGAGCGGCCCTGTGAGTTTGACGGGGCTCAACGAAAGTTGTTGCCTTGTATGTCCCACAATGCGCGGCTAGAAAATTTTCAGGAAACGCTCACCGGTTCAAACAAAGATTAAAACAGATGAACGTCACCGCGCCCTCCCGCACGATTTCCGCCGCGCAGAAAGTCGAGCATTTCGACGTGCTGATCGTCGGTGCCGGCATCTCGGGCGTCGGCAGCGCCTATCACCTGACCAAGCAGATGCCGGGCACCTCCTTCGTGATCCTGGAAGAGCAGGAGACCTTTGGCGGCACCTGGTGGACGCACAAATATCCGGGCATCCGATCCGACAGCGACCTGCATACATTCGGCTACAGCTTCAAGCCGTGGAAAGGCCCGCCGATCGCTACCGCGGAAGAGATCCTCGCCTACATGGGCGAGGTGATCGAGGAGAACGATCTCGCCCGCCACATCCGCTACAACCACCACATCAGCCATGCGAGCTGGTCGAGCGAGTCCAATCTCTGGACGGTCGATGCCGTCGATAAGGTCACCGGCGAAGCGCGGCGCTTCACCGCGAACTTCCTCTGGATGTGCCAGGGCTACTATCGCCATTCCGAGGGCTACACGCCGGAATGGCAGGGCATGGACAAGTTCAAGGGCAAGATCGTCCATCCGCAGACCTGGCCGAAGGACCTCGTCACCGAAGGCAAGAAGATCGTCGTGATCGGCTCCGGCGCCACCGCTGCGACGCTGATCCCGAATCTCAAATGCGCGCATGTCACCATGCTGCAGCGCTCGCCGACCTATTTCCGCACCGGCCGTAACGCGATCGAGATGGCGGAAGAGCTGCGCCGGCTGCAGATCAAGGAAGAGTGGATCCACGAGATCGTGCGCCGGAAAATCCTGTTCGAGCAGGACTGGTTCACCAGGCGCTCGTTCAGCGAGCCGGAAGCGGTGAAGAAGGAACTGCTGGGCGCCGTACGTGCCGTATTGCCGCAAGGCTACGACGTCGACAAGCACTTCACGCCGAGCTACCGGCCGTGGCGGCAGCGTATCGCTTTCGTGCCCGACGCCGACCTGTTCAAGGCGATTACGGACGGCA
>Ga0187815_10000331_pt1 | contig 23119 bp, 23 predicted proteins | sample NC_S_5_FD_132962 | JGI IMG/M metagenome (GOLD analysis project Ga0187815, IMG submission 132962) | Wetland sediment microbial communities from Neuse River Estuary, North Carolina, USA - ASW-S_5 | ecosystem: Environmental > Aquatic > Freshwater > Wetlands > Sediment | place: USA: North Carolina...
AGTGGCTGACCGGCCTTGGGACGTCGGGAACGATGAAGCGCTGGATCTTTGGCATGCGTCCTCGCAAATCGGGATCGAAGCAAGGAGGCTAGCTCCAGTTCGCCCTGTCGGCCAGTACATCATCGGGGCAAATCGTGTTGCGACGCATCCGTGATGCGGCTTGGTCGACCGGAGGGATCACAGGGAGGGCAGCGATGAGATCGAGCGTGACGATTGCCGTTGCATGCGGCCCACTCCCAAAGGGCAACGCGCATCAGTGGCTCTTAGAAAATTGGTCCCAAGACCGGAGAGGACTTTTTCAACACAATCGGCCCCCTAGCGGACACTGACGTTGCGCCGGTCGATGTCTGGTTCTGATGCTGTGGACGGCGCACCCTCGCAAGGAGAGCTGAGATAACTCGGTTAATCGGAAGTTCAATCCGTTTCGCGCTGTGGTTCGGCAGCAACGCTAACCACTGATTGCAATTGCAGGGGCTAGACTAACGCGTGTATAGGTGTAAAGATGCATCCATTGGGTATGGGGGCGATTAATGATTGCTCGTGGCGCTTTAGCGTCCTGCATCGCAATACTGATTTCCGGGTGCACAATTCACCCGCTTCCTGAGAACGTAACTGGCTTGAACACAAACGCTATAGTGCTTCGTATTAGATGCGAAGCGCGAACGGCGCTGAAGCACGCAACGACAGCTTTCCTTTTGAATCCAGCCTTCAAGTTTCGAGAAAACACAACGAGGATTGCACAAGATTTGGATACCGGCGCGCTTCGCTTCGCCGATTTCAATCCAACGGTTCTCGAACCCTTCGCGCGAGACAATCTTCTGAAGTACGAGGGCGCTGCGATAGCCTACGACTTCACGTTCGACATCGCCGAAGGCAACGCCGCTGGCGGCGCAGTTAGCTTCATCGGTTCGGTGACTAAGGGGGCGTTCGGAGTAGGCTTCGGTGCGACAAGCGACTTTAATAGGCAGACTATTCGAAATTTTCGAGTGACGGATACGTTTGGAGAGCTTCGTCGCATGCAGCTCTGTGAAGATGAGACCCCAGTCAACAGGAACTATATCTATCCGGTAACAGGCACGGTTGGGTTAGATGAACTGGTGATGACGTTTGTAGATTTGAACGAATTTCAGCGATTGGGCAACGTTGATCCAAAGAGTAAGGTGCCTGTGTTGGCTGACACATTCAACTTTCAGACGACTATAGGCGGAACGGCAACGCCATCAGTGATACTGAGCCCGGTCAAGCCACGGTTCGAGCTGGCGAGTGCTTCGTTGCCGTTGAGTGCCTCTCGGCGCGACACTCACAAGCTCGTGATAGCTATGTCCTTACCTCCGGCTACAAAGGGAGTTTCTGTGGGAGCTAGAGTCGGAATCTTTTCTCTAAACGCAACACAAATACAAGGCGGCAAAACGCCCGCAGAGCAGCGAGCTCTTTTGGAAATCGACAATCAAAAAACGATCAACAGTCTGAACAATATTGTGGTGAGACCAATGTGAGGGAATTCGATGGCTGAGCTAAAACATTATGCGGGCCGTGAGCCGCTTATTGTCACCCCGGAAACTATCTTCCACATTGTGAAAGCGATCATCACCTCGAAGCAGGAAGCTCAATTCCTAAGGGAGGTTGAAAAATTCAAGGAATCTATCGAGGTCCAACCGGATCTAGTGAACTTCATCAAGGACTACCTTCATAAGAACACCGATTCCGACGCGGATCCAAGGATTGCAAGCGTTGTCGGTTCGCCTCCGGGTACGATCTCTTGTTTCCCGAGACGCCCAATACGCTAGTTCGGCCGGGCTTTTCTGCGAGGAGGCCCGTCAAGTTGCAAGCGACTGCTTACATACCTGGTTGCCACATTCAGAGGAGTACCGAAGATGACTGGTGGGGATCCAGGCTACGCCGAATCCGCAGACAAACAATTACAACAGGGCACGAGATTTTCCCGGCGGAAGTACCCTTGTCTCGCCAACACACCACGCGGCGGGGAGACTGCGGCGGCCATTTGGTGCATTGCGATCGCGTGAGAGTGAGTCAATCCGTAGGTGAGCGGACTTTGGAAGGTTTGCAATTTCGGAATTTTCCTGCAAACGTGGGTTGTGCCGACGCTTGGCCGCACTAAGCATCCTCCGCTCCAGTACGGCTAGTCGTTCAACGTGTGATAGAGTCAACTCTCCGTTCAGTTTCCTCCACGCATTCCATGCCAACTCCAGCGCACCTTGATTGGCTCGTGAACACGGGCAAGACGATTTTGACTACGGATGGTCATACCGTCGACTTGTGGGAGTTAAACCACGCCAGCGATCCAACCATTCTTTCGGCCTGGGCGAAACACTTCCGCGAACATTATTGCGACGACGGAATGCTGGCGGAACTCGTGGAAGGGACCGGGCTCACTAACAGCGAATTTCTCACGCAAATGAAATTTCCGGATGCAGCGACGGCGCCCGGACCAAGCGTCCGGTCTGGCGACTTTGCAGAAATCATCGTGGCTGACTACATCGAATACAAATTGGGTTACTGGTGCCCGCGGCAGCTCCGCTACGACTTCAAATGGAACCGGAACGAGTCCACCAAAGGATGCGACGTTGTCGGCTTCAAGTTCGAGTACGACGGCACCATGAGCCAGAAAGACGAATTGTTTGTCTTCGAAGCAAAGGCACAGTTGACCGAAGGGGCGCCGCCGAAAAACCGGTTGCAGGTTGCGGTCGATGACTCGAATAAGGATAAGCTGCGGGAGGCAATGACGCTAAATGCATTGAAGCAGCGTTTTCTGGAGCGGGGCAAGCGCACTTCGGCTGACAAGGTCGAGCGCTTTCAGAATGAGACGGACAGGCCTTTCACGCGCATTAGCGGAGCCGCCGCAGTGCATGATGTGACGACATTTGATCCGACGCAGGCCGCCGCGCTCACGACGGCCGGTCATTTCAATACGGCGAACCTGAAGTTAATCGTCGTGACGGGAACGGCGATGATGCAGCTAGTTCACGCACTTTATCAGAGGGCCGCCGATGAAGCCTGAACGCGCCGCAAACCGACTGCTCGCCACGACGCGATCGAAGGCTAAGATGTACGAGTACGATGTGCCGGAAGAGGAGCACATCGAGCTTGCTCATTCACCGAACAAGCTTTTCTCGCTCGCGGTTGGACTGCTGGGAGACGCGGCAGCAGCGATTGCGGACACGGCTGCAGTCAGCGCGCGTGAGCAGGCGCAGCCGACGACAATTACGTTTGCCGGCACGTATTTTGATGCCTACCTGCAAAGTCAGCTCGACGATTTTGCCCAAGGCGAATTTCCGATCCTTGCCTCAGCGAGTTTCTATCTCGGTGGAAATCCCGGAAGTTCGAAAGTTCTTATCAATCAGGCAACGGCACCCGAGTCCTCCCTCGGTGCTGGCCTTGCGCTACTGACATACAAGCTCCTGCGCGGCGAATATGGCGAACTGCCTGACGGTCCCTATGTGCAGCGCGGCACCTCGGTCCTATCCAATTTGTCGGCCTATCTTAGCGGCGAAGGAAGTATGGATGCTGTCTTTGATCCGGCTGCTTCCATTCGCAAAGACGCTTACGAGAGCGGCGATGGCCGTGAATTGCTTTACGCTGACCTACTTACCGCGATCGTCAGCAAGAAAGTCGACGCTGCTGCGGTGACGATCCTGCCCGATGCTTCAGGTGTCGACATGGATACATGGCGGCCTTTCCTAAGCCGCGACGACTTTCCCCGCGAGCTTTGGCCCTCGCAGCAGCGCATTTGTGAAGCCGGCGTTCTCTCAGGAAGATCGGCATTGATCCAAATGCCGACGAGCGCCGGCAAGACACGCGCGACCCAGCTCATCTTGCGCAGCGGCTTCCTCGCAAACCGGTTTTCACTGGCCGTGGTAGTTTGCCCGTTCCGGTCACTGTGCCACGACGTTCGCAGCGATATGGTCTACGCGTTTGCTGGAGACAACGTCGTTATCAATGAAGCGACAGATAGCTTCCAAGAGGACTTGTCGATCGAGGAGCTATTCGACCAGAAGACCATCCTGATCGTTACACCGGAGAAGCTGCTCTACCTGCTGCGCCGTACGCCTGAGCTCGCCGGGCAAATTGGATTGGTGGTGTACGACGAGGGGCACCAATTCGATAGTGGCGCGCGCGGTGTCACGTACGAACTGCTACTCACTTCCCTAAAGCTGCTCCTCTTGCCTGGAACGCAAATCGTATTGATATCTGCCGTTATTGCGAACGCCCCGCGCATTGCCGAATGGCTTTTGGGCGACGCGGATTTGGTCGTGGATGGCACTGGCCTTCTTCCGACCTCACGCAGCGTTGCATTCGCGAGTTGGCGAAATCCGCTTGGGCGGCTCGAGTACGTGAACCCCCTCGAGCCGGACGACATCGAGTTTTTTGTTCCTCGCGTGATCGAGAAAACCGCGCTTGAACCGAGGCCGAAGAAGCCGAATGAGTTCCCGCTTGAGAAGAATGGGTCGTCCGTTGGCCTATATCTCGGCCTCAAGCTCGTCGCTAACGGAAGCGTGGCATTGTTTTGTGGCCGCAAGGACACGGCAGCCAAGATTTGCGAGGACGCCGCTGATCTATTTGAGCGGACGGAAGAATACGACGAGCCGCTTCACGTATCTGATGCCGAAGAGGTCGCAAAGATCGCGAGTTTATTTGCGCGCGAATTTGGTGAGGCAGCACCGGCTGCCCGTGCGGCCGCACTGGGCATTTTCCCGCATCACGCCAGCGTGCCGCAGGGTCTGCGGCTTTCCATCGAATACGCGATGAAAGTTAGTTTAGTGCGCTTTGTGGTGTGCACCTCCACGCTTGCTCAAGGTGTCAACTTGCCCATCAAGTACTTGATTGTTACCGGCGTAAATCAGGGTAAGGACCGCATTCTGGTCCGCGATTTCCATAACCTAATCGGGCGCGCTGGCCGCGCGGGCATGTATACCGAAGGCAGCGTGATCTTCGCGGACAATTCGATCTTCGACGACAAAGGCCAGCGTAAGGGACGCTGGCGTTGGCAAAGCGCGAAGGAGTTGCTTGATTCCGAAAACTCAGAACCATCTGCGAGCAGTATTTCGGCGATGTTCGAGCCGTTCGCTTATGGGAAACGTGCCGACCAAGTTGTCCACATCAATGTCAGCGAAATACACCGACTCTTGTTCTCAGACGATGACGCAGCATTGGCGCGGTTGACCGAACTCGCCCGTGCGAACAATCCGAACGTCAAGCCGCGCGACTTTGTAAAATTCCTGCAAGAGCGCGTCCGTATCGTCCACGGAATTGCGTCCTTCCTTCTGGCTCACCTTGATTTTGAGGGGGATGAGCTGCCCGAACGCGCTGTAGAACTCGCCAAGAACACGCTCGCGCACTTCTTGGCCGACGATGTGGAGCGCTTACAGATCGAGAACGTCTTCCGCAATATCGCGACGAGTCTTCTGGCGCGAGCCGCGACTGATGAGGCTCGACAGACACTGCGCCGTTCCCCGCTAGCGCCGCGATCGGTCGAAGCGCTGCGCGCATGGTTAGCGGCCAATGTTGACTCGCTTATGCTTGCGATCGTTGCCGGCAATTTTGCGGTCACAGTTATCCCAACAATGCTCCAACACAATCGTCACTCGACGATCGTCGCATTATCGAAGCAGGAAGTTGTTCCGTCTCTAGTGCAAGCTTGGCTTGCAGGTGAAACTTTCGTCGCGATCATCGATCGCCTAAGAGAGGCCGATGTCCGGATCGGGGGCAACAAGCGTAAGCCGAAGATTGAGGATGCGATTGCGTTGTGCGAAGGTGGATTTGCTTATGAGGGCGCCATGGTCATAGCGACGCTCGCGGACCTGGCAGAGGAAATGGACGGCACGATTCGCGATGCGTTTAAGGTCCTCCAGCGGCAGATGAAGGCCGGCCTCACGACAGGGCCTGCCCTTGGTATGTACGAGGTGGGATTTGTCGACCGCGAAATCGCGAAGGACCTTGGAGCCAGTTTCCAGCAAGTTACCGATTTCACTAGTGCGCGGGCGTGGGTGCGGGCCAATGGTGATTTTACCCGCAACCTAATTGCGCCATTCCCTGCGTATTTCGGGACTGTGCTCGACGAGCTATTGGCGTAAGGAGCCAGCAAATGTGCAATAGCGTTGCCACGAACTAAGTGACGATTTCCAATCCGTAGTATTTCGCTTTACCCGGCTCGTCCCGCACCCCTCAGGAGACCGCTGCACATCGTCGCGTAGCGTTGGGCGCGGGATGCGATGGACGCGGGCTGGAGTCAGGCGGTGTTCCGACGACGGGGCGCCTCTCGCGGACGGCGAACCCATGTGGCCCTGCCGCCGCGTCCGGTGCCGTGCACCTTTCCTTCGATGATGGCATCGTGCCGCTGATTTGCCCGACGTGTCAAATGATTTCGGAAAATACGTAAGACCTCACGACGGCAGCCGGCGGCTACTTTGCATGGGGTTGTTTTCGATGTTTTGGTTGAACGGTCGCGGAAGCCAGGCCGCGCCCGATCTTTTCCGGCTTCAGGAGGAGGAATGGTGGACGCACAAGGGATCGAACCTTGGACCTCTCCCGTGTGAAGGGAACGCTCTCCCGCTGAGCTATGCGTCCGGGATTTGCCAGCAAAATCAGGGGTCGGAACCACCCGATCCGGCCGAAGCAATGGCCGGAAGCCGCCCGCGATTTACGAAGTGCGGGGGTGCGGTGTCAAGCCAAACCGGCGCCGATGGCCGGCCCGCCGCTTAGGCCCCCTGCTGGCGGGCGCGGGAGGCGTGGGCTTGCAGCGCGCGGATGCGCTCGGCGAGGGTGCCGCCGCCTTCCGGCGGTCGCTCGGCGGCCGTGGCGTCATTGGCCGGGCGCGGCGTAGCCATGGCCGGCGCGGCGGGTTCGGCGGCCAGCATGGCCTCGATCGCCGAGTTCGGGCCCTCGAGCTGCATCGCGAGCTTTGCGACTTCGGCGGCGATGTCGTTGATGCGCTCGCGGAGCAGCGCATTCTCCATGCGTTCGGTCTGCCAGGAGCTTTCGGCCTGCTGCTGGATCGCGTTCATGTCGCGCTGGAGCCTGGCCCGTTCCTCGCGCGCGATGCGAAGCTGCTCCTCGGCCGCGGCCTTCTCGGCGCGCAGCTTCTCGACGCCCGGCGAGCGGCCGCCTTCGTTCAGCGCCGCGATCTCCATCCGCAGATCCCTGATGGTGCGTTCGGCCATTTCGCCCGACTGCTTCAGCTGGCTGTTCTCGTATTCGCGCTCGGTGAGCAGCTTGCCCTGCGTGGACAGCCGCGCTTCGAGCTCGTTGACGCGGTTGCCGAGCATCTCGGCTTCCTTGACCTGGGCGATCAGCTGCCGGTCGAGATCGGTGACGCGCTGGCTGAGATTTTCCACGCGGCTGCGCGCCTCGCCGAGCTCGCGCGAGACATTGGCCGAGTCGCTGCGTTCCTGGGTCAGGCGCGTCTGCGTCGAGGAATATTCCCGCTCCGCTTCGGTGACGCGGCTCTTCAGTTGCTCGATCTGCGCGCGCACGGCGACGAGCTCCACCTGGCGGCTCTCGGCCATGACGGAGCGGTCGTTGAGGTCGGCGCTGAGCCTGGTGAGGTCGGCCTGCTTTTCCCGCAACGCCTGCTCGGCGCTACGCAGCGAATCGGTCTTGGCGGTGAACTCCTCTTCGGTCGCGCGCAGCTGTTCCTTGACCGCCTTCTCGCGCGCCTCGAGCTGGAAGATCGTGGCGTTCTTCTCGCCAAGCTCGACCTTCATGCGGTTGATCGCGTCGGTCTTCTTGCCGAGCTCGGCGAGCTGGCTGGTGGTCTTGTTCTTGAGCTGCTCGACGCTCATTTCGAGCCGTCGCGCCGACATGGCGAATTCGGCGCGCAACTGGTCCTTGTCGGCCTGGATCTCGGCCATCGACAGCGGCGTTGCGGCTTCCATGCGCTTGGTCGTCAGCCGCACCGCGCGGTTATGCACCAGCGGCACGATCATCAGACCGAACAGCATCGAGACCAGAAAACCGATCGCGAGATACATGATCGGCTCGATCATGAAGCACTACTCCCAGCCAGCAATGGAAATATACCAAGACATTGCCATGGCTGACGGGGAAAGCGCCAGCCCCCAAGGCACGTTCAAGGCAGTTCAAGGCACGTTCTATGGCGTGTTAACGTGAATCCAGATGCCATGGCGGGCGGGCTGCCCGCCAATGACGCGTCAGCCAATAACGCGTCAGAATGGGTTCCAGGTCGCGCGCGGCGTATATTTGAGATAGCCGATATTGGCGCCGAGCCGCAGCCCGATGCCGGAGCGAATCGGCACCAGCACGATGTTGTTGGAGGTCAGCGCGGTCATGCCGAAGCCGCCGACGATGTAGGCCGAGCCGTCGATGCCGACGAAGCGCTGATAGATCGCCTGCGTCGAGGGCAGGTTGTAGACCAGCGTCATGGTGCGCGCGCCGTCGCCGCCCCAGTCGAAGCCGACCGAGGGGCCTTGCCAGTAGACGCGCAGATCGCCGGCGTTCTTGGTGTAGAGCGTGCCCTCGCCATAACGCAGGCCCGCGACGAACGCGCCCGAACCTTCCTCGCCGAGCACGTAGCCGTTCGGCAGGCCCCATTGGCTGACCGCGCGCTCGATGATCGAGGCGAGCCCGCGCGAGACGTTGCCGAAGAACTTGTGGCCGGCATTGACCAGTTCGTCCGGCCCGAAATTGGCCGGGCCCTGCTGCCGTTGCGGTGCCGGATATTGGTACCCGGAAGGTGGCGGTGGTGGTGGGGCTGGCGGTGGCAACGGTTGCGCCGCCGGTGGCGGCAGCGGGTGCCCCTGCTGTGCCCCGGCCGGTACGGCCAAGCACAGCAACGCGGCAAACGCGACCGCGGCAAGGCGTGATGCGATAATCATGAAAAGACCCCTGGTATCGATATCCGGCCGCCGCCTTAACCTGACGCCAACATCCTCGGCTTTAGGTTGCGTCCAGTGTCCCCTCGACTCGAATGTTATTGATACCAACTATGACGGCAGAACGGCAGGAAAGTTACCGCCGAGGGCCCGGATTGGCTTTGTTTGCCCTCCTGGTGGCTGTTTTCGCTCTAATCGGGCTGGATCGGCCCGCCGGGGGCTCCACCACCGAGCGGATCGTCGTGAACCGCTATTCGGGCCTCGCCATCGAGGGGTTCGATCCCGTGGCCTATTTCACCAATGCTCAGCCGGTCCGCGGCCTGCCGGACTTCGAGGCGTCGGAGGCGGGGGCGGTCTGGCGCTTCCACAACGCCGGTAACCGCGACGCCTTTGCCGCCCATCCGGAGATCTATGGTCCGCAGTTCGGCGGCTACGACCCGATCGACGTCGCCCGCGGGGTGGCCCTTGCCGGCAATCCGCGGTTCTTCGTGGTGACGGGACAGCGCCTCTATCTGTTCGGCCGCGAGGAAAGCCGCAACGCCTTTGCGGCCGATCCGGCGCGATTCCTGAAAGATGCGCAGGCCCGCTGGCCGGGGCTGCAAAAGACGCTGGCCCAGTAGGTTTTCAGCAGGACACCGCCGAAGGATCGCCCCAGGCGATGAACTCCGGCACGATGAAGTCCTTTTCCCCAAGGCCGAACAGCAGCTCGGCTCCCTTGGAGTTCGTGACCTTGCCCCCGGCCGCGCTCACCACGGCGTGGCCGGCTGCGACGTCCCATTCCGAGGTGGGGCCGAGGCGGGGGTAGATATCGACGGCGCCTTCGGCGACCCGGGCAAACTTGACCGCCGAGCCGAGTTCGGCCCGCACCGCTCCCGGCCGCCCGGCAATAAAGCCTTCCGTCCGCTTGTCGCCATGGGAACGGCTTACCGCCACCTTCCAGGGTTCCCCTTGCGGCGGATGAGGGCGGGTGCGGATCGGCTCGACCGACTTGACCGCCGTGCCGGCGAGCACCAGCCGCTCGGCACCGCGCCCGACCAGGCCCCGCCAGAGCAATCCGAGTGCGGGCGCGCTGACAAAGCCCAGCAGCGGCGTGCCGCAGCTGACCAGCGCGAGATTGACGGTGAATTCGTTGCGGCCGGAAATGAACTCCTTGGTGCCGTCGAGCGGGTCGATCAGGAAGAAGCTGCCGCGATAGGGCGGCCTTGCCAGATGAACGCGCTCTTCCGACAGCGAGGGTATTTCGGGCGCGATCCGCGCCAGCCCTTCGCCAATGACCCGGTCTGCGGCGCGATCGGCCTCCGTCACCGGCGAGCCGTCCTGCTTGCCGTCGATCTTCATGGCGGCACGGTTGACCGCCAGAATCGCTTCTCCGGCGCGAATCACCAGCTCAGTCAGCGGCTCGATCAATTGTGCCGCGGCCTCGCCCCCGATCGGTTGCGAACGTGCCTTATTCACGGCCTAAGTCTCATGGTTGTTCATTCCCAAAACCGCTCCCGCCCTCGGCTGGCAGCCCAGCCTTCCGCAGTGTATCAAACCCGAAAGCATGCGTGATTCGCGCTGAAACCGTGCAGCTTTCCAGGAACATCTGATGTCTGGCACTTCAACTCCCGGTCCCGCCCCCGACGCCCTCGAGCTTGCGGCGCTGTTGTGCTCGCGGGTCTGTCACGATCTCATCAGCCCGGTCGGCGCGATCGTCAATGGGCTTGAGGTGCTTGACGACAATCCCAAGCCCGAAGATCGCGATTTCGCGCTGGACCTGATCCGCAAGAGCGCAAGGACCGCCTCCGCCCGGCTGCAATTCTGCCGGCTGGCATTCGGCGCGGCCGGCTCCGCCGGCGCGCAGATCGATGTCGGGGATGCCCAGACGATGGCGAGGGGCCATATCGAGGACGGCAAGATCACGCTCAGCTGGAATCTGCCGCGCCTGCTGTTGCCGAAGAACCGGGTCAAGCTGCTGCTCAATATGCTTGTCATTGCGCAGCAGACCATTCCGCGCGGCGGCACCCTGAAGATCGATCCCGTCGGCGAGGGAGAGACGATGAGTTTTCGCGTCACCGCCACCGGCCTCAATGCGCGCGTGCCGCAGAATATCGCCGATGTCCTGAGCGCGCCGAGCGTCTCGCCCGCAGCAGATGCGCATGCGGTGCAGCCTTATTACACACGCCTGCTCGCACAGGCCTGCGGGCTGAAGGTTTCGCTGACGCCGGAAGGCGAAAACGTGGTGATCGCCGCCCTGTGACGGCGGCGAACCGCGTCGCGAAGGTTAAGCAAATCTTTACGTCCACCGGTGGCTTATTGAAGCCGCCTTATCTCTTTGTTGAGCCCGTTCTTTTCCAGATGCTCAACCAATATTAAACCGTTTCCATAGAAGCTGGCGGAACTCCAAAGGGCGCAGCGATGTCGCGCGCCCCGTGTTGCGTAAGGCCGGTTTTATGGATGATTTGTTGCGCGAGTTTTTGACCGAGACCAGCGAGAGCCTGGACACGGTGGACAATCAGCTGGTTCGGTTCGAGCAGGAACCGAACAACGCCAAGATCCTGGATAACATCTTCCGGCTGGTGCACACGATCAAGGGCACCTGCGGCTTCCTGGGACTGCCGCGGCTGGAAGCGCTCGCCCATGCCGGCGAGACCTTGATGGGCAAATTCCGCGACGGCATGCCGGTGACGGCGGAGGCCGTGACGCTGATCCTGTCGTCGATCGATCGGATTAAAGAGATACTGGCCGGACTCGAGGCGACCGAGGCCGAGCCGGAGGGCAACGACCGCGACCTGATCGACCAGCTGGAAGCCATGGTCGAGCGCGGCATGGCGGCAATGCCGATGCCGGCAGCTGAAGCCGGCGCGCCCGTCATGGCCTCGCCGCCGACCCAGCCCACCGAGCCCAAGGTAAGCACCGGCATGCTGGTGGAGCAGACCTTGGAGCGCCCGCTGCGCCCGGGCGAGGTGTCGCTGGATGAATTGGAGCGTGCCTTCCGCGAGACCGCGATCGAGGTGGCGCCTGCCGTTCCCGCCGCAAAACCCGCCGCGGCCGTTGCCGAGGCGCCGAAGAAAGCGGCCAAACGCACCAGCGGGGCCACGGAGGAGATGGCCGAGAGCGACAAGGTCGCCAACCAGTCGATCCGGGTCAATGTCGATACCCTCGAACACCTCATGACCATGGTCTCCGAGCTGGTGTTGACCCGCAACCAGCTCCTGGAGATCTCCCGCCGCAATGAGGACACCGAGTTCAAGGTGCCCCTGCAGCGGCTCTCCAACGTCACCGCCGAGCTGCAGGAAGGCGTCATGAAGACGCGCATGCAGCCGATCGGCAACGCCTGGCAAAAACTGCCCCGCATCGTGCGCGACCTCTCGGGCGAACTCGGAAAGCAGATCGAGCTAGAAATGCACGGCGCCGACACCGAGCTCGACCGCCAGGTGCTCGACCTCATCAAGGACCCGCTCACCCATATGGTGCGCAACTCCGCCGACCATGGCCTGGAGACTCCGGCCGAGCGGCTGGCGAGCGGCAAGGGCGAGCAGGGCACCATCCGCCTGTCCGCCTATCACGAGGGCGGCCACATCATCATCTGCATCGCCGACAATGGCAGGGGGCTCAACACCGAGCGGATCAAGGCCAAGGCCCTGAACAACGGCCTCGTCACCGAGGCCGAACTGGAGAAGATGACCGAAGCGCAGATCCACAAGTTCATCTTCGCGCCGGGCTTCTCCACCGCCGCGCAAATCACCTCGGTCTCCGGCCGCGGGGTCGGTATGGACGTGGTGCGCACCAATATCGACCAAATCGGCGGCACCATCGACATCAAGAGCGTCGCCGGCGAAGGCTGCGCGGTCACCATCAAGATCCCGCTGACCCTGGCCATCGTCTCGGCCCTGATCGTGGAAGCCAGCGGCGACCGCTTTGCCATCCCCCAGCTCTCGGTCGTCGAGCTGGTCCGGGCCCGGGCCAACTCCGAACACCGCATCGAGCGGATCAAGGACACCGCGGTCCTGCGGCTGCGCAACAAGCTGCTGCCGCTGATCCACTTGAAGAAGCTCTTGCAGATCGACGACGGCGCCACCTCGGATCCCGAGAACGGCTTCATCGTGGTGACGCAAGTAGGCAGCCAGACCTTTGGCATCGTGGTCGATGGCGTGTTCCACACCGAGGAAATCGTCGTCAAGCCGATGTCGACCAAGCTGCGCCACATCGACATGTTCTCCGGCAACACCATTCTGGGCGATGGCGCCGTCATCATGATCATCGACCCCAACGGCATCGCCAAAGCCTTGGGCGCCGCCGGCAATGCCTCCCATGAGATGGCGGAAGAGAACGCCGCTTCCCATGCCCTGTCCGGCGAGCAGCTGACCTCACTGCTGGTCTTCCGCGCCGGCACCAGCCAGCCCAAGGCGGTGCCGCTCGGCCTCGTCACCCGCCTTGAGGAGATCGCCACCGACAAGATCGAGCTCAGCAACGGCCGTCACATGGTGCAGTACCGCGACCAGCTGATGCCGCTGGTGCAGATGGCCGGCGTCTCGGTGCAGAGCTCCGGCGCCCAGCCGATCCTGGTGTTCGCCGATGATGGCCGCTCCATGGGCCTGGTGGTCGACGAGATCATCGACATCGTCGAGGAGCGCCTCAACATCGAGGTCGCGGGCGCTGAGGACGGCATTCTGGGCTCGGCCGTGATCAAGGGCCAGGCCACCGAGGTGATCGACGTCGGCCACTTCCTGCCGATGGCCTTTGCCGACTGGTTCTCGCGCAAGGAAATGGCCATCCTCGAGTGCGCAGTCGGTGCTGCTGGTCGACGATAGCGCCTTCTTCCGCAACATGCTGGCTCCGGTCTTGAAAGCCGCCGGTTACAAGGTGCGGACCGCGCCGAACGCGCAGGAAGGCTTGGCCGCCCTGCGCTCGGGGCAAAGCTTCGATGTCGTGCTGACCGACATCGAGATGCCCGACATGAACGGCTTTGAGTTCGCCGAGAGCATCCGCTCCGATCACAACCTCGGCCAGATGCCGATCATCGCGCTGTCGGCGATGGTCTCACCGGCCGCCATCGAGCGCGGCCGGCAGGCCGGCTTCCACGACTATGTCGCCAAGTTCGACCGGCCCGGCCTGATCGCGGCGCTGAAGGAACAGACCGCCGAAGTGAAGCGGGCGGCGTGAGCAGGAACGAGACAGAGCAGAGCACATGACCAGCAAGACCGAGACCATCGAGGGCACCGTCGCCGAATACGTCACCGCCGTGATCGGGGGGCAGCTGTTCGGGCTGCCGATCTCGCGCGTGCAGGACGTGTTCATGCCGGAGCGGCTGACCCGGGTTCCCTTATCGTCGCAGGAGATCGCGGGCGTGCTCAATCTGCGCGGCCGCATCGTCACCGTGGTCGACATGCGCGCCCGCCTGGGGCTGCCGCGGGCCGAAGAGGGCAAGCCGCCGATGGCGGTCGGCGTCGACCTCAGGGGCGAGTCCTACGGCCTTCTCATCGACACCATCGGCGAGGTGCTGCGCCTGCCCGAGGCCAGCCGCGAGGAAAACCCCGTCAACCTCGACCCGCGCATGGCCAAGCTGGCCGGCGGCGTCCACCGCCTCGATGGCCAGCTCATGGTCGTTCTCGACGTCGATCGCGTCCTCGAACTCGCGCCGGAAATGAAGGCGGCATAAGCCGAGCGGCGCGCCGCAGACTTGAAGTGGATTGGAAACGTCCCGTCAGGGAAACTGGAAGAAGCAAGGGGCCGAAGATGAGAACATGCCTGGTCGTTGATGATTCAAGCGTCATCCGCAAGGTCGCGCGCCGGATTCTGGAAGGTCTCGATTTCCAGATCATCGAGGCCGAAGACGGCGAGAAGGCGCTGGAGGCCTGCAAGCGCCAGCTGCCCGATGCGGTGCTGCTCGACTGGAACATGCCGGTCATGGATGGCTACGAATTCCTCGGCAATCTGCGCCGCATGCCCGGCGGCGATCAGCCGAAGGTGGTGTTCTGCACCACCGAGAACGACGTCGCCCATATTGCCCGGGCGCTGCATGCCGGCGCCAACGAATACATCATGAAGCCGTTCGACAAGGAAATCGTGACCGCCAAGTTCCAGGAAGTCGGATTGATCTGAGCTGCGTTCGATCCCGGCGGTCGCGTGGCCCTCGGCATCTTCGTTTCTGTTGTGTGCCCCTGGTGCCGCGTAGTTGGTGGAGTAGATGAGTACAGCGTTGATGAGTTCCGCGATCCATGGTGCGACCCGGCACGAGCCGATCCGCGTCATGGTGGTCGACGATTCCGTCGTGATCCGCGGCATGATCTCGCGCTGGATCGACGCCGAACCGGACATGAAGGTCGCGGGATCGCTGCGCACCGGCCTCGACGCCGTCAACCAGCTCGAGCGGATCAATCCGGATGTCGCGGTGCTCGATATCGAAATGCCCGAGCTCGACGGCATTTCGGCGCTGCCAAGGCTGCTCGCCAAGAAGCGCGATCTCATCATCATCATGGCCTCGACGCTGACCCGCCGCAACGCGGAGATCAGCTTCAAGGCGTTGTCGCTTGGCGCCTCCGACTACATCCCCAAGCCCGAGAGCACGCGCGAGAGCGCTGCGGCCGAGATCTTCCATCACGACCTGATCCAGAAGATTCGCCATCTCGGCGCCAAGGTACGCCGCACCGCCGTGGCCAGCCCGCCGCTGGCCCCGGCGCTGGGGCGGCCGCAGCCAGTCGCGAAGCCCGCGCCTGCCGTGCCGGCGGCATCGCTGGTGCGCCGCCAGTTCGGCCAGACCGCGCCGCGCGCACTGGTAATCGGCTCCTCGACCGGAGGCCCGCAGGCGCTGATGTCGCTGGTGACCGAGATCGGTCCGGTGATCGACCGCTACCCGGTGCTCGTCACCCAGCACATGCCGCCGACCTTCACCACCATTCTTGCCGAGCACCTCGCGCGTTCCAGCCGCAGGCCCGCGGCGGAGGCCGTGGACGGCGAGATCGTCAAGCCGGGCCGCATCTATCTCGCGCCGGGCGGCCGTCACATGAAGGTGGTTCGCCACAACGCCGATGTTGCGATCGTGCTCGATGACGGCCCGCCGGTGAATTTCTGCAAGCCCGCGGTCGATCCGCTGTTCACCTCCGCGGTCGACATCTGGAAAGGCTCGACGCTCGCGGTGATCCTCACCGGCATGGGCTCCGACGGCATGCGCGGCGGCAGGGACGTCGTCACTGCCGGCGGCAGCGTGATCGCACAGGACGAAGCGACCGCAGTGGTGTGGGGCATGCCGGGTGCGGCAGCCAATGCCGGCATCTGCGCCGCGGTGCTGCCGCTCAAGGAGATCGGACCGAAGCTGGTTCAGTTGTTTTCCGGAGCTCGTCCGTGACCCCGTCAGATTACGAGTATCTGCGCAAGCTTCTGAAAGAGCGCTCCGGCCTCGATCTGTCCGTCGACAAGCAATATCTGGTCGAAAGCCGCCTGGTGCCGTTGGCGCGCAAGGAGGGCCTGCCCGGGATTGCCGAGCTGGCGCAGAGGATGAAGGGCGGTGCTGAAGCGCTCGTCACGGACGTCGTGGAAGCGATGACCACCAACGAGACCTTCTTCTTCCGCGACAAACTCCCGTTCGATCATCTGAGGGAAACGGTGCTGCCGGCTCTGATCCGCGCGCGCGCGGCGCGGCGCTCCATCCGGATCTGGTGCGCGGCGTCGTCCACCGGGCAGGAGCCCTATTCGATCGCGATGATCCTCAAGGAAATGCCGGCGCTGTCGGGCTGGCGCACCGAAATCGTCGCCACCGATCTGTCGCAGGCGGTGCTGGAGAAGTCGAAGGCCGGCGTGTTCAGCCAGTTCGAGGTGCAGCGCGGCCTGCCGATCCAGATGCTGGTGAAATATTTCAAGCAGAACGGCGATCTCTGGCAGCTCAACCCCGACATCCGCGCCATGGTGCAGCACAAGCAGCTCAATTTGCTGCATGACTTCTCGCATCTGGGCACCTTCGACGTGATCTTCTGCCGCAATGTGCTGATCTACTTCGATCAGCAGACCAAAGCTGCCATCTTCGAACGGATGTCGCGGATCATCGAGCCCGATGGCGTGCTGGCGCTGGGCGCGGCGGAATCCGTGGTTGGAATCACCGACGCTTTCAAGCTCTATCCGGACCGCCGCGGCATGTACTGCGTGAATACGACGCGCGCCGCGCCGCGCATCTCCGTGGGCTCATCGGCGATCCCGCTGAAGCTGGTCGCCGCCGCACGCTGATTGCAGGAGGTAATCATGCCGCTCCTTCGCGCCGGCATCGGTCCCGCCTCAAGCCGGCCGTCCTGGCTTGGCGGCCTTGTGCTTGCGCTGATCGGATTCTCGGTATGGACGCTGTTTTCCCTTTGGCCCTGGCTGACGCAGTCCGCTGCGCCGTTTCGAATTCGCGAGGCATGGGACACCGGCCTCTTCTGGCGCGTCGGGGTCCCCTTGATGCTGCTGGCGCAAGCCGCCGGCGGCGCGCTGAGCGATGGCAAGTTGCTGGTGCAACCCGTCTGGATGCTCGGCGGATTTCTTGCCGGCGTCGTGCTGGTGCATCCGGCCGGCAGCGATCCTGGCCTGCTTCCGTTGGCCGCCGTCTTGATCGGTCTGCCGTCTTATGCCGCGCTGCTTGCGGCCACCGCTGTCGGCCGGGCAGTTGGCGACGTGTTCGAATAGCCGCGGGTCTCACAGGATCGCGTGCGGGAGAAACCGCGACGTGTTGCCGGTGATCGGATTCTCGTCCTCGCGTACCGACAGGCCGCAGGGCGTGTGATCGACCAGCCAGCTGCCGATCACGGCATACTGCCCGGAAAAATTCGGCAGCGGCGCCAGAGCCTGCCGGATGAATCCTTCCGCGCCGTAAGGGCCTTGCTGCTCCACCAGCGTCGATCCGGCACTCACGAGGGTGACATTGGCGCCTTCGCGCGAAAACACCGGCTTGCGCACAAAGGACGTGCCGAGCGTGGCTGCTTTCGGATCATCCTCGAAATAGGCCGGCAGCAGATTCGGATGCCGGGGAAACATCTCCCACAGCAAGGGCAGCAGGCCCTTGTTGGAGAGGATCGCCTTCAAGGGCGGCTCGATCCAGCGCGTCGGCGCCTTTGCAATCTCGGCGCCGAACTCGTCGTGGAACATCCATTCCCAGGGATAGAGCTTGAAGGCGAGCTCGATCGGGCGGTTGTCGAGATCGACGAAACGGTGGTTCTCGGCAAGTCCGATATCCTCGATATCGAGCAGCGTGGTGGAGAGCCCGGCCTGCCGGGCGGTGTCTTCGAGATAGGCCAGCGTGCCGGAATCCTCCGTGCTCTCCAGCATCCCGGCAAGATGCAGGTGATGCGCTCCGCCGAGTTTCGTCCAGGCTGCGATTAGCCGCTCGTGGATCGAGTTGTATTGATCGGCGCGCTTCGGGATGATGGCGCGCTCGATCGCCTGTTCGAGCCAGGTCCACTGGAACACGGCGGATTCGAAGATCGAGGTCGGCGTGTCGGCGTTGTACTCCAGCAGCTTTGCCGGATTTTTTCCGTCGAAGCAGAGGTCGAGCCGACCATAGAGGCTGAGCTGGTCGTCGTGCCAGCTGTCCGCTATCAGCGGCCAGTAGGCCTGCGGGATCTTCAGGCGCTGCAGATATTCCTCGTTCTCGACGGCCTTGCCGACAAGTTCGAGGCACATCGCGTCGATTTCGCCGGTCGGCGCCTCGATCTGGCGCTCGATCTCGTCCAGCGTGAAGGCGTAGTAAGCGCGCTCGTCCCAATAGCGTTCGCCGTCGATGGTGTGGAAGTCAAACCCTGCGCTCTCGGCAGTGGTGCGCCAATCGTCGCGTTCGGGACAGATGATGCGTTGCATCGGGTGCTAGCCGCCACCGTGGTGGCCGTGGCCGCCATGGCCATGATGATACCCGTGTCCGTGGATGCGATGCGAGGTGAGACCGAAGCCGCTTCGCGCCCGGCAATAGGGCCGCCCGTCCGGCCCCGGCGCCACTTCCATGCCCGGGCCGCAATCGCGGCGGGGTGTGAGGCCCATCGAGACCGCGCCGACCGCGGCGCTCCCCATCAAGGTCAGCACGACCCGGCGCGAGCGTTTCATGGCGTGCTCCTGCCTGCGATGGATGAACATCGGGCAGTCTTGGCCAGGCGCGCGTGCATGGCAAGTGAAAGCACCCGGTCTCAGGGCCAGTTGCATCTTAGCTACCGAACGAGAAGTGCGACGAGAAGCTGTGAGCAAAGGCGCCGAAGCCTCCGCGCTTGACCCCGCCGGAGCTGGCGTCGGTGCTGGTGGTTGCTGCTGTCGAGCCGGATGATCCACCGGAAGAGTAGCCGTAACGTCCGCTGGAGCTGCCATGGCTGCTGGAAGACGAGCCGCGCTGCGGACATTCCGCGGGCGACGACAGCGTCGGGATCGTGCCGGGCTCGGCCGGCGTGCATTCCCGCGGCATCAGCGCATAGGCCGTGCTGCCGACGGCGATCGTCCCCATCAGCAGCAGCACCACCTCGTGGGAGCGTTTGCCCGGGGACTTCTGCGAGCTCGACGGCACCGAACCACGGCTTCGCCTTTCAAACTGGGAGAGCGGTTTGTCGGACATGGTCAGTAGATCATGCAGGCGGCGTTGATCGCGCCGAAGGCGAGCGAGGAAAGGCCGAGCCAGATTGCGGGCGCAAGCTCGCCGTCGGCGATCCGGTGCGGCAGGTTCGGCACGGGAATACGGACGATGAAGAAGACGATGATCTGCACGATCAGCGCGATCAGGCTCCAGATCATGCAGTCCCAGACATTGGCGGAGTGCGCGATCGCGCTGATCAGCGGCAGCGAGAAGCCGAGCAGGGAGAGGCCGAGCGCAATGGCTGCCGCCGGATTGTTGTTGCGGATCAGGTCGAATTCGTTGTGTGGCGTGATGCGGGTGTAGATGAAGAGATAGGCGAGCACGGCAATGATCGCCGTACAGAAGTACACCAGAAACGCCGGTAGCCCGGCGAGGGATTGCAGAACCATCACGTCACCCCGAATCTGACTCTCGCGGTCAGATTTGCACGGACCATTGGTCGAGGCGAGGAGAGGGCGGGTTCAATCCCAAGCAATGCCTGCCCGGCAGGCGTCAGCGCGGGGGTCTCTTTTCCGTCGGCGTTCCCCGGGCAAGGCTTCGAACCAGGCGGAATGCCAGCCAGAAGAACAGGACGACCAGCGCAAGCGCGGCAACCGGCGCCGCCAGCGCCAGGATGGAGATCAGCGATGCGCCGCCGAGCTCGGCGGTGGCGACCGCCGCATTGCCGAGGCCGCCGGTGAAGACGGTCGATTTCGCCCGCAGCATCGCGGTCAGGCCTTGGGTTACGCCGGCGACGCCCCCACCCGCGATGACGGCGGTGGTCCATTTCACCATCGGCGGCACGTCGGTCATGACGGCGGCCGACGCGATTGTCCCGGCGACGACGGCGCCGGGTGTTGCCAGCGTGTCGAGCAGATTATCGACCCCGGGGATGTAGAACGCCGCGACCTCCACGACAGCCGCCGTGCCGAGCATGATGACCGCGGCCGGCGTGCCGAGCCAGGCAAAGCTGTCATTGAGGTTCAGATGCCCGGTCCAGGCGGCGACGCTGAGAACCAAGAGCGGCAGGAACAGCCGAAAACCCGTCGCTGCGGCAAGCCCGATGCCCAGCGCAATCGACAGTCCGAGATCGAGATTGGACATCTGCGCAAGCTCCATCGGCGCGCATTGTCAGCCGGCAACGTGCCAAGCTCAGACTAGCACCATTCGTTGCCCTAAAAACAAAAACCCCGCCATTTGCGGCGGGGTTCAGTCGGGAGGAGTGAGCTAACCAGCTCGTCGTACAACCCTGATCAGGCCGGGATGCGCTCGTCGGCCTCGTGCGGCTCGCGCAGCACATAGCCGCGGCCCCACACCGTTTCGATGAAGTTGCGGCCCTCGGAGGCGTTCGCCAGCTTCTTGCGCAGCTTGCAGATGAAGACGTCGATGATCTTCAGCTCCGGCTCGTCCATGCCGCCATAGAGGTGGTTGAGGAACATTTCCTTGGTGAGCGTGGTGCCCTTGCGGAGCGAGAGCAGCTCCAGCATCTGGTATTCCTTGCCCGTGAGGTGCACGCGCTGGCCGCCGACCTCGACCGTCTTGGTGTCGAGATTGACCACGAGGTCGCCGGTCTGGATGACCGACTGGGCGTGACCCTTGGACCGACGCACGATCGCGTGGATGCGGGCGACCAGCTCGTCCTTGTGGAAGGGTTTGGTCATGTAGTCGTCGGCGCCGACGCCGAGACCCTTGACCTTGTCCTCGATGCCGGCAAGGCCGGAGAGGATCAGAATGGGGGTCTTGATCTTGGAAACCCGCAGCTGCTTGAGCACGTCGTAGCCGGACATGTCGGGCAGGTTCAGGTCGAGAAGGATAATGTCGTAGTCGTAGAGCTTGCCGAGATCGACGCCCTCTTCCCCGAGGTCGGTCGTATAGACGTTAAAGCTCTCTGATTTGAGCATCAGCTCGATCGACTGCGCGACAGCGCTGTCATCTTCAATCAGCAAAACGCGCATGCCAGTCCCCTTTAGTCGCCGCTCCGGGCGTCAGGTCGGCCGCACACTGCGGCACACAAAACGCCTTTGAACAACTGATTCGGATCCTGACAGGGACATGGTTAACAAAATCTGATTCTGTTGCGCAAGGACTATCCGTGCAATTTTTGTCGAATCGCCCTAAGATATTGCTTCAGACCAGTTTTTCGTTACCCACCGCGTTCAGATTCCACATTAAGAGTCCACTCTAATGGACTCTCGCGACTCGCCCTTCCTTCTGGGGGGACAAGCGCTCTCAGTCACCAAAGACAGTGACGTAATGATTAACGATGCGGGTAAACACGGAGTTAAGCGAACGGGTCAAAGGCGCGGAAACTTAAGGGTTTCGCAATGAAGGTCTCAGCATGAAGGCCAAACCTTGAAAGCGTTGGCCGAGCAGATCGGCGACCTCGACGGCGTCAATATCTATGGCCGTGTCGTGGGCGTGCGCGGGCTGATGGTGGAGATTGCGGGGCCTATCCACGCCATGTCGGTGGGCGCCCGTATCGTGATCGAGACCGGCGGCAACCGGTTCATCCCGGCCGAGGTGATCGGCTTCTCCGGCGACAATGCGGTGGTGATGCCGTTCGCCGGACTTGAAGGCGTGCGGCGCGGTTGCCGCGCGGTCATCGCCAACGCGGCGGGGCAGGTGCGTCCGTCGCCGGCCTGGCTCGGCCGCGTGGTCAACGCGATGGGCGAGCCGATCGACGGCAAGGGGCCGCTTGCGCAGGGCGCCTCCCCGATGCCGTACCGGAACCTGCCGCCGCCCGCGCATTCGCGCCAGCGCGTCGGACCGCCCCTCGATCTCGGCGTACGCGGGCTCAATACGTTTCTCACCTGCTGCCGCGGCCAGCGCATGGGCATCTTCGCCGGTTCCGGCGTCGGCAAGTCCGTGCTGCTGTCGATGCTGGCACGCAACGTCGATGCGGATGTCTCGGTGATCGGCCTGATCGGCGAACGCGGCCGCGAGGTGCAGGAATTTTTGCAGGACGATCTCGGCGAGGAAGGCCTTGCGCGCTCGGTGGTGGTGGTTGCGACCTCGGATGAGCCCGCGCTGATGCGGCGCCAGGCCGCTTATCTGACGCTCGCCATAGCGGAGTATTTCCGCGACGAAGACCGCGACGTGCTGTGCCTGATGGATTCGGTGACGCGCTTTGCGATGTCCCAGCGCGAGATCGGGCTCTCCGCCGGCGAGCCGCCGACCGCGAAGGGTTATACGCCGACCGTGTTCACGGAGCTGCCGAAACTGCTCGAGCGGGCCGGGCCCGGCACGGGCAAGGGCAGCATCACCGGGATATTCACGGTCCTGGTCGATGGCGACGATCACAACGAGCCGATCGCGGACGCCGTGCGCGGCATTCTGGACGGCCATATCGTGATGCAGCGCTCGATCGCCGAGCGCGGGCGCTATCCGGCCATCAACGTCCTGAGGTCGGTGTCGCGCACCATGCCGAAATCGGCCGATCCGGCCTTCCTGCCCATCATTACGCGAGCCCGGCAGGTCATGGCGACCTACGCCGATATGGAGGAATTGATCCGGCTCGGCGCCTATCGGGCCGGCTCCAGTGCGGAGGTCGATGAAGCCATCCAGCTGCACGAACCGCTGGAGGCTTTTTTGCGACAGGCCAAGGACGAAAAGTCGTCGTTGCCGGAGGGTTACGCTCTCCTCCAGCAAATACTCGGACGGTTGGAAACGGAACGCTAACTTTGTCAGGCCATCATCCGCAGCACTGTTTAGCTGAAGCCGGTGGGGCCCTGAGGGG
>Ga0187815_10000332_pt1 | contig 23119 bp, 23 predicted proteins | sample NC_S_5_FD_132962 | JGI IMG/M metagenome (GOLD analysis project Ga0187815, IMG submission 132962) | Wetland sediment microbial communities from Neuse River Estuary, North Carolina, USA - ASW-S_5 | ecosystem: Environmental > Aquatic > Freshwater > Wetlands > Sediment | place: USA: North Carolina...
ATCACGGAATAACCGAGGCCGCCGCGGACCGGGCCGAACAGCTGGCCCATCGAATCCAGCATGTCTTCGGCGAGGCCGCATCGCTCCAGCACCGATCCCATGAAGGTGAAGAAGGGGATGGCCAGCAAGAGCTCGTTGGACAGCACGCTGCCGAAGATGCGGCCCGGGATCGCCTGCAGGAAGTTGAGGTCGAAGAAGCCGAGATAGATCGACAGGAAGCCGAACGACAGGCCGAGCGCGGCCAGCGTGAAGGCCACCGGGAAGCCGATCAGCATGGCTGCGATCAAGCCGCCGAACATCAGCGGCGGCATCATCTCCAGCGTAATCATTGCGTCGGCCTCTCGTACTTGGCGTCGATCACGACGTAGCCTTGCAGCGCGGCAATGCGCTTGATGACCTCGGAGACGCCTTGCAGTGCAAGCAGCACGAAGCCGGCGGGGATGACGAACTTGATGGGCCAGCGGATCAGGCCGCCGGCATTGGAGGAGATCTCACCGACCGCATAGGCCTGGTGGAAGAACGGCCAGGACAGATAGGCGAGCAGCAGGCAGGACGGGATCAGGAAGAACAGCGTGCCGATCATGTCGAGCCACAGCTGGCCGCGCTCGGAAAGCATCAGATAGAGAATTTCAACGCGGACATGCTCGTTGCGCTTGAAGGTGTAGGAAGCGCCGAACATGATGACGACGGCGAACATGTACCACTGCAATTCGAGCCAGGCGTTGGAGCTGTAGCCGAACGCGTAGCGGATCATGGCATTGCCGGCACTGACGACACAGGCGGCAAGGATCAGGAAATTGCAGATATTGCCGAGTTTCTCATTCAGCAGGTCGATCGCGTTGCTGAGACTAAGCAATGGACGCATCATCTTCTCCCCGGCAGCCGCGCCGGCACGCCGATGTTCCTGTTGAGCACTGCTACGCCCCCGCGCGCCGAACGCACGGAGTTGTCACTCACTGGCTGCAGTGATTGCAACGAATCCTCCCCCTTATGCGCTTCGCCGTCTTGGCTGCCCCGCATGGGAGCAGCGGCCTATCCGGCCGTGCAGGCTAGAAGCACGGGGCACCATTTCAGCGCGCTTTGCCGCCGTCAATGGGAAAAAGGACAAATTGACGCGGGGTTTAAGCGGGGGACCGGGAATAGAAACCGCAGCCCAAAATTCAGCCGCCAGTCACGCTCATGTGGCGGCTGACGCTCGGCCGATTGTGGCGGCGATCGATGATGAAATCGTGCCCCTTGGGTTTCAACCCAATGGCGCGATCGATCGCGGCGCTCAGCAGATCGTTCTCCGGGGAAGTACGGAGCGGCTTGCGCAAATCCGAGGCATCCTCATGCCCGAGGCAGGTGTGCAGCGTGCCGGTGCAGGTGATGCGCACGCGATTGCAGGATTCGCAGAAATTGTGCGTCATCGGCGTGATGAAGCCGAGCTTGCCGCCGGTCTCGGCCACGCGCACGTAGCGGGCCGGGCCCCCGGTGGTCTCGTCGAGATCGGTCAGCGTGAACTGCTGGGCGAGCCGTGCCCGTAGCAGCGACAGCGGCACATATTGGTCGATGCGGCCCGCGCCGACATCGCCCATCGGCATCACCTCGATCAGCGTCAGCGCCATGCCCTTGCCGTGTGCCCACTGCATCAGCGTGGGGATTTCGTCCTCGTTGAGGTTCTTCAGCGCGACCGCATTGATCTTCACCGCAAGCCCTGCGCTACGGGCCGCCTCGATGCCGGCGAGCACCTTGTCGATCTCGCCCCAGCGGGTGATGGCGCGGAACTTGTCGGCATCCAGCGTGTCCAGCGAGACGTTGATGCGGCGGACGCCGCAATCGGCAAGCTCGGCCGCAAAGCGCGCCAGCTGCGAGCCGTTGGTGGTCAGCGTCAGCTCGTCGAGCGCGCCGCTCGAAAGATGCCGTGACAGCGAGCGCACCAGCGACATCACGTTGCGGCGGACCAGCGGCTCGCCGCCGGTGAGACGCAGCTTGCGCACGCCCTTGGCGATGAAGGCCGAGCAGAGCCGGTCGAGCTCCTCCAGCGTCAGCAGGTCCGCCTTCGGCAGGAAGGTCATGTCCTCGGACATGCAGTAGAAGCAGCGCAGGTCGCAGCGGTCGGTGACCGAAACGCGCAAATACCGGATGGTCCGGCCGAACGGGTCGACCATCGGACGCAGCAACGACTCTTCAGAACTAACCAATCCGCTCATCAATCCATCAACCCCGTTCGCACTGCCTTTGCGTGAGGCATCTTGCTCGCTAGCACAATGTAGGCAGGTTGCAATGCACTCACAATCGATTGGCCGATTGGCAGCATCGATCATCGCGCCGGCGGCGCGCTCGGATCGGGGAAGGGCGAAGCGGCGGCGGGCACTGCAGCCGGTTTCGGCTTCGGCTTCTTGGGCTTGGCGCGGATCGGCTTGGGCGGCGGGCCGACCGGCTTCAGCTCCGCGAAGACCGGATTTGGCTCGATGGTGGTCGATGAATCCGTGGTCAGACCGCCCGGGTTATAGGTGACCTGCACCGGCACCGTGGCCGGCTGGAACTTGTTCATCGTGAAGGTCACGGAAAAATTGGCTTCACCGATGGGCACATTGACCGAGCAGGGGGTCTTGCAAGTCTGCCCGTTGGAGGTCTGCGCCTCGGCGCCGGCCGGGACGGAATCCAGGCTGACCTGCACCGTCGGCGGCGCCGGCTTCAAAGAATCGAGCGAAAAGGACGAGCAGCCGCCAAGGCCCAGCCCCGCCACGGCAATCACGAGAACACGACGCATGACCGTCACTCTGACTGCGGCGAGCTGCCGCAATCCCCGCCGCCGAGCTTAGGAGTGGCGGAAATGCGGCGCAACGGTGCGAGGCTTGATAGTTAACTGATGGTTAACGCGAAGAATTCAGGAAAGACCTGGAAAAATCAATCTATCATGCTGATTTCAGGAGACTTTCGACGGCGCCCGGCAGCTCCATCATATGCTCGATCAAGCGGTCCGGCTTGAGTTCCACAAGGGGCACGTCGGTGTAGCCGAAGGACACCCCGACCACGGGAATGCCGGCCCGCCGCGCCGCCCCAATGTCGGTTCCGGAGTCGCCGACCATGACCGAAGCCGGCGAATGCCCGCCGGCCCGGGCGATGGTCTGGTGCAGGATGGCAGGGTCGGGCTTTGCCACGCCAAACGTGTCCGCACCACAGATCGCCGCAAAACGGCGGGTTATGCCCAGCCGGTCCAGCAGCAGCTTGGAGAGCCATTCGAGCTTGTTGGTGCAGACTGCGAAGCGATAGCCGCGGCTTTCGAGGTCATCCAGCGCAGCCTCCAGGCCTTCGAACGGGCGCGACTCGTCGGCGATGTGCTCGGCGTAATAGTCGATGAAATCGCGCATCATGCGATCAAGTCTGCCGACCGTGACGGTGCCTCCTTCCACCTCCAGCCCGCGCTCGATCAGCTTGCGCGCGCCCGCGCCGATCATGTTGCGCGCGACAGCCAGCGGGACCGGCGGCAGCCCCTCGCGATCGAGCACGAAGTTCAGGGCGTTGATCAGGTCCGGCGCGGTATCGACCAGCGTGCCGTCGAGATCAAATACGACGATGGGGGAAGGGCTCATGGACGAAGTCGCTATCGGGCGAAAGGCACGGGTGCAAGTAGGCTGGCGCCGAAATCGCTGCAAAACCCCGTCTTTTTGCGTCGGATAGCCCCTTTTCGGCGCTGTTCCTGCGTCGCAAACGACGCTAGATATCCCCGCGAACAGGGCCGGGAGCATTGCCACACGTGGACATGGAAGCACTCAAGCGGCAGGCGGCGGCGCGCGCGCTGGAGCAGGTGAAGGACGGTATGAAGCTCGGGCTCGGCACCGGCTCGACCGCGCGGCACTTCGTCGACCTCCTGGGCGAGAAGGTGCGCGCCGGGATGAAGGTGATCGGCGTGCCGACGTCCGAGGCGACGCGCGCCCAGGCCGAGCAGTGCGGCATTGCCCTGACCACCCTGGATGAGGTCGACCGGCTCGACCTGACGGTGGATGGCGCGGACGAAGTCGATCATGCGCTCGACCTGATCAAGGGCGGCGGCGGGGCGCTGCTTAGGGAGAAGATCGTGGCGGCCGCATCGGATCGCATGATCGTGATTGCGGATGAAACCAAATGGGTCGATGCGCTCGGCCGCTTTCCCCTACCTGTAGAAGTGGTCCCCTTTGGCCTCGGGGCCACGAGACGGGCCATGGAACGGGCATTTGCGGCCGCCGGCGTTTCCGGGCAAATGGTGCTCCGGAAGGGCAAGGACGGCCACGTTTTTGTCACCGATGGCGGCCACTGGATCGTCGATAGCCATCTCGGCCGGATCGCGGACGCGCCGCGTCTGGCGAGCCTGTTGAACGCGATCCCCGGCGTGGTCGAGAGCGGGCTGTTCGTCGGCCTCGCCAGCACGGTGATCCTGGCAGGCGCAAACGGAATTCGCGTTGTTGAACGGCGGTAACGCCGAAAACCGAGGAGAATTGGAATGAAGGGTTTTTCGGGAATCTTGTCGGCGGTTGGTCTTGTTGCCAGCCTTGCGCTGTCTGGCGTTCCCGCCATGGCCCAGGCGCCCAAGCAGGGGGCCGGGGCTGCGCCCGCGCAGAACGCGCAGCCGCTCAAGCCGGCCTCGCCCGCGGCCCTGGCGGCAGCCAAGGAACTCCTTGCGATGAAGAATGCGAGTGCGATGTACCAGTCTGCCGTGCCTAACATCGTCGAGCAGACCAAGAACGCGCTGGTCCAGGGCAACCTCAACTACCAGAAGGATCTGGGCGAAGTGGCCATCATCGTTGCCAAGAATCTGGCCGGCCGCGAAAAGGAGATCGGCGACGGCATGGCCCAGATCTATGCCAACGAATTCTCCGAGCAGGAGCTGAAGGATCTCGTGACCTTCTACAAGTCGCCGCTCGGCCAGAAGCTGCTGTCGACCGAACCGCGCGCCATTCAGTTCAGCATGTCCTACATGAACCAGTGGGCGCTGGCGTTTGCGGGAACCGTGAACGAGGCGTTCCGCGAGGAAATGAAGAAGCGCAACAAGCCGATCTGATCGCAGAACGGCTACGAAGGGCAGAGCCGCCATGGCTGAGTTCGACGTCGATCTCTTCGTCATCGGAGGCGGTTCTGGCGGCGTTCGCGCCGCACGCATCGCCGCCGGCCATGGCGCCAAAGTCATGGTCGCCGAAGAGTACCGGATGGGCGGCACCTGCGTGATCCGCGGCTGCGTGCCGAAAAAACTGTTCGTGCTCGGCTCGCATGTGCATCAGGAAATCGAGGACGCCGCCGGCTTCGGCTGGACCATTCCGACGGCGACCTTCGACTGGCCGACGCTGATCAGGAACAAGGACAAGGAGATCGCCCGGCTGGAAGCGGCTTACACCGCCAACGTCGAGAAGTCCGGCGCAGAGATCGCCAAGTCGCGCGCGGTGTTCGAAGACCCGCATACGCTGCGGCTTGCCGACGGCAAGAAGGTCACCGCCAGATACGTGCTGATCGCAACCGGCGGCCGGCCCAATCATGGCACGGAGATCCCCGGCATCGAGCACGTGATCTCCTCCGACGAGGCGTTTCATCTGCCGCAATTGCCCAAGCGCGTGGTGGTGCAGGGCGGCGGCTACATCGCACTCGAATTCGCCTGCATCTTCGCCGGTTACGGCAGCGACGTGACGCTGGTCTATCGCGGCGAGAATATTCTGCGCGGCTTCGACGACGATGTGCGCAGCCATGTGCGCAAGGAGATCGAGAAGCGCGGCATCACTGTGATCACCGGCAGCACCATCGACAAGGTGGAAAAGCGCGGCAGCGAACTCACTTCGCATCTGTCCGGCGGTTCAAGCCTTGCTTCGGATCAGGTGATGTTCGCGATCGGCCGTCACCCCAACGTCGCCAATCTCGGGCTGGAGAAGGCGGGCGTCGCCATCAATCCGAAGAACGGCGGTATCGCCACCGACAGCTGGTCGAAGACGTCGGTGCCGCACATCTATGCCATCGGCGACGTCACCCATCGCGTCAACCTGACGCCGGTCGCAATCCGCGAGGGCCATGCCTTTGCCGACACCGTGTTCGGCAAGCGTCCGGTGGAGGTCGATCATGCGAACATCCCGACTGCCGTGTTCTCGCAGCCGGAAGTCGGCACCGTTGGCCTGAGCGAAGCCGACGCGCGCGCCATGTACAGCCACGTCGACATCTACAAGGCCGATTTCCGCTCCATCAAGGCGACCATGTCGGGCCGCGACACCCGCGTGCTGATGAAGCTCGTGGTCGACGGCACCACCGATCGCGTGCTCGGCTGTCACATCGTCGGCGATGCCGCGGCCGAGATCATCCAGGCCGTGGCGATCGCAGTGAAGATGAAGGCGACGAAAGCCGACTTCGACGCCACAATGGCGCTGCATCCGACCGCGGCGGAAGAGCTCGTCACCATGCGCACCCCGACCGCGCGCCATGTGCGGCAGGCGGCGGAGTAGGGCCTGCTTGCGGATTCAAGATGTATTGGCCCAAATGAGCGGCCGACGTCCACTCAGTGGCGCAGCCTCGTGAGAATGCAGACGTACTAAGGATGGCTTACTCAATCATAGATCATGCATTCGACGATTTGGCGCACAGCCTCCGCGTTTTGCTTGAGGCCAACCATCGGGCCCACGTTGATGGCCTGTTGATGATTGATAGGGCGGAGGCGGTCGGGAATATCGAGACGGCGCTTTCTTCAGTCCTGAACGCCTTTCACAGCCTTTACGATGCGCTTAGAAAAATGCCTTCTCCGAGTGGTGCGTCGATTGATTGGTATCGAACCGGGCCGTTAGCATCGATCCTCGCGTTGAGGAATGCACGACATCATAACAAGGCAAACAAGATCAGATCGCTCTACAATTACCATGTGAGAGAAATGGATCGTCCTGAGAGAATGGCGATGTATGTGCTCGTGAATTTTCCTTCACCGGAGGAGGGAGCCAGCACCTTTGAAGTCTATCTCTCCTGGTCAGATTTTGATGAATTTCTGTCACTGCCAAAGTCGGAAAGCCGTCTCGACCAAAGTACTGGCAACCTCATTCGTAGCTACTTGAAAACTGACCGGTTCCGTGAGTATGCCCGCGACTACGACCTGTCCGAGAAGCGAGTGTTCTTTAATGTCGTCCCGCTCATTGTCAATGCTGCGGCAACGATCACTCCCAAAATCAAGGACTCACTAAAAATCTTCAGTCTAGAGGGTGAAACCTATGCTGCATTGTTCGCAGACATGGAACATGCCCTCATCGATCGACCGGACGTTAATTGCGGTCCCATTGCCTTATTGAACTGATGTTCTTTCGGATGCTCGCCGCTGTTGAACCACATCGCGTAAAAAAGGCCGCGAAGTCCTTAGCTTGAGGCCGGCGGTGTCTTGCCGCGTCCGAGTGCGAATTGACCGACCGGGCTCTCCACATGAAATTCGAGCCCGGTGATTTTTGCAAACAGGTCGATGTTGGTGGTGCCGATGGCGCAGCCGCCAAGGCCCATATCCGTTGCCGCCAGGTAGAACGTCTGGATCATGGCGCCGACGTCCTTGAGGATCAGCGAATACGCGATTGAGCTGTATTTCCAGGATATCCGCCCGAAGCGCGCGGCGATGGTGATCAGGATTTGCGGCGGACCGGGTGCGCCCATCGCAAGCTCCGCTGCCGTCGAAAGCGCCTGCAATTGCTTGGCCGAGGTGCCGATCGCTACCAGCGCGTGGCCGCCCGCATCGTAGTGATAAAGTCCGCGCGCAAGCCCCTCGCAATTCGAGACCGCCAGGTACAATTCCAGCTCGTAGGCGCTGCCCGCGGACGGATACGGCCGTGTAGTGTAAGTGGCCGCAGGACCAAAATCGATGCCGCTGTTCCACTCCGACAAGACACGCGCTGTCGTGTCGAGAAACTGCGCGAGCTCGGCGAGCGTGACCGGGTGCTGGTCGTCGAAATCGCGAGTCGAATGACGTTCGCGCAACAACTTTGCGAAGCCCGAGATAGGCTCAAGGGTAAGGAATTTGCGCAGGTCGATCTTCTTGCCGGGCCAGGGTGGACGCACCGCGGGCAGCGGTGGAACGGCCTCCGCGTAAGTGAAGGTGCCGCCAATAGGATTGGCTTGCCGGCCCTCCGTGCTCCGTGTGTGAAAGACGAGGTCATGAAAATCCCAGAGAACGAGGTTGCCGTCGCCCTCGTTCAAACGCAGGCCGTCGCCGTCTTTCCGGCCGAGCTTGAGCAGGATCTGGCAGTCAAGCAAGAGTGCGGCCAGATCGATGAAGGAGGCGGCGTGGCGGTGAAGCTTGCTGATCTTTTGCGGCCGTGACAGTGCAGAGAGGATGGCTGTGATGGCGGGATCGCTGACCCGAAACAGCGCGCCGGCGCGTGGCGATTCCAGCACCATCTCGTTGCCGCGCCGGCGCAGATAGGCGAATCGCGACAACACGACGGTGTCGCTTTCGGCCAGCTTTGCGCGTTGCGGCCAGTATTCGGGGACCTGCGGCTCGATGACAACGAGGTCCTGCCGGTCACGCGGAGAGGATAGGCGGTATTCGAGAAGGCCGTGCTGTGCCAGCCGGTGCACCAGGACGTCGATTTCCCTGGCCAGAGCGGTCTTGCCCGCAAAGGAAGCGAGCGGCAGGCCGGTGGTCAGATGTTTCGCGTGTTCCATCGCGGCCGCGCTGAAAGGGCCCAGACCGACCGAGTAGTCGCCTGCGAAGGCGGCGATGTTTCCATCGGCCTGCATCTGAAGGGAAAAATATCCGTTCATTCTGGCGGCGATGACTGGCGCGGTCTTCCTGGCCTCCTTTGTCCGAGAAGCGCGCACGAAAGAACCACCTTCAGGTATGCGGAAGGAACGGCGTGAGCTCGCTTTCCAATCGCGGACGATCCAGCAATCCAAGCTTCACCGGCACATCGTAAAGCCGGCCGGGTGCATAGCGGCGATAAAAATGCCGCAAGCCCGGAACGAGCACCCTGACCACGGGCACCTCGACGTCTGGCCGCGTCTGGTCCAGCACCAGGAAATCGTATCCCGCACCGGTGGCGATCTCGATGCAGGCATTGACCTGGTCGCGCGTATTGTCGTGAAAGCGCAGGCTCTTTGCCGGCGGGACGATCGGATGATCGCAAGGGATCAGGAACGGATAATCGTCCAGGTGCAACGGCGTGACACCGTCAAGCGTCGGCTTCTCGCCCCTTGCGCCGTCGATCGCGCCAATTGACATGAACTGGGTCAGCTCGGTGAGCGAACGGAGCAGCGCAATGCGCCGGTCGAAATGCGCTCCCGAGCCGAACTCTATATTTTCGTGTCCGTTCTGCATCCAGTGCGTGATCGCCACGTAAGTTGGAATGCCGAGATCGCTGGTGATGTCGAGCACCCAGAGCCTGTGCCCGGCATCGGCCAACTGGGATTGCAGATCCCGCACATAGGAATCGTCGAATTGTTTGAGATCGACCTCGGCGCGCTGCAAGCGGTTGTACCACCAGATGGCATAGGCATCGCGTTCGACCAGTTCGAGGAAGCCCTGGACGATGGCTTCCTCGCGGGTGTTGCCGGCCGCGCATCCGTTGGAATCGGTGTGAAAGCCGCCATAGAAGAAGTACAGCAGGCCAGTCGGAAGATACTTAAAGCGCTTGTCGCGGAAGGACCACACCGGTGACCATTCGGTCCTGGTCGAGGGATCGAACGGCTCGGGGACCGGGTGTGAATCCTCCGGCTGGTCATGCCTGTTGTTGAATTGCGCTTCGCTGAAGAGCTGGACATCGTTTGGCGCAAGGGCATCCCCGGAGGGGAAATCGACGAGGCGGCGCTCCATCCTGATCTCGTCACCCTGGAAAATGCCGGAGTAGCGCTCGATCGCCTCCATCAGCGCGCTGGCCTCGCCCTGTTCGGCCGTCGAGCCCTTGCCGAAGCTGCCGCCGCTCAGTCCAGCTCTCAGCTGGTCGACGCTTCCGGCCGGCGCAGAGAAATTGTGCTGGGCGAAAAAATTGGTGTTCATCGGCAGATCGGCCACGATCCGCTCGAGCCGCGTTACCACGCCGGTCAGCGGGCTGACATGCTTGCGGAAGCGCGCGACCGTGTCGCGGGACGTTACGGTGCGGTATCCGCCGCTGGTCATGACAAGCTTCTTGCCTTCGGCCAGCTCGATAGGCGCGGCCGCCCGTCGCGGATTCTGCAGCTTCTTGCTGCCGCAGGTGGGACATTGCGGGCGCCGCGCAACGTAGTGCTTGGCGATCACCGCACCGGTCAGGTCGAAGCTGGCAACGTGATCGTGCAGATCCGTGCGAAAGCCGGAGGCAATCGCTTTCGCGATTTCGACGGCGGCGAAATGGATGGCGGTCTGCCCGATGGTGTCGCTGACCAGAGGCGATACGGCGACCTGACGCGCCGGTCCGCGGTCGAGAAACCCCTTGATCTCCCGATTGCGGATCATGCGATCGAACAGACACGTCCAGCAGGCGCTTTCGCCCGGCTTGAACACAGGTCCCACCAGCGGAAACACGCCGGACGGCTGCACCAGCAGCCAGGCAGCCTTGTCGGCGACGCGGTGGCGGTTCATCTCGGCCAGCCGCCGATCGAGATAGTCATTCACCAGTGTGATCGTGAGCTTGGGCGAGCGCTTGGCGATCAGGACGCCGAACTTGCTCAAGGCCGCGGCAAGTTGTTTGGCGCCTTTCACATCGATCGATTCCACCCGCACGGGGCAAGCGCGAAGGTTTTGTTCTGCGACCTCGGCAGGCAGGCCGAGGCTCGCCCAATATCCGGCGACAGCGCCTGTGGATGCGGGGGATACTCCCGCAACGGCATAGCGGCGTTCGACCAGCCGTCTGATCGCTTCCTCGATCTTGTCGGTCGGAAAGCTCCTGGAAAGCTGGCGGATGATCTCCGGCACCGCCTTTCCATTGCTTCCGATCGCCGTGGCAAGCGCACAATAGAGCGCGCCGTGCAGGAAGAACTTGCGATCCTCGGAATAGAGACAGACTGCATCGGGAGGAAGGACATAGGCGGTGAAATTTGGCGCAAATCGCAAGATGTCCTTGCGGGCTTGTCTTGCGGCGCGGGTCTTGCCATTGCGTGTCATCGGATCAGCACTGGGACCTTGTTGCGCGGCGGCCAAGGCGAACGTTGCGATGAAAACAAGAAAATGGCCGAGTCGATCGCGAACTCGGCCAGCAAATCGCGGCTTTTCAATCCACGATCGGAAAGCGCGGAGCCTAGCACCAGCGGCAGCGGCCCCACGATGCGCAGCAGCCTGCGCAGGATATCCACGGGACTCCTATCCCTATAAAGCCAACGCCACAGCCGCCACATCCTCCGCAACCGACGCCGCAGCGGCAGGCTCTGCATCCGGCGCAAGCTCTGCAGCCTGCGCAGCCTCTGAAGCCTCCGCAACCACCGCAACCACGGCAACCACCGCAACCACCGCATCCCCGCGCAAGCAGTATGCGGTCACTGACGCTTTCATTGGCGATGAGATGAAAAGTGGCGAGGCTGACGTCGGCCATTTCCTCTTCACCGAGCATGATCGCATGCCCCGGTGAAAAATTTGGTCTCTGCTGAAGATCGTCTGTCGGTAGCGCCGCTGCTGATGCGCCGCCCGCGAGCGACAAAGTCAGCCCGGCGGCTCCTAACGCTGGCACGGCGGCCTTGGTTGCGCGCTTCCTTTTCGAAGCTTGCTTAACCCGCTGCATGGTCGCATCCTCCGAACAGTGCAAGAAGGACAGCCCCAGAAAGAAACTCTACGCTGAGCAAACAAGGCAGGCAAGATTATTCACGAACACGCCAATGCGATGAAGCCCGTTCAGATTGCATTCATATTCATGAACGATATCGCGCCCGTCTAGTACATCGCATCGCCCTGTGCTGCGGGTTCCAATACGGGCGGCTGATGCAGTGCCGCAATCATCTGGAGCTTGAACGGAGAAACTGGCTTGGTCGATCAACTCGGACGCTTCGCCTGGTACGAGCTCCTGACCACGGACGTCGCGGCAGCCGGCGCCTTCTATGGCAAGGTTGTCGGCTGGGACGTGAAGGACGCCTCGACTTCAGGCTTGGCCTATACTGTGCTTACTGCACACGATGCTCCGGTTGCCGGGCTGATGGATCTTCCGGAAGAGGGGCGGCGATCGGGGGCAACGCCCAGGTGGGTCGGCTACGTCGCCGTCGATGACATGGATGCGACGGTCGCGCAGCTCAAACGCCGAGGGGGCCGCATCCTGGTCCCACCGACCGACAGCAATATCGGCCGACTTTCAGTGGTCGCCGATCCGCAAATGGCGACGTTTGCGCTGGTCACTGGACTGACATATGGCCAACAGCTGCCCGGCGGGTTGGATGAGCCCGGGCGCGTGGGCTGGCACGAGTTGCTGGCTGAAGATCGGAACAAGATTTTTGCTTTTTACGAGGAGCTTTTTGGCTGGCAGAAGGCCTACGCTGAAAACGATCCGGCTGACCTGTATCAGTTGTTTTCGGCGGCCGGGCAGACGATCGGCGGCATGCTTACGAAGCTTCCGAGCGTGCCGCAGCCGAGTTGGCTCTATTACTTTAATGTCGAGGACATCGGCGCGGCAGCCGAGCGCGTTAACGCTGGCGGAGGCCAGATTCTTCAGGGGCCAATCCAACTGCCGGATGGTATCGGGATCGTGCGATGTGCCGATCCCCAAAGCGCGCTGTTTGCGCTGCAGGGGCCTTGGGACCAGAAAAGCACCGAGCAACGCTCCGCTCAGGAACTCGGTTGGTCCGCCAAGTGGGGTGGTATTGCATCACGGGGCAGGATCGTGCTGGCGAAGCCGAAGCGCTAGAGGCGGTGGCGATTGCCGGATTACGCGAGATACCATTGGCACGCCGACCGCGCGGCCCACGTGCGGCAGCAGGCAAGCGTTTCGGACGAGCGCGTGCCTTGCGGCGCTTACTTTCCCGCATTCACCAGCCGATAGGCGGCGCGCTCGAAGGCGTCGTAGACAGCCAGCGCGCTGGCATCGGCGAACGGCAGATATTGCATCATGATGACGCCTGCGATGCCGCGCGCCAGGTCGATCCAGAAGTAGGTGTTGTTGATGCCACCCCAGCTCAGGCTGCCGGGCGAGCGCTTGCCGGGCACCTGGTCGGCCGTGATCAGGAAGCCGAGGCCCCATTTGTCGCGGCCCTCGGCGATGAAGGTGAAGTCGGCGCTGCGCGGCAACGCGCTCGTCTGCGCAGGCACCGAGATCGCGCCGATATGGTTCTGGCCCATCAGCGTCACCGTCTCAGCCTTGAGAACGCGCACCCCGTCGAGCTCGCCGCCGTTCAGCCACATCCGCACGAAGCGCCCGTAGTCCTCGACGGTGGAGGCGAGGCCGCCGCCGCCGATCGGTGCTGCGATGATAAGTCCGAGCTGCGGATTTTGCAGCTCGACGGCACCCTCCATGCGCGCACCCGAGCGCTGCTGCTGCGCGACCAGGCGCGCGCCCTTCGCGTCGGGAACATTGTAGGAGGTGTCATTCATCTTGAGCGGCGTAAAGACGTGTTCGCGGAAATAATCTTCGAGCTTCTGCCCGGAGACCACCTCGACCAGGCGGCCCACGACATCGGTGCTTGTGCTGTAGTGCCAGCGCTCGCCGGGATCGAACAATAGCGGTCCACCGAACGGATAGGTCTCGCCGTCGCGCGGCTTGAAATCGCGCCAGATCGCGCTGGTGAAGGGATAGGCCAGTCCCGACGTGTGGGTCAGGAAATGTCTCACCGTCGCCGGCCGCGATGCCGGGCGAACGCGATAGGCTCCGGTCGCCGCGTCGAAGGATTCAAGGACCTTCAATTCCGCAAGCTCCGGAAGGTATTTCGCGGCCGGATCATCGAGACCGAGCCGGCCCTGCTCGACGAGTTGCATCAGGGCCAGCGATGCGATCGGCTTGGTCATCGAAGCGATGCGGAATAACGCATCCTCCACAAGCGGCCGCCCGGTCGAGACGTCGGCCACGCCAAATGCGCCCCGATAGAGGACGCGCTCGCGGTTCGTGACCAGCGCGACGACACCCGGGATCTCCTTGCGCTCGACTGCGCCGCGCAGGCTGTCGTCGAGGGCGGTGGCCCCCGGCGAATCCTGCGCGCCGGCAGGGCCGGCGAGCGCAACGGCTACGCCCACGGTGGCGGCAACCTCGGCGGTCTTGTTCATGCAAGCCTCCTTGATGCGCAACCTTCGGGTTTCGCTCGCACCACGCTCGCCAAGCCTCTCCGGCTTGGTGCCAGCCCGATCAGCCGCGCTCAGCCCTTGCGGATCTTGCTGAGCAAATAGTTGTCGTAATAGTTCTCCGCGATCTGGGTGTAGAAGAGCACTTCCTTCATGTAGGCGTCGTGGCTCTCCTTGGTCTTCTTGAACAGCGGGCTCTTGGCGGCGATCTCGTTCAGGTGTTCCTGGGTGGTCTGGTAGCAGGCATCCATGACGGGTTGCGGGAAGGCGCGCAGCTCCGCCCCGCCGGCGACAAGCCGCTTCAGGGCGGCAGGATTGACGCTGTCATATTTCTCGATCATCCAGCTGCCCGCGGCTGCGCCGGCCTGGGTGAGGATCGCCTGGTACTGCTTGGGAAGCGCATTCCATTTCTCGTCGTTGACGATCATGTGCAGCATGGCGCCGCCTTCCCACCAGCCGGGGAAGTAGTAGTACTTCGCGACCTTGTAGAAGCCGAGCTTCTCGTCGTCATAGGGACCGACGAATTCGGCGGCATCGAGCGAGCCCTTTTCGAGCGCGCCATAGACGTCTCCACCCGCAATCTGCTGCGGCACGATGCCGAGCTTGGCCAGCACATGGCCGCCCATGCCGGCGATGCGGAATTTAAGGCCCTTGAGGTCATCGATCGTCTTGATCTCCTTGCGGAACCAGCCGCCCATTTGCGTACCGGAGTTGCCGCAGAGGATGGCGTGCGCCTTGAACGGCTTCAGCGCTTCGTTGCAAAGCTCGGCGCCGCCGCCGAACGTCCACCAGGAATGCTGGTGGCGATGGTTCATGCCGAAGGGTGCGCCGGTCGCATAGGCCAGCGCCGGCTCCTTGCCGACGTAGAAATAGAGCGGCGTTTGTGCCATCTCCACCGTCGCGGAGCTGACGGCATCGAGCGCCTGCAGGCCGGGCACGATCTCGCCCGCCGCAAAAGTCTGGATCTGAAACTTGCCGTCGGTGGCGTCAGCCACGTATTTCGCGAAGGTCTGCGCCGTACCGAAGATGGTGTCGAGCGATTTTGGAAAGCTAGAGGTCAGCCGCCACTTGATCTCGGGCGTGGCCTGCGCGATCGCGGGCGCCGCGACCAGTGTCGTTGCGCCGGCCAGCGCGCTGCCCTTGAGGAACGTACGGCGTTTCATGGTGTGATCACTCCCTTGCATTGCGGGTCCGTGTGTGTGTGCAGGCGAGGCGCCTTTCCGGACCGTTCATGCACATCATAACGAAGTCCCGGGCGTGCGTGGAAGCGCTACTTGGGCATGCGTCGAAACGCGACCTTGCTTCTGGCCCGGCTTGACACCCCATCTGGCGGGCGGAATAACCAGCGCATTGGCGAACTCAGGGATCGCGATCCTGGATTTGATGGACGAAGACGACACCGTCGACGAGATTGCAACAATCGAAGCCCGGCTCGAGCACCTGGCCGCGGTTAGCGAGCGCTGCAGGAAGATCATTGTGGCTTCAAAGGTCGCCATCGGCGTCGGCCTCGCATTGCTGCTCGTCATGATGACCGGCCTGCTGGGATCCAATCAGGTCGCCGCCATCGGATCGATCGCCGCCGTGCTCGGCGGAATCGTATCGCTCGGATCGAATGTCAGCACGCTGCAACAGACCACGGCCGCCATCAGCGCAGCCGAGGCCGCCCGTTCGGACCTGATCGGCGCGATGGACCTCAGGGTGGTCAGCGAGACCGCGAAGCTGAATTGACGTAGCTGCGGCTAGCGCTACTGCGTCACAAGCGGCCTTATCTCCTCATCCTGAGGAGCCGCGTAAGCGGCGTCTCGAAGGATGAGGCCGATATCGTGGCCTCATGGTTCGAGACGGCGCATGCGCGCCTCCTCACCATGAGGGTTGTGACGCAGTAAGACTAGCGGCCTTCCTTGCCGAGCACGAGATTGACGGTGTGCGCGGCAATCCTGCGAAGCTGGGCCTCATCGTCATAGGCGCGCTCGAGCACGGCCAATCCGCGCGTCACGGTGACAATGTGTAGTGCGGCGGTCCCGGCGTCTCCCTTGAATTCGCCGCGCTCGAGGCCCGCTGACAACGTTTCCTCGAGCAGGGTGGTGATGCGTGTCATCAGGCCGGCGAAGGCCTGGCGCGCGTTCTCATCCAGCCCTTCGCCTTCCTCCGAGCCCAGTTCCATCAATCCCCGCGTGGTCGGACATCCGCGGGGAGGCGATCCCGAGCGAAAGTTCTTGATGGACAGGTCGAAGAATGCCGTGAGGCGCTTTCGCAGGCTCCCCGTGCCGAGCGCCTTTTGCAGCACGCCCAGATACTCGCCCGCATAGCGCTCGTAGGCGGTCAGAAACAGCGCTTCCTTGCTGCCGAAGGCATTGTAGAGGCTGCCGCGCTGCACGCCGGCATCGCGCGCGATATCCGAGAGCGACGTGCCACGCACCCCCTTGCGCCAGAACTGATCGAACGCAACGCGCAGGACATCGTCGTGGTCAAACTCTCGCGGCCTCACGTATTTCTCCTTCCGAAAAGTATTTGACATGTCGTCAAGAATATGGGCATTCTTTCTCGACGGCGTGTCAAAAACTAATTGGAGTTGATAGCTCATTTCGTCAACGAGGTGAACTGCCCGCGCGGGAAGCGCCGCGGTGGGAACCCCGCCTGTTACCTTTCTGAAAGGGGTCTGCGATGCCGATCATTCACATTTCGCTGCGCGCCGGGAAGCCGGACGCTTACCGGCAGTCGATCTTCGACAGCCTTTACCGCGCGATGCGCGAAACGTTGCACGTGCCCGAAGACGACCAGTTCATGACCATCACCGAGCATGATCCTGCGAACTTCCGCCACGGCGATGCCTATGGCGTCGCCCGCAGCGACGATGTCGTGTACATTCAGATCACCGTGTTCGACACCCGCACCACGGAGCAGAAGAAAGCGCTGTTCAAGCGGACCGCTGAATTGCTCGGGAAGAACCCCGGCATCCGGCCGGAGAACGTGTTCGTGAACGTTCTCGAATCCGCGAAGGAGAACTGGTCGGTCGGCCACGGTCTCGCGCAATTCGCTTGACAAGCCTGGCAATCGCTCGCGCGCGAAAGTTTCGACACAATTCGGGTGTCGTTTCTCGATCCATTCCGTAGCGAGATCATGGGGCGGTCCGCTTGCACAGGATGTTTTGGGCTTTCGCCGGCGTTGTCTGCTGCCTGGCTTCTTCCGCCAACGCCGCAGGCATCCAGCTTTTCAATGATGGACCGGCCTTGTCAGGCGCCATCTGGTACCCCTGCGCGGGGGAGTCGAAGCATGTGCAACTCGGTGACTTGGCGGTAGCCGTCGATTATGGGCTGCAAGGCGTGAAGGATTGCCCGGTCACAGGCGCGAAACTACCGCTGGTCGTTTTCTCCCATGGTCACAATGGCTGGTTCGGCGGGCACCATGACACGGCAGCGGCGCTGGCGGATGCCGGCTTTGTCGTCGCGGCGATCAACCACCCGAGCGATAGTGCGAGGGACAACTCGCGCAGCGATGAACTGTCCGTCTTCATGTCGCGTCCAGCCGATATGGTCCGCCTGCTCGATTTCGCGTTGAACGACTGGAAGGACAAGGCCGTTGTCGATCCCGCCAGGGTCGGTCTGTTCGGCTTTTCCAAGGGCGGTTACACCGGCCTTGCGTTGATCGGCGCCGCGCCGGACTTTGCAAGGTTCGCGCGCGGTTGCACGGCCGCCACGAAATTTTGCGAACAACTTCGGAGCGGCGAAACCCGCAGTCTCCCGACTGACGCGCGGATCCGGGCCGCAGTGATTGCCGAACCGCCGAGCGGGTTTTTCACGAAGGACAATCTGGCCGCCATAAAAATCCCGCTGCAGTTCTGGCGGGCCGAGCTGAAAAGCGCAGATGTGGATGTGGACCCAGCTGGCACGGCTCGCGTGGCCCGCAGCCTGCCGGGCAAACCCGACATTCACACCGTGCCGGCCAGCCACTTTGCATTCCTGGCGCCGTGCTCGCCGGAGCTCGCGGCCGCCATACCGCGCATTTGCACCGACGCGCCGCCCGGTTTCGACAGGGCAGCCTTTCACCGCGATTTCAATGCGAGCGTGATCCGGTTTTTTCGCGAGCATCTCGTTGCGGGCGACGGCGTGCGCTGAGGGCATCGAGCTTTCGCCGCGGTCGTCTCAAGTGATCACCGGCGCTGAATTGCCCAATGCTGGAATGCGCGTGCCCGCCACGTCCTGGTATGTTCGGCGATCGAGCGCTTCAAAGCCAGAATGGATTGCCAGGCCGCGCTCGACTTGAGCCAGCTGATCGCCTGCTTGTAATAACCATAAGCCCAGGCGAAAGCGGGAATCTTCATCAGCTTGTCTCTGGTGAGAGCAAACAATCGCTCGATGAGCACGAGCTTCAGTAACTCACCGATGATCAATGTCGCAGCCGCGGCGAGAAATTGCCCCGTTGCCGCCAGATAGGCTGCAATGGGTTTGACGGGTTCGAGAATGATCACCGGGACCGAGAACAGCGCCAGCGATGGGTAGGGCGATAGCGATCGAATCCAGGTCCGCAGCCCCTTCAACGGGAGATGATGGGCCAGCCATCTTGCGACCGGCCTCGCCAAACTGACAAATAGCGCGTCCACCAGGAAAAACGCGAAAGCCAGCACGTACGAAGCGACTTTCAGGATTCGCTGCATGCTTGGTCTCCAGGGCGTCTCCAGTCCATCCTTTAGAACGACAAGGATGGAACCCGTGGAATGTTCCGGATGGAACACTCGTGGGAGCCTGAACGACCGGTCTTACGAGAATACGCGGGCGGAATTGCGCTAAAACACGGGTTTCTCGTCGGCGAGGTTGGGTGGGGAGCGTTACTGCTCCGCCTGCAGCCATTCCGCCGCGCCGCGCCACAGCGTGTCGCGGTTCTCGGGGCGGAAGAATCCCATGTGGCCGATTTTCTTCACGCCGATATCGTTCGGCGAAATGCTGACGATCTCGGGCTTGGTCGCGGTGAAGCCGGAGCAGAGCAGCTCGACCGCGGTGCGCGTCGCCCAGGGATCGTCGGTGAAGCAGATTGCGCGCAGGGGTCCGTTGTAGTTGTGAAAATTTTCGCGGGTATGAAGCGTGGAGTCGCCGAACAAATAGCGCTCCTTCATTATCCAGTCCGTCCATTGCAGGAAGGCGTCCTTCGGCAGGTCCATGCCGAGGCCCGCCCAGCCCGGCATGTAGCCGAACGTCCTTGTCAGGGGCACGCCGATGAAGTTCAGCAGGGCGTAGACGCGGTAGCGCTCCGGCGCGGCCATCAGCTTCCAGTAGCCGGCCTGCGCGGCAATGAAGAGCGCGCGCGCGATTTCCTTGTTGTTCGGGAGCAGCCCCAGCGCCTGGCCGCCAAAGGAATGGCCGACATAGGCGAGGGGCATGTTGCCGTAGCGCTCGCGCATCCATTGCACGGCAGAGGTGATGTCCTTCGCGGCCCAGTCGGCCATCGACGCCTTGAAGCCCACCAGCGAGCGCGGCTGGTTGTAGCCGGTGACGGCCTTCTGCCGGGAATCGCCGGTGCCGCGATAGTCGTAGGTGAGCACCGCGCAGCCGCGCCGGGCGAGATAGCCGGCAAAGCTGCGGTAGAGCTTTCGCGGCACGGCTGTGCCCGAGTTGATCAGCACGCCATGGCTGCGCTTGCCGGTGCGGGGCAGGAACAGCGTCGCCCCGAGCGGATAGCGGTCGGCCGCCGGCACGATGATGTCGTCGGCAAAGACATCGTCCAACGCAGCCTCAGCCACTCTACTTCCCCCGCAACTTCTCACGCCGCTTTAACAAATGCGAATTCAGCTTTTGCCGCAAGGGCTTGACCTGACAACTGGAAATCCTTGTGGCGGAGTGCCAACGGCCTGTGTATAACCCGGCCCTCGCAACCGCGGGTAAGTTGCGGTTTTTGCTCAGGAGTTAACGACCATGGCCGAGCGGTGGACGCCCGATAGCTGGCGCAGCAAACCGGTGCTGCAGATGCCGCAATACCCCGACGCCGGGGCGTTGGCCGACGTCGAGGCGCAGCTTGCGACCTTTCCCCCCCTGGTTTTCGCGGGCGAGGCGCGCAACCTGAAGAAGGCGCTGGCGCGGGTGGCCAAGGGCGAGGCCTTCCTGCTGCAGGGTGGTGACTGCGCCGAGAGTTTTGCCGAGCACGGCGCCAACAACATCCGCGACTTCTTCCGTGTCTTCCTGCAAATGGCTGTGGTCCTAACCTATGCCGGCGCGCTGCCGGTGGTGAAGGTCGGCCGCATCGCCGGCCAGTTCGCCAAGCCGCGCTCTTCGCCGACCGAGAAGGTGGATGGCAAGGAGCTGCCGAGCTACCGCGGCGACATCATCAACGATATTGCGTTCACGGAGCAGGCGCGCACGCCCGATCCGCAGCGCCAGCTGATGGCCTACCGCCAATCGGCGGCGACGCTGAACCTGCTCCGCGCGTTTGCGACCGGCGGCTACGCCAATCTCGCCAGCGTGCATCAGTGGATGCTCGGCTTCCTCAAGGACTCCCCGCAGTCCCGCCGCTACAAGGAGCTGGCCGACCGCATCTCGGAGGCGCTGAATTTCATGCGCGCCTGCGGCCTCGATCTGGAAGCCCATCCCGAGCTGCGCGCCACCGACTTCTACACCAGCCACGAGGCGCTGCTGCTCGGCTATGAGCAGGCGTTCACCCGCGTCGACTCCACCACCGGCGACTGGTACGCGACATCGGGCCACATGATCTGGATCGGCGACCGCACCCGCCAGCTCGACCACGCCCATGTCGAATATTTCCGCGGCATCAAGAATCCGATCGGCCTGAAATGCGGCCCGTCGCTGAGGCCGGACGAACTGCTCAAGCTGGCCGACGTGCTCAACCCCGACAACGAGCCCGGCCGGCTGACCCTGATCACGCGCTTCGGCAACGAGAAGGCCGCCGAACACCTGCCGGGCATGGTCCGCGCCATCCAGCGCGAAGGCCGCGCGGTGGTCTGGTCGTGCGACCCCATGCACGGCAACACCATCACCTCCAACACCGGCTACAAGACGCGGCCGTTCGACCGCATCCTCGCCGAGGTGAAGACGTTCTTCAGCGTGCATGCGGCCGAAGGCACCCATGCCGGCGGCGTTCACCTCGAGATGACCGGGCAGGACGTCACCGAGTGTCTCGGCGGCGCGCGCGCCATCACGCATGAAGACCTGAGCGACCGCTACCACACGGTCTGCGATCCCCGCCTCAATGCCGAACAGTCCATCGACATGGCCTTCCTGATCGCCGAACTGCTCAAGCAGGAGCGCGTGGGCAGGGCGGCGCCGATGCCGGCCGCAGCGGGATTGTAATTTGCTGCGTCTTTGGCGGGCCACCATCAACACGCGTAACGGGCTCGCCTTTGCGATCCGCTCGGAGCAGGCTGTCCGCGAGGAGCTGTTTGCGCTGGCGATCTCGATTCCGCTGGCCTGGCTGGTCGGCGCCACGGTCATGCGCCGGGTGGAACTGGTCGCGGCCGTGGTGCTTGTCCTGGTCGTCGAGCTGCTCAACACCGCGATCGAAAAGCTCGCCGACCGGCTCACCACCGACCACGACCCGCAGATCGGCCGGGTCAAGGACATGGGCTCGGCCGCCGTCGGCGTCGCGCTGGTCATGGCGGGGCTGTTCTGGCTGTTCGCCATCGCAGAGCGCATGGGCGCGATCTAAACCAGCCGATTGAAGTTTGCTCTTGTGCGGGGCAACATCGCGTCATGAACAAGACCACCGAATTCAAGATCACGCTGGCCCAGCTCAACCCGACCGTGGGCGATGTCGCCGGCAATGCTGCGAAGGCCCGCGCCGCGCGCGAGAAGGCGCAGGCCGACGGCGCCGATCTCTTGCTGCTGCCGGAATTGTTCATCACCGGCTATCCGCCGGAAGACCTCGTGCTCAAGCCCGCATTGCAGGCTGCCTGCCGCGAGGCGGTGGAAGCGCTGGCGCGTGACACCGCGGGCGGCGGGCCGGCCGTGCTGATCGGCACGCCCTGGGTCGACGACGGCAAGCTCTATAACGCCTGCGCGCTGCTCGATGGCGGCCGCATCGCCGCCCTTCGCTTCAAGGCAAATCTGCCGAACTACGGCGTGTTCGACGAAAAGCGCCTGTTTGCGCGCGGGCCGGCGGCGGGACCGGTGACCGTGAAGGGCGTGCGCGTCGGCGTGCCCATCTGCGAGGACATCTGGCTCGAGGAGTCAGAAGAATACGAGAACGTCGTCGAGTGCCTCGCCGAGACCGGCGCGGAAATCCTCGTCGTGCCGAACGGCTCGCCTTACGCACGCGACAAGAACGATATTCGGCTTTCGGTCGCGGTGGCCCGCGTCACCGAGAGCGGCCTGCCGCTGGTCTATCTCAACCAGGTCGGCGGGCAGGACGAGCTGGTTTTCGACGGCGCCTCCTTCGCGCTCAACGCCGATCTCTCGGTTGCCGCGCAATTACCGGCCTTCGAGGAAAGCATCACCACGCTCATCTGGCGCAAGGACGCGAGCGGCTGGCGCTGCAAGGGCCAAGTCACCCCGCTGCTCGAAGGCGACAAGGGCGATTACGCGGCCTGCGTGCTGGGCGTGCGCGACTACGTCCGCAAGAACGGTTTCCCCGGCGTGCTGCTAGGCATTTCCGGCGGCATCGACTCGGCGCTGTGTGTGGCGATCGCGGTGGACGCGCTCGGGGCAGGGCAGGTGCGTGGCGTCATGCTGCCGTTCAAATACACCGCGCAGGTCTCGCTCGATGACGCCGCCAAGCTTACAAAAGCGCTCGGCATCCGCTACGAGGTGCTGCCGATCGCCGATGCCGTCAACGGCTTTGAGAAGATCCTCTCCGTGCCGTTCGCGGGCCTGCCACGCGACATCACCGAAGAGAATCTGCAGGCGCGCACCCGCGGCACGCTGTTGATGGCGATTTCCAACAAGACCGGCGCCATGGTGGTGACGACAGGCAACAAGTCGGAAATGTCGGTCGGCTACGCCACGCTTTACGGCGACATGAACGGCGGCTTCAACCCGATCAAGGACATCTACAAGA
>Ga0187815_10000333_pt1 | contig 23097 bp, 16 predicted proteins | sample NC_S_5_FD_132962 | JGI IMG/M metagenome (GOLD analysis project Ga0187815, IMG submission 132962) | Wetland sediment microbial communities from Neuse River Estuary, North Carolina, USA - ASW-S_5 | ecosystem: Environmental > Aquatic > Freshwater > Wetlands > Sediment | place: USA: North Carolina...
CCAGCCGCCAGTTGCTCGACCAGGAACAGTTCGACCAGAAACTCGACCAAATCATGCGCCGCCAGACGGCATTGGAATCGCGCGCCACCGCGCTCGGCGCCATTCCGGATGTCTCCGTCACCGGATCGGTTCGCCCCACCGGCCGCGGCGCATCTGCCGACACGCCGTCGGGAACGCCAAAGCCCTCGCCGATCAGCGACACCGTGATCTTCGTGGCCCCGCCCGATCGCGAAGCGCGGCTCGAATCGCGCGCGCCGCTCGCGGTCAAGCCGCAGCCCAACCAGTTCGCCAAGGTTCAGGGTTTCGACAACGTCGTCCTCAAGCTGCAGATGTCGCTCGATCAGGTCGAGAAGCGCCAGATGGCGGCGCTTTCAGCCGTCGAAGACGGTCTGGAATCGCGGGTACGGCGCATGCGCGGCGTCATCAACGATCTCGGCCTCGACATGGCGCAGCTTGAAGCGGCAACACCGCGCAGCGCGGTCGGCGGCCCCTTCGTTCCCGTCAAACTCTCCGCCGACGCCGGCGCCTTCGACCGCCAGCTCTATCGCATCAATGTCACCCGCGTGCAGGTCGAGAAGCTGAACCGCACGCTGGCGCTGGTGCCCTATCGCAAGCCCGTGATCGGCGAAGTCGAGTTCACCTCCGGCTTCGGCGTGCGCAGCGACCCTTTCCTCGGCCGGCCGGCCATGCATACCGGACTCGATTTCCGCGCCGCCACCGGCGATCCCGTCCGCGCCACCGCCAACGGCAAGGTGGTCTCCTCGGGCTGGCAAGGCGGTTACGGTCGCATGGTCGAGATCGACCACGGCAACGGGCTCTCCACCCGCTACGGCCACCTCTCCGAGATCAACGTCAAGGTCGGCGAGATCGTGAAGATCGGCCAGGTAATCGGCGCGGTCGGGTCCACCGGCCGCTCGACGGGCCCGCATCTGCATTATGAAACCCGGATCGACGGCGATGCCGTCGATCCGCAAAAATTCCTGCGTGCGGGCGTGCGGCTCAGCTCGGGCTAGCGCTTCATCGCCTCTTCAATTCCGCCATCATTTAATCGAAACCGGCTGCGCGTCGGGTGAAGAAATATCTTTGGTCTCGTGTCGGCCTGCGTGAAGGCCGGGCGTCCTTGTGGCAGAGACCGAGCTAAGCCAATCAGATCGTGCATAAGCTCCGCTCAGCAATGGAGAAGATAGCATCATGTCCCAAGGCAATACCGTCCGTTTGCATCGTGTCCTCGCCACCAAGCCGGAAAAGGTCTTTCGCGCCTTCCTGGATGCAGAGGCCATGGCCAAATGGCTGCCGCCCTACGGCTTCACCTGCAAGGTCCATCATCTGGACGCCAAGGTTGGCGGCACGTTCAGGATGTCATTCGCCAATTTCAGCACTGGCAATGGCCATTCGTTCGGCGGCGAATATCTGGAGATCGTGCCCAACGAGCGCATCCGCTACACCGATCGGTTCGACGATCCCAATCTGCCGGGGGTCATCGAGGTCACGGTGACGCTGAAGCCCGTCTCCTGCGGCACCGAGATCAACATCGAGCAGAAGAACCTGCCGACGGTGATTCCGGTCGAAGCCTGCTATCTCGGCTGGCAGCAGTCGCTCGCCCAGCTCGCGCTGCTCGTGGAGCCCGACATTCCGGAATAGCGCTGCTAGGGAGGCGCCGGCTAGGTTGCGGCGCCTCTTTCTCCTGGTGCCCGACTTCGCCCGAGACGATCTCGCCGAACAGCTCCCAGCTCTCGCCATTGAAGCGCATCAACTGCATCTGCTCGATCGGAAATAAATCGGTCGGGCTGGTGTTGATCTTGATGCCCGGAAGCAGCACGTCGCTGGTGAAATTCTTAGGATTCGCCGCCTGCCGCATGACGTTCTCGCGCGTCAGATCATCGCCGCATGGCTTCAGCACCTGCGCCAAAGGTCTGCGCCGTGGCGTAGCCGCGTCGTCATTCTGCGAGAGCGCGGCGATCTTGCCGTTCGGATAATTTTTCTTGATGCAAGCGGCGTAGATGCGGTCCTCGCTCTGGTAGTTGGGCAGCCAGCCCATGGTCCATGATGCTTTTCCCCCGCTTCTTTTGAGAATGTGGCAACCATGCGAAGGCTGGCAAAAACGGGTATATTCCGCATGACGAAACGAATGGTTGTTGCGCGGCGGCAATTGTGGTGAGTATGCCCGTACCTATCCACCCGTTCGAGGCCAATCGCTTGCAAGTACAGAAAGTACGTGTCGGACCGCGTCATCCCCGGCTTGGCGCAGCAGGCTTTCGCCTTGGCCGCTGGCTTGCGCGCAAGACGATGAGCCGGGCCGGCTTCAACGAGCTCGGCTCCGACTACGCCAGGGAACGATTGACGCATGTACGCGGTAAGCTGGCGCGCGGCGAAACGGTGTATCTGGCCGGGCTCGGGCTTCCCGGCACCCACAATGCCGGCGTCTCGCTGGTTGAGGTGACGTCCGCACACGGTCCGCGGCTGATCGTCAATAACGAGGAAGAGCGCTTCTCCGGCAACAAGCACACGACCGAATATCCTTCACGGTCGATCGACGCGATGGTGGCGACGCTGCGCGGTATGGGGCGAGACATCGCCGACATCGATGCGTGGCTGACCAGCTGGGATTATTTTGCGCTCTCGGGAATGCTCGCGCGCACGATGGTAGAGGAGTTACCGCAAAGCCTCATGCTGGCGCGCGTCGCCGACGCAACTGCGTTCGATCGCCGCCGGCTCGATTCGATGACACGTTCGCCGAGGAAGCTGGCGCGGCAGCTCGGCCTTCCCAAGGCGGTGCAGCTCATCTGTATGCCGCACCACGGCAACCACGCCTGGTTTTCGTTCGCAGCCTCGCCCTTTGCCGATGACGACGAGCCGGTTGCGGTGGCCGTGCTTGATGGCACCGGAGACACGGGCTCGGTGTCGCTCTACGTCGTCAGGAACGGCGAGATGCGCCTGCTCTATTGCAACAACAGCATGTTCGACTCGCTGGGCATGTTCTACAGCGTGGTGTCGTCGACCCAGGGCGGCTGGACCTGGCTCTCCAGCGAGGGCCGTTACATGGGCGCCGCAGCCTGGGGCGACATGAACCGCACCAGCAATCCCTATTACGGCCGGTTGAAGGAGGTGCTGCAGCTCACCGGCAATGGCGAGGTGTGGCTCAACCGCTCCATGGCAAACTGGTACTACGATCCCTCGGTCAAGCCGTACAAGCCTGCCTTGATCGACATCCTCGGCGAGCCGCTCAAGCCGGAGCAATTGTGGAATCCCGACGCCGTGCTGCGCGTCGAGGACATCAAGCATCGTCCCGACACCCAGGATCGCCTCGACAAAGCGGCGGCGACGCAACTGGTGCTGGAGGACGCGATGATCCACGTCGTCGATCATCTCCTCCGGGCAACCGGCGCGAACCGGCTGGTATTGGCGGGCGGCGTCGCGCTGAACGCGATCGGCAACATGCGGCTGCTCGAGCATTTCGGCGAGGCATGGTTCGAAAAGAACCAGGGACGGAAAGCGCGCCTGCATCTATGGGTGCCGCCGGTGCCCGGCGATCCCGGCGTCGTCATCGGCGCCGCCTGGCAGTTCGCCCATCTCGCGGGCGCCCCGCGCGGCGCCCCGATGACCCACGCATTCTATTGCGGTACACCGCCGACGGAAACGGATATCGCAGCCGCCTTGCAGGCCGACGATGTCGCCTCCGAGCGCATCGGCGATATCTCGACCGCGGAGGGCCGCGACGCCATCGCCGACCTGATGGCCTATGCCGTCTCGCAGAGCGGCGTCATCGCGATCTATCAGGGTGCCGCCGAAACCGGCCCGCGCGCGCTCGGCCACCGCTCCATCCTCGCCAACCCCTGCGATCCCGCCGCGCGCGAACGCCTGAACGAGCGGGTGAAATACCGCGAGGCGATCCGGCCGCTGGCGCCGATGGCAACGCTGCAAGCCGCACAGCAATATTTCGAGCTTTTGCCCGGTGCATCGGATGCCGACTACAACGCCTATAATTACATGGTGCTGACGGCCCATTCGAAGCCGGGCGCACGCGAGAAAATTCCCGCCGTCATCCACGCCGACGGCACCGGCCGCATCCAGATCGTGCGCGAGGCTGATGATCCCCTCCTCTACGCCTATCTGAAAGCGATGGGCCGTCGGGTCGGCGTAGAGATGTCGGTCAATACCTCGTTCAATGTCGCCGGCCCCATCGCGCAGACGCCGCAACAGGCCATCGACACGCTGCGCCGCTCCAAGGGGCTGGATGCCGTGCTGATGGTCGCCGACGACGGAACGGTGCATGCCGCCTGGCACGGCGGCGAGCGCGACAGCGGACGATTTACCGGCTGGCTTGCCGAATGGCGAAAGGCTCGGGCAAACTAAATTAGGCGAAGACGACCCGACTTGACTTCGGCCTCGTGCAAGCCACGTCGGTACGTACCACCCACTGTGTCTGCGTACGCAAATGTCACAGCTTTGATATCCGTACCCGTCCGAGTTGGCATTTGGGGGACGATCGAGGCGCCACGCGCAGTTCGCTGCTGACCCCGGGATTGAGAGGGAAGCCGCGTTAGTGGCACTATGATCGGCGGCGCAGTGCGTTTGCCATAGCCTTCTCGGCGCCGCGCCGGGCCAAGCGCTCAATCAGCAGTGAATTGAAATAGGCTTGACTTTCGAAGAGCGCACGTTCGATGTCCGCGACGCGGTAGAGCCTCCCCGCAACGATCACCGCCTGAAGGCTGGCGAGATGATCGATAGATCCCGTTGGATCGCGACGGAATAGCAATAAGTCCGCCGGCGCTCCCGCTTCGATTCGGCCAAGGCCGGGCAGTCCCAGCCGCCGGCCGGCATCACGGGTGGCCAGTTTCCAGACCTGCTCAAGGTCGATTCCCGCTTCGACGAACAGCGCCATTTCCTCTAAAAGGCTTAAGCCAGGGATGATAAAGGGCTGCCCGACATCGGTGCCGAGATAAAGTTGTGCGCCAGCATCGAACAGCTTTTTCGCCAGTTGTTGCTTCTTCCTGATCGCCGGTCTGACCTGACGCTCAAGATAATCCGGCCGCAGCCTGTTGTTTAGGCCGCCTCGTTCGGGATGCATACCACGTCCAGGTAAAACGGCGGGACAAGACGCACGTCCGGTTGCCCGCGCGCCTCCTCGAAGTCACGATAGCAGAGCATCCTTTGATTGGTCACGATCGTGGGCGTATTGCCGATACCGTGTCTCATTGTCGCCTCGACGATGCTGTCCATCCGTTTTTCATCGACACCGTGCCAATCGCACGAACGGTTGATGAGTGCGTCGCGCTCAAGTGTGCGCGGCTCCGGCACGCCGAAGAAGTGCTGGACCTCTGCAATCCGTGCCTCCTCATAGGCGAGCCCCGCCGGGACATGACCCATGATTTTCAAGCCATGTTCTGCGCAGGCCCACTCGAGCGTTCGGATCAACGGTTCGGTGAGGCCGTCATAGAATTTCATGAAGCTGGCCCCGGTCGCTTTCACCCGGATCGCCGCCGCCTCGGCGGCATCACGGCTTGCGTCGCGCAGCAGGATGGTATTCTTGAACGTTGCCTTGTCGGCACCGACGAAGGGGCCGCAGGAAAAGACCCTGGGGACCGGATGAACGCCTGCCGTCTGCAATCGACGGGCAGCTTCAACCGCCGTCCCGTCGAGGTCACCGGCCTCGCGAACACACGTGACGCCATGGAGGAGGTAAAGCAGCGAGGCGGCCTGCGTGAGCTTCAGCGGATTGTCGGGTGGCAGATGGACATGCATGTCGATCAGCCCTGGCAGAGCATAGCATCCGGAAAATTCCGAGGGGGCCCCGGGTGCAGCGGTGGCAATATCTGCAATCGTACCGCCGGCGATGCGGACGCTCATGCTCCGGCTTCGGCTTTGCGCTGGATTGATCACCGTGACGTCGGCGATGACGAACTGGCCGTCTGCGGAAGCCGTTGGCGGCGCTGGCCGCCGAAGCCCGAGCGAAGTCAGCATGCCCATGGAAGCGCCCCGGGTCTCGCAGGCTCCAGTGCGCACCGTATCGTTAGATGTCGCGCGAAGTAGGGAGAGCTCAATCTGATACCTCCAACCGAAGAGACGCCCGTGAAACCCCGAGCTCATTGCGGAATGTGGGAAAGGTCCGATAAATCCCTGCTGCGGTAAACTTGCTGCCATCCATGAGCCGATCCCGCAATTAGATCGGCTGTCTCGTTCGGATGTGTGCTGATCATGAAGTGAGCTGCATTCCGGATTGTGGCGAACGAAGCATTCGGTAGATGGATGCTCAAAAGTTCGTTCGCGCGCCTCACAGCTGAATGGCTGAGTTCTCCGCACACTACGCAGGTCGCTACGTCAACTTCTTTCAGCAAAGACGGCGTTGCCTGAAATCCATAACCGCTGATCCAATCCAATATGTTGACTGGCGTAGTTGCGATTGCGTATTCGCGCGCCCGCACTGGCCACGATGCGAACGTGCCGGGGCCACCATAGAAGTCGATCATCGAGGCAATTGCCTCCGGCTCGCCTCGCTGGAAGGCCGCGAAGTATTCCTCAGTCAAATCTCGGAACGTTTGATAGTTCTCCATCTCGCCGCAGGCCCATAACAGCTCCGGCGCCGGTGCTTCCACGATAAAAAGGCCAGCGAGCGCTACTTGCCGACGGATGGCTACCGCAAGCCCTACTAGGCCGCCGAATGAGTGCCCTACGAGATAGACAGCGTCGTTGCTCGCACCCGGCGTCGTGAACCCATGGATTGTCCTGGCGCCGTCGCCACACGATCATGCTGAGGGTCCCTCCAGGGGCAAGAGCCTTGTGGATGTTGCGCAGCGCGGCACCAGGTCTGTTGAAGAACATCGTTCCGAACCGTGAGAAGACATGATCGTAAGGCCCCTCCAAATCGTCACATTCGACATCGGCAACGAAAAAGGAGGCGTTTGCGACAGGTCGTTCAATCAACTCCGCATTCGCCAGTTCGATGAATCGCTGCGCGCAATCCACGCCGATTGACGCGCCACCGGATGCCACCTGGCGGGCAATCAGCCGAGTGGTGTCCCCGAACCCGCATCCCACGTCGAGAACCCGACGGCCGGATGCAAAAGGCCGTCGGCCGAGCACCTCGTCGCTGTGAGCTGACAAGCCGTACGTAAGGACATGACGGAAGCGGCTGAACTTGTCGAACAGGACGCTGTTCCAGGCTTCGATCGGGATGGTGTTGCTATTGCTCATTGGAAATATCCGGCAAATGGCGATGAATGATTGGCAGCGCTCGATGGCTTGGCTTCTATTGTTGTTGAATCGTCGAGGTGGCTGGCGGCGGAACAATTCGACTGGGGTCTGGATGCGCCTCGAAACTCGGGTCTATTCCGAGACCGTCCGCGATCCCCTTTCCGGCGGCGACAGCACCGTCCTCAATCCCATTCCCAACCGCCTTAACACCGTCCTTGATCGAGCTTCCGAGAGCACCAAGGAAGCCGCCTTCCGGGCCACCTGTGACGTGGGTCGGTGCTGCCGGAGCCGGCGGAGGCGGCTTGATCGCAACGACCGTCTTGCCTTCCGCATTGCGCGACCCAACCTGGACCCCCTGCCCACCACCCACGCCGACATTTCCAGACAAGGTTACCGATCCCCCCGTCAGCGTCGTCGACTCCTTGCCGTTGGTGATGGTGATCGTGCCCGGCTTGTCTGAATAGACAGATACACCTCCGAGACCGTTTTGGATCTGAGTCGTGGTCACGCCGTTGGAGACCGTGACCACGGTCGGCGGATTGGCCCCGACCGTGGGATGAGTGTTGCCAACCGGGTCGCTGGGCGGCAACTTCCCGCCTGCCGCCGGCGGATTTCCGGGCGACTGGGCCTGGCCACCGGTGACAATCGGCCGAATGGTGTCCTTACTCGCACCGCCGGCCGCCGTCGCGGTGGCGCCGGCGCCTTTCCCGTTGTCCTTCACGCCAACGGCAAGCCTCTCGCCATCGTTCGTGACGATCGGATGGATCGTATTGTTACCCGCCCTTCCGGGAGTAGAGGTCGTGGTACCGGCAGCCTTGTCCTCGCCCTGATCCTTCACTACCGGCTTACGCTGATCAGCATTCTTGTGCCAATCTTCGCGCTGGAAGGTTCTACCTTCCTTGCCAGCATGCTCGCGATCACGTGGAAACTCGCGGCTTTTTGAGTTCGTGCTGTTACCGCCGATATCCCGGTTCTTCGCACCTTCATTGTGGCCACCGGACTCATGCAAGTTCACACCTTCGCTGCGCGCGCCAGACTCATGACGCTCCATTCCGCCATGATCGCCGGAATGACCGCCACCTCCAGCATGCGCACCTTGGGTACTGGAGCACAGGACAAGTGCCGTCGCGGCTAGCAAGGTCAGACGAGAGAGCCCCATGGATTCGCTAAACCTGATCATTGGTCACACACCTTTCAGAACCGCACTTGCATCGTTGGCGTCTTCTGCGGCCGTTGCACATCAACTCAAACGGATCAATTTGTGCGCCAAGCGCAACATGACGCGACACTTGCATTGCACGGCTTTCATCGCGTTACTTCGTGCATAAATTGAAGCTCGTTGCGCTCAGCTTTGCTTTCGCGACAGGCTTGATTTCACCCCTGCGGCCTTACTTTTGCGGTGAACGATTGGGCGACGATTTTTCCGTCGTGCACGACAAACGTGTCGGTCGCCATTTCATACGCATTGTCTTCGGTCTCAGCGGTCCACACGATGTAGCCATAGTCCCCGTCGATGGTCTGCAGCTGCATGTTGAACGTTGGCTTCCCTTTTCCAAACTCCGCAAAAAGCGCCTGAAACAAAGGCCTTATGCCATCAACGCCCTTGAGCGTTCCGTTGTGCGTAAACATTACGGCATCAGGCGCATAGTCAGAGAGGACGCCATGAAGGTCGCGCTTGAAAAAGGCACTCAGGTGGTTGTCCAAAATGTCTTTCGTTGAAGCCATTTTCTATCTCCGCTTTGCTGTGATCGATTTTTGGATTCTGGTTCGCCGAACCGCATCTGTTGCCGTGGAGCGAGGTAGGCTTGCTGCATGATGAACGTCAGGGCTCCCTTGCAAAACGATCAGCTGCTATCAGTTTCCTCGGCAATTTCAGTGGTCGGCGACGTAGATCGTTCAGTTGTTGCGGCCTGCGAGAGGCCAGGCGCTGGTGTCGCAACCCAGATGATGGACCTACCCCTCCGGCTCAGCCCTCCGGTTTGGAAGAGGCACGAGCATGGCGACTTGCTCTCGATAGCGGCGATACTTCGCCCCGAAAGTATTCAGGAGATCGCGTTCTTCGAGAGAAATACCAATCAGGATGTAGGCGGTGTTCGCGACAGAAAACAGCAAGTGGCCAAGCGTCATGAGCGGCGTTGCCCAGAAGGCGAGCAGCAGGCCCAGATAGATTGGATGCCTCACGTACCTGTATAGCGACGGCGTCTTGAACTCCGGCGGCAGAAACGGCTGGCTCCGCAATCGCGCGTACACCTGCTTGAGCCCAAAAAGTTCGAAATGGTCGATCAGAAAGGTGCTGAGCAGGACGAGACCCCACCCAGTCCAGAAGATTGCGTGCAGGACAAGAACAGCGACCGGGTTTGTAGTAGACCAGACCACTCCGGGGATTGGACGCCATTGCCAATACAAGAACAGGAGCGCGGCGCTTGTGTACAAGACATAAGTCGAGCGTTCCACTGTAGGCGGAACGAGCCTGGTCCAGGCGCGCTTGAAAGCTGGCCGGGCCATTACACTGTGCTGGACCGCAAACAGCGCAACCAGCAGCAGGTCTATCGCGACCGCCGTCGACGCAGATCCAACGACACCGGTGTCGATCGCCTTTGGAACGGGAAGATTGCCGACGAATGCGATGCTGTAGAGTAATGTGCCAAAAGATAGCAGGTAGACGATAACGCCGTAGAGCAAGGACGCGAAGGCCATGGTGCTTTTCATTCCCTATCTTGGCTGCGTGGCCGATAACTGAAGCCGTTCGGTGACCATGACTGGCATCGCCGCCGCATCGTGCGGCGGGGAGTTGGCAAGCCGCGCAAGCTTTGGGCGTGATGCCAGCGCCAAGTGATAATCACCTCGAGATATTTGCTCGGAACGACCGCAGTATAGTCACCGCCAATAGCGATGGATCGAGCAGCACATCGCGTGCCGCTTACTGCAAATAGGTCAGTCGGCGTCCATGCTGAATGACTGAGATACCTGTGCTCTTGCTCGATCGTCCAAATCCGTGGCCACCGCAATGGCCGATCGTCGGCGCATCGGACTGTCCAGTCGGACGTCAGGCCGGTCCTAAGCCGAACCTCACCGGACTAGATTGACCCGGCCCGCCACTGGCTCGGCGATCGGCCGACAAATCTCTTGAAGGCGCGGCTGAACGCGGCTTCCGACTCGTAACCCACTTCATGAGCAATGACGGCAATCTTGGTACCCTGATCTGCAAGGCGGCGCGCAGCCAACTGCATGCGCCATTGAGTCAGGTATTGAATTGGCGGACAGCCGACCAGATGAGTAAACCGATCTGCGAGCGCCGAACGTGAGGTCGCAGCCTCTGAGGCGAGTTCCTCCAGTGTCCAGGCGTGCGCGGGTCGTCTGTGCAACAGCATGAGGGAGCGGCCAACCAGAGGGTCGCGCAATCCCGCTAGCCACCCTGTATTGCCGTCGCCCAGCCGATTCATATGCAGCCGGATTACTTCGACAAACATCAGCTCAGAAAGCCGGTTGAGAACGGTTTGGCTTCCCGGCCCCTTGTTGCCCATTTCAGTGACGGCGAAGCGGATGAATTGGTCGAGCAGGCCATCCGAGCCTGTTTCCTCACGCCCGAATCGCATCATGCGCGGCAGCGAATCCAGAAGCGGATTGAACGGGCGGGCGTCGCAAGTGAAGAACCCACAGATCAGTCTGGTGCCATTCGTGCCATTGCCGCTGCTTTTCAGCACGAATGGCGGGGCGTCATCCTGGTCGGACTCGGGGTAAACGGCTACGCCCGGCCCGGTGCGCATACCAGGTCCGCTGGAAACTACGTGCGGATCACCATGCGGCATTACTACAATGTCGCCCTCCAGGAGCCGGATCGGGTCGGATGCATGGTCTCCCACTAGCGAAATCCAGCACGAGCCGCTCGTGACAACGTGATACTCCATTGCGTGCTGAGCTCCGGGTACGACATCACGTACGCTTTGCGCTGACGGGGGCTTCTCCGCGACCCATGGTGATTTGGCGACAACGTCGAAAAAGACCGCCCCAGACAGGCGAACGGCTGAGAGGACTTCCGACAACCCGTCCATGTTCATCCAGATTGCCCTCCGAATAGCGATCTCACTCCAAAATGCGCATATAAGCGATTTTCCGGCCCCTATTTCGGCCGCGACACAATCTCGATCATCTTGCCTTCGTCATCGTCGGGCGCGCTGGCCTTCGCCTGCTCGTAGGCCGCAAGCGCGGCGCGGCTGACGGGCACGCCCGGCAATAGCTCCTGGGCAAGGCGCACCGCGTAGGCCGCATCCTTGTGGCGCAGCGCTGCAGTGAAACTCGCCCCGGCAAAATCGCGCGCCACCATGCGCTTGGAATGGCGGATCACTTGCGGGCTTGCCACCGCGCCGGTCGAGAGCGCCTCGGCCACCAGATTCATGTCGAGGCCGGCCTGCTCGGCGATCGCCACACCCTCGGCAAGGCTTGCGATCTGCACCGCGCCCATCAGGTTGTTGATCAGCTTGAACACGGTGCCTGACCCGACCGCGCCGAAATGGCGGACGGTGGTGCAGAGCGGCGCAAGATAAGGCCGCGCCTTTTCCAGATCGGCCGCGTCCGCGCCGACCAGCAGCGTCAATTTTCCTGCAGCCGCCGCTTCCGGCAGGCCGGTGACGGGGCAATCGATATAGATCAGGCCGCGGGCACGCAGTTCGCGCGCCATGTCGAGGGCGTGGCGATGCGACACCGTCGAGCATTCGATGGCGAGCGTCCCCGCTTTCATGCTGGCAGCCGCGCCGTCCTTGCCGAGCCACACTGCGCGCGAGGCTTCGTCATCCGCCACCATGGTGACGGCGGCATCAGCGCCAAGCGCAGCGTCCTTGGGCGAAGACGCCCATCGCGCGCCGCGTGCAATCAGGTCGTCCGCCTTGGCCTTGCTGCGATTCCAGACCGCGACCTCAAAGCCCGCATCGAGATAGCGGCCGGCCATACCGTGGCCCATCCGTCCCAATCCGATGAAGGCGACCCGCGGCATCGGCTAATCCACGTCCTCGACCGCGCCGGGCCCGGTGCCGAACGCGCGCTGCGCCAGGGTCGCGGCCATGAACTCGTCGAGATCGCCGTCGAGCACACCAGCGGTGTCCGAGGTCTGCACGCCCGTGCGCAAGTCCTTCACCATCTGATAGGGCTGCAGCACGTAGGAGCGGATCTGGTGGCCCCAGCCGATGTCGGTCTTGGCGGCCTGGTCGGCGGCGGCCTGCTCCTCGCGCTTCTTCAGCTCGATCTCGTACAGCCGCGCACGCAGCATGTCCCAGGCCTGCGCGCGGTTCTTGTGCTGGGAGCGGCCGGCCTGGCAGACCACCGCAATACCGGTCGGGATGTGCGTCAGGCGCACCGCGGATTCGGTCTTGTTGACGTGCTGGCCGCCGGCGCCGCCGGAGCGCATGGTGTCGGTGCGCACGTCCGACTCCTTGATCTCGATCTTGATGGTGTCGTCGATGACAGGGAAAATCTGCACCGAAGAGAACGAGGTGTGCCGCCTCGCGTTGGAATCGAAGGGCGAGATGCGCACTAGGCGATGCACGCCCGCTTCCGTCTTCAGCCAGCCATAGGCGTTGTGGCCGGAGATCTGGATGGTGGCGGACTTGATGCCGGCTTCTTCGCCCTGCGACTCCTCGAGGAACTCGACCTTGAAGCCGTGCTTCTCGGCCCAGCGCGTGTACATGCGCAGCAGCATCTGCGCCCAGTCCTGGCTTTCGGTGCCGCCCGCGCCGGCGTGGACCTCGAGATAGGAATCGAACTTGTCCGCCTCGCCGGAGAGCAGCGCCTCCAGCTCGCGCCGGGCGACTTCCTTCTTCAATTCCTTCAGCGCGTTCTCGGCCTCGGTGACGACGCCTGCGTCATTCTCCTCCTCGCCGAGCGCAATCATGTCGATATTGTCTTGCAGGTCGCGCTCGACCTTGCCGATGCCTGACAGCGCATCCTCCAGCGAGGTGCGCTCCTGCATCAGCTTCTGAGCTTTCTGAGGGTCGTTCCAGAGATTGGGGTCTTCGGCGAGCTTGTTCAGCTCTGCGAGGCGTGCCGTCGATTTCTCGACGTCAAAGATGCCTCCTCAGCAGCCCGACTGACTGCTTGATCTCTTCAATAAGGCGTTCGATTTCGGCGCGCATGATTCTTCAGTCGCTTGCAGCAATGTTGACGGGGGATGTAGCGGGGCAAGCCGCCTGACGCAACCGGCTACCACAATCCGCCGGTGCCTGGTCGCATGATGCTACCGGCATCGGGCGGCGCATACATTGGCCGGCCGGCGTCGGCGGTGGGATCGACGCCAATTGCGGCGTAATTATCAGGCGGCGCCGTACCGGGCTTGAAGGCTTCGAGGATAGTGCCGCGGCCTTCATAGGAGCCGGCGCGCATGCCGCTCTTGGCATCGACGCGCACCAGCTTGATGCCGGCCGGAACCTTGAACGGAATCGGCGGCTTGTCGGCGAGCGCCAGCTTGAGGAAGTCCTTCACGATCGGAGCAGCCAGATGGCCGCCGGTCGCGCCCTTGCCGAGGTGCCGCGGCTTGTCATAGCCGATGTAGACGCCGACCGCGATGTCCGGCGAGAAGCCGATGAACCAGGCGTCCTTTTCGTCGTTGGTGGTGCCGGTCTTGCCGGCGATCGGCTTGCCGACTTCCTTGAGAACGGTCGCCGTGCCGGCCTGCACCACGCCCTCCATCATGGAGGTGATCTGGTAGGCCGTCATGGCGTCGAGCACTTGCTCGCGGCGGTCGACGAGCTGCGGCTCGGGCTGGTTCTTCCAGCCGCCGGGCGCGTCACAGCCGCGGCATTCGCGCTGGTCGTGCTTGTAGATGGTGTGGCCGTAGCGGTCCTGGATGCGGTCGATCAGCGTCGACTTCACGCGCCGGCCGCCATTGGCGAGCATCGAATAGGCCGTGACCATGCGCATGACGGTCGTCTCGCCCGCGCCGAGCGCGTAGGAAAGATAGTTCGGCAGTTCGTCATAGACGCCGAAACGCTTGGCGTACTCGCCGATCAGCGGCATGCCGATGTCCTGCGCAAGCCGCACCGTCACGGTGTTGAGCGAACGCTGCAGCGCCACGCGCAGCGTCACCGGACCGTAATATTTGCCAGTCGAGTAGTTTTCCGGACGCCAGACGCCGGCGCCCTGCCCCTGATCGATTTCGATCGGCGCGTCGACCACCACCGTCGACGGCGTGTAGCCGTTGTCCAGCGCCGTCGAGTAGACCAGCGGCTTGAACGAGGAGCCTGGCTGGCGATAGGCCTGCGTAGCCCGGTTGAACTGGCTCTGGTCGAAGGAGAAGCCGCCGACCATCGCAAGCACGCGGCCGGTCCAGGGATCCATCACCACCATGGCACCGGAGACTTCCGGCAACTGGCGCAAGCGGTACTGGCCTTCGATCTCCTTGCCGTCCTTGCCGAACAGCGGGTCGACATAGATGACGTCGCCGGGCTGCAGCACGGAAGCGACATTGGTCGGCGCCTTGAAGCGATTCGGCCCCGTAGCAGGTTTGGCCCATCTGACGCCGTCGAGCGTGACGATACCGGTCTGGCGGACCTTGCTGACGGCGCCGCCGAGCTCGCGGCCGGGCTGGAAGCCGATCCGCGCCGACTGGTCGCTGGTCTCCAGCACCACCGCCATCCGCCATGGCGAGATGTCCGACAGCGACTTGATATCGGCGAGCTTCACGCCCCAGTCGCCGGAGACGTCGAGCTTCTGCACCGCGCCACGATAGCCGCTCGCCTCGTCGAAATTGACGAGCCCGGCGACCATGGTCTTGCGCGCCATCACCTGCAGCTTGGGATCGAGCGTGGTGCGGACAGAGAGGCCGCCCTCATAGAGCTTCTTCTCGCCGTAACGTTCGAAGATGTCGCGGCGGACTTCTTCGGCAAAATACTCACCGGCGAAGACATGCGCGGCGTTAGAGCGCGAGGTGACGTTGAGGCCTTCCTTGCGGGCCTTGTCGGCGTCGGCCTGCTTGATCCAGCCGTTTTCGAGCAGGCGGTCGACCACATAGTTGCGCCGCTCGATGGCACGGTCGCGGTTGCGCACCGGATGCAGCGCCGCCGGCGCCTTCGGCAGCGACGCGAGATAGGAGGCCTCGGCAATGGTGAGCTCATTCACCGACTTGTCGAAATAGACCAGCGATGCGGCCGCGATGCCGTAGGCGCCGAGTCCAAGGTAGATTTCGTTGAGATAGAGTTCGAGGATGCGGTCCTTGGAATAGGTCCGCTCGATACGCATCGCCAGCAGCGCTTCCTTGATCTTGCGGGTGAACGACACCTCGTTGGTCAGAAGGAAGTTCTTCGCGACCTGCTGCGTGATCGTCGAGGCGCCCTGCGGGCGCCTGTTGGAGCCGAAATTCTGCGCATAGACGATCGCCGCGCGGGCGAGGCCCGCAAAGTCCAGGCCGCCGTGCTCGTAGAAGTTCTTGTCCTCAGCCGCCAGGAACGCGTTGATGACCATCTTGGGAACCGCCTGGATCGGCAGATAGAGACGGCGCTCCTTGGAATATTCGCCTAGCAGCGAACCGTCGGACGCGTGAATGCGCGTCATCACCGGCGGCTCGTAATCCTGGAGCTGCGAATAGTCGGGCAAGTCCTTGGAGAAGTGCCAGATCAGGCCGGCGGCGGCCGCGACGCCGACAAGGAACACCACGGTTCCGGCAGCGAACAGGAAACCCAAGAACCGCACGAGCAAGCGCATTATCGATGTTCCGTTCTAACCCTGAGCGCCGCTTTTGCCGGCGATTCCTTCAATTCCTGAATCCGCGCGCCGATTGGCCCTGTTCGCACGGCATAATACATGGTCTAGCGGGCAAATTTGACTGATTCCGCAAGCCTCTCAGTGGTTTTTTATTGGGCTGTCCCTGTGGCCAAACTAGGGCTTACCTCTGTCGCCCCCTGCCGCCCTTAGTTGGCCCCTGCGCTTACCAGGCGTTTGGCCAGGAACGCGTCGATGGCCTGGGACATCGCGCCGACCGTGCGGTTGCGCCAGCTCTCCGACACCAGATGTTCGCGATCGCCCTTGTTGGAGACATAGCCGAGTTCGACCAGCACCGACGGCACATCCGGCGCCTTCAGCACCCGGAATCCGGCCGACTTCAGCGGATGCTTGTGCATCCTGACGGTAGTCTTCATCTCGCCCATCAAGATGCGTGCGAAGCGATTGGAAAATGTCCGGGTTTCCCGCTGCGCCAGGTCAATCAGGATGTCGGCGACAACGGGTTCATCGCTCATCGTCACTCCGGCAATGGCATCCGAGCGGTTTTCCGCTTCGGCCAGCCGCTCGGCTTCGGCGTCGGAGGCCTTGTCGGATAGCGTGTAGATGGTGGCGCCCTGCGCGTCGCCCTCGCCGCGCTTCAGCGCGTCGGCGTGGATCGACACCAGCAGCGCGGCTGACAGGCCGCGCGCGATACGAACGCGCTCATCGAGCGGAACGAAGGTGTCGTCGCTGCGCGTCATGACCACCCGGTACTTGCCCGATTTCTCGATGCGGTCACGCAACGCAAGCCCGAAGGCCAGAACGAGGTTCTTCTCCATGAATTCGCTGCCCCCGGCCTGCGTGCCGTTGTCGGGCCCGCCATGACCGGGATCGATCACGATCACCGGACGATTATCGGGCGGTTCCGCCGGCTTGGCAGGCGCGGCGGGCGCTACAGCCGCTTTGACGTCGGCAACGGCTGGCCGCAGTTGGGGGCGGGACTCAGTTGCCAGCGACTGCATGAAAGCGGCGCGGTCGACCTCCGCCAGTTCCAGCACCAGCCGGGGTGGCTGGCCGTTGGCGGCTTCCAGCACGTAGGAATTGGCGATCTTGGCCGGCCCCGTCAGATCGAACACGATCCGGGAACCGCCGGGCATGACGAGCCCGTAACGGAACGCCTTGACCAGTCCCCGCCCCGCGGTGCCGACGCCGGCCGGGAGCTGGAAACTGACCTGGGGAACGTCCACCACGACCCGATAGGGATCGGCGAGCAGGAAGGCGCGGTGGTGAATCGGCTTGTCGAGATCGAGCACGAAACGGGTCTGCTTGGCGTCCCCGGCCAGCCGCGCATCCGATGCGATCGGGAAATTCGAGATCACCGCGGGCGCCGGCGCCGGCCCCTCGGCAGCCGCGCCAGGAACTGGCGCGCACACCAATGCTGCGGCGCACAACAGCGCGGAACCCAGCAAAACATGATGATTTGCGCGGCTCGCCAACGATTCTCAGCCTCCGAAGGAGCCCCTCTTACCGCAATAAAACCGCAGGGTTAATCGGACCTTAATGTTCCCACCGACAAAAGCGGGGAGTGTTGCGGCCCTGCGACGCTCCTTGCACCTAACGTATAATCCACGTATGTAAATCCCGCTGACGGCTAATTCCCGGTTGTGTCGCGTTCAGCCTCCCGGTGCCGCGCCGGAAGCTCCAAGTAATGGAGATTTCCAGCGTTTTTCCGACCCTCCAGAGCCTGCGCCGCGCGCGGCTGACAAGGAGCGGCGGTTTCGAGCCCGAGCGGCGGCCCGTCCCAAGGCCACTTTTCTGCTCCAGGGACGGTTTTTGATACGGCGCAGCCGAACATCCGGTCCCTCGGGGCTGCGATGTTCGATTCGCCGGCAAGGCGCGGCTTGCGCCAGGCCGGGCCGACAGCGAGCTAGCAGGCGGCACCCTTGCCGCCCCTATTTTTAGACGGGCCGACGCTTGATGCGCCAGACTGTGTTGCCGACCCTGATCCACGAAGCAAACGCACTGTTGTGCCCCGCTTTCGTGCGATCCCGTTCGGCTCGGCGCGCCGGATTGCGATTTGGCCTTCCCCTAACCCCCGAATCAGGTGGACCGTCGCGTCCCAGGCCAGCGCAGCTTGCGCCCGCCATGAAACGCGCCCGCCGCCGTCATGAGTTCCAAGATGCCCAACAAAATGTTGATCGATGCCACCCACCCGGAGGAGACCCGGGTCGTCGTGGTTCGCGGCAATCGAGTCGAAGAGTTTGATTTCGAGACCGCCCAGCGCAAGCAACTGCGCGGCAACATCTATCTCGCCAAGGTCACCCGCGTAGAGCCTTCGCTGCAGGCCGCCTTCATCGAATATGGCGGCAACCGACACGGCTTCCTCGCCTTCAGCGAAATCCATCCCGACTATTACCAGATCCCGGTCGCGGACCGTCAGGCGCTGATCGAGGCCGACGAGCGCGCCCATCGCGAGGCCGAGGAGGAGAACGAGAACCGTTCCCACCGCCGCCGCTCGCGCCATCGTAGCGCGCGCCGCCGCGGCAATGGCGACCGCGTCCGCAGCGAGATCGTCGAGGGTGCCGGCCCCGATGCCGCGCTGCTCGAGCCGCAGGCCGTCGAGGGGCAAGAGTCCCACGGTGATCAGCCCGAGTATGAAGCGCATTCGCACGAGGCTTATGGCGAGTATCATGAGCACGACGCGCACGATCATGCCCGTGATCATGATCATGATCACAGCCACCATCACGATCACGACCGCGATGACCATCATGATCACGAAGCCCAGGCAGAGGACGCGCGCGCTCGCGACGAAGCTCCTGCGCAGGCCGATCCGGTCGTTGCCGCGGTCGAGGATTCCGTTGCCGCCAGCGCGCCCGAGACAAGCGCCGGCCTCGAGGCCCATATCGAACTCGAGCGCGCCGCCGAAGAGCAGGCGCAGGAGAACGTCGCGCATGCCGACGACGCCGTCCGTGCCGAGCACGCCGGCGAAGAGCCCGCCGAGGCCTATCACACCGAACTCGCGCCTGCAGTGCCGGGCGAGGAAGTCGGCGAGGACGATGAGGACGACGGCGAGGACGCCGAGGAGGAAGTCGTCGAATCCGTTGGCGGCGACGACGTGCTGGAGGAAGTTCCGGAGCGTCCGTTCCGTCCGCGCCGCCAGTACAAGATCCAGGAGGTCATCAAGCGCCGCCAGGTGATGCTGGTGCAGGTGGTCAAGGAAGAGCGCGGCAACAAGGGTGCCGCACTGACCACCTATCTCTCGCTCGCCGGCCGTTACGCCGTGTTGATGCCGAACACCGCCCGCGGCGGCGGCATCAGCCGCAAGATCACCTCCGCCCAGGACCGCTCCCGGCTGAAGGAAGTGGTGCAGGACCTCGACGTCCCGGAAGGCATGGGGATCATCCTGCGCACCGCAGGCGCCTCCCGCACCAAGCCCGAGATCAAGCGCGACTTCGAATATCTGATCCGGATGTGGGAGACGGTGCGCGACCTGACGCTGAAGTCGCAGGCGCCGACCCTCGTCTACGAGGAAGGCTCGCTGATCAAGCGTTCGCTGCGCGACCTCTACAACAAGGAGATCGACGACATTCTGGTGGCCGGCGAAAGCGGCTACCGCGAAGCGCGCGACTTCATGAAGATGCTGATGCCGTCCAACGTGAAGTCGGTGAAGCAGTATCGCGACGGCCAGCCGCTGTTCTCGCGCATGGGCGTCGAGAGCCAGCTGGATGCAATGTTCTCGCCGACCGTGCAGCTGCGCTCCGGCGGCTACATCGTCATCAACCAGACCGAAGCGCTGGTCTCCATCGACGTCAACTCCGGCCGCTCGACGCGTGAGCATCACATCGAGGATACCGCGCTGAAGACCAATCTGGAGGCTGCCGAGGAAGTGGCGCGGCAGCTCAGGCTGCGCGACCTCGCCGGGCTGATCGTCATCGACTTCATCGACATGGACGAGAAGCGCAACAACCGCGCGGTGGAACGCAAGCTCTCCGACTGCCTGCGGCAGGACCGCGCGCGCATCCAGGTCGGCCGTATCTCGCATTTCGGCCTGCTGGAAATGTCGCGCCAGCGCATCCGTGCCAGCGTGCTGGAATCTTCGACCGAGCCCTGCGCGCAGTGCGGCGGCACCGGCCATGTCCGCTCGGTCTCGTCGGTGGCGCTGCAGCTGTTGCGCGGCATCGAAGAAATCCTGATGAAGGGCGCGACGCATAATCTGACGGTGCGCACCCGTACCGACGTTGCGCTCTACGTCCTCAACCACAAGCGCGGCCATCTGCGCGACCTTGAGAACAGTTTCAAGGTCTTGCTGTCGGTCGTCGCCGACGCGAGCGTCAGCGGCCAGCAATCCTTTGTCATCGACCGTGGCGAGCAGGTGCACACGCTGGAAGCGGCGAAGGCGCTGCTTGCGGCGCAAGCCGCGAGCACTCCGCCGCAGCAGGATGACGTCGAGGACGATGAGGGCTTCGACGTAGAGACAGAGTCGGAGGTCGAGACCGACGAGACCGAAGGCCTCGACGAACAGGCGGCGGCTGAGGAAGCCGGTGGCGAAGGTGATGGACAGCGGCGGCGGCGACGCCGGCGGCGCCGTGGCCGCGGCGGTGGCGAAGCGCGCGAGGGCGCTCAGCCGCGCGATGATGCGGATATGGTGCAGGCCGCAATGGCCGAGCCGGCCGTGGGCCCTGCCGACGACAGCTCGTCCGAGGACGAGGGGTCCGACGAGCAGCCGGCTTTTGCCGACGCCGAGTCCGACCAGAGTGGCGAACGGCGGCCGCGCCGCCGTGGGCGCCGCGGCGGCCGCCGCCGGCGCGGTGGACGCGAGGACGGCCTTGCCGGATCGATCGATGACGAGCTCTCGCCGCCCCCGGCGCATGAAGCCGCCGATGCCGTAGCCGATTTCGACGGCGGATCGGAGCCAGCGCCGTCAATCGCGCAGCACGGCGAACCTGCGGCGGCGACATTCCAGCCCGAGCCGACGATGGAGCCGCCTCAGCCGGAGCCGCCTCAGCCGGCCGAAGCTGCGGCGCCTGCGCCGGCAGCGGAGGAGCCAGTCACAGAGGAAAAATCCGCGCGCCGCCGCTCTACCGTGCGTGAAAAGGTGAGCTTCATGTCCGGCGCTGCGCCGGAGGCTGCGCCCGCGCAGCCGGCCGCGGTCGAGCACCCGGCGCCCGCGCCCGAGGAAGCTGCGCCCGCCGCAAGCGACCAGCCGCGCAAAGCCGGTTGGTGGTCGCGCCGCTTCGGCGGTGGCTAACGGACGACAGACGCGATCTGAAACAAAAACCGCCCGGCACAGCCGGGCGGTTTCGTTTTGGCGGGATGCAAGCAATCAGCCTCTGCTGTGGGTAACGATTCGTCCGCGTGACCGCACTATCGGCCCAGCCAGCGCGCGATCCGCGTCACGGCTTCGCGCATCTCGTCGGCGGAACGTGCGTAGGAGAAGCGGATGAAGGTGCGGCCATGGATCGGATCGAAATCGACGCCTGGCGTGGCGGCAACGCCGGCCTTTTCCAGCATCGTTTTGGCGAACTCGAAACTGTCTGCGGTAAAATCGGATACGTCGGCGTAGAGGTAGAATGCGCCATCGGCCGGAAGGAATTTTGTCAGGCCGGCGCGCGGCAGCCCTTCGATCAGGATGCGGCGGTTCTCGTCATAACCGTGTTTGATCGCCTCCATCTCCTCGCGCCCGTCGAACGCCGCCTCGGCCGCGATCTGCGACAACGTCGGCACCGAGATCGAGAGGTTCTGCTGCAGCCGCTCGATCGGCCGCACCAGCACCTCGGGCACCACCATCCAGCCGACCCGCCAGCCGGTCATGCAGAAATATTTCGAAAAAGAATTGATCACGAGCGCATCCGGCGAGAGTGCCGCCGCCGTCACCGCGGGAAAGGCGTAGTCGAGCCCGTGATAGATCTCGTCGGAGATGAAGCGGATGCCCGCGCCTTCCGCGGCACGCATCAAACTCGTCAACGCCTCGCGCGACATCATGGTGCCGGTGGGATTGGCGGGACTGCCGACCAGCACGCCCTTCAGCGGCGTCTTGCGATGGGCTGCGAGCAGCGCCTCGCCCGTGAGCGCATGACGCGTCTGGCTCGTGGTCTCGATCAGCACCGGCTCGCAACCGAGCGCGGTGAGGATGTGACGGTACGGCGGATAGCCGGGAACGGTCACCGCGACACGGTCGCCGGGCTCGAACATCGCAAGGAACGCAAGGATGAACCCACCGGAGGAGCCGGTGGTGACCACGATCCGCTCAGGGTCGACCTCGCAGCCATAGACCTCGCGATAGTGCCGCGCGATTCGTGCGCGCAGCGAGGGTATGCCGAGCGCGGAAGTGTAATCGATCCGCGCCTGTTCCAGCGCGGCATGCGCGGCGGCAATCGCCGTCTTCGGTGCCGGTGCCGCCGGCTGGCCCACTTCCATGTGGATGACATGGCCGCCCGCGGCCTCGATCCGCGCCGCCGCCGCCATCACGTCCATCACCATGAACGGCGGAACTTCGCTGCGGCTCGAGGCCTGCAACAGGCCTTGCGCACGGTCTCTTAATGTCGCTTCCAGCATGGATATCTGCTATCTGACCCCGGCCTCTACCGAAAACGGGGCTTGGTGCCCCGAACTAGCCGTATTCGGCGGTTTCTAAGGACATATAGCCTCTCAAGGCCGCAGCCAATCATTTATCGATCGTTCCATGTTCTCCATTGCGCCCCACAGCAGGATCGCCAGGCTCATCGCATTCGCCACCGCTATAGCGATAGCCGCTGCCCCGATGGCCGCCTCGGCGCAAGGGCTCCCGGTGATCCGGGACACCGAGGCCGAGCAGCTTCTGCGCGACTACACGCGCCCGATCCTGCGCGCCGCCGGTCTGGAGAAGCAGAACATCCAGATGGTGATCATCAACGAGGTGAGCTTCAACGCCTTCGTCGCCGACGGCCGCCGCATCTTCGTCAATACCGGTGCGATCATGCAGTCGGAGACGCCGAACCAGATCATCGGCGTGCTCGCGCACGAGACCGGCCATCTCGCCGGCGGCCACCTCGCCAAGATTCGCGAGCAGCTCGCCAATGCGCAGACCCAGCTCATCATCGCCATGCTACTCGGCGCCGGCGCGATGGTCGCGGGCGCGGGCCTCGGCAGCCATCTCGATGCGCTCGCGGTGATCGCCCTGTGGGGCGCCTTCGGGCTGTACTTCGCCGTGCGCGGCTTCTCGTGGGAGGCGTCGCGGAC
>Ga0187815_10000334_pt1 | contig 23073 bp, 27 predicted proteins | sample NC_S_5_FD_132962 | JGI IMG/M metagenome (GOLD analysis project Ga0187815, IMG submission 132962) | Wetland sediment microbial communities from Neuse River Estuary, North Carolina, USA - ASW-S_5 | ecosystem: Environmental > Aquatic > Freshwater > Wetlands > Sediment | place: USA: North Carolina...
CACTCGGGGTTGACGCAGTAGAGGTCGGGGCGCACGCCGCGGAAGGTGATCTTCACCCGCGGCACCTTGCAGGTCCCGCACAGGAACTCCGGCGCCGGCTCGATGAACCCGGCGGACGGGAGCGCGTACGTAACGGTGCAGGTGGCCGGGTTGTTGACGCACTGGATCCATCGCGAGCCGCGAGGGCTGCGGGCGAGCCGGAGGGCGCCGCCGCACTTCACGCACGGACCCACGAAGTGCTGGCGGTCGAGCGCACCCGTGAGGGTCTCTTTCACCCCGTCGGTGTTGGCGGAGAGCAGCGCGTAGGCCTCGCGGAGCATCTCGCGCGACTCCTCGAGGACCTCCGACTTCGGCTTCTTCGACTCCGCGACGAGCTCCATGTCCTCCTCGAGACGGTGGGTCATCTCGGGGCGGGTGATGACCGGGGCGTGCGCCTTGAGTGCCTCCGTGACCGCGATGCCGGTCGACGTCGGTTCGAGCTGCCGCTGGTTCACGTAGTGGCGGTCGAACAGCTTCTGCAGGACGTCGTGACGCGTGCTCTTCGTCCCGAGCCCAAGGCGCTCCATCTCCTGGATGAGAGAACCCTGCGAGTAGCGACGCGGAGGTCGCGTCTGGTCCTCGACGAGCTCGACCTTGGGGATCGCCACGGTCTCGCCCACGACGAGGCGGGGCATCGGGACCTGGTCGGGCTGGGAGTACGGATAGATACGATACCAACCGGGGTCGGTGAGGAACTGGCCCTTGCCCTCGAAACGCTCCCCGTGGATCTCGACCGCGGCGGACCGACCGATGCCGAGGGCATCGGGGGCGAGCGTGGCCAGGAACCGTCGGACGACCAGCTCGTAGACCGCCGCGCTGTCGGGCCGCAGCTTCTTCGGGTCGACCACGCCTGTCGGGTAGATCGGCGGGTGGTCGGTCGTCTCGGTCCGGCCCCGCGTCGGCCGGAAGCTCGGTTGCTGGAGCACGAACTGGGCAGCTTCGCCGAACGGGCCTTCGCGGAACTTCTCCACGAGCGTTCGCAGTCCGAGACCTCGAGGATAGACCGTGTTGTCCGTCCGCGGGTAGCTGATCAATCCCTGGGTGTACAGGTCCTCGGCGATCCGCATCGCCCGCGCGGCGCCGAGACCCAGACGGGTCGCCTCGGCCACGAAGAGGGTCGTGGAGAACGGGATGGGCGGCCGGCGTCGGGTCTCCTCCTCCGTGAACTCCCGGACCACGCCCGTCTTCGCATGCGCGACGAGATGGAAGACCCGGTCCGCGTCCGCCTTCTTCTCGAAGATGCCGTGATGATGATGCAGCCGGAACTCCTCCCCGCCCTTCTCGCCCGTCGCGACGATCTCCCAGAACGGGGTGGGCACGAACTCCTTGATCGCCTGGTCGCGCTCGACGAGGAGCGCGAGCGTGGGGGTCTGGACGCGGCCGACGGAGAGGAAACTGTTGCCCCGCTGCTGCGCCGTGAGGGAAAGGTAGCGCGTCAACAGGGCGCCCCAGACGAGGTCGATCTCCTGCCGGGACTCGGCGGCCTCGGCGAGCGCCCGGTCGACCTCCTCGAGATGCGCGAAGCTCGTCTCGATCGCCTCGCGGGTGAGCGCGCTGTACCGGGCCCGCTTCACCTCGATGCCCGGGTGGACCCGCTGAAGCAGCTCGAGGCACTCGAGTCCGATGAGCTCGCCCTCGCGGTCGAAGTCGGTCGCGATGATGACGCGGTCGAACTCGCGCACGATCGATTGGAGCGCGGCGACGATCCCGGTCTCGGTGACGCGTTTGAGCGGCCGGGTCTCGAGGAGCTTCGGAAGTCCCGTGAGGGTCCACTCGGCGAGCTCCTTCGGGTAGTCGAGCTCGACGATATGGCCGCGCAGCCCGACGACGGCGTAATGCCCGTCCGGGCGGTCGAATCGGAAGACGTTCGTCCCTTCGAGACGGGAGCGCTTCATGCGCCCGTCGGAGAGCACGATGGCGATTCGAAGGGCGGTGTTGAACTTCTCGGCGACGACGAGAGTGCGGACCACGGCCCGATTATCAGGTCGCGGGCCGTAGATAAAATCAGGGGGCCACTGACGGCAATCGACCGCTCTGAACGTGGGCGCGCGCGTTCGACCGGACGAAAGACGGCGACGCGCCGCCGTCGGCCCTAGAGCGGTGCGGGGCACCCCTCCTCCGACTCTTTATACGGGCCGGCCCGTCGGGGCGACCGGCGCCGCGGTAACTCAGTTTGGGAGAGTGCAAGACTGAAGATCTTGAAGCCGCCGGTTCAAGCCCGGCCCGCGGCACCTCCTCCGGCTCGTCGCCGTCGGTCGTGAACCGCTCGGGGCCGGGCCCGCGCCCGGTGAGCGCTCCCGCGACGAGTTCGCCGCTTCTGCGGCCCCGATCGAGGCTTATCGGGACGGCACGAACCAGACGTCCGTGATCGAGTACTTCGGGTTCGGGTCGAACCGAGCCTCGATCGGCATCCCGATATAGAGGTCAGACTCGACGCAGTCCCGGAGCCGAACGAGCAGCAGGCTCCCTACGCCGTCAAACTCCACGAGCGCGAGGTTGTAGGGGGTCTCCTTGAGGAACGCCTCGCTCCCGAAGTGGCACGTCGTCCAGGAGTGGACCCGGCCCTTCGTGGGGAGGTCGATCCATTCGGTCGGAGCCCCACAGACCATGCAGTGGCTGCGCGGCGTTCCGTAGACGAATCCGCACTTCGGCTTGCGGCACTTCGAGCCGCGGAGCCGGCCCTCGGCGAGACCGAGGAAGAACGGGGAGTCCTCGGCGTAGCTGTGCACGTAGGTGATGGCGTACGGGTTCCGGATGAAGAGGCTCTCCACCCCGTCGGCGTCCCGGAAGATCGCCGCGCCGCTCTGCTCGAGCTCCGCCTGGACCTCGCGGAATCTCGAGAAGGAGCGGGGCCGGGCGCTCATCGGAACCCCCGTTCGAGGACCGAGACGGTCACCGACGAGCCGGTGCCCGCGTGGCTGTGGATCGCGCCGCGCTTGGGGCGTGGCAGCTGGAGCGCCGGATCTCCGAAATGCTTCGGGATCGTCTCCTGGAGCTGCCAGAGGGCGAAGACCGCCTGCATGAGCCCGGTCGCGCCGACCGGGTGTCCGCAAGCGATGAGGCCCCCGGACGGGTTGACCGGGATCTCGCCGGCGTGGGGGACCGGGAATCCGTAGTCCACCCCTTTCAGGAACGGGTCGCCCCGTTCGACGAACCCGTACCCTTCCCCGTAGCGGCACAGGCCGAGGTCTTCGTAGGTCTGGATCTCGCTCGAAGCGTACGCGTCGTGGAGCTCGACGAAATCGAGCTCCTGTTTGGGCTTCGTGATCCCGGCCATGCGGTACGCCTCGATTCCCGCGGACCGGCCCGCCCGGAACGAGTGGACGCCCGGATACGGGAGGTCCTCGTACTCCTTCGCCTTCTCGTGCGGAAGCAGGGGGACGCGACCGAACGGGCGGTCGGCCAGGCGCATCGTGTCGGTGCCGCACCCGACGCCGATCACCTGGACCGGACGGTCGGTGAACTCCTTGGCCCGCTGCTCGTCGCACAGAACGGCCACGGCGGCGCCGTCGCTCATCGTGCAGATCTGCTCGCGGGTGAGCGGGTAGCTGATCATCTCCGAGCGGAGGACGTCGTCCACGGTGAGCCGCTTCGGGTACTGCGCGTACGGGTTGTGGAGCGCGTTCAGGTGGTTCTTCACCGAGACGAGGCTCATGATGCGGCTCCCCTCGGCGATCGCGAGGCGCTGCGCCTCGCGCTCATCCTGGACGTGGGCGAACTTGCCGAGACGCAGGTACTCGTAGATGTGGCGCATCACCATCAGGGCGTAGTACCCGGTGTAGAAGCCCCCGAGCGGGAAATCGAAGTTCGTGTCGGACGCGAGGGCGATGAACTCGTTCCCCTTCCACGTCGGCACACGGCTCATCGTCTCGAAGCCGGCGGCGAGGCAGACGTCCATCCGCCCGCTCGCCACGGCCTCGTACGCGGCCTGGAAGCACTCTCCGCCCGTCGCGCCGCCCCACTCGATCCGCACCGACCCTTTCGGGTTCATCCCGAGGTAATCCTGCACCATACTCGCGGCCTTCAGCTGTCGCGCGAAGTGGTCCGAGAAGTACGCGATCCGGGTCCCGTCGATTCGGTCGACGGTCAGGTTCGGGATGCCCTTGAGAGCGTAGTCGTAGGCTTTCTTCACCATCAGGCGGAAATCCATCGCGGGATGGGCTTTCGCGAACTTCGTGACCCCGCCCGTGACCATGTAGACGCGCCGCCCTCGGGCGGGGGACGTTCGCGGACGGGCCGGTCGGGTGGGCGCACGGGTCGAACTCTTCTTCGAGCGCGCTGGCACAGGAACTCCCTCGCTTCGCGCCAACCGGGTCGACTTCATAACCTTCGCACGGGCGCGCGCGGACGACCCGTGCCCGAAGGGCTTAACGCAGGCGCACGGTGCTTTGGGTCGATGGAGCCGCATCCTCCCCCGAAACACCTTCTCTCGATCTCCGATATCGTGGGCGACCTTTCCGGCGTGCTAAGCCGGGCCGCCGCGCTCAAGACGGAGCGGGCGCGAGGGCAGCTCAAACCGACGCTCGCGGGCAAGAACCTCGCGATGATCTTCGAGAAGCCGTCGACGCGCACCCGCACCTCGTTCGAGGTGGCGATGAACGACCTCGGCGGCCATGCGCTCTACCTCTCCTCGAAGGACCTCCAGCTCGGGCGCGGCGAGACGATCGCCGACACGGCCCGGGTGCTGTCACGGTTCGTCGACGCGGTCTGCTATCGGGCGTTCCGTCACGAGGACATGGTCGAGCTGGCGCGCTGGGCCTCTATCCCGGTGATCAACGCGCTCGACGACCTCGAGCATCCGTGCCAGGTCACGGCCGACCTCCTGACGATGCGCGAACGCTGGAGCGGCACGTTCCCCGGCCACAAGCTCGCGTGGGTGGGGGACGGCAACAACGTCCTCCACTCGCTGCTTCTCGGGACCGCGGCGATGGGGGTCGACATGGTGGTCGCGACCCCGTCCGGCTACCTCCCCCAGCCCGAGTACGTTCGGGCCGCGGAGGTGCTGGCCCGCCAGTCGAACGCGACGCTCGCGCTCACGACCGACCCGAGGGAAGCGGTCCGCGACGCCGATGCCATCTACACCGATGTCTGGGTTTCGATGGGGGAGGAGTCGGAGAAGGCCGCGCGGGAGGACGCGTTCCGGGGTTTCCAGGTGAACGACGCGCTCGTGGCGCTCGCCAAGCCGTCGGCGTTCATCCTCCACGACCTCCCGGCCCACCGGGGCCAGGAGATCACCGACTCGGTCTTGGACGGACCCCAGTCCGCCGCGTGGGACCAAGCCGAGAACCGGCTGCACGCTCAGAAGGCGATCCTCGAGTACCTGCTGCCTCCGCGGGAAAAGCCTCGTCGCGCGAAGTGAGGACCGTCGTGGGAGGAAGGGCGGGGCGTGGCCGACTACACCCATCGAGACCGACGCGCCCACCGTGACGTAAGGCGGGCGTTCTGGTCGGTGGTCGGGGCCTCGCTCGGCCTCACCAGTCTCGCGATGCTGGTCCCGCTACCCCTCATCGGCCTGGGCGCCGTCGTGGCGCTCGGTATCCTGGGGGCGGTGTGCATGGCGTGGTCCGAGCGCGTGCTCGGCAGCTACACGAACGACCTTCGGCGCGCGCTCGAAGGAGGGGAGGTCGACGGGTTCGTCCGGGTGGAAGTGCGGTCGACGGTCGGTCTGGACCGGACCGTCGGGGGACGAACCTCCCCCTCGCCGCACTCCCGACGTAGGCCGCGCGGCACCTCGGAAGATGACCCGGAGCGAACCGCCCCGGCCCCGTCCGACCGGGGTCAGGCCTGACCCGGTGTCGTGGGTTCGGCCCGCAACCGGACCTTGAGCAGGTGCTCGATCTTCCGCACGAGCGCGTCCGGGGGACGGAAGCTTCCCGACTCGATCTTGAGGACGACCGACTTCTTCTCGTTCAGTTTCTTCCCCAGGACCTCCGGCGTCCACTGGAGCGCCTCCCGAGCGACCCGGATCCGCTTGTTCCAGTCGGGAGCGAGCTCCATCTCCCCGATCTCTTGGTAGAGGTCCCGTTCCTCGAGCCGCCGCCGCGGGCCGGACGGCGCCGTGACACCCATCCCGGGCCGGAACCGGGACCCAGGGGTCGGAGCGGCCGACGGCGGCGCGGGGGGTGGGTCGACGAGCGTGCCGAACCGGGCGCACTCGGGGCAGACGGAGAGGACCGAGCCTTCGAGGCGGACCCGGCTCGTCAACGGGACTTCCTTACCGCACATCTCGCAGAGCATCGTGTTCTCCTACTCGGGACGGGGATGCCGAGTCCGCCGGCGTTCTTCCATCCTTCGGCGACCCTCCTCGAACCGAACTCGCTCCTCCACGCTCTCGAGGACGAGCGGAGGGACCGGTACGGGTCGACCCTCGGGGTCGACCGCGACCATCGTCACGAACGCCTCGCCGACCGGGCGGGCGTCACCGCCGTGGCTCGGCTCCGCGCGCACTCGAACCCAAACCTCCATCGAGGAGGTGCCGACGTAGGTGATCTGCGCGTCAAAGTCCACCACGTCGCCAACGTGGATCGGAGAGAGAAAATCGACGCGGTCGAAGGAGGCGGTCACGCAGCTCGTGCGCGCGTGACGACTGGCCGCGATGTACGCCACCCGGTCGATCTCGCCGAGGACATGGCCGCCGAAGACGTTCCCCATGAAGTTCGCGTCGGTCGGCACCATCAGTCGCACCGTCGAGGCGCGCGACGAGCCCACGGTGGAAGGTACTGGGTCCGGCACGTGCTCCGCCCCGAACGAGAACGACGGGCCGACCGGGCGACCCTCTAAAGCCGTTTCGCCGGACCGTTGCCGCTCAGCGCACGCCGACGACGAACGCTCCCCCGCCGAACGGCTCCCGACGGACGTCACGGAATCCCGCGCCCCGGACCGCTTCGGCGAGTTCGGCGGTCGTCAAGAGGCGCATCGCGCGGTGACGGACCCGCACCACGAAGAACGCCATGAGCCGCGCAGGCGGAGGGCCCCGCTCGAAGTCGTACACTACGAAGCGTCCCCCCGACGCGAGCACCCGGAAGGCCTCCCGGCACGCCTTCTCTCCATCGGAGAAGTGGTGGAACGACATCAGGGAGACGACGCGCTCAAAGCGGCCGTCCTCGTATGGGACCGACTCGGCGACGCCCGCTACGAACGTCGCCGGGACGTGCGCCTTCTGTCCCCGGCGGACCTTGGACAGGTTCGGCTCGAGAACCACCCGCTCCCTCGCGCCGTCCGCGAACGCCAAGGTCGCGACCCCCGTGCCGCCTCCGAGGTCGAGAAGGCGCATCCCGTCCGGCTCGACCAGGGAACGCAGGCGATGAAGGAGGGCGCGGCGCGCCCGGAGCCGGATCCGGTCTCGCCACCCGGGTCGATAGCCTTCGTCCAAGTCCCGCCTCCGGCGTTCCCGTGAGTGTGCGACCGGGGCGACGGTTGACTCAATAGAAGTCGTCGTCCCAGAGCGCGCGCCGGAAGCGTCGCCCGAGCGAGAGACCCCACGAGATCCAGATCGCCAGCACCACGAACGGGACGACCAACAACGACGCGAGCACGACGGCGAGGTTCTGGTACCAGGCAAACCGCTCCGCGAGGAATGCGAGATACAGGATGACCCAGCAGAGACCACCCGCCAGCAGACCCAGCGTGGCGAGTATCCGTGCTCGGAGTCCCCGGAAGAACGGGACGGCGGTCGCCGGGCCCATCGAGAACGCCGGGCCCTTCATCGGCTGCCTCCGCCCGATCGGTCCGCGAGGTCACCGAGCCGCTTCGCGGCCGCACGGAGGCGGGAGCCCAGAGCGTCCAGCTCGCCCTTCCCGCCCCGGCCCACGTCCTCGAGGAAGGCGATGTACGCTTCCATCTCCGCGACCGCGTCCTGCGGGGTTCGCGGGCCGCGTCCCATCCATTCCCGAGACCACTCCGGACCGCGCCGCGCCGATTCGGTGACTTCGTAGCGCCCGTCGTCCCGCTTCCGTACGAGCTTCTCCTCGGCGAGCTGGTCGAGGAGAGGATAGATCGACCCCGGAGAGGGGCGCCACCATCCCATCGTCATCCGGTCCATCTGTTCCATGATCTCCGCTCCGTTCATCGGGCCCCGCTCGAGCAGCTGGAGCACCCATACCCTGAGGCCGCGCCGATGCTTCGACCCCCACGCGTACGTCCACATACTCGAAATTTCGATATCGCTTATTCGATATATCCTTTTCCTCAAGACCGGTCGCGTGCCGAGACCGTTTCAGCACCCTACCGGGGACTTGATGCGGACGCGACGCTCTCCGAAGTCCGAGGCCGATTCATGCCTACCAAGAACAAGGGCAAGAGCTCCCGCTCGAGGAAGACCGCGCGCCCGGGCCGAACGTCGCTGCCGAAGGCCTACGTATCGAGCATCGCGGTGATCGTTTCCGACCGGAAGAAAGCGACTGAGTGGTACACGGGCCGGCTCGGCCTCGACCTGCTCGAGAGCGTGGAGCACTGGGTCGCGGTCGGCCGCAAGGGCAAGGGTGGGCTGCTCCACCTCTGCCAGATGTCCGAATTCGAGGCGAATGCCGCGCTCGAACCGGGCAATTCCGGAATCACCCTTCGGGTCCCGGGGACGGACTTCGTGGCGGCCTGCACGGCGCTCCAGAAGAACGGGGTCGAGTTCATCGAGGGACCGAAGAAGGAACCGTGGGGCTGGTACGCCACCGTGCGCGACCCGGACGGGAACGAACTGTTCTTGATGCCGGACCTGTAGTGCCCGGGCGCTCGACGGTGCCCGCGGCATCGCGAACGCGCGCGCCGGGCGTCGTGGAGACGCTTCGCGCGACGCGAAACGGTCCGGGCATTCTCCCTCGGTGGTGCGCGGAGACAACGCCTATATAGGGGGACCAACTGGCCGCGCCCGGAGCCTTCAGAAAATGGCGCAGAAGCCCCACCTCAACATCGTCTTCATCGGGCACGTTGACCACGGAAAGTCCACGACCGTCGGCCGCCTTCTCCTCGACACCGGGTACATTCGCCAGGAAGAGATCGACAAGTACCGGCAGGAGGCCGAGGCGAAGGGGAAGGCGACGTTCGAGTTCGCCTGGGTGATGGACGACCTCAAGGAGGAGCGGGAGCGCGGCGTCACGATCGACATCGCGCACCGGCGCTTTGACACCCAGAAGTACTACTTCACCATCATCGACGCGCCCGGCCACCGCGACTTCGTCAAGAACATGATCACGGGGACGAGCCAGGCCGATGCGGCCGTGCTCGTCTGCTCGGCGGCGGAAGGCGTTCAGGAACAGACCCGGGAGCACATCTTCCTCGCCCGGACGCTCGGCGTGAGCCAGCTGATCTGCGCGATCAACAAGATGGACCGGCAGGAGGTCGCGTACTCGGAGAAGAAGTACGAGGAGGTCAAGGAGGACCTCACGAAGCTCCTCAAGAACATCGGCTTCAAGCTCCAGGAGCAGGTGACCTTCCTCCCGATCTCCGCGTTCAAGGACGACAACATCAACAAGGCGAGCCCCAACATGACCTGGTTCAAGGGGCCGACGCTCCTCCAGGCGCTCGACAGCCTCAAGGTACCCGAGAAGCCGACGAACAAGCCGCTCCGGCTCCCGGTCCAGGACGTCTACACGATCACCGGCATCGGCACTGTGCCGGTCGGCCGCGTCGAGACGGGGACACTCAAGGTCGGCGACAAGATCATCTTCCTCCCCGGCGGGAAGTCCGGGGAAGTGAAGTCGATCGAGATGCACCACGAGGCGGTCACGGAGGCCGTCCCGGGCGACAACATCGGCTTTAACGTCCGCGGAATCGACAAGAACGACATCCACCGCGGCGAGGTCGCCGGTCCGGTCTCGAACCCGCCGACGGTCGTCGAGAGCTTCACGGCCAACATCCAGGTCCTGAACCACCCGAGCGTCATCACGGTCGGCTACGCACCGGTGTTCCACTGCCACACCGCCCAGGTCGCCTGCGAGTTCACCGAGCTTCTGAAGCGCCTCGACCCGAAGACCGGGCAGGTCGCCGAGGAGAACCCCCAGACGCTCAAGACCGGGGACGCGGCGGTCGTGAAAATCACGCCGAAGCGCCCGCTCGTCATCGAGAAGTACAAGGAGTTCCCGCAGCTCGGCCGGTTCGCCGTCCGGGACATGGGCCAGACGGTCGCGGCCGGCGTCGTCGTCGACCTCAAAAAGCGCGAGTAAGCCTCGCGTGGGCGGACGGGCGACTCAAGGGGAGGGGCTATCGATGCCGCAGAAGGCCCGAATCTCGTTGAGCGGCACCGACTCCCGCAAGGTCGACTCGATCTGCAAGCAGATCCGCGAGATCTCCCAGAAAACGGGCGTCGCGATCGCCGGGCCGATCCCGCTCCCCACGAAGAAGCTCAAGGTGCCCGTGCGCAAGGGCCCGGACGGAGGCGGCACGAGCACGATCGACCACTGGGAGATGCGGATCCACAAGCGTCTAATCGACATCGACGCGGACGAGCGGGCCCTCCGCCAGGTGATGCGGATCCAGGTGCCCGACGGCGTCAATATTGAAATCGTCCTCACCGGTTAGTGCGCGTGTTCGCGCCGGGCGCGGGCCGCTACCTCGGAGCGGCGGCCGCGGTCCTTCTGTTCTTCGCGGTCCTGCCGGTCGTCGACGCGATCCCCCTCTCGGTTCCCCTCGCGGTAGGCCTGCTCGCCGGTCTAGCGGTCTGGCTGTTCTTCGCGGCGTTCTTCCGGGACCCCGAGCGAGTCGTCGCCGACGGCGTGGTGTCGGCGGCGGACGGCCGGGTGCGGGCTGTGGAGCGGGACGGCGACCGATGGCGGGTCTCGGTCTTCATGAACGTGACCAACGTCCATGTGAACCGGTTTCCCGTGGGCGGCCGGGTCACCTCGGTCGAGGGCGGGGGCTCCGGCCATCGTGCGGCCTACCGTCCGGACGCGGACCGTAACGTTCAGCGACACTACCAGATCGCGTCCGCCCTCGGGAACGTCGAGGTCGTGCAGATGACGGGCGTGTTCGCCCGTCGCCTCGTCTCCTTCGTCCGGGTCGGCTCTTCCGGAAGCAAGGGCGAGCGCCTCGGCATGATCGTGTTCGGTTCGCGCGTCGATGTGTGGCTGTCGGCCGACCGGGCGACCCCGGTCGTAAAGGTCGGGGACCGGGTCCACGCGGGCTCGAGCTCCATCGCCCGGGAGACCCCGTGACCGACCGCTGGCGGGTGTTCGCGAACCTCGCCACGCTCTCGAACGCCGTCCTCGGTGTCGGAGCGATCCTCTACATTCTCGCGGGCAACAAGCTCTGGGCGATGCTCCTCATCGCGTGTGCGATCGGTTTCGACGGGTGGGACGGCGTCCTTTCCCGCCGAAGTTCCGTTCCCGCCGGCCGGTTCGGCCGCGTCGCCGACTCCGTGGCCGACGCCATCTCCTTCGGGCTCGCGCCGGCGTTCCTCATCGCCATCCACACGAGCGATGCGTCGACCTGGCAACCGTGGGAACCTCTCGCGATCGCCCTTGCGGTAGCGTACTTCGTCGCCGCGGTCGCGCGGTTGACGTACTTCACGGCCCGCGCCTACCAGCGAGCGAACTTCCTTGGGATCCCCACTCCGCAGAGCGCGCTTGCCCTCATCGTGGCGCTTCTGTTCCACGACGCCCCGGCGTTCCAGAGCGTGCAGCCGTTCGGCGTCCTCGTCGGGGTCGCGGTCCTCGCGGTGATGATGGTCGTACCGGTCCCGTACCCGAAGCTCCGCCGCGGCAGTCCCCTGCGCTGGCCGATGGCGGCCACCGCCGTTGCGGCGGCGCTCGCGCTCGTGCCGCTTCAGTTCCATCTAACGACCGGCTCCGCCCTCTACAACTTCGCCTACGCGTGGTCGGTCGTCTTCCTCATCGGCGTAGCGAGCTACTATCTGCTCGGGCCGTTCACCGTGCCTCGGGAGGGGCCGAAGGAGGCGCGGCCGACATGACTACCGCACGACCGACCCACCGACCCCGGCTTTCGAGCCGCGAGACGCTTCTCTTCGAAGCGGGGATCAAGCTGGGCGGGGTCTTCCACCAGTACATCGGCATCCCCGTCTCCGAGCGGACCGCGAGCTCCCTCGCACGGGCGATCGAGGCAGCGGTCGGGCTCCAGCCGTTCGTTCGTCGGGTCTCGGTGCGCATTCGGCCGGAGCGCGGGGGCCCGCTCGGTCGGGGCGAGTTCGCGTACCGTTACCTCATCCCCGAGATGCTGGAGGTGACGGTGCAGCTCATCGACGGCGCGACCGAGGTCGAGGCGACCCTCCGACACCGACCCGACCTGCGGTATCCCCTCATGAAGGTCGTCCGTGTGCACGAGCCGCACCGGTCTCCCATGGCACGACGGCGGGGCCCCGGACGGCTCAGGGCGCGCCCGCGGTCGTTGCGGCGTCGACCGGCGTCGTGACGGTTCCCTCGCGCGGCGCGTCCCCCGATCGAGGGGCACCGTACCGACGACGTGTGTACGCGACGGAGGCCGCGGTCCAGAGCGGCAGCGAGACCAGGAGAAGGCCGCCCGAGACCAGGAAGACGAGGCGGAAGCTTCCGAAGACCGCCAGGATCCCCGAGAGACCGGCCCCCCCGACGGCCGCGGCCCCGCCGAGCGCCGTGTTCACTCCGATGAGGCCGCCCGCGTCGCGTCCCACGAGCCCTCGGTACAGGATGAGCGTGCTCGCGGTCGTGTAGACGGCAATCGCCCCTCCGAGGAGGGCGTAGACGCCCAGGTTCGCCTCGAAGGCCCCCGGCTCGGTGAACGCGACGAACGTAAAACCGGCGGTCGCGAGATACCCGAGCGCCCGCAGGTAGGTCGCTCGCTGGACGAGCCGGTCGGGACCGGACCGTGTCGAGAACCCTCCCGTGAACGGGAAGATCAGGGTCTGGGCGAAGTTGTTCGAGAGGTTCACGAGGAAGATCGACGACGCGGCGAGCCCGGCGGAGTAGAGGTACGGCGTGTACGAGATGTTGAACAGGTTCCCGGAGAGGTTGAACAGGAAGCTCGCGATCATGATGAGGGGAAGCTCGTGGTGGAGCTCGGCGCGCACCCACGTGCGGAGTCGGCGCCACGCTCCCCGGCCCAGGGCGGGTCGGGTCGGGAAGAACGGGATGGAGAGCCGATACGTGGTGAGCTCCCGAAAGTGCGAGAGCAGGCTTTCGGGGTGGCGGGCCACGTTGCTCCCTTTCAGCTTGCGGGGCGCCTCTTTGATACCGAACCAGACCGCGACCGCGCTCACGAGCGCGAGCGCCGCCAGGAGGAAGAGGAGGTTGAGGAGGGCGTCGGAAGCGAGGGTCCAGAAGTAGCCGATGAGGACCCCGATGATCGACCCGATCATGCTCATCTCCTGGTACGAAGCGAAGGCGGTGGGGCGCTCGCCGTCGCTGAACTTCTCGAGGATCAGGAGGTTGGAGGCACTCGCCCCCGCGGGGGCCACGGCCCCGATCACGGCGTAGACCGCGTACAGCTCGGGGAGCGTGTGGACTCCGGCGAGGATCGCGTACAGCACGCCAAATCCGGCGAAGTTGATGACCAGAAAGGTCCGGCGCACGGGATGCTTGTCCGAGAGATGCCCCCACAACACGGACATCAGGATGACCGCGCTGTTGTACAGGGTCGCAGCCACCGCGACATCGGCCCACGAACCGTGGAGAGAGATCAGGATCAGGAGCGGGAGGACGACCCCGAAGCCCGAAGTGGCGGCGTTGATCGGGACGAACGCCAGGAGCCACGGCCGAGCGAGGAACCGGCTCGGCCAAGTTCGCAGCGAGAGGGCCATTTCCGAAGAGAACGCTAAACGGCGGTTACTTAAGCCGCCGCCATTCGAGTGGTGATGGAGGTCGGGGGAGAAGGCCACCTCGAAGGCGCGCCCTCTCGTTCCTCGACACGCTTATTAGCTGGGGACCATCTCGCCGCCCTTCGAAGGAGAGTCCCGGCGTGGCGATTGGTTTCGTCCTCATCAGCACGGCCCCGGCCAAGGAACATGAGGTCTACACCGAGCTCCTCCGCGTGAAGGGGATCGTCGAACTCCACCCCCTGTTCGGCGAGTACGACCTGATCGCCAAGGTGGAAGCCGAGGACTTCAACGCGCTCGGCCAGCTCGTCGTCGACAAGATCCGGTCGGTCCCGGGCGTGATCGACACGAAGACCCTCACGGGCATCAAATTCTGAACGGTGGAAAATGTTCGATATATTGGCAACCGCCTCAGTGAACTACACGAATTGGAACGTCTTCCTCGTCGTGCTGCTCCTGGTGTTCTCGCTCTTTCTCATCCTGGCGGGAATCTTCACGGCGTACTTTGGAAGCGGCAAGAGCCGGACCATCGGTGTCGCCCTCCTCGTGGTCGGGCTGGTCGTCGGCGTGCTGATCAGCTACCTCTACGCGATCGGCGATTTCGGGTCGAAGGGAGGATTGACGCTGCCGGACCTGATCTTCCAGTCGTTCCTCGTGATCGTGGCCGCCGTCATCGGCGCCCTGGTCGCCATCGGGATCTTCCTGGTCGCGATCATGAAGTCGTAGACGGGCCTTCCCGCGCCCCCGGCCCGCTGTGGCGCCCCGGCGAAGGTTGCAGCGCCGTCGGCTCGTCACGCTCACCAGCGACGTCGGGTCGGCGTATGCCGCCCAGATGAAGGCAGCCCTGATCGCGGGCGGCGTCGGTGCCTCCCGAATCGTGGACCTGGCGCACGACCTGCCCGCGCATGGAGTCCGGGAGGCGGCCTTCCTCCTTCGCGAGATGGCGCGGGCGTTCCCGCGTACCACGGTCCACGTCGCGGTGGTGGACCCGGGGGTGGGGGGCCGGCGGGCGCCGATCGCGATCGCCACGAGGGCCGGCCCGATCCTCGTCGGGCCGGACAACGGTGTGCTGATGCCGCTCGCCGAGGAGCTCGGGTTTCGGGCGGCCTTCCGCATCGATCCCCCGACGGGGGAAGCTCCCGTTCGCGTCGGCACGACCTTCGACGGCCGCGACCTCTTCGCGCCCGCGGCGGCCCGCCTGGTCCGAGGAGCCCGTCTTTCCGCGCTCGGCCCGGCGGTGTCGGTCACTCCTTTCGCCCTCCCAGCGCCCACCCGGCTTTCGAACGGGGCACTCGGAGAAGTGCTGCACCGGGACCGATTCGGGAACCTCATCACGAACGTCCCGACCGGCTGGGTCGCGGCCGGAACCCGCTTCCTCCGACTCTCGTGCGGGAGGACCCGACCGCGGCAGGTGCCCTGGGTGACGAGCTATGAATCCCTGGGCACCGGAGCCCTCGGCGCGCTGGGCTCCAGCTTCGGGCTCGTCGAGATTGCCGTTGGGCAGGGTCGTGCGACGGACCGCCTTGGAGCCGGTGTCGGCGCTTCGGTCGGGTTCTCGTGGGGGCCCCGGCTCGCGCCGTCGGGTGAAAAGGCTAATAGCACGCGACCTAGGAAACAGCGGTAGCGTCCTCCTTCCGGGCGGCAGCTCATGGCCAAGCGCGATTACTACGAGGTCCTCGGTGTTCCGAAGACCGCGAGCCCGGACGAAATCAAGCAGGCCTACCGTCGCCTCGCGCGTCAGTACCATCCCGACGTGGCGAAGGAGAACCCCAAGGCGGCCGAAGAGAAGTTCAAGGAGTTCTCCGAGGCGTACGAGGTCCTGGCCGACCCCGAAAAGCGGCAACGGTACGACCAGATGGGATTCTCCGGTGTCGAGACCGACTTCGGCCCCGGTGGATTCAACTGGCAGAATTTCACCCACATGGGCGACCTCGAGGACCTCCTCGGGGCGTCCCCCCTGTTCCAGCAGCTGTTCGGAGGTTTTGGAAGTCCGTTCGGCGGCATGGGCCGGGTCGGCGGCGCCTATCGGGGGAACGATGTCGAGCTGACGGTCCGCCTGCCGCTCCTCGCGGCGGTCCAGGGGGCCCACCCGACGGTCGAGGTGCCGCATACGGGGGCCTGTCCGGACTGCCGGGGGACCGGTGCCCGGGACGGCACCGCGCTCGAGACCTGCCCCGAGTGTCACGGGGAGGGACAGGTCCGACGGGTGCAGAACCGCGGGTACACGCAGCTGATCACGATCGGCGAATGCCCCCGATGCCACGGCCGGGGCCAACGCATCCTCGAAAGGTGCCCGACCTGCGGGGGAAACGGACGGACGACGACGACCGAGCGGATCGAGCTCACCGTCCCCGCCGGTGTTGATGAAGGGTCGGTCCTGCGCGTGCCGGGCCACGGCGCGGCCGGGGCGCGGGGAGGACGGCCGGGCGACCTGTTCGTTCAGGTCGTCTTCGAGCCTTCCGACGTGTTCCGGCGGGAGGGGACCGAGCTCTACTCCGAGGCGACCATCCCTCTATCGGCCGCCCTTCTGGGCGGTGAGGTGGAGGTGGCGACCCTCGATGGCCGAGCGTCGCTTCGAATCCCCGCGGGGACCCAGCCCGAGACCCAGTTCCGTTTGCGAGGTCACGGATTCCCACGCTTCCGGGGCGCGTCCCGTGGCGACCAGCTCGTCACCGTCCACGTGGAGATTCCTCGATCGCTCTCCGGGCGCGAGAAGGAGCTCCTGAGGGAGGCGCTGGGCACCAAGGAACCCGGGTCAACCAAACGCGAATCGATCTTCCGTCGCCGCACGACGTGACCATGACCGACGACGAGGTGACGTCCGGGGAGCAGTACTTCGCCGAGCAACCCCGCGCGCGCTCGGATCGGAAGGAGCGGCGATTCCTCTACCGGGGTGAGCTGCTCACCTTCGTCGTCGACACCGGCATCTTCTCGTCCCACGGCCTCGACCCCGGGACCGCTCTCCTGATCGAGAACCTCACCCTTCGCTCGACCGACCGGGTGCTCGACCTCGGATGCGGGTGGGGGCCGGTCGGCGTCGCCGCGGCGAAATCCGCGACGGGAGGCCGGGTCGTGCTCACCGACGTGAATCGCCGGGCGGCCCGGCTGGCCCGGGAGAACCTCGAGCGGAACCACGTCTCCAACGCTGAGGTGCGTGTCGGCACCCTGTTCGAGCCGGTGGCCGGCGAGACGTTCGACGTGATTGCTACCAACCCGCCCTACCACGCGGGGCGTGACCTCGTTCTCCGGATCCTTTCGGGCGCCCCGGACCACCTCGCTCCCGATGGACGGCTCATCCTCGAGGGAAAGGGAAGCCAATGGCTCCGCTTCTACCAGGAGTGGCTCGAGTCGCATTGGACCGGCGACGTCACCGTGCTCGGCCGCGGGTCCGGTTACCGCGTCCTGGAAGCGCTTCGCGGACGGGCCGGCCGCGTCCCCTGACCTCCGGGGTACCGACCCGCCGGTCGCCGCTGTTTCGTTGGCCGAAGCCGTTAAGAGGCAGGGGTTTCTCGGCGGCCCCGCCCTCGATGGAGGGGGTGAACCCGGCGTTCCACCGGTGGTCTTCCCCCATCCGATGAGGCTCCACCCGTAGGGGAGTGACTGCCGCGCCCAAGGAATCGAAGGAAGCCCCGGCCGAACCTGCCGCGCCTGCCGCGGCCGCCGGGCCTGAGCCCGGAACGGAGAAGCCGGGTCGCAAGGAGAAACCCGGCAAGGGAAAGGAGCCGAAGGAAGCCAAAGAGGCGAAGGGCAAGGCGAAGACGGGCAAGGCGGCCAAGTTCGTCCCCGACAATCCGAATTTCCGGTACATCGTTCGCGTCGCCAACACGGACCTGGATGGCACCCGTCCCACGGCCTTCGCGCTGACGGGCGTCCGTGGTGTGGGGCTGCGAATCGCGGAGGTCGCCTGTCGTCTCGCGGAGGTCAACGCGAGCGAGATGATCGGGAACCTTCCCGAGTCGACGGTGGAAGGTCTCGAATCCACGCTCGGATCGCTCGCCACCAAGATGCCGCCCTGGATGGTCAACCACCCTCACGAACCATTCGTGGGCGAGTCCCCTCACTTCGTCGGACCGGACCTAGAGACGCGCCGGCGGGACGACATCAACGTGATGAAGATGATCCGGAGCTACCGAGGCGTCCGCCACGAACGCGGCCAGAAGGTCCGCGGTCAGCGGACCCGCTCGAACGGCCGCACGGGCATGGCCGCGGGCGTTCTCAAGAAGGCGGCCAAGGAAGCGGCCGCCGCGGCGGGCAAGGAAGAAGCGCCCGCGGCGGCGCCGGCGGCGGCGCCCGCCCCGGCCGCGAAGAAGGAGTAGACGATCCACCATGGGCGACCCGAAGTTCCTGAGGCGCACGTACGACACCCCGAAGCACCCGTGGGAGGCGGCTCGGATGGAGGAGGAGAGAAAGCTCCTCCAGAAGTACGGCCTCAAGAACAAGCGGGAGCTCTGGAAGGCCCAGTCGATCCTCCGGGGATTCCGCGGTCAGGCCCGGGACCTCCAGGCCCGCCTTCGGACCGGTGTGCCGCAGGCCCGACGCGAGACCGACCAGCTGATCGGCCGATTGACGCGGCTCGGTCTCCTCCCCGTGGGGACGCCCACCATCGACGATGTCCTCGCGCTCACCACCGAGGACCTGCTGCAGCGGCGGTTCGAGTGGATCGTCTTCCAGCGCGGACTCGCCCCCACCGCGAACGGTGCGCGGCAGTGGATCACGCACGGTCATCTTTCGATCGGCGACCACCGGGTCACACGTCCCGGCTACCTCGTGCCGTCGGCGGAGGAACCGTTGATCACCTACTGTCCCACGAGCCCGCTCGCGAGCGAGGACCACATGGTCCGGGTCGCGCTGCGGGAACGCTTGCAGGCCCGTACGACCCCGGCCCCGGCGCCCACTCCCGAACCCGCGGAGGGGGCGTAGGACATGGCGAAGGTCGGCATCGCGCACATCTTCGCGAGCTACAACAACATCCACATCACGGTCACCGACATCACCGGCGCCGAGACCCTGGCGAAGGCGACCGGTGGGATGGTCGTCAAGGCCGCTCGGGACGAGTCGAGCCCGTACGCGGCGATGAAGGCCGCCGACCAGATCGCGGCCGTGATCAAGGAGAAGGGGTACGAGACCCTCCACGTCCGGGTGCGCGCCCCCGGCGGGAACCGCTCGCGGTCCCCCGGACCTGGGGCGCAGGCCGCAATCCGGGCGCTCGCCCGGGCAGGGATCCGGATCCAGCGGATCGAGGACGTCACCCCGGTCCCCCACGATGGCACCAAGCCGAAGGGAGGCCGCCGGGGCCGGCGGGTGTGAGCGATGGCGATCACGGTCGAGGAGCTCTCCCCCCGTTCGACCTCGCTTGAGATCGAGGGCGCCACCGCGTCCCAGGTGAACGCGATCCGCCGCACGCTGCTCTCCGACGTCCCCAAGCTCGCCATCGAGGACGTCGAGTTCCACCTCGGCCCGATCCGGGACGAGGCGACCAACAAGGACTACGACTCGTCCACGAGCATGTTCGATGAGGCCGTGGCGCTGCGGCTCGGACTCCTCCCGATCCCCACCGACCTCTCCCAGTTCCGGCGCAAGTCCGAGTGCGAGTGCGGGGGCGCCGGGTGCGTGCACTGCCAGGTGATGTTCTCCGTCGACAAGAAAGGCCCGTGCACCGTCTACGCGAAGGACGTCGTTCCGCTCGGCGACAGCACGCTCACGATCCTCGAACCGGACGTGCCGATTGTCCGCCTCGGGGCCCGCCAGGCGCTCCTCGCATACATGACGGCCGTGGTCGGGACCGCACGGGAGCATGCGAAGTGGCAGGTGGCTCACGGGGTCGGGATGTTCCCGAGGCCCCACGTCAAGATCGCGAAGAAGGAGGGATGCACCGACGCCTGCCTCAAGCGCACGGCCGCGTCGTGCCCCGTCAAGATCCTCGACTTCGCAGGCGGCAAGCTCTCGGTCACGGACGAACCGAAGTGCATCTTCTGCAAAGCGTGCGAGGAAGCGTGCGAGCACGGGTCGATCAAGGTCACCGCCGACGAGGAGGACTTCTTCCTGCGGTTCGAGACCGACGGCTCGCTTACCGCCCGCGAGGCGCTCCGCTTTGCGCTCAAGGACCTCAAGCGCCGCTTCGAGGAGCTGCGCGAGGCGATCCAGGCGATCCCGTGAGCCGCGACGGGCTCACCCAGTCGTAGCGCAACAGCGCCGCGATCCGGCCGAGCGCCGTCAGCTTTCGACCCGACTCGCCCTCGTCCCGGACCACGAAGAGACGAACCCTCGCGTCCCGGGCCCGGTCGAGCGTCGGCGCGACCGCGGCGTCGGGCAGCAACGACTCGGAGAGCAGGATCACCTCGGCCGCACCAGCGTCGACCGCTTCCGCTACCTCGACCGGGCCCACCGCGGCCCGCAACCCTCCCGCGAGCGAGCGTACGAGCCGTTCGACCACCTCGGCCTCCTCGGCGGCCACGCTCCCGGCGAGGACCTCGGTCGCCCGACCGGATTTGAGCAGCTCATCGACGCCGACCCGCCCCGACTCGGAGGTCGGGTAGACCCGCATCTTACGGGCGAGCGCCGGGTCCTCTTCGGAGAGGCGGTGGGCCAGCTCCTCCTTCAAAAAGCCGGGGCCGGCCACGACGAGCGCGGTCGCGTTCGCTCCCTCGCGTCGGAGGAGGGTCACGAGCTCGGCGATGTAGGCCCCCCGGTCCTTCTCGGCTTGCCCTCCCTGGTAGCGCTTCCCGGCGATCGTGCGTCGCAGGTCGACCACCGGCTCGATCGACCGACCTTGGAGGCGGACGAGCGATGAGTCACCCCAGTCGACGGCCGCGACCAGGATCGTGGGGTCGCCCTTGCGGTCGAGCCCCTCCTCGAGGATGGTCCGGTCGCCCGCGGTCCACGTCGTTTTGGTGACCGCCAGCTCGTCGCCCTCGCTCAGGTCGAGGGTGTGATGGCGCCCGATGTCGAACGGCCCTTCGACGATGGGGCCGGTGATGCGCACATGCTTCGAGAAGCCATGGAACTCGACCTGTTCGGCGCGGACCGTGAGGAAGACCCGGCGCCGGGTCCGCTCGGCCCCGGCGACCTCGAGCGGGGCCTCCGGGTCGCGGCGCGTCGTCGAAGCGCCGACCAAGTCGCCCGGACGGACGAGGCGCGCTACCCGCCAGAGGTCGCTCGGCGTCTCGAGACGCAGCCGGTGGAGTCCGGTGGAGGCATCGCGGTGGATGAGACGCACGTTCGGCTCCGGGAGGGCGAGGACGTGCGGGGAGTACAAGCGGGTTTCGCCGAGGGCAATGCCCCCGCCGACAGGCTTATTGTCGACGGGGAGGGTCCGAGGGACCCGGGAGGAGGTATCCTCTGAACCGGTACGGGGCGCTCTTCCAGCAGCGCTCGTTCACCGCATTCCTGACCGCGGGAGCGCTGCAGTTCGCCGCGCCGTCCGCGGTGCTGGTGGTGCTGCTCTACTCGATCGCGTTCGCCTATCCGGCGGGCGAGCGAACGACGTACGGCGCTCTGGCCCTCGCGTTCCTGGGCCTCGCGTCCACCCTCCCGACGCTCGCCGGAGCGTTCTTTTCGGGGGCGCTCGCCGACCGCTACGACCGGGCCGCCCTGATGCGGACCGTCAACCTCGTCTCCCTCCTCGCGACCGCGGGGCTCGCGAGCGACCTGGTCTTCCTGCCCGCTCAGTCCATCGCGCTTCCCGGCCCGGCGGGATTCTACCTCCCCCTGTGGGTCCTCCTGCTGTATCCGGGCTGGGCGGTGGTTGCCGCGACGACCACGCTCTTCCGGCCCGCGTTCAACGCCTCGATACCGCGGCTCGTCGCCACGACGGATTTCCCGAGCGCGAACGGAGCGATCTACGCCACGGCGGCGGGCCTGAGCGCCGGAGCGAGCCTGGGGGTGGGCGTGGCCCTCTCCTTCGTGGCCCCGGCGTACGCCCTCGGGGTCGCATTCCTACTGTTCTTCGGGACCCAAGTGGCCCTACTGTTCGTCCGCACAGACCTTTCGGTCGTTCGCCGAGGGACGCGCCCTCCGCTGGCCCGGGACGCGGTGGCCGGCTATGCGTTCCTCGCGCGACGTCGTGGCCTCCTCGAGCTCACGGTGGCGGCGCTCGTGACGAACTTCCTTTCGGCGGTGGCCTTGGTCGAGCTGGCCCTCTACGTCGCGAGCTGGCTCGACCTGAGCCAGGGGATTTGGTACGGCGCGATCGTCGGAACCTCGACGCTCGGTGTGGCGGTCGGCTTTCTCATCGCACCCCGGCTCAAGTTCGAGGCCCGCGCGGGCCGCGCGATCATCGTGTTCACGCTGGCGATGGGCCTCGCCATCCTCGCACTCGGACTCGTGCGGTCGATCTGGCTCGCGCTTCCGATCGTGTTTGTCTACGGTCTCATGCCCGGCATGATCACGACCGTCTTCCTGTCCACCGTGCAGGCGACGGTCCCGGACGAGATGATGGGACGCGTCTTCTCCGCGGACGAGGTCGGGAGCATGGCCCTCATTCCGGTCGGCCAGTACACGGGTGGTCTCCTCACACTCTCGGTCGGGGTCCAAGGGACCTACCTCGACGCGGGCGGCGCGATTGTTGTCTTCGGCCTCCTCATCGCGGCTTCGTTCGGCTCGATGCGGCGGCTCGGATACCATCCGGCCGAGCCCCGCCCCTCGGAAGCGGGCTAACGGGACGGGGGCGCGGGGATCTCGACCTGCATGCGACGGGCGTCGTACCATTCCCTCGTAGGCCCTATCGTCCGCACGAACCCGAGATGCGAGTAGAGTCGTACCGCTCGGTCGTTCCCGTCGGTGACGTTGAGGATGATCGACGTTTCGCCGCGCTCGCGCAGCGCCCGGACCGCCTCCGTGAGCGCCGCTCGGCCAAGCCCGGCCCCCTGCTCGGCGGGTTCGCTCATCACATCGATGATCAGCACATGGGCTTCGCGTCGTGTGGCGATCGCGGCCGCCACGACTCGTCCGTCCCGGGTCGCCACCGACGACCCCGGCGATAGGAGGTCGCCGTACCGGCCGGCGAAGTAGTCGTGAAGCTGGCGGTCGGCGTCTCGGACCGGGTCGAGGTCTTCGAGTGCGATGAAACGGTCGAGGTGGTTTTGGTAAGCTTTTTCGTGGAGACGGGCGAGAAGAGGCTCGTCGGACGGTTCCACGGACCGCACCCCCACTCCAGTGGGGAGCGCGGCCCACGGGATCCGTGCGCTCGGCGGGAACGTCATTTCGCTCCGACCGAACGGCGCGAACCCTCGGCCCCGCATGACCGTCCGCTCTTCCTGCTCCGTGAGGCCGTCGAGAGGGCCGACCGCGAACGCGATGGGGCC
>Ga0187815_10000335_pt1 | contig 23059 bp, 22 predicted proteins | sample NC_S_5_FD_132962 | JGI IMG/M metagenome (GOLD analysis project Ga0187815, IMG submission 132962) | Wetland sediment microbial communities from Neuse River Estuary, North Carolina, USA - ASW-S_5 | ecosystem: Environmental > Aquatic > Freshwater > Wetlands > Sediment | place: USA: North Carolina...
GGAGAACGCATCGCCGCTGCCGTGCCGTCGATCGAGCGCATTCGCTTCGTCAGCTCGGGGACGGAAGCCGCCATGTCGGCCGTGCGTCTCGCCCGCGGTTTCACGAAGCGCGACCTGATCCTCAAATTCGAGGGAGGCTATCACGGCCACGCGGATGGTTTTCTGTCGGAGGCGGGCTCGGGCCTCGCCACGCTCGGCATCGCCGCAAGTCCGGGCGTGCCGGCCGGATTCGCCGCGCTCACGCTCAACGCGCCATATAATGATGCGGCTGCCGTCGAACAAATCTTCGCCCAGTATCCGCGCAAGATCGCCGCGATCATCGTCGAGCCGGTCGCCGCTAATATGGGTGTCGTTCCGGCGGCGCGTGGATTCCTCGAATCCCTTCGCCGCACAGCAGAACGCGATGGTGCGCTTCTCATCTTCGACGAAGTAATCACCGGGTTTCGTCTCGCTTATGGCGGCGCGCAAACAGCTTTCGGCATTCGCCCGGATTTGACCGTCCTCGGGAAGATTATCGGTGGGGGACTGCCGGTTGCGGCTTATGGTGGGCGCCGGGACATCATGGATATGATCGCCCCGCTCGGACCCGTCTACCAGGCGGGCACGCTCTCAGGCAACCCGCTCGCGATGCGGGCCGGTCTTGTCTCGCTCGCTAAGCTAAGTGGCACCGGCTTCTATGATGGCCTTGCCCGCAAGGCCGAGCGTCTCGCCTCAGGTTTTCGCGAAGCGTTGCGTGAATCCAAGGTGCCCGGTCAGGTCAACGCCTCAGGTTCGCTGCTGACGCTCTTCTTCAATGGAGATTCGGTCCGCAATTATGGCGAGGCGAAGAAATCGGATACCGCCCGCTTCGCAGTGTTCTTCCGCGAGATGCTTTCCCGCGGCGTGTTTCTGCCGCCATCGCAGTTCGAGGCCCTGTTTGTCTCGGCGGCCCATGCTGATGAAGACATTGATCGTACTGTCTCCGCCGCCCACGCCAGCCTCAAAGCTACCTCGACACCGTAGGTTGCAATTGCCGGTTACGCGAGACGCTCCGGCTTCCTAACCCGACCTCGGCAAATGCCGATCCGTTTCGTTGCGGTCGAAAGGACGCCACCCCGGAGAAGCTGGCTGGCCCTGTCCATTATCCAGCACGGAGCCGCCACTTTCCCGAAAACTTTCTTCAGCACACCTTGGCGACAATCCGCCGCGGGAAACATAATATTCGTTCGCGGCATTATAGCTGGAACCCTTGTAGGCCCGCCGCCTAAACCTGTCAATCCGTATTTTTGCTGTTTTCTGAAGATTCAAGTATGGCCACGGAAACGGGCGGGGCTGACCGCGACCCTGGCCACGGTCCTGCTCTTGCGTCACGGCAACCCGGTTCTCTCGCGGCCGACTTCTGCTGTACCGACCGGCCCCTCTCCGCTCGCTCTATTGTGGTATCTCAGCCCGTCGGGACATCCGGATTCAGGCTCGTCGACGACAAATCTTCTCCGGCGGTGCTCGGTATCGCTGGCACCGCCGGCTGAGTTGCGTTTGCCTGTTGCAGTTCCGTTTCCGCTTCGGCCAAGAACTGCGCCGCGCTGATCTGCTGCTTATGGTGGAAGTGATGGAATAGCGCGACGAACGCTTTCTGCACTTCCGGATCGAGGAGCTTGAACACCTCGATCCCGGCGTTCACTTCCGCCGCAAACAGCGCCGCGTTTCCGGCTCCGGCCACCTTAGAATCCCCACGACGGACTGACGCCCGCCTGCCGGCGAGGCAGGCCGACCCGCCGCGCCAGCTGCGCCAGATCGTCAAGCGACGCGGGCACGACCGCCACCTGAGGAGTCGCCGTCGGAGTCCCGCCGAACGACGTGAGAGCGGCATTCACCCCCAGGATGATCGCGGTCACCCACAGTTGCACCTTGCTTCGCGATCCCGCGCTCAGCACGCGCAACTGGGCCAACTCGGCCGGGCTCGCGATCCCTGCCGCGAACGTGTTGAAGCACGCGAGAAACGCGGCCTTCTTCCCTCCCGCTGCGGTCGCGCTCGTGATGCATGTCTGCAGCTGTGCGTCGAGCGTCGTCCCGAGGGTTGTCCACTGGGTGACGATCGCGGCGTCCGGCGGCGGCAGCGCTGGGATTTCGGCATTCGCGATGTTCAAAATTCCCGCGATGACGTTCGCGAAATCCTGAGCCGTCGTCGTTGCGTTGCAGCCTGAGGTCATCAAGAATAAGAGCAACAAACTTCCAGAGGCGAGCCTTTGATAGAGCGGGTGCTTGGCCACAGAACCCACCGCATTCGAAGCTTTTTTGCGCATTTTGTCTCCTCGCGGGTTGCCGTCTGTTGTAGCCGAGGTCAACTCCGTCATTCTCGAAAGAAAAAGCTCTTGCCCTTCGCGGCCTCTAAATTCCGCTCACGACCTGCAAATTGTGATCTGTGCCTTGCCAGGCGTCGACACGCAACGGACGTGCCGACACAATGCATCCGTGCGAGGCCTGGCCCGGATGCTCGATCGAGTCCCCGTGCCAGCGGAATCCGACGCGTCCGAACATTTCGTTTGCCGCGTCCGGCGCGAGCGTCAGGACGTATTCCCCGCACACGGGGTCTTGATTGATCAGCCCGGCAATTGTGTAAAAGCCGGACGGTATCGGGCCCACATTGGGGTCCGCTTGCATCGCCGGATTGTTTTTTCCGGTGCCGTTCCCCGAATATCCCGCGCCTTTCGGCTGACCGTCGTGAAGAATGGCGCCTGTCTGCTGAACGAATGTCCACATCCCTCTGTTCTCCCGCCGCCACGATGTCTTGGGCCTAGCCCGGATTCGGCCCTGCTTGCTGTTGGATCCCGAACAGGGCCGCTATCCACGCCACTTGCGGAAACGTCGTTGATAGCAGGCGCGGCAGGTTGGTGACCGAATGGGCAATGTTGAAAAGCCAGCGGTACCACAAACTCGACGTCGGGCCCGAGCCGTTGGGCGTCGGCATTCCCGCCGCTATCTGCACTGCGACCCAGCAGGCACCCACGATCTCGATCTCGTGCTTGCGTGTCACAATCCATTCCCACATGGGACGACTCCTTGTATTCGCTATTCGCCGATTCGCCCAACGCGGGCGAGCGGCGTCAAATTCGTGTATGGAGGGGGTCGAGGTAAAAAGAGGCTTGATCGGCTATGCGCGTGCTTCGAGGAATGCGGCGAATGCGTCGGCGATTATCTCGGGCAGAACAGAACGATTTCGGGCGTTCGTAAGCTCGTGCCCCGCGCTTGCGACCGGGAACAGCTGCGTGCGCGCCGGGATCAGCTTCAATGCCGCCTTCATCTCAGCGATGGTGCCGAAGCCGTCGCGCGCGCCGTGAACGAACAACGCTGGCGTTTGAAGGGCGGAAAAATGAGCCGTCCGGAGCTGCGTCGGAGCCTTGGGCGGATGAAGTGGATATGACAGCAAGAGCAAGGCGTCAACGAGCTCCGGGTCGGCGGCGGCCAGCATTGATGCCTGCCGCCCTCCGTACGAATGGCCGCCCAGAAAGATTCGGCCTGAAACTTGTCGCCTCACCAGTTCCACCGCGCGCCGCAAGCCTTTCTGGTCACGTTCCCCACTGCCCCTCTGCGGAGGCCCGTGGGGCCGCAGTTGACGGAACGGCAGATCGCAGCGGAGAACAGTGAGTCCGGACACGCAGAAGGCATTCGCGAGCGAAGCGAGGAGCGGCGACTGGCAGTTTGCCCCGGCACCATGGGTGAGGACGAGGCCATTATTCGAAGAATTGGGCGGACCGTGAAGGTAGCCGCGAACCGGTACTTCTCCCAGCGGTGTGTCTTCGAACGGGCGGACGTTAGGTTCCCTCATGCTTACCATCCGAGCCTGGACCCCCGCACCATATCGTCGCACAAAGGTGGCCTAGGAAGACGCTCGTGGGCGGCTGTTATTCGTGACGGCGGCCGCTGAGGTCGACCCAACGGATGGGTGGGAGTGGAGCGTGTTCGATTCCCTGCTGCTCGCAAAGCCTTTCGAGGCGCTCGTAGATGTGCGGCAGGTGGTTTGTCGCCATGTCGTGGACGAAGTTTCGCGTGATCTCATCGTTGCGAACACGGCGGTAGAGCCAACGCACGAAGACTGCGAAATGCGCGATCGCGGCAAGTGCGAAGGTGCACCAGTATGGATTGAGAAGTGTGTGCATGGAAGACGGGATGGAAAGCGGCTGTCACGATTCGTAAATCATGGCTTCTGGCTCGCGGCCACGGTACGTGCGCCGACAATGGCGGCGGCAGTCCGGCACTCAGCCGAAGAGCGACGCAATCCCAGAAGCGAGGCCGAAGAGACCGCCCAGTCCGCTGCTCGAACTTCCTGAGGCTCGCTGGCGGACGCTGAGCAACTGCGCTGGGACGCCCATCGCCTTGCCTAGCAGGTTCGTGTCTATGCCGTAGGTCTGGCCCAGGGCGTTGAGTCCGGCTAGTTGTTCCTTCAGCTGCTGATTCGCGAATGAGATTTGATTCTGCTGGGCCTGACTTGCATCTGTCTGCGCTTGCTCGCGACCGAGCTGCGAGACGAGGTCTCCGTAGCCGGCACTGTTGTTGGTGGCGGCGACGCGATTGGCGGCGCGCTGACGAAGGGCGTCAAAGGCGGTATTGGCCGCGCCGAGACTTTGCTGCGTGATAGCAGACTGTTGCTGCGGTGTGTATCCCTGGCTGTTGAGAAGACTCGTGATCGTTGGCATCATCTGCGAACGGTCCTGTTGGCTTTGTTGGTCGGATTGCGAGATGAGCTGATTTTGCTGCGCGAGTTGCTGGTCGGTAAGCGCGCGTGTGGTGCGCTGTGCTCCGCGGGACATGAGAACCTCCGTTTAAGGAAGTGACCGGTCTTAATAAGTAACTTCTTACTGACTATGCGTCACGGTTGTTTCGGTCCGTGAGGCCGGGAGACGATGCAGCGAATCCAGCCGATCAACGGGCCGTGATGCGAGCAACTGCCAGACGGGCCGGTCGGCACGGTAATGAGGACAACCGCTGGCACGACGGCCGAGGCTTCGTTCGATGGCGTGCTCTGGAGTCCGGCGAGGACCGCCGTGGCCTGGTAACAGTAAGTCCCGGGCGGAACGGCGACGTCTAGGAAGCTGGTCGCGCTAATGGGCATGGTATTGAGCAACGCGAAGGTGCCCGAGCAGCCGGACGAGCGATAGACGTTATAAGTGAGCGAGGGATTGCCGGCGGCCGAGGTGCTTGCGGTCCACACGAGACTGACGTTGTGCTGCCCGTGCGCCGGTGCCGCAGCGAGCCCAAGTACACACATGAGCGCGGCAAGAGCTGGAATCGATTTTTTCATAGAGTTTCCCGGGTGGCGTGGCCGTGGATTTGCTGCCGCGAGCGCAGAGGGGAGACTTTCTCAGGACGCTCGGTCGATGATCAGGGTTCGCGCAGCCGTCGACAGTAGGGCGTCCATACGTCGTCGCGAGTCCAGCCGAGCGATTCGAGGCGTCGTCCGAAGCGCCGGGCGATTGATGGCGGCAGCCAGGCATGCGCATCGTCCAGGCCGCGGGCAAGAAGATCGTTCTCGCCAGCGCGATGAAGGGCGAGGAGGTACGTGTATCGTTCGTATGCCCCTGACTTCTCGGCGCCGCGGTTCCCTTCTCCTTCGCGGTCAAGCAGTAGGTACATCTCACAGGTGAGTCGGGCTAGCGAGGCCATCACGACTCGGCCATCGGTGTTCTCGACGACAAGCTTCGAGACGAAGATCGGGTCAGCAAGATTCGGGAAGGTATAGTCGAAGCCCTGGCTGGCGTGCATGCGGCGCAACGCGCCGAAGTCCGAGGTGGTGTATTCGCGAACGAGCATGAACTTGGCGATGACCCGTCGGTCCGCTATCGTCCGTTCCGTTTCTCGACCTGTCAAAATACGCGGTGGCGGAGGAGCGGATGGATGCGCCCGATGGTTTCGGCTGCGTCGAAGGTTGTGGCGCCAGGAGCGACCCCGTGCGGTTCGAGCGCAACCTGCACGGTGGGCGAAAGCGGCTTTTGGGCGAGCGGGTGAGTTAGCGGCTCGAATGCGGGTTCGTCCTCGAGCGAGAGGTGCACGCCTTCGTCAGCCTCGATAAGCACAAGGATTTTCGTGTCGGCGCGCGGCATGGACGGATCCCCGGTAGTCTGGGCATCGTTGGCTGCGCTGGCGGACTCGTTCCCTCCGCCGAGCACGACGAAATGCGAATTCGCGAAACGTGCGGCATGGCACTGCCAGTCAGCGAGTGTCGTAAGGTAATAGGCTCTGCCAGTCATTAAGCTGTACCTGTTATTTGAACTGCTCGTCGATTTCGACCTGGTAGCCGGCGGCGAGGCGATTCGTTTCGTTGGCCATGCCGACAACAGCCATGAGCTCGTGAGACATCCCATCGGTCATGCCGCGCTTGCGCGCCGCCGCGGTGTGCGACGCGATGCAGTAGCCGCACTGATTCGTCACGCTCACGGCCAGGTAAATCATCTCCTTGGTGAGCGGGTCGAGCGCACCGGGCGCCATAATCTGCTTGATCGATTCCCATGTTCGCCGAAGCGTGACAGGATCGTTGGCGAGCACCTTCCAGAAATTGTTAATCCAGTCGGTCCTGCGCGTCGCCATAATGTCATCGTAGACGGCACGCACATCGGTGCTCGCGTTTGCGTATTCGACTAACCCGTTGCTGGCCATGCTCGCTCCTCTCTCTCGATTAGTTCTTCCGAAGGATAGCAGAGCGGTGCACCAGCAGCTTACACATTGCATGTCGAAAGGACTCCCGAAACGTGTGATAGCCTGAACCAAGCGAAGTCAGGGAATCTTAAGTGCGCTTGATTGGAGGGGGTCGTGCTCGAACAAGAGATCGAGATCAAGATGGCCGACGGAACATGCGATGCCTTTCTCTACCAGGAGAACGATGGGCGACGCCGGCCCGCGGCCATTCATCTGCCTGACATCGCTGGAATTCGGCAATCACATCGCGACATGGCGCGCAGGGTCGCTGCGCAAGGTTACGTCGTGCTGCTGCCGAACATTTTCTATCGAACCGCGCGCACGCCCGTCTTTGACTTCCAGCCCAAATTTCCGGACGAGCGCACGATGAAGCGTGTGGGCGAATTGGCAGGTCCGATGACGCCCGAAGCGATGGAGCGCGACGCCGCAAGCTACATCAATTACCTCGCGGTGCACGATTCGGTGAGTGAAACGCGTATGGGTGTGGTCGGATATTGCTTTAGCGGCGGGATGGCGGCGCTGCGCTTTCCTGCAGCGCGGCCGGATCGCGTCGGTGCAGGTGCGTCATTTCACGGCGGGGCGCTTTACACCGATGCGCCGACCAGTCCACATCTTGTCCTGCCACACATTCCGACTTCGGGTGGCCCGCGACTCTATTTCGGTCACGCGACGAACGATCAGTTTATGCCGCAAGAGGCGATCGGGAAACTGGACGCCGCGCTCGCGACATGGGGCGGCAAGTACGAAAGCGAAGTGTACGACGGAGCCTTGCACAGCTGGACCGTCCCGGATTCCCCGGTGTACAACGAGCCGCAAGCCGAGCGTGCGTTTGCGAAACTTACGGAATTGTTCGCCGCAACCTTGAACTAGCGGTGTCCGCGAAAGACGTTACCGTGCCTCGCTTACGTGTAATTGGCTCTGCACTCAGGATGAAAATGTGTAGTTGTGCGTGAGGACGGCGGCGGCGAAGCGCCCGGCAAAGAACTGGTGCGAGGGGGCGCAGCTGAGCGTCACTTTTTGGCTTTTTTCGACCACTAACTCAATTTTGGAGAGCGTAACGCGGCCAAATCTGCCCACCAACACGTCGCACATGCAGAGGCGTTCGGCGCGCAGCGGAGCGCCGTCGGCGAGCGTGAAGATGTGGTGCGGCGTGACGTCGAGCGATTCGGCATTCGAGAAATGCAGGCGGAGAAACGTGTCGGCGTCGCGAACTTCGATCCGCAAAATACGCGTCCAAGCTTCGCCCCCGCTGGCCGACGGGCATCTGAGATGCTCGCCAATGTTGCACGTCTCGATCGCAACGGTGCCGCGCTCTTTGGTCAGTACGACGCTGCCCGCTCGCAGACAGCTTCCGCTGCCGCCGCCCGAGCCGCCGCCGGTGCCGCTTGTGGTAGTGGCTGCGGCGACCGCGCCCTGCGAAAGCGGGACACGCCCTTGAAGCGCCTGCTGCTGCGCGGCGGAATTCGTCCTCGCGGATTGTGCATAGGCTGGCGTGCCCGCGCCGCCCGCTACCCAGCCGAGCGAGGACGCTCCATCGTCCCAATAGGGATAAAAGTAGTAGGTGGTGCCGGCTGTGAGGCCGCCGAGCGCGACCGAGCCGTTTGCGACAGCGGTGGTAGTGCCATCGGCGCGGGAGATCGCGAGCCCAGACCAACTCCACGTGATGTTCGAGGTGGTCGAGACGTAGGTAAACGCGCCGGACCATGTCGGCGGCACGGAGCCCTTCATCAGCACGCCGGACTTTGAGGGATCAATCTTTCCCGATGTGAGCGCGCCGCTGACCACGCGCGCGTAGTCATTACCGTCCGTAATCTGGTTGTCGAGGCTCCAACCCTGATTAGGACCGAGCGACACACCGACTAGGCGCTTCAGCGATTCGTAGAGCTGCGGGTTCGCTTTGCGAAGTGCCTCGATTTGAGGGACGGTAAGCATCTCGGTTGCTCTCGCTGAAAGGAGGGTAGCAATTCAGGGGACATTTGCTTCAGCAGCGGGATGACCCACTGTTGTGGCGTCGGCAAACCCGCCGCTCCACCGCTAGGCAATCACGCGTTCCCGCCCCGAACAATCGCAAACGGATCCGGCTTGGCCCACGGGACAAGTTTCGTCAGCGAGAACCATGAGCCCGCGGCGTTGGTGCCGAACAGATACGAAGCGCGCTCAGCCAGCACGTTTGTGAATTGCTCCATATCGCGCGAGGCCGGCGAGCCGAGCGTCCAGGATCCGAGCTGGAGCGAGGAGGCATCGCCGGGCGTGAACGCAGAGATCGCGAGCGAGCCCGAACCTTGAACATAAGCAGTGAGGTAGCCGAAAAGATTGCGCCCGCTGAGGCCCGTCGCAGCGAGGAACGCGGTCGAGTAATATGAATTGATGGCGACGCCGTCGTCGGAATATGTTCCCGCCGTGAGTGCATAGATTTTGCCGCTGGAATTGTTTGATCCGAAGAATATTTGCGCGACGCCGTTTGCCCGCTCGATCAGCCCGCAGGAATTCGCGGAGATGTTCCAAGGCGCCCACTTGCGCGAGCGCTCGGGTGCAGTGAGCATTGCGACGAGCGGATCGCCGAAGCCTTCCGTGTAGTCGAGCATGAGAATTTGATCCGGCTGGGTGGCTGAGCCCATCGGAACACCGACGAGAATGCGTTTGTGCTGCGTATCGACCTGTACCCAGATGAGTTTGCCGTACTCCCAGTTAATCGCGTCCCACGTGGGCTGGATTTCCTGCGAGATTTTCGTTGGTTCGCTCCCGTCGAAGAGGTACAGGCCGGAGCGCCCTGCAATCACTACCCATTCCTCACCGATGCCGACGCCGTGCGCAGACGGCGTGCCCACCTGGTTCGACACCTCTTCTACCTGCCAGAGCGCCGGTTCGTTGATGCCGTCGTTGGCCGTGACATACATACTGCGTTCTTTAACGAAGTAGAGATTATTGCGAATCGTGAACGCCGCGCGAATGCCCTGCCCGTTGTTCTCAGCGATGCTCATGATGCCGGTGACGCCGTCGTAAGCTTCGGGTTCTTCGGTGCCGGAGCAGCGCACGAGCGATGGATTTTGCGCCACGTCGGTCGGGAATATTTCGATATTGTCGACAAGGAAAGATTCGCCCGATGGCGCGGGAGTGAGGCCAGCGAAAACGCGCAGTGTGAGGTCGGGCGGCAGGGATGCCTGCGGAGGGCAAAGCTCGGCGGTGAATTCCTCATAGCCGATGGTGGCTTGCGCAGCCGTCACGGTAAGGCCGAGCCCGACTTGGCTCATCGTCGGACTGAAAAGGTTGATTTGCAGCGTGCCAGCCGAAAGATTGGCGCTGCGCTTGACGCGGGCGCGCACCGAGTAGTCGGTATTCGGCGCGATCAACGGATTCCCGGCTGAATCGGCGATAGCGCCCTGTGAAATGTAGCCGCGCGCCGCTGAAACACCGTCAGCCGTGATGCGATAGGCATCGCCCCAGACCACGTCGCTCGATTCGCGACTCCCGCCAGGCCCGAGAACCGAGTCAGGATGCCAGCCAAGCGGGCGCCCGCTCACGGAGGGATCCCAGCCTCCGTCGAACGAGAGGTTGCGCCAGTTGTCCATCTGTGCGCGTTCGCCCCACCAGAAGAGGCGCTCGGAATACGCAACGACCCCGAGTTGTTCGGGCAGTTCGATCTGACTGAAGAGATAGTCCATGCTTGTGCCAGAGAGCAGGATCGTATCCGTGAAATCGACGCTGAGCGAAGTCGTTGTATTGTCGTTGATCATCATGGTGGCGGGCACGTTGTAGAAATTCGAGCCGCCCGAGGCGGTGAACGCGAGCAACCGCTGAACGACGTTCGACGGGCCGGTGGGGATGTTGGTCAGGTTCGCCCTCCACCCGCCTCCGGCGGTCCACGAAACAACAGGTGAAGGAGCGGTCCAATAGCCTTGGCGTGTGACGAACACCACAGCCACCTGATGCACGCCGGGCGAAATGTTACCGCCGCTAGTGGAATCTACGACCGTTGGTCCCTCCCCTGGTCCGACCTGACTGACGCGATCGTAGTTTGAATCGTCGTACTGACGCGGCAAGTCTTGGCCGACGGAGCCGTCGCCAAAAGCCATGTACTCGCGGCCGAAGTGGGTGGTCGACGCGAGATAGAGATTAGGCCCTACGGCGCCGGCTACGATCAACGAGAGGACGCCGGGCGTGATTTCCTCGTACAGGTTTCCTAGCGAATCGAGGCCGAGCATGCGCTGCACGAGGTTTGTGGTGATGTAGGTCTTCACGCCGTTGATTTGCGGCGCGCTGGCGAGGGCGGCGTATTGCGAGACAAGTCCAGGGCGTGTACGCACACCTCCGGGGAAGAAATCGACATCAGCAAGATTCGGAGACATGCCCGCAGGCACGTCGGAGGGGTCGAGCAGCGTCACCCACGTGCCGAAGACATTGAGGGGCAACGGAGAGAAAGTTTCGATGCTCATGGGTTTCTCGGGTGCAGGAACACAGTAACTAGAATTTTCTGCTAGCCGCTTGGCGGGGTCCGTGGGTGGGGCACTCGCCACTGTGTTTATTACTGCATTTTCTTGAAAATGGCGTAGAAGGTGATCGTGTCCGACGTAATCGCTGAGGGATACGCGCCAGAGGCAAGCTCTGGGAAAGCGCCGGCGCTCGCGCCCTGCTGGAAGATTTTCACCTTGCCGCTGTTCATGGTCGAGCCTGGATAGAAAACGAAATCATAACCGGAGAGGCCGTCCATCCAAGCGGTGCCTTGAATAGGCGCTTGTGTCGCCGCGATGATGGGAAACTGCGAGAGATCGAGCGTATCGCCGCCGGTTGCGTAGTTACCCGAGGCCGTTACGGTGCCAGACACGTGAATGCGTTTGCCGTCGTCCCAAGTGTCGACGAGCGAAAATGTAAGTGCCATGTATTCCTCCGGTGGAAAAACGTGATTAGTGAGTAGCGGACTTGTAAGGCGCCATTCGAGCAGGCCATCCCGAAGGCCTCACCAATCACTAGTCACTATTCACTAGTCGCTGGTATGATGGGCGGCTTGCGACGCAACCCGAACGCCTGCATGTGAATCCAAAGCGTCGATATATCCCAGAAGAGGGAGAACTTGTGCGGCGACTGCTGGTCATCTGTGCTTTGGCGGCGGCTATTCTTGTCGTGTTTGGCGTGGCACTAAGAGGGCCCTCGCTGGCGTTGGCGGCGAGTCCCGGGCAGTCTTCACCAGCCAAGGCCATCGTCATCGCCAAGGGGGTCGCGGTTCGCGCCTTGGCCCTTGATCCGCATGCTGGGCCCGATCTAACGACGACAGCAGCTCCAAACCGCGTGTTTGCGCTTGGTAGTGCGGTAGCGCCACAAACGACCTCAGCGTCGCCTGCGACGGTGCTCAGGGCGATTGCCGGCGTTGGGCAGGCTGGATCCCTCGGCGACGGCGGCGCGGCGACGGTAGCACAACTCGACCTTGCTCCGGATTCGCTGATCGAGCGCAGCGGAATCGCAGTCACATTCGACGGCACGTTCTTCATCGCCGATTCACAGAACAGCACGATCCGCAGCGTCGCTGGGCCAGCGAGCGGCGAACCTGGAATCATTCGCAGCGTCGCCGGACGATGGGCAGCTAGACAGAACGTCGCTCTCACCGATCCGATGGGAGTTACCGCCGACCGCGCGGGAAATCTCTACATCGCGGACCATGGTGCGGGGGCGGTCGACGTGCTTGTCGCGGCGACCGGTCGGCTCGAGACTCTGGCGCAAGTAGTCTCGCCCGCGAGCATTGCCGTGACGCTCGATGGTACGAAAGTCTTCGTCGCGTCGCCGGAAACGGGCGGAGTGTTTGCGATCACGACCAGTACTCACGCGATTACCGGCGTCGCAGGTTTCACGGCCACCGCCGCGGTAACCTCCTCGATGGCTTCGGGGCCGAGCGCGTGTCCTTCGATTGAGAATGGCACGATTGTGGCGCCAAAGGACCGGGCAATCTGTCCCGCAGGTTTGGCAGTGGATGGACGTGGAAATCTTTTCGTCGCAGACGCAAATGCGGGCCGAATTCTGAGGGTCGATGCGATTGCGAACAAAGCGACGGTCGCAGCGAGCGGTCTTAGCACTCCGGGCGAGATCGCCTTCGATTCGAAGGGCGATCTCTTCATATCCGAGCAGGGTCTAACCCGGCTGATCGAACTGCCGCAACTCGGTGATCCGGCGAGCGCCATCTCACTGACAACGCCCTCCGTATTTGCCGCTCCGTGCCCGCAGGTGAGCAATCCGTTTACGTTCTGCAACACTCCTTCGGGCGGCACATCGCAGCAGGCGGCTTTCACTCTGACGAACACTTCGGCGAGCATGGTCACGGGAGTGACCGTTGGGTTCATTCCGGCGACCACACCGGGAAATTTCACGGTTGAGAGCAACGGTTGCACCGCCTCCCTCGGCGCTGACCAGACGTGCCAGATCAACATCGCGTTTACACCGCAGACTACCGGATCGCTGACGAGTGCACTGAGCGTGACGGACTCGAATCCAGCGGACGCGGCTACGGTGGGCCTTGCCGGCACCGGCGATGACTACAGCCTGCAGTTGGCGAGCGGCCAACAGATCGAAGTCACCATTCCGCAGGGTGGAACGGCCGTGTTCAAAGGGCAGGTGGTGCCGGATAGCGTCTTCGGACAGGACGGCGAATCAGTCCAATTGACGTGTCCAAAGGCATCGACGATGCCAAGCAATACGTCATGCGTCATCACGCCGTGTCAGCCTATGATCACACCAGGCATGGCCACTCCCTTCACGATCACGTTCGTCACGTCGTCCGCAACGAGCGTCGCACCGGTACCGCCGCAGAGCGCGGGGTGCACTTCATATGGCCCGCCACCCACTTCGCTGGTCGCTCCGCGGCCGCGTTGGCGTGATCCTTTAGACGGCAGGCGATTTCCTTCCCCGCTGTGGCCGGCAACCTTTGCGGCATTGGCGTTATTTCTTGGCTGGTTGAGCATAGCGACAGGGGAACCGTCGGAACGCAAGCGCCTGCCGGTCCCTCTCGCAATCGCTGGATTTGCGGCAGCCGCTCTCATGGGTTGCCATCATGGCAATGGCAGTATTATTGGCCCGGCGACAACTGTCGGAACCACAAACATGATCGCAACTGGCAAGGCAATGGACGCGAACGGCAACTCGCTGAACACGTCCCGCTCGATGCCGCAGATCACGCTCGACGTCATCGCGCAGTCGACTGGCGGCGGGTTTCCCTGAGTTCCGCGGCCGTCGTGCGACGGTCGTCAGAGATAGATCACGCGACGGTGGTAGCTATAGGGCATTCGCCGACGCCCCTTCAGTTGTTCCGGCCGAACGTACCTCTCGATCAAGTTTTCCGTCGCCATCTGCGCGGTGCCAAGCAGATCCTGCGCGAGTGCTCGCGCGCCGCGTGATCGCGCCGCCAAAGCCGCCGTCGCGAATGCAAGCGGGTCTGTGGCCGAGCGAATCTGCACGGGATCTGTGCCTAGCGTGAGCAGGGGCAGAATTTTTTCATAACGGATGCGAACCGTAATTGATTGCGTCGCTCCCACCAGGTTGACTTTGTCCTCGCGCCACTCCCAGAGCCGGAGATAGGTGCTCGGCTGTAAGTTGAGCATGCTACCCCCGCTTGTGAATTTCTCCATCGGCACGAAGACGTCTGTGGTGTTCGCTGTGGCGCGTTCCCAGAGCATGTGCGGTGCCAGGCAGTCCGTTGGGAGTTGCGGGCTTGAGACGTCGCTGATTTCGGTAGGTGTCACGCCGCTGACGGGGTCGGTATCGAGTTCGAGATCTTGCTGCTCCGCAATCACGCTCACACCACATTCGGCGAGTTCGCGCTGGAGTCCGCGATATGCCGAGTTGAGAAACGGCATCAATACCGTGTCCGTGAAGACGGCACCCGCTGCGTCGTTGACGAGCGCGCGCGCCAGGTTCAGCGCGTCTTCCGCCTGCGAATATGCAGTGGTAGGGACGACGGGCATGTAATCCTCCGGGGAAAATTCGCTGTCAAGCGATTAGCGACGATTACCGCGGATCAGGGGTTACTGATCGCGGGAGTGAAGGCAGATTGCATACGTGCCGCAGCCATTCGATCTGGCGAGCAAAAGTGTCAACAGCCTACGACGCACCAGACGTGAATCGTGCTCAGTGCAGAATGATCGCAGGGAGGCCGTAACCGCTGTACGTCGCGCCAGCGGACGGAATCGAGATTGGGAACGCCATCGCTCCGCTCGAACTGGTTGAGCTGGAAGTCGCGCCAGAAAGTGCGAGGGGCGCGGTGCCGCTGTAGGCGATCTTCGCCGTCGTGGCGTTGCCAGTGAAGGCGAAGATGTACGCGCCGCTCGGGAGCGTCACGGTTCCCTGCGTACACGATTGATCGTTCGTGCCGCCCACCGTCAAACTTATAGCTGTGATCGAGCATTTCACATTGCCGGATAGATCAGTGACCGCCCAGCCATAGAAATCACTGGAGCTCGAATCGGTCGTCGAAACGTCCACCGTGAGATGCGAGAACTGAATGTTCGGCAGATAGATCACCGAAACGTTGATGGCATTCGCCGCACTTGGCCCCTGGCCCGCCGAAAGAAATCCCATCGCGAATTTCGTGAACTGCGTCGGGCACGCTGAACCCGAATCCTGAACATTTGTGCCGGTGAATGCCGCGCAATCGTTCGCCGTAGGCGTGCCTGTGGTGAGCGTCGCTGGCTGCGTCCCGACGGTAAGCCCTCCAGCCACGGTCAGATTGCCGTAGACCGTGGGGTTGCCGCTATCCAGCACTGCCGCAGCCAATGGAACACTCGGGCTAACCGGTCCTTGGCTGAGCACTGCGTCGTCGACGAAGATGGTGTTTGGATTCGCGGCTGTATTCTCCAGAATGAAGACCCGCATCGACTGCGCAACGGTAGAAGAATTCGAGTAGGCATTCGGCGCGCGAAATGTGACCGCGAAATTGCGCGTGGGCGTCCACGCGCTCGCAGTTGGCACTTGCCAGTCCGAACCCGTGACGTTGCAGTTGCATGTTATGCCGTTGTTGTAGGTAAGCGACGCATTCGAACTCTGCCAGTTCGGCCCCGTGCCCACCAACGCGGACGTACCCGCGTAGTTCGCTGGAGTGAGCACGCGCGCATTCGTGGCGACGTTCGTAATTCTATCGGCCTCAGTACAGTTGGGGTCAGAGTAAAAACGAAAACCCGGCCGAAAATTGACACTTGTGGAGCTGGCAGCGATTCGGAAAGCGAGTGTGTAATTCATCGTCGCGTCCACCGGAATACAGCCTGAATTGATTCCGAGGCCGGCAGTGGCGTTGTCGCCGATCTTGACGTTATAGCTTCCCTGTGTGGTGGGATCTGCCGGTGAAGTGCCGCTCGCCTGCTGCGCGTAGATGCCACTACCCGCTTGATTGATGTTCGTGCCGCTGACACCACCCCAGTAGTACATCGTAGTCGAATTCGACCATCCCTCGAATCCAGCATTGCCGAGCAGATTGCGTCCGGCAAGGTCGTTCATGCCGAAGTGCATTGAGGGCAACCAGTTTGGGCCATTGTTGTCGATCGCAACCTGCGAGGTAGAAGGCTCGTTTGGTTTCACGACCTCGGTCGCTGAAACTGAAATATACGGGTCAAGGATGTGGATGCCGACGGCGCTGCCGTCAGTGGGAAATTGAAAGCAACTGTAAACATTCTCGCAGCGGTTGTTTGGTCCGATCGTCACCGAGTCCGCATTGATGATGTTGTAGCCGATCTGGCCGAATGATGTCGAAGATGCCTCGCAATCGTTTCCGTAGAACTCGTCGTTGTTCGGATAGTTGCCGTTCGAATCCTTGGCCAGCTCGAAGCACACCGTGCCGGTGTTCGACGCGGGCAAGATGCACGTGTTCTGCTCCATTTCGATGACGTTGAACACGCCGGCGAGATGCAAGCAACGGTCGTTCTGGTACTGGGGATCGAACTCGTTGTGCTTGATCAGCGTGTTGGTGGAGTCGAAACCGCCTGTCGATGTATCTCCGAAGATTCCGTAGGATGAGCCGCCGGTGCCCAGAATCAGACGGTTACTTTCAACGTCTGCGTGGCCCACACTCGTGAGGTTAATTACTTTCGAGCCTGAGCCGGTCGCCTGCAAGTTCATCCCGGTTATGTGAATCCAGTCCACATTGCGTGTGGCGGCGTTTGGATTCTTTACGGTCGTGCAGCCCGACGGCACGCACGAGATGAACCCACCGCCGTCCGGGCGAGGTATCGTACCCGTGCCGCTTTCCTGATAGCCGATCAGCGCGCTACCGTCTCCCATCAATTCAACCGCATCGTTATTTGTTGTGTCGTTGATGGCAAGCTGACCAGAGCCCCAAAGCAGCACTGTTCCCCCCGGAATTTGAATGTGCGATGCGCCCGTAAGGCTCCCCGTCAGGCCACGCGCATCGCAAAGGGAACTCGTCGTACTCGCGGTGGTGAGGCACGCGTTGATTTTCGCCGCGGCGTCGGAGCCCGAGAATCGTTCGGCCTTTTGCACTTGGTTGAGCGAATTCACCGCAGAGCTGCCATTTACATCGAGATTGTATTGTGGGTTCGTCGTGTTGATGCCGAGCGAGTTCGACGTGAACCGGTGCTGCGCCTGGAACGAGCCGGTCGGAGAAACGGCCGCCGCCGAGGGTTGCGCTTGCCCGGTGTACAGGAAGCTCGTCGCGCTCCCTCCGGAGATGTAGAGCGCGTCGACCACGTAATTGCCTGGCGTGAGTTGGTCGGTCCGCACGTTCAAGCAGTAGCCCGCCGGCTGCAGCACCGAAGGCGCTGGCGCCGTCCAGGTGAAGTTGATCGCGTTGTTGGACCCGCTCACCGCGATGGCCCCGGAATAGGCGAAGGTCGAGGCCGTCACTACGTTGCAGCTCGACGCGGATGTGGTCGAGAACACCTCGGCATAATAGGTGTTTGCCCCGAGCGTTCCGCCGGTCGTGGGTGTTCCCGCAAACGACGTCGGCGGCAGCAGCTTTGCGAAGCCGATGTCCAACGTCTCCGGCGTCGTTTGGGACAGTTGCCCGCTGTATCCCGCGGTCGTGCCGTCGCCAAATAGCTCGCCCAGGTACGCGTCGATCCCGAGCGTCGAGTATCCGGCCGAGCCGCTCTTGAACCAGCGGTCCTCGATGGACGATATGCCCGTAGCGAACGGCGCGGCGATCGCCAACTGGGTGTTGGATCCGATGTGATCCTTGCCTGCATTGATTTCGTCTACCACTACGCCGCTGCCAACCGGATTTCCCGAGGCGTCCACCACCGAATTCGCCAGGTCGTACCCGCCCGTGATGTCGATGCTCGTGGGCGGAGAAGAAGAGGCCGTGTTCCGAATCGCGATCCCGCTGGGCGAGAGCGCATAGCGGATCGTCGCGCCGATTAGCCGTCCGTTCGGCTGGTCGAAGTTGATCAGCGCGGGAGTCGTGAGCGAATTGTCCGCGTCTATAATCTGGTCCATGATGATGCCGTTGTACTGGCACCCGTTTGAACTGGACTGATTGAACGTCAGGAAATCCGTGTCGGCCCCTTCGCGCACAATGTTCTTGAATATATAGCTTGCTGCTAGCGAAACGCAGGTCCCGCGTTCCTGGATTATGTCTGTGCCTGGTCCGAGGCTGAGGTTCTCGAAGTCAACCAGGTACGTGGGTTGCCCCGCTCCGTTGTCTGTGAGAAGAAAGTTCGGAACACCCAGCTGGTTGCTCGATATATACCCGCCGATCCAGTTGACCTCGAAAGTTCCCTTCATGATCACCACAGCGTTGTCCGTCTGTCCCGTGGCAAAGGTTGTCAGCGCCGTCACCCCGCTCAAATTGACCTTGGCGACGCTGCTGAAAAGGAGGGCCTCGTTATATCCGCTAAAAGTCAGGTCGCTGTACCCGCTGCTATTGCCTACCGAGAGAAGCGGCGCCGGACTCGGGTTTGTTCCCGTATCCTGCGCAATGATTACGGCCACGCCAGACGAAGGCCCAACCAGCTGCTGGCCAAAGCACGACGGCAGCACCGGCGTTGTCGACGATCCCTGAGTCTGCGCAACGTCATAGGTTCCCGGCGGGAAGTACACGGGCGGCTTCGAGCCGATCCCGCCCACCGTGGAGCTGCACGATGCGTTTATCGCGTTTGTAATCGCGTAGGTATCGTCGTCTCGGATTGCCGCGTTTGTAACCGTCGTGCCAGCATTCACGTTGAGCGTCAAGGTGTTTCCATTGATGGCTGTGATCTGTGCCGCGAGCTGATTGCCCGTCGCATCGGCCCCGGCGATCACCAGTCCGTTATCCACGTTCCACGCGGCGCCCGAGGGCACTGTCAGTTGATTGCTACCAGCAGTGATCCTACCCGTAGCGATAATCGCGCCGCCGTCACCGCGTGCGCCGTAGGCCGGACAGGTCACATCGATGTAAGGTCGCGGGCCTCCAAAACAGCTGTTCCCGCTCACCTGCAGCGTCGAGGGAGTGAAAGCCCCCGGATTAAAATTCGTGGTGGTCAGCGTGCCGTTCACAGTGGCGTTCCCCGCAACCGAGAGGTCACCACCCAAAGTCAATCCGAATGCCGAGATGTCGTTTCCAGCGCCGGATGACGAAACGTCCGAAGGCAAAATCACATCCGGATAGGTCAGCGTGCCGTTTATCTGCTGGCTGGAGATTTGCAAGAGATACCGGCCGGCTGGCGCGTAAAAGTGGTAGTTCCCGATGCCGTCAGTTTGGAACGGATTCGCCGACCTCGTGGTCAGGGTCGCGTCGGTGTACACCGTTGCGAGCGGCATGCACGGTGTGCCCGTTGCAGTCGCTTGGCAAACACGCACCGTGGCCCCAGCCACCGGATGCCCGCTGGGACCGAAGACGATATCATCCTTGCGTGATCCCTGCGCCCGTACGCAAGGTGCCAGCGCCGCGAAAATGGCTGCGCCTACCATCGCCAGAGCGATCCGCGAAAGCTGCCAGCGAGTGCCTCGTTGGATCGTAGTCGGCGGCTCCCGACGTCCGGCAGGGCTGCTTGGCACGACGACTTCGCAGAAGCAATTCTTGAGTTGCATCGCGGTTGACGGCAACTGAGGCGTCATGGGCATCGTTCCTTCCCCTCCCCTTCGTGTCGACTGCCATCGCGGACGATTGTAGTTCTCCTCCCGCCCGTGGGCGACAAATGTAGGTCAGAGCCTCGGCCCTGATGGTTTGCCGCCATCACCGATCTTTGCGGATGGGTTTGGCGCGGCCACGGAGCGTTCGCTGCTTCCACGTGACGCCGCATTCGCGGCACGCCCGCCCAGACCGTGCTGGGCGGCTTTTTCCGCATCGAGAATCGCGTGACAATGCTTGCAGACGGCGACGCCCGTCTTCACTTTTTCTCCGCACGCCGGGCATTCGCTCATGCGCACCGGCACATATGCCCACTCCCGTTCGACTCCTAGCGTCATCGCGGCGCGCCGGTGCAAGTCCGAAATCTCTCTGAACGAATGGCCACGCGCCCACAATGTGTCGCCCTCGCCGATGAGACGGTGGTAGTGCGTGTCGCGCCGCTCCGTCGCGGCGGCGAGTTCTTCGCTCGTTGGCCGCGGACCCGCGCAAACGAAAATGCCGTGATCCTGCAAATCCTGCAACAAATCGTCGGCTATTTCGCGCGCGGTAATCGTGAAAGGAAAGCGGCGATTGTCTCCCAGATCGATCACGTCACCGCGCGCCGTAATCAGCAGCAGCGCGTAAGCCTCGCCTTTCGCGCGCGCGGGAATGTGATACACGCCGTGCGTGCGCGAGATGTACCAGTCCTGGTCAGAGATGGACGCAATCGCCACGGTCGCGGCCGTGTCGCCTTTCGGTTGCGTCTCAATTAAGATGTCGCGTCGTCCGCCGCCAAAATGCGAGAGTGGCCGTGGAACGTCACTGCCCGCGAGACTTGCTGTAGGTGCCATTTCAGTTTGCAATGAAGTGTCCTTTCCAATGGAGGGGCCTCGGCCCTGTGGCTCGAGCTATGTTTCCTTAAGAACTGCGTCGGCGGCGCAATCGAAATCGTGTTCCCGCCTTGATTCTCGTGCGGCGAGCGCCTGTCGCGTCGCCTTTTGCGGTTGACGACGCGACCACTCAATCGCTCGCGCGATCCAGTCGCACGCCGCCACATCGAGTGGCATGAATTGCCCGTTTCCGTGCTCGAGCGTAAAGCAGTGCTCGTATTCTCCGCGGGATGGATACGGGCCCAGCGCGGGTATGCGACTTCCGTCTTCGACTTCCACCGTTTGCGTGTACCACGTTTCTGGCGAACCGAAGAACTCGGGCGGCATCCAGCGCTCGATGTGCCAGCGATCGTGCGGAATGTACTTCGGCACACGCCGCAGTTCGACCGTCTCGCGGACGACATTACCGTTCGCATCCCGATCGATCCAGCGGCCGCCGATCCATGTGAGCCGCGAGCCGCCCCACACTACTCGAAAATTCGCCTCGCCGTACCAGTTTGTGCCGCCTGCAAGTCCTAGGCGCTGTTGGGCCGAGACCGGCGCCTCGTGCGTTTCTCGCGTCACTTGAATCACGGAAAGGTTGTCTGGCCTGGAATCCGTAGGACAATCAAGAAGGTTGATTTGGAGCAGGGTCAAAATGCACATTTGCTCGAGATACCAACTTTGGCGTCGAAGTAGCTCGTTAAGCTGGCCCGGCGGATCAGTTCTTGTGGCGTTGCGTGCGATGGCGTCGACCGCGCTCCTGGCTGCTTGTTTATCGCTCGGCGGCGCGGCTCATGCGCAAGACGCAGGCTACATGCGTATGGTCAGTACGAGTGGGCGCCAGATGGCGGGCGAATCTACCGACCCTGCCCACTACGGCTGGATCCCTTTGCGCCAAGCAATCATGCCGTCCGCTTCCGAAATAGCAGCCATCGCGCAGGAATCGAAGGGCGTTTCGGCGGCAAGCGAGTCCAAATCCGTCCACCGCCCGATTGTTCTCGTTAAGGACCGCGACCGATCCTCGCTCGAATTGCTTGTCGCGATGACCAGCCATCAGCGATTTCCCGAAGTCGATGTCGTACTCACGGAAAGCGATCGGCCCATAGCTCGATATAAACTAACCGATGCAACGGTCATCTCTGTCCGCGGTGGTGGCACAAACGGAGGCACCGACGCGCCCGTGGAGCAGCTTCGCCTTACCTACTCGAAGATTGAAATCGAGCACTGATTCCACGTGCTCTCGCGGCGGCCGGAAGGAGCCGCCTCTTCCTAGTCTAGCGGGAAATTGCCTTATCGCTCTTGCCCTGCGGGCCCGTGAGCTGCGAGAGATCGTGGGGGGCGTTGTCGGTGCCGGCGGCGGGGTACTTCAGCTGGAGCCACTTATACCAGCCGCCGTCCATAATCTTTACGTTGAAGTAGCCGAACTCTGCCAGCTTCTTAACCGTGTCGCTGGTGTCGTTGGGGCAGGAGCCGTAGAAGATCAGCACGCGGTCGCGCGGCAGCGGGATCGGGAAAGCCTTGATCTGCATCGCCCAGGGATAGCTGATCGCCCCGGGAATGTGTCCTGCGGCGTAGCCGTCAACCGGTTGTGTGTCGACAAGCGCAAACTTGGCACTCTTGTCCCGCATCATATTCAGCACATCGGCGGGCGCAATCGTCTGCATGGGAGCAGCTGCTTCGGCGACAAGTGTCGGATCAGCCGCAGGATCGGCGACAGCGGAGTCATCCTGTGCCAATACTACCGGAGCGATTAAAATCGCTGCCAACATCAGGGCCACCGCAAGAGACGTTTTCATCGTAACCTCCCGATGCCAATTCTGCCGTCGACTTCCCTGTTTATCGCCGATACGATGTTAGCCTTGTCCGCCCACATGCGTCAACCTCGACAGATTATCCGTTTCCCCTCCAGTTCTGCCCGGAGTAGACTCTTGCCGCCATGAGGCAACCAACAACCAGGAATCGGAACTTGTCGAACCCATCGCGACGTATCCCCCTTTATGCGGGAGCATTACTGGTTGCCGCAATCGGTGCGATAGCTGCAGCGCGAGGTGGCGAGGCAACCCGACCCGCGCCACGCGCGGCTCAGACGCCCACGGCCATTGTGCCGCAACTGGCCGACGGCGTCGTCTATGCGATTTCTCCGACTGATGCGGATCCGCGAGTGAAACGCTTCGTCGCCAATAATCTGGTGCTCTTCAAGAATGGTGTCGCGAAGGACGCCAATCTCCTCGTCTTCTTCCCTCCCACCGGAGGTACGCCTGAGAATAGTTGGCCCTTCATGGAGATGGCCGCGAATGTAGGCTACCGCGTGATCGGTCTGGAATATGACAACACGATCTCGGTGCCTCAGGTCTGCGGGAAAAGCCCCGATCCGGCCTGCTCAGACCGGTTTCGTCAGAAGCGCGTTTTGGGAGACGACGTCACCAAAGACATCGACGATCTGCCGGCTGAGTCGATCGTCACACGACTGACGAAGCTCCTGGAATATCTCGACGCGCGCCACCAC
>Ga0187815_10000336_pt1 | contig 23026 bp, 26 predicted proteins | sample NC_S_5_FD_132962 | JGI IMG/M metagenome (GOLD analysis project Ga0187815, IMG submission 132962) | Wetland sediment microbial communities from Neuse River Estuary, North Carolina, USA - ASW-S_5 | ecosystem: Environmental > Aquatic > Freshwater > Wetlands > Sediment | place: USA: North Carolina...
GTCTCGCATCCCCGCCTCGAGGCCCTCTTGGAGGCGGCCGCCCCGGCGGCGGAGGGCGCGAAGCTCACGGGGGCCGGCGCCGGGGGCTCTGTCGTCGTTCTTCCCGTGGCGGGAAAGGAAACGGAGCTCGTGCGTCGGCTCGCGCGCGCGGGAGCGTTGCCGTTCGTGGTGCGGCCCGTTTCGTACGGAGTATCCCTCGTCGAAGCCTGAGGGGACGGGAGAAGCCCACCCCTCACTTCCGAGCTACGATCCGAACTACCGTGTTCGGGCCGAGCGGATGGTCCGCCGCCATCGCGCGGTGGGTCCGCCCGTCGATCGCGCGGATGAAATGCTCTCCCAGGTCCGTGTGCACGCGGTAGGCCACGGCGCGGGCCGGCGTGTTCGCGGGCACCAGGAACGCGTCCGGCAGAACCCGGCCCTGGCTGTCGGTCCAATGGGTCTCGTCCTCGACCGGGTAGACCACGATCATCCCCAGACGGGAGTAGACCATCTGCTCCAGGCACTGCTGAACCCCGGTCGATCCCCACCCCGCGAGAATCGTCCGAATTCCCTCGAGGGCCTTGAGCTGCGGTGCGCTGAGTCGAGCCGGGTCGCGCATGCCGAACGACGCATCCCCCGGTCGATAGTCGACCAAGCCGGCTCGCGCCGCCCGGCGCAGGGTGAGCTCGGCGTCGGCCGCCGTCGGTACGGAGGGGATGGGCTCGACCCGGCTCCCGAGGGCGTCGGCCTCTTCGCGGGAGGCGTGGTCGCACTTGTTCGCCGCAACGAGGCGCGGCTTGGAGGCCTCGAGCAGCTGACGGGCCAATCGCGTGCGGTCCTCTTCCGACCATCGCGCGGGGTGGGCGCGCTCGAGCGTGGAATCGCGAAGCGCGGTCGCGATGGCGGCGGGGGAGATCGAGAGGCCGGTGAGTCGCTCGGCGAGGAAGTCCTCCACCTTGGTGCCGTCGAGCTCGGTGCCGCGGGCGTGCCGGACGAAATCCCGGCTCAGGATCTCCGCCACCCAGGCGACCAGTTCGTCTTCGAGCCAGCGCACTTCCTCCGCCGGGTCGTGGCTTCCGTGCTCGGCGAGCCGCCCCTCGTCATCCGTGGCGCCGGAGAGGTCGACCACCTGGACGAACCCGTCCGCTGCCCGCAGGTCATCGAGGAACTTGTGTCCCAACCCTCGCCCGGCGTGGGCGCCGGGAACAAGCCCCGGGACGTCGATGAGACTCACGGGGACCCAGCGGGTCCCGTCCACGCACTTGGCGTTCCCCGGGGTGCACGGAGTCCCCTTCTCCGTATGGGGGCAGGGAGCCCGGATCGCCGCGACCCCGCGGTTTGGAGTGACCGTCGTGAAGGGGTACGGCGCCATGGGAACATCGAGAAGCGTGAGGGCGTTGAAGAACGTCGATTTCCCGACGTTCGGCTTGCCTACGATCCCGATTTCCATCGGACCCTCCCTTCGCCCGAACTACACGGAGTAGTCGGGAGGTACCTCGGAGACCCCGAGGGCTCGGTTCGTCGCGAGTGACAGCGCGAACAGGAGCCCGCTCAGCCGGTTGGCCCAGCTCAGTAGCTGGGGGGACAGAGGCTCGGCCCGATGCAACGACCAGACCTCCCGTTCCGCGCGCCGCGCGATCGTTCTTGCGAGATGGAGGAGGGCGCCCGGTCGCGAGCCGCCGGACAGGACGAACGTTCGAACTCCCGAGTGGGAGTCTTCGAACCGCTCGATGTCGGCCTCGAGCCGAACGACGTGCCGGGCCTCGATACGGTATCGGGGAGCCTGGGGACCCGGCGGGGTCGCGAGCTCGCTCTGAGCGACGTACAGTTCGCTCTGGAGACGGCGGACGATGGCGCGGATTTCGCCGAGCTTCGGCGGGAGTTCCACCTCGGTGAGCCCGAGGATCGCCCCGAGCTCGTCGTACGCGCCGTAGGCGCGCACGCGCGGGGAGTCCTTGTCTACGCGCGAACCGCCGGTGAGAGCGGTGGTCCCGTTGTCGCCCGTCCGGCTGTAGAGACGCGCGATACTCTCGCCTCCGGCCGCCACGGCAGCTGGTCCAGAGGAGAGCTCAGACCGTGGACGGGACAATACGAGATGTGCAGCACCTCATTATGCTTAGCATCCTGGCGGCACAGTCGGCAGATGAATCCGCTTCGTTCGCTCCAGGCGATCGCCATCGACTCCATGTTGCAACCCTTCCCCAAACCCGGAGGCTAGCGCCCGAGGAGCCCCCGCCCCTCGCGGTCGGCCCGGCGTCGACCTTCTCGTCGTTCCTTCACCGACCGCGCGCGCTCGCGCAGGGCCGGGAGGCGTTCCGAGTGGGTCCGAGCGAGCTCCGTCAGTCCGAGGCTCGTCACGAGGGCGATCGCGCCCTCGAGGTCTCGGGCGTAACCGTTCTCGACGAGCTCCTCGAGCTCCCCGCGGAGGGTCGGCGGCAGCTCCACCGTCCCCGGTCGGGGTTCGCTCGCGGTCCGAACGAGCGCTCGCACCGCGTCCGAGCGGGTCGAGAGTCCGTTGTCCCGTTGGAAGTCGTCGAGCAGCGACTCCTCTTCGGAGCTGAGGCGCACTCCGAGGAATCGAGTCGCGGGAGCGTCGGCTCGGGCGTTCCGCACGCGTTTAACACAATTTTAACACATACTTAATTATTGTGTAATCTTGTTTAACAGCGGTGAGTGTTGGTCCGACCGACCGTGCGCCGCCTTTGAGGGGAGGGCATCGTTCGGTTGAGCTCTGGCGGTTTGCGCGCCCGGTGCCGTCACTTGACGGCGCGAACCAATTGGGTAGTTTCCCTGTACACGCGTCTATGAGAACGGGTTCGAGGGTACCGTACCGGCGTAGCCGTTCACGCCTACGGCGACGAGTTCATCGCCGTTGAGGCCGGCCACGTGCGTCGTCGTCGCGGGTTGAATCACGATGGTATCGCCGGCTCCGATCGCGCCGGTCGACGAACCCGCCGGAGTCCAGGACCCTGTAGTCACACTGTACGTTGCGATGACCCGGTCGGGGTTCGGGCTAACGAGTGAGATGGTGTCTGTACTCCAGGCGAGCGTGAAACCGGTGACGCTCCTCAGGTTCAGCTGGAAGTTCGAATCGTAGACGCCGTTCCCAGCACCGGCGATCTCGATGCTGTAGCAGTAGAGGGTCGCTGAGGCACAACCTGTGGGTGCGGTTCCCGAGGCATTCTCCGGGGTGCCCCAAGAAAAGGCCGATCCGAGAAGCGGCGTCCCCGACCCGTGGATCAAGTTAGTTGCGAGCACGTACAGGGTGGCCGCGAGCACGACGGTGATGGCCACGAGCAAGATGGTGGCAATCATGGGCGAGACGCCACGCGTACGGGCCACCCCACCTCGCCGCCTACCCCTCTTCACGGTGCTCATCGGTCGTGCGTCCAGCGGTTTTCGATTCCTTCGACCCGCGAGAATGCATACGGCCGACGTCTCGTATTTGAAAGGAAGGGCCGAGTTGACCGACATTCAACGACTTCACTATCGTTCAATGACGCACGGTACGTGCAGGTTCCAAACCACGTTTGCGAAGGGCATCGGCCCGGCGCGAGGAGGCATGGTCAACGACGTGCTCCCAAGAGCGGAGCCGACATGTCGGGGCGGTCGAGCGAGTGCCCTCTAGCGTGCGCAGAAGGGAATGGCGGAGAGCCACCTTCGGCGTCCGCCTGCGCCGATCTCGGGTCACGGGCCTGCGAGGGGAGACCGTTTAATCCCCGCCTGTCTGAGCCGACCTCGTCATGTCCGGCATTGCCTCCCTCCAAGCGAACCAGAACGCGACGATCGACGCCACCATCACCGCGGTATCAGCGGTCCGGGATGTGACCACCGCACGGGGTCCTTCGCAGGTCGCGGACGCAACCCTGCAGGACGACACGGGGACGATCACCCTCACCCTCTGGGGAGACGACATCAAGCGCTACAGCGTGGGTCAGAAGATCCGGATCACCGATGGCTGGGTCAAGGACTTTCGAGGGAAGCTCCAGATATCGATGGGCCGCTCCGGGAAGATCACGGTCCTGCCCTGAACCACGGCACCGTCGAGGAGTGGTTCGCTCCCTCGCCTTGGACCGCGGCAGCACCCTCCGCAGCCCCTCGTGGGCCCCGAAAGCGACCTTGTCGTCGGGGACCCGAGATCGCGAGTTCACCCGGTAGGCCCGGAAAGCAGACTTGTCGGCGATTCCCTCTCAGGGCGCCAGTAATCGTGGCCCCAGTGAGGAGTGGTGCGAGCGGCTCCTTAGCCCTATATAGATAAGGTCAGACGGCGATTTCGTACGGAGGCCCTTCGATGGGCGCTCCTCAAGACAACCCCCTCATTCCCGAACTTCACGAACGTCCGACCTCCGTGTTCTTGCACGGGACGAGCCGTCCGCTCCTCAACTGGGTCCTGTACGCCATCCTGACCCGGACCGAGGCCGACTACCATTGGACCGACGTGCGGTTCGACCAAGAGGTCCTCGACCCGAGGGATCCGTTCGCCCTCGGGGTAGTGTCCCCGAACCACATGAGCATCATCGAACCGAAGGAACTCGCCCGCACCCGCCCGCCCGGCCCGCCCCCGACGGGACCCGCGACGGGGGAGAACGAGCCCAGCGTCGACCCCCGCCTTTCGGAGTTCCTCGGCCTTTCGCGGCATACCCAGGAGACGATCTCACGCGTCCAGAAGTCCGGCCGTGTTCCTCTGCTAGGTCTCTCGAACGCTCATCGTGCGGCGGGGTTCTACCCGGTCGAGTTTGTTCAACCGACCCTGAAGGCGATCCTCGGCTCGGGAGTCTCGATGATCATGACGTGGGCCGACGCGGTCCCCGGGGGAAGCGCGGCGTTCGATTTCGTCCTCGGCGTGGAGGGGTCGGACCCCGCGACGTGGCGTGATGCTCAGCTGCGGTGCAACCTAGGGTACTCTCGCGGGCCGCTGCGCGCCGGCCGGGTCTATCGGCTCGGAGACGTCGCGTCGGTCGCAGAGGTGTTGGGTAGGTTCAACATCCCTGGGCTCTAACCCGATCTCATCGAACCTTACGGCCGCGCAGGGTTCGCCGCGGACGTGTCGGGGCTCTCGAGCGGGCCGTCCTGCGCTGCCCCGAGGTGGACGACATGCGCATCGAGCGCTCGGGACGCGCGCGCTTACGGGTCTGCTCCCGGATGAAGGAGGTGGGCGCCCCCAACATCCAGAAGATGTTCCCATCAGGGTCCTCAAACTTTGCACTGCCACCCCACTCGGTATTCGACAGCGGTTCGGTGAACGTGACGCCGGCCTCGCACATGCGGCGCACGTGACCTTCGAGGTCGTCCGTCACGAACGCGATTCCAGTGTTGCCGGGTTCGACCCCTTCGAACCCCTCGCACAAGTGGAGGAGGAACCGTTCGCCCGGCGGGGCGACCATGAGAGCGTGCCCGCCCGGAGGCCCGATGGTGTGGACCTCGAACCCAACCTTATCCTTCCACCATGCAGCGGCAGCGCGGGCGTCCTTGACCGTCACGGCGACATCGGCGATGACCAGCATATCGACCTCGACCGAGCGAGTCTCGCTGGGCGTTAAGAGTACAACGCCCAGGTGCTGAAACGGCCCTCCTGCGGAGCTGTTGGCCCTCTCGACTTGAGACCGCCGCCTCGCATCTGAATGGCCTTTTGTCACCACGACCACGGAAGCGGCGGGTTTACCGGATATGCGCAGGATTCGTCCAGGCTCGTCGGGGTCGCGCGTTTCACAAGCCGATTGAGGTGGGGCGGTGTCTGCAAATTGATGACCGAGCCGGCCGAGCGAGACAGCCCGAAGGTGTCCCGAGCTAGCGAGACGCCGTCAAGCTCCGTCCAAGGAGCCTCGCACGTCCGACGTTCCGAGACCGACCGGGTCGATTGGTGCGACGCGGACCGGTAGCCACCTCGCGGGGCAACCTTCGGGGCCGGAATGACGGTCCTGTCGGCCGGGTAGCTGGCTCGGCCGGTCCTCACGAACGCACTTTGGGACGAGACTGTTCCAAGTATCATCGGCGGGCGGTCTCTGCGAACGTGTATCGGCTGTTGCCCCAGAAGCCAACCACCGAGCCCGTGATGATTCCGATCCCCTGACCAATCAGAGGCGGAAGAAAGGTCTCCGTGACCAGAAGCACCACTTCGTTGACCGAGAGGGACCCCAGTGACACTCCGAAGTAGAGTCCCAAGCGCCGGCTCGGAGAATGTCGCCGGTCCTCCTCGGTCTTGAAGGTCCACAAGCTGTTGAGAACGAAGTTCCAGACAGTGGCCACTCCGAACGCGACCGCGCTTCCGACGAAGAAGAGGAGAGGGTTCGGCGCGGTCTTCGACGCAAAGTGGACAAGGCTCGCGTAGAAATTCGATAGCGGGGTATGGGAGATCGCGTCGACCGTGACTACGAATGCGGCGAGGTTGACGAAGACTCCGGTGAACCCCACCAAGAGGAACTTGCCGTACCGGACGATCTCCACCGGACCCGCGGGCCCGCGATTGACGTGAACGATCGGCGGCGATGACGTTGAGAGCTCGACGGTCGGGTCTCCGGCAGCGTTCACTCCTGAGCTACCCGTCATCGTGGTCCGCGCGCCATCACGGTTCACCGCCTCTGGTTGATATAGAGGCGGTGGACCGGAGGCGGTCGAGCAAGAGATGCGAGAATGTGCGTGCTAGAATTTCGCATGGCTGCGAGAGGCGGCCGGTGTCCCCTGACCCCGTTCCGACTTCGGGCCAGAGCGTCAATGAGCTCGAGCGCCGGACGAGATGCCGTGGACGGGTCGACGACCCGAAGTCGGGACTCCTGCTGACCCGTCACGTCGGCGTCTCGGGTGCCGATTCCACGGAAGGCTTATCCTCCACTTTCCGGTCCTGGTTTTCCCGAGGTGTTTTGTTGGCGAGCAGACAGCACCGGACGCCACCGAAGGGTGGGGAACAGAAGGCGCTGCGCGCGCTCGCCCGGGGTGGGTGTGGCGAGGAGGAACTGCTTCGGATCGCCACTTACCTGAAGCAGGTTACGCAGTCCTCGGACGAGTGTGCGGACCGACTCTCCGAGATTGCTGACTTCGCCTCCGCCATCGGTGTCCGCGCCAGCCGGGACTACTTCCGGGCCATCCACGAAACGAACGCGCTGGATGTGTTGATGGGTCCAAGGGTGCTCGAGTTCGCCCGAAAGGTCGACCGGCACACCGCCGAGTGGTACTTCTGGGCGGTCTGGGGAACAAAGGCTGTCAAGGAGCTCACCGACGACCGGGTTCTCCAAGCGATCGAGAACTTCCGTTCGGTCGACGGTTCGGCGGTGGTGGAGTACTTCCTCGCCATTCGGGAGACGAAGGCGACCGTCCGGCTCACGAGCCCGGAGGTACTCTCGACCGCACGAAGCCTCGGAAGCGAGGCGGCGGTGGAGCTCTTCGGTGCGTGTTGGGAAACCAAGGCTGTTTCCACGCTCACCGATGCGCGAATCCTAGGGTTTGCTCGCTCTCTCGGTAGCGACGCTGCGAAGGAGTTCTTCCTTGCGATACGCGAAACCGGCTCGGTGCCCGAGCTTACCGATGCCCGGGTCCTCGACTTCGTCGGGACCTTGGGCCGCGGCGCCGCTGAGGACTACTTCCGAGCGGTCCGCAAGACGAGGGCGGCCATCGAATTGACGAACGACAGGGTCCTGCTGTTTGCCGAGTCCATCGGGAGAGCTTCAGCGCAGAAGTACTTCCAAGTGATCGGAAGCACGCGCGCGGTCGAGGAGCTCACGAGCAACTCGATTCTCGGGATGTCGGGGGTGATCCGGTCGATCGGAAGCGACGCGGCGCTCGATTACTTCCTCGCCGCGGCCGCGAAGAAGGGGGAACCGTCGACGAAGGAGCCGACCCCCGGTCCCGTCCCGCCGACCCGGGACGGGAGTGTGCCTCTGCTCACGTTGCTCGACATCCCGAAGTACAACGGATACCGCACCGTTGCGTTGCTCGGGGTCACGGCGTTGTTCTGGGTCTCCATCTGGGGTCTTGGAGGCGTGATGGCGGGGGGGGTCTCCCTCCTGCTGGAAGTCGTCGCGGCCCTCGTCGCGTGGGTGATTCTGCTGGGTGCGGGCAACGTCCTCCTCGGGAAGATCGCGGAACGGTCCGCTGACGAGTTCCTGAAGCAGCGTCGGAGGCTGCTCAACGAGCACGGCATCCGTTGGCACGATTGCCGTGAGGCCGACCAGCACTGCAGCCTTTGCTGGGAGTCGGACCACACGCACGCCGACGGCCGCTTCGATTTCGAGCGGTTCTGCCGCTGTCCGGCTTGTCACGAGCGCTCCTCGCGCACTGCAGCGTCGGTGCACCAGTTCGAAGCGCTAGATTCAAGTGCCTAGACTCACCAGACCAGCCCATCCGAAACCGAGAACTCCCGATGGACGATGCGTGTTTCCTCTGCCGAAGAACCCAGCTCGACCTGGACCGATTGAACGAAGAGATCCGAACGCGCGTCTATCTGTCGTACTTCAGCAACGCGCGCAGCCAGATCGATGAGCAGCGACGCAAGATCACGTTCCTCCAGCGCCTGAAGGACGAAGAAAGTGGCGACCCGCACTTTCGGATCAACGCCAAGCAAGTTTTCGGGGACCCCAAAGCCTACGAGAAGCTCATGCCCTGGATCGATGCGCTCATCGAGATCGCCCGGGCGAGCACACGGCCGATGGACGAAAAGCACACGATGGGCGAGCTGGTCGACGAGCTGCTCCAGGACGAGCGACATCTCGCGAACCGCTTGGAACAGGGCTTGAATCAGATACGCGCGGGTTTCGCGACCGGGGGGAAGTCGCCGCTCTTCCTGGAAGCGGTGACCCTCACTCTCCCCGTGGATTGGTCGCTCGAAGGACTCCCAGTTTCATGGCACCCCGGTACGCCCGGCGACCGCGAGCCGATGCACTCCGGCTCGGCCGGGTCGAAGTCAACCGTCGAGGTCCCGATCCATCTCTGCTCTGTGTGCCGGAAGCTCGTTCCAGGAACGTAGCGCCCCCGACCGGCCACCGGTCGGCCGACACGGAGGAGAGCCGGCCGAATGGGTCCGGCGGCGCGCGCCCGGCGCCCTGCGCCCGTCTCGGGCGGTGCCAATTCGCGCAACATTCATAACCTGAGATTGCAACGCCCGCACCGGTCGCGGGCCGGCTCCGGTCGCGGCTGCGGAGAAGTGGGTTGTGGTAGTTTGCATACCGGCGACTGGGGCCGTCTGCAACTCGGGCGACATTGCGTGGGTCATCACCGCCACGGCGCTCGTGATGATCATGACCCCGGGGCTGGGGTTCTTCTACGGCGGGTTGGTCCGGAGGAAGAACCTCGTCTCGACAATCGTCCAATGCATGGCGATCTTCGCGGTCGTCAGCCTTGCCTGGGCGGTGTGGGGCTACACGATGGCGTTCGGGCCCTCCGTTTTCGGTGGGTTCATCGGTAACTTCCAGTACTTCGGGCTCAACGGGGTCGGGTCGGCGGCCAACACGGCCTACTCGTCCACAATCCCGGCCCTCCTGTTCTTCGCTTTCCAGCTCAAGTTCGCGGCGATCACGCCCGCCCTCATCATCGGCGCGTTCGCCGGACGGATCCGCCTCAAGCCGCTGCTGATCTTCATCCTCGCCTGGGTGACGTTCATCTACTTCCCGGTGGCGCACTGGATCTGGGGCGTGGGCGGTTGGCTCCACGTGATGGGCGTGGAGGACTTCGCGGGCGGGATGGTGGTGCATACCACGGCCGGCGTGAGCGCGCTCGCCGCGGCGCTCGTCATCGGCCGGGGCGTGGACTTCGGCAAGGAGAGCCGCCCGAACAATGTTCCGTACGTGATTCTCGGCACGGCCATCCTCTGGTTCGGTTGGTTCGGGTTCAACGCGGGCAGCTCCCTGTCGGCCAACGATGTCGCCGTGAACGCGCTCGTGACCACGAACCTTGCCGCGGCCGCCGCCGGGGTCGCGTGGATGCTGATGGACTGGACACTCAAGGGCAAACCCTCGGCCGTGGGCATGTGCGTGGGATTCGTCTGCGGCCTTGCGGCCGTCACGCCCGCCGCCGGTTTCGTCAGCCCGGCTCTCGCGATGGTGATCGGGGTTGTCGCCGGGGTCGGATGCAACATGGTGGCAGGTTGGAGGGCGAGGACCAAGCTCGATGACTCGCTCGATGTCTTCGCGTGCCACGGCGTGGGCGGGATGTGGGGAACGGTGGCGACCGGGCTGTTCGCCTCGGCCGCGATCAGCGGCTCGAACGGTCTAGTCTACGGTGACCCCCACTTCGCTCTCCTGCAGATGTTCGCCGTGGCGGTCGTGGCCAGCTTTGCGTTCGTAGGCACCTACGTGATCCTGCGCGTGATCAATTTCTTCTCTCCGTTGCGGACCAGCACGGAGGAAGAGAAGGCGGGCCTCGACGAGGTCCACTTCGGGGAAGAAGCGTACTACCCGGCCTCGGAGTGAGCTCCCCGATTCGCGACAACGTCGTCACGAAAGGGTCCTCGTCGGGCCAGGTCTGGGCCGGTTCGGTCGGGGGGACGGTCTTCGCTCCGTCGTCCCGCGTCGCTGCGGGGCTGAGAGCTTTCGCGTCGGACGGGGCAGGACCGTGCCGGCCTAATCAAGCCGAGAGCGGCGGCGGTCGCTCAGTCCCCGTAGACGACTTCCCCATGAAGTTCCATGTCGAGGCCGGAGACTTCGACCTCCTTCGGCACGCGCAGGTCCATCACCCGGTCGATCGCGAACAGGATGAGGTACGTGACCGTGAACGCGAACGCGGCTGCGAACGCCACTGCAGCGAGCTCCTTGCCGAAGAACGCCGCCCCTCCGTAGACGAGGCCGTTCGCGCCGCCGGAGTTGACCGCGATCGAGGCGAACACGCCGAGGAGCCCGATCCCGAGGATTCCGCCGACGCCGTGCACGCCCCACACGTCGAGCGCGTCGTCCCAGTGGCGACGGTTTTTCACCGCGATCGCGAGGTAGCAGATGATCCCCGCGGCCACGCCGAACAGCATCGACACGCCCGGGGTCACGTACCCGGCGGCGGGAGTGATCACGACGAGTCCGGCGAGACCTCCGGTCAGGAACCCGAGGAACTTCGGCTTCCCCTCGAGAGCCCAATCCATCATCATCCAGACGAAGCTCGCGATCCCGCCCGAGATCGCCGTGTTGAGGAACGCGACCACCGCGACCCCGTTGACGGCGTACGCGTTCCCGGCGTTAAAGCCAAACCAGCCGAACCACAGGATCGCCATACCGATCCCCGCCATGTGGAGGTTCTGCGGCTTGTCACGGACGTACCGGCTCCCGAGGTAGAGCACGCAGGCCAGGGCGCTCATACCGGCGATTGTGTGGACGACGATCCCCCCTCCGAAGTCGAGAACGCCCCACTGCTGGAGGAGACCGCCCCCCCACACCATGTGCGCGATAGGGTAGTAGACGAACAGTTGCCATCCGACCAGGAAGACGAGGTAGGCCCCGAACTTCACCCGGTTGGTGAACGCCCCCGTAATCAGCGGGGGCGTGATGATCACGACCATCATCTCGTAGGCAAAGAACACGTAGAGCGGAATGGCGGAACTCACGGGGGCCGCGGTGCTCGACGAGACATTGAGCAGGAACGCCTGGTTGAGGTTCCCGATCACCCCGTGGAAGTCGCCGCTGAAACAGAGGGAGTAGCCCACCGAGACCCACAGGAGCGTGGTCACCCCGAGGGCCGCGAAGCTCTGCATCATGATCGAGACCGAGTTCTTCTGTCCGACGAGCCCGGCGTAGAAGAAGGCGAGGCCGGGCGTCATGAACATGACGAGGGCGGTCGCGACCAGCATGAACAAAGTCGCCGTCGAGTCGAACACTGCCTTGCTACCCAGCCCGTCGGTCGAGCCCGCCCCGGACCTTCTCCCGGCGCCGCGGCACCGCCCTCGTCAGGCGGAGTTTCCAGCCGTTCGGGAGGTTTTCATGTTTGTGTGTGGCGAGCATGACGATGGGGTCGTGTCGACCGGCGCCCGGGAGCCGGTCCCGAGCCGTGTCAGAGGGGAACCGACCCTCGTATCGGGGCGCCGTTCGCGAAGCCGACGACCGATAACCCGAAGCCTCGGTCGGCGACCGACATACCCGTTACGACCGTGAGGGCGGAGCCGTTCTCGATCGGGATGTTCCAGGCACCGTGGGTGACCGACGCCCACCCCTGGGCCACGGTGTAGCTCAGCACGATTGTTCCGTTGGGGGCGGTCAGTACCACGTACCACGCCGGAGTCGAAGGGTTCGGTGGAGAACCTGCACAGAGGTTGGACGATGTGACGTTGGCGGTAACCCCGAGGTCCGAGACGATGTCGCCGTCAAAGATCTCGTAGACGCGAGGGCTCACGTCACCGGCAGTGACGGCGGCCGAAGCGTTCGACCAGACAACCTTCTCGACAAAGCCGGTTCCGCCGCCCGTGCACGAGAGCTGGCTGACCGAGGGGGCGGCAAAGGTCACGGTGACCGGCGGACCGGGGTTCGGGTTCGACGACCCCGACGTCGGGCTGTAGGGCCGGGCGGTCACGATCGCGTAGACCCCAAGCACGATGATCGCCGCCACGAGGAGTTGGCCGATGCGCTCCCGGCGTACGCTCCGTCGTTGAACCTGCCGCTCCCGGAACGCGCGGGCCCGGCCGTCGAACGTGCCCGGCGGCGCCGGTTCCCCGGCCCGGGGCGCGGAGGAAGCCTCTTCCCGTTCGCTCGGGGACGGAGTTCCAGGCATGCCCTCCGACGCTGGGGAATCCGGGACGTGGTCCATCATACCGGTTCGGTAGTCTTCGGGATCAGCTCGAGGTACGCCTCCTCGAGGACGAGCGACGTGTTGGCGAACTGGACGACAGGCCCGATCGTCTGGCACAGACCCAGGAGACGGACACGGGTCGCATCCGACCCGTCGAACGAGAGTCTCCAGCGACGCTCCGAGAGCGCGACCACCGATGTCGCGACCGCCCGGAGAGGAGTCATGGCGGAGGGCGGGACGGGCTGAGCGAACTCGACATCGACCTCGCCCAAACGCGTCCGTTGCGCAACATTCTCGACGCGATCCTGCAACAGTACCCGCCCATGGTCGAGGAAGATCAGCTGGTCGCAGACCTCGGTCACCTCGAGCATTTGATGCGAGCTCATCAGGATGAGGTGGTCCCGCTTGAGCCCGTTCAGAAGCCGGCGCACGAGGACCCGCTCGGCCGGATCCAGCCCGCTGGTCGGTTCGTCCAGTAGGAGCACGCGGGGGTCACCGACCAACGTCGCCGCGAGCGAGACACGTTGGCGCTGTCCCTTCGACAGCCAACCGATCCGACGACCCAGCGGCGGCAGGTCGAGAAGTTCATGGCACCGGTCGACCTCCCGGTCGATGTCCTCGCGGGAGAGACCCCGGGCCCGCCCGACCGTATCGAGAGCCTCGTGAACGTTGAGCGTCGGATACGGTTCGGGGGTCTCGATGAGCGCTCCGACGTTCCAGAGCGCGGCTTTTCGGTTGCGGGACGCTTCGATCCCGTTCAGGTACGCATGTCCCCGGGAGGGTCGCAGAAGGCCGACGAGGAGCTTCAGCGTCGTGGTCTTGCCGGCTCCGTTGGGGCCGAGATACCCAACCGCGCCCGAACCCGCGTAACGGAACGAGACGTCGGTGAGCACCGGGGGGTTGTTGTGGAACGACTTCGACAGGGATTCGACCTCGAACGATACCTCGGTCATCCGGTCGACTCCTTGCGCTGGTAGAGATAGGCGCTCAAGGGGAGGAAGACGAGTACGTAGCCGGCCTTGATCTCGAGGCCCTCCGTCACGGTCGAAACCCAGAGGGTGTAGTACTGGTCCTCCCCCAACGGGATGGTCTGGATGTGGACAAAGTCCGTGTCGAGGATCGCGGCCATCGCGCCGCCTGCATAGGACAACGAGAACCAGGGTTCGATTCCCGCAAGCTCGACCACCGCCTGGATGGTCGTGAATCCCACGTAGAGGGCCAAGACCGTGATGAGCACACCCGCCGCGGGAGTTCGGATGAAGGCGCTTACGCAGAAGGCGACGCTCAGCGCGGCGAGGCTGAACAGCACAGCGATGCCGAGCGATCCCGCCAGCAGGCTCCACGGAACGCTCGGGGCGCCGAAGAAGTAGATTGCGCCCACGGCCGCGAAGCCGTAGCTCGTGCCCACGATCGCGAGCGTGACCAGGGCCGCCGCAGTGTACCGGCCGGCCAACAGCACCGGGCGTCGGATGGGCAGGACCAGCATGTAGTAGCCCGCTCCGGTGGAGAAGTCCACGCTCAGCGCATCTCCTCCGAAGAAGGCCGCGGCGAGAATGACCCAGAGTCCGGTGTAGGAGAGGAAGTTGCTCAGGTACTCGGAACTCTTGAACAGTTGCTCGTAGCGAACCGCCGCGATCCCGGCGTTGACCTGGGATGCGAGTGTGATCGCCGAGATAAGGCTCACGAAACCGAGAAGCCCGTAGAAGCGGTTCGTCCGCAGGTAGTGGCCCAACTGATGGAACGTGACGATTCTCCAGTGCTGGAGGTCCGATACCGTTTCGCGGGCCACGGGCTCCTTGCCGCTAGGCACGGCGGGGTCGGTCGAGTCAGGGGTCATGTTGCGTCCCTTCCTCGACCGTGCGTCCTATCCCATCGTGATGGTCGTAATGAACTGCGAGCGCCGCACGTCGTGCCACCCCCGCGGCCGGCGACCAAAACAGCCTCGACCTCGCGCTTAAACCTTTCTTGGCTCAAGACGAACCATCCTCGAAATCGACCCGAACGCCGTCGCCAGTCATGGGCCAATCCGGTGATACCGTCTTGATCTGGAAGGTGTCGGCGATGGCCGTCGGTCGCCCCACGGGCTGTCGAGGGGGTTTCCGGCATCGAGCCGATTCTGCGGGACCTGCTCCGCCGTCCTCCACGAAGGGATTATCTGGGGCGAGGCCGGCTCTTCTATCGTAAGCGAAGTAGGGGAGGCACGATGCGTGGGTGGAGCGCGGTCGCGCTCGTGGTAGCTCTTCTGGCCGTGGGAAGCTCGCTCGCCCTCCCACCGGCTCCTTCGCCGAGCCAGCTCTCGACCTCGACCCGGGACATGGCCGTGGGGTGGATCAACATCTCCGCCGTGGGAGACTACGGGTACTCGCCGGCGAGCCTGGAAGAAGTGCCGACCCACGCGACGATCACGGTGAAGTTCACCGACCAATCGGCCATGGCCCACACGTTCACAATCCTCGGGAAGGAGGGGTGGGTCGTCCCAACGGCGGATAGCCAGGCCGAGATCAACCAGCTCGCCTACGGCGGTTCGCCTCCGGTGCTGGACAATGCGAACGTCAGCGGTCCCGGCGATGTCAACGTCACCACCTTCGTGTCGCCCGGCCCCGGTTGGTACGAATTCGTGTGCACCGTCACCGGGCACTTCGCGCTCGGCATGTACGGCTTCATCGCGTTCGGAATGAACCTGCCCTCGAATCTTACCGCATCCAACCGGACGGGGGTTGGCGGGACCCTCAGCTTCAGTCCGCTGGATGCGGCGGTTCTCGCTGTCGTCCTGGTCGCCTGCGCTGCGGGGTACGTCCTCTGGCGACGCCATCGCTCGAACCTGCAGAACCGACCCTGAGCGACGCGGACCGCAGCGAATCGACGATCGGCCCGCGAACGCGCCCCATCTTCGAGGCGATACTCGCTGTCGGGGACGGTCGCTCCGGACGCGCCCGGCAACCCCGGACCCGATGTTACCTCTTACGGCCTGTCGTAGCTTAGGTTCCACTCGGCGTTGTGGATTAAATAGGGGAATCCGGGTGATAACGCTGCGAAGTGGGGGAGCGGATGTTCGACTCGATCGACGACTGGTTGATCATAGCCGTGGTGGCCGGGATCCTGTTCTACGGGTCCTCGAAGATCCCGCAGCTGGCGCACAGCCTGGGACGCTCGGTAGGTGAGTTCAAGAAGGGCCGACTCGAGGTCGAGCGGGAGCTCAAAGCCGATGAGGCGAGGGCACTGAACGGGCCTCCCTCCTCCGGCCCTGCCCACTAAGCGGGGCGGCACGACCCAAACTTCCCCCCGAGGATATCGAACGAGGGGCGACCCCATCGTCGACGGTCCTCATCACCTCGAGGTCCGAGCGAGGGGCCCGTGACTGATGGGCGAACTCGACCGGCTCCTCGGCGTCCTCGCGGAGGTCCGTCACCGCCTCGTTCGGATTGCCTGGGTACTGGCGCCGCTCTTCGGGTTCCTCCTGTTCTTCGAGCTGAAACCCGTCACGATCCCGCTGTTCGGGCACTCGGTGCCGTTCGCCTACCCCTGGCCGAACCCGTTCTACAACATCACCGCGCAGGTGTTCCTCGCGTTGGTCACCTGGGAGCTTCCGGCCGGGGTGCAGCTCCTGAACATCGGGGTCGGCGACTCGATCCTGGTGCAGATGGAGATCGGGATCCTGCTGACGCTGATCCTGGGGATGCCGTGGATCGTGCACGAGGTGGGAGCGTTCCTCGTGCCGGCGCTCCGTCGGAACGAGCGGGCGTTGCTGCGGCAGATCGGGGTCCCGGCGACGGCGCTGTTCGCGCTCGGGACCGGGATCGGGGTGTTCTTCCTGACGCCGTTCACGTTCCGGCTGTTGTTCCTGTATGTCTCGGCGATGAAGCTCGCCCCGGTGCTGGGCGTGCAGGACTTCGTGACGTTCGCGCTGGTCTACTCGCTCGCGTTCGGCGTAGTGTTCGAGCTGCCGGTGTTCATCTACGCGTTGACGCGGCTCGGAGTGGTCAAGGCGTCGGCGTGGCGGAAGCACTGGCGGGGCGCGGTGATCGGGGCGTTGGTGTTCGGGATGGTAGTGACCCCCGACAACTCGGGGATCACGATGTTGTTGATCGCGACGCCGATGATCGGGTTGTATCTCGGGGGGGCGTATTTTGCGGCGCGCTGGGAGGCGCGGCGGGAGAGTGCGCGCGAGCCGCCGCGGAACGTGGTAGGGGCGGGGTGAGCTAGCGGGATGGCGCTGTTCTCGGACGTCGACTGGGTGATCATCGCGGCGGTCGCCGCCTTTCTCCTCTTCGGGAAGGAGAACGGCGCAACCCTGCGGACGCTCGGCCGTTGGTACGGTCGGGCGATGAAGGTCAAGCAGGAACTCCTGGGGGAGTTCACCAAGGCCGCGGAGCTGCCGATCGCACCCGGCCAGCCCCTCTCGATCCGCGGAACCCTGCTCGGGCTCGACACGCCCGCGACCCAGGTCAGCGGGATCCCGACTGCGGTCCGGGTGCCCCCGGCCGCCCCGTTCACTCCGACCTACGACCCGGCGTTTCCCTGGACGGGAGGCACTCCGATGCCGACGTGGTCAACGACAGTGTCGCCGGGCCCGTACGACCGGGAGGGCGCCCGATGAGCACGCTCTCCCCCGACCAGATCGTCACGCTGACGGAGCTCCTGATGGTCCTGATGGGGATCGGGATCACCTGGGCTGTCTACCACGGGAGCGAGCGCGCCGAGCTACCGGGTGATGCCCGCATACCCGACCCGGGTCAGGCCGACGACACGACCCCCGACACTCGCGGGAGGACCCTCGGATGAACGAGGGATTCGATTGCCGCGACAGCTGTCCTTGGTCGGTGGGCCGGGACCCGGCCCTAGAATTCCCGGTCGGGCAGGTCCGCCGGTTCGCAGCCTCGAACGACGAGGAGGTCGGTGACGTCGACGAAACGAAGCGCAACGTCCTCAAGCTGCTCGCGGTCGGCGGGCTCATCGGCGCCGGGGGCGGAGGGCTGGTCGGAGGAGCCCTTCAGTATCTCCAGCCACCGACCATTGGCCTCTCGAGCTACCCGCGCGTTCAGCTCCTCGACGTGGACGGAGCGCCCCTCACGGTCGCCAAGGTCGAGTCGGAGTACAACGTCGGGACCCTCGACCTCTACCTCTTCAATTACCCGCTCCGCAACGAACCGAACTTTCTGCTCAACCTGTATCCGACCAACGGTAGCCCGCCGAGCGCGAGCAACCCCGGGGCAGCGAACGTGCCCGGGGGGATTGGAACGAACGGCTCGATCGTCGCGTACAGTGGAATCTGCCAGCATCTCGGTTGCCCGGCTCCGGCGATCGCCTTCTACCCTCCCGGAACGTGTTCCAACACGCCGGGGGGGAAGTCGTTCTACCTCCACTGCTCCTGCCACGGCTCGACCTACGACCCCGCGAACCAGGCGAGCAACCTGACGGGGCCGGCCGTGCTTCCGCTGCCCCAGGTCGTCCTGGAGGCGGACGCGAGCGGGAACATCTTCGCCACCGGGATGACCTCATCGAGCCCGCCCGTGAACGGGCACATCAGCACGCTCCAGGGCGACTACGGGGTCGGAACGACCAGTCAGGTCGTGAAGGAGACTCCGGTCATCCTCTGCAACTTCCCGAGCTAGGAGGGCGGTGCCGGTGGGGTTCTCGAACTGGTACAATCGCTCCCTGAACAAGATCTGGGGGTTCGTCGAGGACCGGACCGGGATGCGCAAGTGGGCGCTCCGCCCCCAGCCCGAGTTCACGTTCAAGCCGTCGTACTGGACCGGGGCGTTCGTCGCCACAGCGTTCCTCTACCAGGTCGTCTCCGGCGCGCTCCTCCTCCTGTACTACCAACCGAGCACCGCCCCGACGCTCACGGCCTGCGGGCAGACGCTCGGAACGTACTCGGTCGCTCCCGCGGCCTGGTGCTCGACGTACTACATCATCAACTCGGTGCCGATGGGCTCGCTCCTCCTCTCGACGCACCTCTACGGCGCGTACGCGATGATCTTCCTCATGTTCGTCCACTTTTTCCGGGGCTACTACCTCGGCGTCTACAAGTCCCCCCGCGAGTTCTCCTGGATGGTCGGCACCCTGCTCATGGTGATGACCCTCGGGATGGGTTTCACCGGCTACCTCCTGCCCTACACCCAGCTCTCGTACAACGCGACGAACGTCGGGCTCGTGCTCGCGATTCGGCTGCCCACGTTCGGCCCGCTCCTCGCCCCGTTCATCCTGGCGGACGGCACGTCCCAAGGGCTCCTCTCCCGGATGTTCGATGCCCACGTGATCCTGATCCCGATCGCGCTCGCGGGCCTCCTCTATGCGCACATCGCGCTCTTCGAATCGCACGGGATCGCACCGCCCGCCACCTCCGACCCTCTCCAGCGTCGACGGTTCACCGAGAAGGAGGACAAGCAGCACGTCCCGTTCTTCCCGCACATCCTCTTCTACATGCTCAAGTGGGGCGCGCTCTACCTCGGCATCCTGTTCGGGATCGCCGCGCTGTGGCCGTGGTCGCTCCCGACGTACGTCGGGAACACCGCCGCCGTCGGGGTCGTGACCGAACCCGACTGGTACTTCCTCTGGCTGTTCAAGCTCGTCGACTTCGCGGGGGTGACGCCGGTGATCGCGGTCGGCGCCTCGACCGGGCTTCTCCTCTACATCCTCTTCCTACCGTTCCTCGACCGTTCGAAGAGGACCCACCCGCGGGACCGGCCGCTGTTCATCTGGGCGGGCACCTCACTGCTCGAGTTCTTCGTCCTGATGACCGTCTGGGGCGGAGAGACGCCCGGCGTCCAGATCACGATCCCGACGGTCGTGACCACCCTCGGCCCGATCTTCGCCGTGAACGCCGTCGTGATCGCGCTGTTCCACTGGCGATACCGCTCTTCCTACCAGCGTCGGCTCGCCGCGCGCCTTTCCCCCTACCCGGGAGCGTATGGGGCTCCCACGCCGACCGGCACGAGCCCCCTTCCGACCTCGGAGGCGAAGTCGAGTGAGTGACGACGGCGACCGCCCTCAGTGGCGGACGAACGCCCTCTGGGGCCTGCTCGCGGTCTTCCTCGTTGTGGGGAGCGTCGGCGCCGCGACGTTCGTCTACGGTCTCACGTGGGTCCTCGCCGGAGCGTGGTTCGGGTTCGTGGTCGCCGCCTTCGGAGCCGTGGTCGCCTTCCTCGCGTTCCTGTTCATGGCCGGCATTCTCTACCGGGTGGACCGCTACCGCGGCGCGAACGGACGGAGGATCGAGCTCTTTGAGTAGCCCTCCGACGCCCGCCGAGGTGCGCCGCGCTCGCAACCGCCTCCTCGACCTCTACAGCGCGGTCACGGTGCTGATGCTGCTCGGGATCGCGGTCCTGATCGTCTACGCGATCCAGCTCGGTCCGCTCACGAGCCCGGGAGCCGAGCAGTCGTTCGGTTACGCGGTCGCCCTCATGTTCCTGATGGGCGCGGTGGTCTTCCACCTGGTCGACCGGATGTACCGGACCTGGCCTCTTGGGCGTCGCATCCGCCCGTCTTGGCCGGGCTACGTGACGGTCGCGAGCGAGGTTCGGTTCTTCAAGATTCTCATCGTGGTCGCCGCCGGGGCCGCCATCGCGTACGTACTAGGGGGACTTATCGCATGAACGCGCGGAGGTACCGATGGTCGACCTGACCGTTCCCCTCACGATCATCGGCCTCGTCGCCGCGCTCGCGGGGTTCCTGCTCTGGGCGTTCACCTACCACGGAGCCTGGCTCGTCCCGACGATCAAGAAGTGGTTCTTCACGACCGACCACAAGCGGATCGGTCTCATGTACATCACGACCGGATTCATCTTCTTCTACATCGGCGGGATTTACGCGAGCCTGATCCGGACGGACCTCGGGTTCGTCCAGGGCCTGGGGCTCAACCCGCAGACGACCCTCGGCGTCACCCCGGACGTCTACTCGACCCTGTTCACGATGCACGGGGTCCTGATGGTCTTCATGTTCGTGATCCCGACGCTCGCGGGCTTCGGGAACCTCCTCGTGCCCTCGATGATCGGCTCGCGCGAGATGGCAATGCCGAAGATCAACGCGATCGCCTTCTGGCTGGTCCCCCCCGCGGGTATCATCCTGATCCTCTCGAACGCGAACGTGGGGTGGACGGGGTACGTCCCGCTGTCGGTCCAGGCGTCGGGCATCGGGGTCGACCTCTGGATCCTCGGACTCCACGTCCTCACGATCTCCTCGATGCTCGGGGCGATCAACTTCCTCGTCACGATCCTCAAGCACCGCGCGCCGGGGGTCCACTACTGGAACATGCCGCTGTTCGTCTGGGCCACCCTCATCAACTCGGTCCTCCTGATCTTCGCGCTCCCGTCGCTCTCGATCGGTCTCACGATGGTCCTGTCGGACCGGAACTTCGGGACCCATCTCCTGGCCGCGGCGAACGGGACCCCCCTCGGCGGCGCCCTGCTCTACCAGAACGTCTTCTGGTTCTTCGCGCACCCGGAGGTCTACATCATGGTCCTGCCGGCGTTCGGGATCATCTCGACCGTCCTCCCGAAGCTCGCGCGCAAGGACATTTTCGGCTACGGGGCGATGGCGGTGGCGCTCGGCGTGTTCGCCGTGCTCTCGTTCGCGGTCTGGGAGCACCACATGTTCGTGACCGGCATCTCGACGAACGTTCGGTTCGTCTTCATGCTCGCCACGATGGCGATCGCGGTCCCGTCCGCGGTGAAGACGTTCAACTGGGTGGCGACGCTCTGGGGCGGCCGGATCTGGATGGCGGTTCCGATGTGGTTCTGCGTCGCGTTCATCACCGGGTTCGTCATCGGCGGGCTCTCGGGGTTGATGCTGGCGTCGATCCCGATCGACTACCTCTACCACGGCACGTACTTCGTGGTCGCCCACTTCCACTACGTCGTCCTCGGCGGAACGCTGATGGCGGTCTTCGCCGGGGTCTACTTCTATTTCCCGATCATCACGCGTCGCTGGTACAACCAGGCGCTCGGCCAGGTCCACTTCGTGCTGACGTACGTCGGCGTGAACCTGCTCCTCTTCCCGATGTTCCTCCTCGGGGCGGAGGGGATGCCGCGGCGGGTCTACGAGTACGTGTGGAACGGGAACTTCCAGTTCCTGAACTTCCTCTCCTCCATCGGAGCGCTCATCATCGGGGTCGGTCAGCTCGTCTTCGCGTTCAACATGGTCTACAGCTACTTCGCGGGCGAGCCGGTGACGACCGAGGACCCGTGGGGGGAGGAGCTCGCCGTCAAGATGACCGGACCGGTCTCGGCCCCGACCCCGGCCCGCGTCCCCACGCCCCTGCCGACCGCGACCGGCGCCGAGGGCCCGTAGGGGGAGGTTCGGTCGATGCGCGGTCACGACCTGTTCCGCTACGCGGCGATCGTCGCCTGCGTGCTCTGCTACATGACGATCCTGCTCGGCGGCAACGTGATGGCGAGCGACAGCGGGCTCGCGTGTCCGTCCTGGCCGTCCTGCTACGGCAACGGGAACTTCCTGCCGGCGTTCCAAGGAGGCGTCGCGCTCGAATGGAGCCACCGCGTGAGCGCGTTCTTCCTCGCGACGAGCATCGTCCTCCTCGCCCTGCTCGGTGTCGCCTACGAGCGGCAGCGCCGCGTCCTGCTCCGGATCGGGTTCGTCGCGCTCGGCCTCGTGGTGACCGAGGCCCTCCTCGGGGGGCTCGTGGTGGAGCAGCAGCTGATGGTGGACCTCGTGCTCGTCCATCTCGCGATCGCGACCGCGCTCTTCGGGGTCTTGCTCATCCTGGTCCTCCTGTCGAACCTGAGGGAGATGCCCCGCCGCTGGATCGAATGGGCCCGCCGGGCGGCGGACGAGAGCGCACCGCGTCCCGACGGCGCGTCGGCGCCGTTCCCGGACGAGCCGCATCGGGTCCCCGGCTCGCCCTTCGACGCTCCCCGGGAAGGCTAAGCTAAGGGCGCGCGAGCGCTCCCGCGGTCGGTCATGGAGCCGTTGATCCCGTCGGACTCCGACCTCGTCCGGCCCCTCGGCCCGGCGGACTATCTCCCCCTCGCGAAGCCGGGGATCACGCTCCTGATCTGCCTCGTCGCGGTGGCCGGGTTCCTCCTCGCCTCGCCCCGTTCGGTCGACCTCGTCCGGCTCGGCATCCTCGTCGCCACCGGCGCGTCCGCCTCCGCCGGCGCCGCGATGCTGAACCACTACCTCGACCGCGACATCGACCGAAAGATGAAGCGGACGCGCGGCCGCCCGCTCGCGGACGAGCACGTGGTCTCCGGCTCGAACGTCGCGGTCGTCGGCCTCGCGCTGCTTGCGATGGGGATCGGCGGGGCGTCGGTGTTCCTGAACCTCCTGACGGGGCTCTCGATCTTCCTCGGCGGAATCACCTACGTCGGCATCTACACGTTCTGGCTGAAGCGCCGCTCGA
>Ga0187815_10000337_pt1 | contig 22930 bp, 20 predicted proteins | sample NC_S_5_FD_132962 | JGI IMG/M metagenome (GOLD analysis project Ga0187815, IMG submission 132962) | Wetland sediment microbial communities from Neuse River Estuary, North Carolina, USA - ASW-S_5 | ecosystem: Environmental > Aquatic > Freshwater > Wetlands > Sediment | place: USA: North Carolina...
CTTCAGGATGATGTCCGCCGCGGCGTATGGATTCCGGGCTCGCCGCTTGGCGGCGCCCCGGAATGACAGACTACGCCGCCGGCTGCGCGGCTTTGTCTTCCTGCGACAACAGATGCAGCAGCGCGCTCTTGATCGCGGCCTGCCGGGTCGGGGCGGTGATCTGTGCGCCCAAGAGGTCGGTGACGTAGAACACGTCGCGGGCGCGCTCGCCGAAGGTCGAGACATGCGCTGAGGCAATGTTGAGATTGAGCTTGGAGATCGCGGTGGTCAGCTCGTAGAGCAGGCCCGGCCGGTCGAGGCCGGACACCTCGATCACGGTGTAGCGGTCGGACCACTGGTTGTTGATGATGACCTCAGGCTCGACCACGAAGGCGCGCATCTTGCCGTTGCCCTTGGCGGTGCGGCGCGCCACCACCTCGGGCAGGCGCAGCTTGCCTTCCAGCACCTGCTCGATCATCTCGCCGATGCGCGTGGCTCTACGGCCCTCGTCCTCGTCGCGGTCGTATTCCCGCGAGATCGCGATGGTGTCGACCGCGCGGCCGTCCGTGGTGGTGTAGATCTGCGCGTCGACGATGTTGGCGCCCGCGGAGGCGCAGGCGCCCGCGATGATCGACAGCAGCCAGGGATGGTCGGTGGCGAGTATCGTCAGCTCCGTGACGGCGCGCGCCTCGTCGAACCCGACATTGATCGCAAGCTTGTGCCCGGCCTGCTCGCTGGCGCGGATGAAGCGCGCCTGGCGGATCTTGCGCGGCAGATCCACCTTGAGCCAGTAGGCCGGATAATGCCGGCCGATATAGGCGTTGAGTTCCGCCTCCGGCCATTCGGTGAAGGCGGCGCGGAATTCCGATTGCGCCACCGCGATGCGCTGCGCGCGGTTCACTTCGGAGAAGCCGCCGGTCAGGACCGGTTCGGTCTCATAATAAAGCGTGCGCAAGAGCTGCGCCTTCCAGCCGTTCCACACTCCGGGCCCGACGCCGCGGATGTCGGCGGTGGTCAGGATCGTGAGCAGCTTCATCTGTTCGACCGACTGCACCACGGCGGCGAAATTCTCGATGGTCTTGCGGTCGGAGAGGTCGCGCGACTGCGCGACCGTCGACATGGTCAGATGCTCCTCGATCAGCCAGGCGACGAGCTCGGTATCGGCTGCGGAGAAGCCGAGCCGCGGGCAGAGCCGCCGCGCCACCTTGGCGCCCGCAATGGAATGGTCCTCGGGCCGGCCCTTGGCAACGTCGTGCAGCAGCGTGGTGATGTAGATCACCGCGCGATGCTCGGGGCGGATCTTGCGGAACAGGTCGCTTGCCAGCACGAACTCGTCATTGCCGCCGCGCTCGATCTCCTGCAGCCAGCCGACGCAGCGGAGGAGATGCTCGTCCACCGTGTAGTGATGGTACATGTTGAACTGCATCATCGACACGATCTTGCCGAACGCGCGGATGAACTGGCCGAGCACGCCGGTCTCGTTCATCCGCCGCAGCACCGTCTCGGCATTGTTGGAGGTGAGGATCTCCATGAACAGCCGGTTGGCTTCCGGATCTTCGCGCAGCTGCGAGTTGATCAGCCTCAGCGAACGCGTCACTGTGCGCATCGCGTCGGGATGGAAGGCGAGATCGTTCTTTTGCGCCAGGCGGAAGATGCGGATCAGGTTGACCGGGTCCTGCTTGAAGACGTCAGGCGCGGCGAGATTGATGCGGTTGTTGTCGATGATGAAGTCGTCGCTGTCGGGCACGCGCCGCCGCTTGGTGCCGGGACGGAACTTGGCCACCATGCGGGAGAGCACCGGCGCGGGCTTGGCGTTCTCCTCCTCGAGCTTGGCGCAGAGGATCGCGGTGAGGTCGCCGACGTCCTTGGCCACCAGGAAGTAGTGCTTCATGAAGCGCTCGACATCCTGCATGCCGGGATGGCTGGTGTAGCCGAGGCGGACCGCGATCTCGCGCTGCATGTCGAAGGACAGCCGCTCTTCGGCACGGCCGGCGAAGAAATGCAGGTTGCAGCGCACCGACCAGAGGAAATCGGCGCATCGGTGGAAGGTGCGATACTCCTGTGCGTCGAACACGCCGCGTTCCAGCAGCTCATCCGTTTCGCGCACGCGATAGACGTATTTGGCGATCCAGAACAGCGTGTGCAGGTCGCGCAAGCCGCCCTTGCCGTCCTTCACGTTGGGTTCGACCAGATAGCGCGACTGCCCGCCGCGGCGATGCCGCTCCTCGCGCTCGGCGAGCTTGGCGGTGACGAATTCGGCTGCGGTGCCCTGCACGACTTCCCTGTCGAAGCGTGCGACCAGCTCGTCATAGAGCGACCGGTCGCCGGTGAGAAAGCGCGTCTCCAGCACGGCGGTGCGGATGGTCATGTCGCCGCGCGCCTGGCGGATCGATTCATCGACCGAGCGCGTGGCGTGGCCGACCTTCAGCCCCATGTCCCACAGGCAATAGAGGATGGCTTCCGCCACCTGCTCGCCCCAGGCGGTCTGCTTGTAGGGCAGGATGAAGAGCAGATCGATGTCGGACTCCGGCGCCATCAGCCCGCGGCCATAGCCGCCGGTGGCGACCACGGCCATGCGCTCCTCGCCCGAGGGGACGTGCGAGCGATAGAGATGGCGGGTGGCGGCGTCGTAGAGGATGCGGATGATCTCGTCCTGCATGAAGCAGAGACGCTCGGCACAGCGCCGGCCATGCCGGTCCCTCAGCAGGATCGCCTGCGCCTTGGCGCGCGCGGCGATCATCTCGGCCTTGAGCAGCTGCGCCAGCGCCGAGCGGAACACGTCCTCACGGCCGGCATGTTTTTCGGCGAGCGCATCGACCGCTTCAGTGATTCGCGCGGTCTCGAAACGGTCGTCCGCTTCGCTGCGGTTCTCTTTCACGACACTGTCCATGCCTCATCGGGATAACGGACCGCGCCCGCGCTGTCACGGGACATTGTGGGCGGGAAGTAGCTTCATGCTGTTTTGACCAGCGTTTGGGCAAAGCCGTTCTCGCCGCGCGGCTTTGGCGACGGCTATTTTCTCGTTGACCTAAGCGTCTAACAGATTGAAATTGCTGCGAGTTTTAGCAAGGGGTCTGACCATGTCCAAAGTTTCGCGCCGCGCGTTTGCGGCCGCCATCGCCGTCGCGGCACTGTTGCCCGGCACCGCCTTCGCCGCCGATCCGCTGAAGCAGATCCGCATCGACTGGGCGACCTACAATCCGGTCTCGATGATCCTCAAGCAGAAGGGGCTGCTGGAGAAGGAGTTCGCCAAGGACGGCATCAGCGTGGTCTGGGTACAGTCGGCCGGTTCCAACAAGGCGCTCGAGTTTCTCAACGCGGGATCGATCGACTTCGGCTCCACCGCGGGTTCGGCGGCGCTGGTCGCCAAGATCAACGGCAATCCGATCAAGTCGGTCTATGTCTATTCGCGTCCCGAATGGACGGCGCTGGTGACGGGCAAGGATTCCAAGATCGCCTCCGTCGCCGACCTCAAGGGCAAGCGTGTTGCGGTGACGCGCGGCACCGACCCGCACATCTTCCTGGTGCGCGCGCTGCTCGGCGCCGGTTTGTCCGAGAAGGACATCACGCCGGTGCTGCTGCAGCACGCCGACGGCAAGACCGCGCTGATCCGCGGCGATGTCGACGCCTGGGCCGGCCTCGATCCGATGATGGCGCAGGCCGAAGTGGAGGACGGCGCCAAACTGTTCTTCCGCAAGGCGGACGCCAACACCTGGGGCATCCTCAATGTGCGCGAGCAGTTTTTGAAGGACTATCCCGACGTGGTGCGCCGCGTGCTCGCCACCTACGAGGAAGCGCGCAAGTTCTCGCTCGCCAATTATGACGAGCTGAAAAAGACCTTCATCGCGGCGACCAAGCTGCCCGAAGCCGTCGTCGACAAGCAGCTCAAGGAACGCACCGAGCTCACCCACAACCGCATCGGCACGCCGCAGCGCGAGTCCATCCTTGCCGCAGGCCTTGCCCTGCAGCAGGCCGGCGTCGTCGATGCCAAGGTGGACGTGAAGGCGACGCTGGACGCCCTGATCGACGACCAGGTTCCGCTGCCGACGAATTGATGCTCTTACCCTCTCCCCTTGTGGGAGAAGGCCGCTTCGCGAAGCGAAGCGGGGTGAGGGGTCTGGCTCCGCGAACAGTAATCCCTCATTGGTACTCTCTTCAGCGGACAGATACCCCTCATCCGTCGCGCATCTGTCGATGCGCGCCACCTTCTCCCACAAGGGGAGAAGGGAAGGGAGCCGCGGACAGGGCCGCCCCCTCCCATCGTTACCTTGCAATCCCCTCCGGAAAATCGTCTTGCTATGGCCATGACCGTCGAACTGCCAGTGCTGGAACAGGTCGCGCCGCCGCGGAGGCGCAGCGCATGGCTGCGCCGCCTGGCTGGGCTGCGCCGCTTCGCCCGGCCGGCGCTGGGGCTATTGCTGCCGGTGTCACTCGCGCTTGGCTGGGAGCTCTATGTCGGTCTCGGCTACTCCAACGGGCGGCTGGTGCCGCCGCCCACGAAAGTCTTCGACACCATCATGGAGCTCGCCCGCAGCGGTGAGCTCAGCCGTCACATCATGGCCACCCTGTATCGCGTGTTCGCCGGCTTCGGGCTCGGTGTCGTCGCCGGCACGCTGCTGGGAGCCATCTCCGGCTATTGGGGCTTTGCGCGCCGGCTGCTTGATCCCACCGTGCAGGCGCTGCGCGCGATACCCTCGATTGCCTGGGTGCCGCTGTTCATTCTCTGGCTCGGCATTTTCGAGACCTCCAAGATCGCGCTGATCGCGGTCGGCGTGTTCTTTCCGGTCTATCTCGGCGTGATGGGCGCGATCCTCTCGGTCGACCGCAAGATCGTCGAGGTCGGTCGCACATTCCGCCTTTCCGGCCCGGCCATGATCCGCCGCATCCTTCTTCCCGCGGTGCTGCCGGCCTATGTGGTGGCGCTGCGCGTCGGCCTTGGCCTCGGGTGGATGTTCGTGGTCGCGGCCGAATTCATGGGCGCCTCCGAAGGTCTCGGCTATCTCCTGATCGATGGCCAGCAGCTCGGCAAGCCCGCGCAGATCGTCGCCGCCATCGTGATCTTCGCCATCCTCGGCAAGACCACCGACTGGCTGATCGAGATCGCGACCGCGCCGCTCTTGCGCTGGCAGGACGCGTTCGGCCGGCAAGGGGGAGCGGCCTGATGCTGGCGCTGCAGAAGGTCGGCAAGACCTATCCCAACGGCGTCAACGCGCTGCATGGCTTTTCGGCGAAGATCCAGCTCGGCGAAATCGTTGCCATCATCGGCGGCTCCGGCTGCGGAAAGTCGACGCTGTTGCGCGCCATTGCCGGGCTCGACCGCGCCACGACAGGTTCGGTGACGCTCGACGGCGCCGCGATAACAGCGCCGCACGAAAAGATCGGTATCATCTTCCAGGAGCCGCGGCTGCTGCCGTGGCTCAGTGTCGCCCACAATATCGGCTTCGGCCTGTTCGAGCTGCCGGCCGATGTCAGGCGCGAGCGGATCGCGCGTGCGCTCGCGCGCGTCGGCCTTGCCGACAAGGCCGATGCCTGGCCGCGCGAGCTTTCCGGCGGGCAGGCGCAGCGCGTGGCGATTGCGCGCGCCCTGGTGCGCCAGCCGGAGGTGCTGCTGCTCGACGAGCCGTTCTCCGCGCTCGATGCCTTCACGAGGCGCGATTTGCAGGATCACCTGCTCGACCTCTGGGCCGACACGCGGCCGACCCTGATCCTGGTGACGCATGACGTGGACGAGGCCGTGGTGCTGGCGGATCGCGTACTCGTGATGCGGCCGCGGCCGGGGCGGCTGTTTCAGGAGATCCAGATCAATCTGGGCCGGCCGCGCGACCGCAATTCGCCGCACTTCGACGCCTTCAAGCGCCGCGTGCTGACGGCGCTCGACCGCTCGCTCGACCGCAATATCCCCGATGCGGAAGCCGACGCCCGCGCCGGCGAAGCCATGTGGTGGTGACAGGGGCGGGATTTTTCTCTACATCCGGCATCGCACGAATTCAGGGAGAAGAACAACGATGGATGCCGCCGAACTCCGCGCCCTGCAGGCTCCGATCAAGGACCGCTACAAGTCCGATCCCTCCGCCGCCGTCATCACGCTGAAAGCCAAGGGCTCGATCGACAATGAAGGCATCGCCTGCAAGGTCGAGACCGGCCGCGCGCTGGCGGTCGCCGGCCTTCATCCTGCTACCGGCGGCTCCGGGCTCGAGCTGTGCTCGGGCGACATGCTGCTGGAGGCCCTGGTCGCCTGCGCCGGCGTGACCTTGAAGTCGGTCGCGACCGCCGTCGAGGTGCCGCTCAGCGCAGGCCATGTGGTCGCCGAGGGCGATCTCGATTTCCGCGGCACGCTGGGCGTCGACAAGGAAGCTCCGGTTGGTTTCGCCGAAATCCGCCTGCGCTTCGAGGTGGACACCGATGCACCGCAGGAGAAGCTGGACCTGCTGCTGAAACTCACCGAGCGCTATTGCGTGGTCTACCAGACCATCAAGAACGGCCCGAAGGTTTCGGTGTCGATGAAGCGGGTGTGAACCGCTGTCGTCCCGGTGACTTGTCCGCCGTAGCTCGAAGAGCGAAGGCGGAGGGCCGGCACCCATACGCCGCGGCCCATCCATTTGAAACACGCTGTTCGACGGCTTTCGCGCCACACAGGCAGTTGTGGTTATGGGACCCGGCTTTCGCCGGTACGACACTAAAATGTCCCCCGAACTCTCCTTCCTCCTGATCCTTCTCTTCCGCATGGCGATCACCGCGGCGTTCGTGGTGTCGGCCTCCATCATTACCGAGCGCTCGGGCCCGGTGATCGGCGCGCTGATCGCCACATTGCCGATCTCCTCCGGGCCGTCCTATGTCTTCCTCGCGCTCGACCATGACGCGGCCTTCATCGCCGAAAGCGCGCTCGGCAGCCTGCCGATCAATGCGGCGACGATCTTCCTCTCGCTCACCTATGCCGTGCTGGCACAGCGCTTCAGCCTGTGGGTGAGCGCAGGCACGGCGATCACCGTGTGGCTCGTGCTTGCTACCATCGCCCGCCACTTCGAATGGACGCTGCTGGCAGGCGTGATCGCCAATGCGATCGCCTTTGCAGTCTGCGTCCCCCTGATGCGGCCCTACATGCATGTGAAGAAGATGCCGCTGATCGCACGGCGCTGGTACGACATCCCCCTGCGCGCCAGCCTTGTTGCAATGCTCGTTGCCACCGTCGTGACGATGGCCGGCTGGGTCGGTCCAAGAATCTCCGGCATCATAGCCGTGTTTCCCATCGTCTTCACCAGCCTGATGCTGATCCTGCATCCACGCATCGGCGGGGTGCCGACCGCGGCCGTGATCGCCAACGGCGTCTGGGGCCTGATGGGATTTGGCCTGGCGATCGCCGTGACGCACGTTGCGGCGCTGAGATTCGGCTCGGCGATCGGGCTGAGCCTTGCGCTCGCCACCTGTATCGGGTGGAATCTCGGCCTGTTCTGGCGGAGCAGGCGCCGCGTGGCACGTGGTTGACCCTCATGGTGAGGAGCGCCAACGGGTCCGCGCGGAGCGCGGCCCGATGACAGGCTCCGCGCGTCTCGAATCATAAGGCCCAGTCGGGCCTGCATCCTTCGAGACGCCGCTTCGCGGCTCCTCAGGATGAGGGTCTGCGCTTAGCTCATCCGGTGGAACAGCATCCAATAAAAGCCGCCCGATACGGCGATCGACAGCAGGGCGATGCTCGCCGTCACCTCCGGTGGCAGTGTTTGCCAGCGACGGATCTCCTGTATCAGGATCAGCGGTACGATCGGGGTCAGCAGGAAGACCAGGACCAGCGGCACCGCCCAGCCTGAGGAAAAGATCATCACGCCGCAGATCACGACCTGCGGCAAGCCGAACAGGAACGCAAGCCACACCAGCAGCGTGGCGACCGGCTTCATTTTTCTGCCTTGGCCGCGAGCGTTTTGAGTTTATAGAGCGCCTCCAGCGCCTCGCGCGGTGACATTTCGTCGGGGTGTAGCGCCTTCAATGCGTCCATCAGAATCTCCCCTTCGTCGTCCGGCTACGTCTTCGTTGGATGCCTTAGCAAGAAATCTGCCCGCGACCGCACTGCGGAGCTTCGATCTTTCGCCAGACGTGCAACCAACGTTTCCTCATCGGGTATTTGGGGCCGTACTGCAATCATACTGTCGGCAACGACTTTCCTGACGAAGGCTGACTTGTCTTGAATGCCATCCACTACGAAGTCCGTGGCTGCACGATCTCTTCCGAGATCGCGCGTTTCGAAAGTCGGAATGCGGCGTCTCAAGCCGTACACCTTGTCGATCCAACTCCACTCAAATCCTGCGATCCATGTCGCTTTCCCAGAAATCAGGCATTTGTAAGCGACAGCTCTGACCGATGGTTGCACGGCCGCCACTGCTAGCCGCGGGAGGTATTGATCTATGCCGGGGTATCTCAACGCATTGCGAAGACACGTTGCGAGAGGACCCGTTGGCAGTTCCCCTAGCTGTCGCGCCAAGGCGGCCAGGACGTCGTCGCGCATAAATACCAGGTCGAGGACATCTGCTTCATCACGCCACCGGCCCCAAACGAATCGGCGCTCAAGCAAGTACAGAGCCGCGTCCGCTGCAACGCTCGCCGGAATCTCAGAAGAGGTGCGTTTGACACATTGTTTTGCGGCCTGACGTACTGGTTCGGCCCAGTCATTCAGCCGCCAAGCCAAGGCCGCAAGGAAGAACGGAGAATCTGGCGGCGCCGTTATCGAATGGAGCGCGGCCTCTCTCACACGTCCATTGGGGTGAAAAAGAAAGAGCCAAGCATAGTTCGGATTTGTTGCCATGAGCTTCCGCTCCGACGGCGGCCAGCCAAATAGCTCATCCATCAGCGAGGGCTCTTGCCACCAGCCGAAACGGGCGGCGCGGGCAATCTCGTGACTTGCGCGCACAATGTGGGCGGCTGGAAGCGCGGACAGTTCTGTTAAGGTCTCGCCGAGTTCGCGATCACGACGCTCTCGCCCGAGCTTCGTCCCTAGCGAAGACAGTTTCACGGCGAGTGAGGGCGAAAGGACCGATCGGGCGAGCAAGGCCATTCGCCATTCTTGCAGCATTTCGGCATTGTTGGAAGACGCGGCCCCGAACGCGGGTTACTGCTTCGGTAGTTTGGCCTTCAGTGCGTAGAGCGCCTCCAGCGCCTCGCGCGGTGACATTTCGTCGGGGTGCAGCGCCTTCACGGCCTCCACCAGTTGGTCGGCTTCGCTCGGCGGCGCATTCTCGGCTGCGGCGCGCGAGGGGACGGCGAACAGCGGCAAATCGTCGACCAGCGCGCGGGCGGTCTGGCCGCGGTCCTGCGCCTCGAGCTTGGCCAGCACCGATTTGGCGCGGGCGATCACGGCGGGCGGCAGGCCGGCGAGCTTGGCGACCTGGATGCCGTAGGAGCGGTCGGCCGAGCCGGGGAGCACCTCGTGCAGGAAGACAACGTCGCCATGCCATTCCTTGACCCGCACCGTGGCGTTGAACATCCGCGGCAGTTTTGCCGAGAGCGCGGTGAGCTCGTGATAATGCGTGGCGAACAGCGTGCGGCAGCGGTTCGCCTCATGCAGGTGCTCGATCGCGGCCCATGCGATCGAGAGGCCGTCGAAGGTGGCGGTGCCGCGGCCGATCTCGTCAAGGATCACCAGCGAGCGTTCGCTCGCCTGGTTGAGGATCACGGCGGTCTCGACCATTTCCACCATGAAGGTGGAACGGCCGCGCGCAAGATCGTCGGCAGCGCCAACGCGCGAGAACAGGCGGTCGACGACGCCGATGCGGGCACGCGTCGCCGGCACGAAGGAGCCGATCTGCGCGAGCAGCGCGAGCAGCGCGTTTTGGCGCAGGAAGGTCGATTTGCCGGCCATGTTGGGGCCGGTGATCAGCCAGAGCTGGCCGTTCTTCTGTGCCGGGCCCGGCGAGAGATCGCAGGAATTGGCGATGAAGGGCTGGCCGTCGCGCCTCAGCGCCTGCTCGACCACGGGATGCCGGCCGCCTTCCACGGCAAACGACAGGGAGTGATCGACCTCAGGGCGCACATAATTGTCATCGACGGCGAGTTTGGCGAGGGCCGTTGCGACATCGAGCATGGCGAAGGCATGCGCGGCTGCACGCAAGTCCTCGCTGGCGGCAAGCGCCATCGCCGAGAGCCTGTCGAAGATTTCCAGCTCCAGCCCCAGCGCGCGGTCGCCGGCATTGGCGATCTTGGCCTCGATCTCGCCCAGCTCTGATGTGGTGAAGCGGACTTGCCCGACCAGGGTCTGGCGATGGATGAAGGTCGCGTTCAGCGGCGGTGACATCAGCTTGTCGCCGTGCTGCGCGGTCACCTCGACGAAATAGCCGAGCACATTGTTGTGCCGGATCTTCAGGCCCTTGATTCCGGTGTCGTCGGCATAGCGCGCCTGCATGGCAGCGACCACGAGGCGCGAGGCATCGCGCAGGCTGCGCGTCTCATCCAGCGCGCTTTCATAGCCCTCGCGCACGAAGCCGCCGTCGCGCTTGATCAGCGGCAGTTGATCGGCGAGCGCCCGGGAAAATTCCTGCGCAAGATCGCGCGAGGGGCGGCGCAGCGCGTCCATCACGGCCCTGATCTCGGCCGGCGCATCGTCGAGCCATTCCAGACGGCTCAAGGCCTGATCGGCGGCGAGGATACCGTCGCGAAGGCCGGCGAGGTCGCGCGGGCCGCCGCGCCCGACGGAGAGACGCGCCAGCGCGCGCGACATGTCCGGCGCGTTGCGCAAGGCGTCGCGGATGTCTTCGCGCGCGGCGCTGTCTGCGACGAACTCCGCAACCGCGTCGAGCCGTCGTGCGATCGCACCGCTATCGGTCAGCGGTGCGGCGAGCCGCTGCGCCAGCAGCCGCGATCCCGCAGGCGTCACCGTGCAGTCGATGGCATCGAGCAGTGAGCCGCGCCGTTCGCCTGATAGCGTTCGCGTCAGCTCGAGATTGGCGCGGGTAGCCGGGTCGATCGCCATGGTGGTGCCGGCCGCCTCGCGCGCGGGCGGCGACAGCGGCGGGCGCTTCCCCACTTGCGTGCGGTCAATATAGGTGACGGCCGCCGCCGCCGCGGTGGCTTCCAGCCGCGACATCGCCGCCAGGCCATCCATGGTGGCGACGGCAAAGTAATCGCACAGCCGCCGCTCGGCGGTGGCGCCATCGAACACGTCGCGGGTCAACGGCGTCACCGCGGTCAGTTCGCGCAGCGTGGGAGCGAGCTCGTTGTCGGAATAGAGCGCATCCGCAACGATCGCTTCATTCGGATTGATGCGCGCCAGGGTCGCCGCGAGCTCACCCGCCGCGCACTCGGTGACCATGAATTCGGAGGTCGAGATGTCGATCCAGGCCAGCCCAAACCGGTCGCCGCCGGAAGACGAGCGGGCGCGCGCAATCGCGAGCAGGTAATTGTTGGCGCGGGCATCCAGCAGCGTGTCCTCGGTCAGCGTGCCCGGCGTGACCAGCCGCACCACGTCGCGGCGGACCACGCTCTTGTTGCCGCGCGCCTTTGCGGCGGCCGGGTCTTCCATCTGCTCGCAGACCGCGACGCGAAAGCCCTGCGCGATCAACCGGTGCAGATAGTCTTCGGAGCGCTCCACCGGCACGCCGCACATCGGGATATCCTGGCCCTGATGCTTGCCGCGCTTGGTCAGCATGATGCCGAGCGCTTTCGAGGCGATCTCGGCATCTTCGAAGAACAGCTCGTAGAAATCGCCCATCCGGTAGAACAAGAGCAGCCCGGGATTGGCCGCCTTGATCTCGAGGAATTGTTCCATCATCGGCGTCACGCGTGCGGGCGCTTCCGGCTGGGAAGCAGGCTCTGATGGTGCGGGGGCGGGGATGGATTTCTGGATGGTCATGGGCAGCGGAAATTACAGAATTTCGGTGTCCGGTCCTACCGCTTTGCCCTCGTGCGCGGTGTTTTCCACCTGATCCACGGCCATTCCGCATGGCGGACATCACGCTAACGCACCCGGTTGAGGCAACGCGGTCGATTGACCTGCCACGGGGCCGCTCCTACAACTCGCCTCAATCCGTTCACTGGCGCGAGAAACGCGGCATTTTGGGGAGAGAATCGATGCGTGATGTCTTTATTTGCGATGCCGTGCGAACCCCGATCGGTCGCTTTGGCGGTTCGCTCGCCAAGGTGCGGGCCGACGATCTGGCGGCGGCCCCGATCAAGGCGCTGATGGCCAAGCATCCCAAGCTCGATTGGTCGCAGGTTGACGAAGTGTTTTTCGGCTGCGCCAACCAGGCCGGCGAGGACAACCGCAACGTCGCGCGCATGGCGCTGCTTCTGGCAGGCATACCGGAGACGGTTCCCGGCCAGACGCTGAACCGGCTTTGCGCTTCCGGCCTCGATGCGGTCGGTGCGGCCGGCCGCGCCATCCGCGCCGGCGAAATCGAGTTCGCGATTGCCGGCGGCGTCGAGTCGATGACGCGGGCGCCGTTCGTGATGGGCAAGGCGCCGGAAGCCTTTGCGCGCACCGCCGACATCTACGACACCACGATCGGCTGGCGTTTCATCAATCCACTGATGAAGGCGCAGTACGGCGTCGATGCGATGCCGGAGACCGGCGAGAATGTCGCGGAAGAATTCCAGGTGTCGCGCGCTGACCAGGATGCGATGGCGATCCGCTCGCAACAGCGCGCGGGCGCAGCGATTGCATCCGGCTATTTCGCCGAGGAGATCACCCCGATCTCGGTGCCCGGCGGCAAGGCGGGTCCTGTCATCGTCGACAAGGACGAGCATCCGCGGCCCGAGACCACGCTGGAAGGTCTCGCCAAGCTGAAACCGATCGTGCGCAATCCCGGCACGGTCACCGCAGGCAACGCCTCGGGTGTCAATGACGGCGCCGCGGCGATGATCCTCGCGTCGGAAGCTGCGGTGAAGAAGCACGGATTGACGCCGCGCGCACGAATCCTCGGCCTTGCGTCGGCCGCGGTGCCGCCGCGCATCATGGGCATTGGGCCGGTGCCGGCGACGAAGAAGCTGGTGGAGCGGCTCGGCATCAAGGTCAGCGATTTCGACCTGATCGAGCTGAACGAGGCTTTCGCTTCCCAGGGCATCGCCTGCCTGCGCCAGCTCGGCGTCAAGGAAGATGCCGATTTCGTCAACCCGCATGGCGGCGCGATCGCGCTCGGCCACCCGCTCGGCATGAGCGGCGCGCGGCTGGCGATGACGGCGGTGCACGGCATGGAGAAGCGCGGCGGCAAGCTCGCGCTCGCCACCATGTGCGTCGGCGTCGGCCAGGGCGTCGCGGTCGCCATCGAGAAGCTCAACTGACATGCACCGTCATTCCGGGTTCGATGCTTCGCATCGCCCCGGAATGACGGATAGAGGAAATCGCCGCATGATCATCGAGCGCGAGCAGGATGTGACGGCGGCGGCGCTGGCCGCCATGGAGCGCACGGCCGATCCGCGGATGCGCGAGATCATGGTCTCCCTGGTCAGGCATCTGCATGGCTTCGTCCGTGACACCAGGCTGACCGAAGCGGAATTCCGCGAAGCCACCGCCATCCTTGCGGAGATGGGGCGGCTCACGACCGATACGCACAACGAATTCGTGCTGATGGCGGGCTCGCTCGGCGTCTCCTCGCTGGTGTGCCTGCTCAACAACGGCGAGGGCGGCAACACTGAAACCGACCAGTCCCTGCTCGGGCCGTTCTGGCGGCTGAATTCGCCGCGGGTGGAGAATGGCGGCTCGATCGTCCGCTCCGACACATCAGGCGCGCCGCTGTTCGTGAGCGGCCGCGTGGTGGATAGGAATGGCCGCCCGGTCGCAGGCGCCGAGGTTGACGTCTGGCACGCTTCGCCCGTCGGTCTCTACGAGAACCAGGATCCCGAGCAGGCCGACATGAACCTGCGCGGCAAATTCACCACCGATGGCGGCGGCCATTTCTCCTTCCGCTCGGTGATGTTCGTCGGCTATCCCATTCCGACCGACGGAGTGGTCGGCCGCCTGCTCAGGGCGCAGAGCCGCCATCCCTACCGGCCCGCGCATCTGCACGCCCTGATCTTCAAGCCGGGCTTCAAGACCCTGATCTCGCAGGTCTATGATCCCGCCGATCCCAACATCGAAAGCGACGCTCAGTTCGGCGTCACGCGCGCGCTGATCGGCAAATTCGTGCGGCATGACGAGGCGCATCCCACCGCGCGCGATGTCACCGCGCCCTGGTACTCGCTCGATCATACCTACCATCTGGAAGCAGGCGAGGCCGTGCTGCCGCGTCCGCCGATCAAGTGATGGAGCAAAAATCCGGCAAGGCGCGGGAAGTGTTGGGCCTGCTCGGCTTCCTCGTGCTGTCGACCGCGCAGGTTTCCAACATGATCCTGGCGCGCGCCGTCGCCGGCTCGGTGCCGCCGTTCGCCATCGCCTTTTTTCGCTGGTCGATCGTCGCGATCGGGCTTTCGCCGCTGATCGTCGCGGCACTGCGCCAGCATCCGGGCCTGTTGCGCAAGGAAGGGCTCGGCATCGCGGCTGCCGGCTTCCTCGGGATGTTTGTCTGCGGCGGCCCGGTTTATCTGGCCGGCACGAGCACCTCGGCGATCAACCTTGCGCTGATCATGGCGATGGCGCCGCTGATGGTGCTGCTGTTCTCGCTGGTGATGGGACTTGAGAAGGTCAATCGCTGGCAGATCATCGGCATGGTCATTGCGCTGTCAGGCGCGCTTCTCGTCATCACGCATGGAAATACGTCGGGCACGCATGGCCTTGCACAAGGCGATGTGCTGGTAGTGTTCGCGATGCTCGCCTGGGCCGGCTACACGCTGGTGCAAAATCGCATCGGCGCCGGCGTGAGCTTTCTTGCGCGCATCGGCATGTTCGCCGCCTTCGGCGCGCTGTTCTCGCTCCCCTTCGCGGCCCGCGAGACGTGGTCGGATCCATCCGCTGTGCTCAGCCTCGAGGCGGCAAAGGTCTATCTCTTCGCGGGGCTCGTGCCGGGGTTGTTTGCCTATTCCGCCTATTCGTACTTCGGCACGGCGTTCGGCCCGATCGCGACATCGCTGAGCATGTATCTCGGCCCCGTGGTCGGCGCGGTGCTGTCGATCATTTTCCTCGGTGAGGCGCCGACCGTCATCCACCTGATCGGCGGCGTGCTGTCGCTCGGCGGCATGTGGCTGAGCCTGCGGCGGAAGAGCTAGCGACATGCCACGTTGATCGCGCCGAAAGTCTATCTTTTCGTCATGCCCGGGCAAAAGCGCGAAGCGCGTCTTCGCGCAGATGTCCCGGGCATCCACGTCTTTGGAGTCGCGTCAAGAACGTGGGATGGCCGGGACAAGCCCGGCCATGACGAGGAAAGAATCTGGAGTCACTACTCCATCACCGCATGCTCCGGCCCGGCCGCCTGCTTGCGCAACGCGGCCTTGGTTGAGCCGATCATGATGGCGAGCGGGATGGAGCAGAGGATGAACAGCGTCACCATCTGGTAGTCGTGCGAGAAGGCGAGGATCTGCGCCTGCGCCTTCAGTATCACGTCGGCCATGGCGCGGCCGGCGTCGGTGGAGAGGTCGAGCAATCGGCGCACGTCCGGCATCTGGATGGCGTGGTTGAACGGATTGATATGCTCGTTGAGGATCGCGTAGGAGCGGCGCGAGCCCTCGGTGAGCTGCGAGATCACGATCGAAATGCCGATGGAGCTCGCGACGTTGCGCATCAATGTCAGCATCGAGGTGCCGTCGGTGCGCAGGTGCGGCGCCAGCGTCAGGAACGCCACGGTAGAAAGCGGCACGAAGACGAGGCCGAAGCCAAAACCCTGGGCGACGCTGATGGCGATGATCTCGTTGGTGCCGGTCTGATCGGTCCATCCCGACATGTGATAGAGCGTCCAGCCGGTCAGCGAGAGGCCGCTGATGATGAGCGTGCGCGCCTCGATATGGCGCATCAGGCGACCGACCATCATCATCGCCACGAACGTGCCGAAGCCGCGGGTGGCGAGCAGCAGCCCCGCCGAGATGATGGGATAGCCGATCACGTTCTGCAGGAACGGCGAGGCCAGTGCCATGGTGGAATAGAGCACGAGGCCCATCACACCCATGAAGATGCAGCCGGTGACGAAATTCCGGTCCTTGAACATCGTAAACTGGATGAAGGGCGTCGAGGTCGTGAGGGAGTGCGCAAAGAAATAGTAGAAGCCGATCGCGGAGACGATGAACTCGGCGATGATTTCGTTGGATTCCAGCCAGCCGAGCTGCTCGCCGCGGTCGAGCGCCAGCTGCAGCGAGCCGATGGCGACGGCCAGCGCGGCAAAGCCGAACCAGTCGAAGCGCAGCGCGTGGTCCTTCCTGGTCTCTTCCATGAAGATGATGAGGCCGAGCATGGTGAAGATGCCGAACGGCAGGTTGACCAGGAACACCCAGTGCCAGGAATAGGTCTCGGTCAGCCAGGCGCCCAGTGACGGCCCCATGATCGGGCCCATCATGACGCCCATGCCCCAGATCGACATCGCCTTCGCGCGTTCCTGCAGCGTGTAGGAATCCAGCATCACCGCCTGCGACAGCGGCACCAGCGCAGCTCCGAACACGCCTTGCATCAGGCGGAACAGAACCATCTGGTTGATGTCCTGCGCCAGGCCGCACAGCACGGAGGCCATCGTGAAGCCGGCCGAGCAGACGATGAAGATGCGCTTGCGCCCGAAGCGGTTGGCGATCCAGCCGACCGGCGCCGTCATGATCGCGGCCGCGACGATATAGGAGGTCAGCACCCAGTTGATCTGGTCTTGCGACGCCGACAGCGAGCCCTGCATGTAGGGCAGCGCGACATTGGCGATGGTGGTGTCCAGCGCCTGCATGATGGTCGCGGTCATGGCGCAGATCGTCACCATGTTCCGGCGCAGGCCCGGAACCATGCTGGACGGGAGCGCCGACGCGGTCGTCATGTCAGGTCAGTCCTGCTCATGGCTCGCCGCTGCCGGCCGGAGCCCGAGCAGCGTACCCAGCGAGCGCTGATGCTTGGTGTCGATCGTCGCATAGACGCTCATGCCCGCCTTCAGCTTGCGCACCATGCGGTCGTTCTTGTCGAAATAGATCCGCACCGGCACGCGCTGCACCACCTTGACGAAATTGCCCATGGCATTCTGCGGCGGCAGGATCGCGAATTGCGCGCCGGTGCCGGGCGAGAGCGAGCCGACCTTTCCCTTGAAGACATGGTTCGGGAAAGCATCCACTTCCAACGTCACCTCCTGGCCGACCGCCACATGGGTGAAGTCGCTCTCCTTGGGATTGGCATCGACCCAGGGATTGCCGACGTCCATCACGGAGAACACGGGCGTGCCGGCAGTGACGAAGCGGCCGAGCTGGATCTGGTCGACCTGCGTCGCAGTGCCGCTGATCGGCGCGCGAATCCTGGTGAGGTCGAGATTGCGCTGCGCATCGTCGACCGCCGCCTTGGCCTGCAGGTAGGCCGGGAACTCTTCGAGCGGAAGGTCGGGATTGCCGAGCAGCTGCGTCAGCGCGTTCGATTTCTGCTGTTTGACGAGCTGCAATTGCGCCTGCGCGGTGACCAGTGCGGTCGAAGAGTTGTCGAGATCAAGCTGCGAGCCGACATTGTTCTTCACAAGCGACGATTTTCGCTCGACGTCGCGCTGCTTGATGGCGATGCCGGCCTCGACGATTTGCTGGGTTTGCGAATAGAGCTTGACGTTGGCGACGAGGTTGGCGTGACTGGTCTTGGCGTCCTCCAGCTTGGCGCGCGCTTGCGCCAGCGCCAGCTGATAGGGCACCGGATCGATCTGAAACAGGGTGTCGCCGGGCGCAACGATCTGGCCTTCCTTGACGGAAACGCTGATGATCTTGCCGGAGACGTCGGGAGTGATTAGCACTTTCTGCGCGCCGACATAGGCGTCGTCGGTCGTGACGTAACGGCCGCCGTTGAGGTACAGCGTGAGGCCGGCGAGGGCTGCGACCAGCGGCACCACGACGAGCAAGAGGAAACGGCGATAGCGGCGCAGGCCCGCCATCAGCCGGCGGCGCGGCTCAGCTGCGAGCTTTTGCCGGCCAGGAGCGGACGGGCTGCTTTTCTGCTCCGCCGGGAGTTTCAGCGGCACGGGATCAGCCATACCGTTGTTCCTTTCTCGATGCGTCCGTGCTCGGGCTCTGCACCGCGTGGCGGACGTTCTCCTTGATGGCTTCGAGCTGCGCCAGCAAGCGATGGGCATCGGTCGGATTGATGCCTTCAAGCGCAGTGGCAGTGAGTTCGGATCGCAAGCCGGCGAGCTTGCCGAGCAGCGGGCGCGCCGCCTTCTTCAGGTAAAGACGGTTGACGCGGCGATCGGTCTCGTCGCCGCGGCGCTCGATCCAGCCATTGCCGCAGAGCTTGTCGATCAACCGCGTCAGCGTGATCGGCTGCATCTCCATTTCCTCGGCAAGTTCCGACTGCTTCATGCCCTCGTTGCGGTCGATCTTGGCCAGCACGGCCCATTGCGCGCGGGTGATGCCGTAGCGCGCGGCTTCCCGATCGGCCCAGGCGCGCACCATGCGCTGTACCTCGCCGAGCGTGAACAGGAAATTCATATCCACGGAACCGCGCATCTGCCGTCCCTCTCCGGTTTCGATAAGCTTACAATATAATAAGCTTGCTTACTAATTTCGCACGACAAGTTAACAAGGGGCTGACCTGCGAGAGGGGCATGGCTGGAACGCGGCCACCGCCGGGCTTTGGGATTGGGCGGCGAAATGCTACAAATGCAGCCAATGACATTGGCGAAACCGGCATTTCCCGCGCCCGATCACGACCATGGCCGCTGCGCCGCGGACGCGATCGCGCATGCGGAAGCAGTTTGTGCGAAACGCTCGCAGAAATTCACCCCGATCCGCCGCCAGGTGCTGCAGGCGCTCCTTGCGAGCCATCGCCCGCTCGGCGCCTATGAGGTGATTGACGAACTCGCCAAATCCATGCCGCGCCCGGCGCCGATCACGGTCTATCGCGCCCTCGATTTCCTGATGGAAAACGGCCTCGTGCACCGCATCGAGAGCCGCAATGCCTATCTCGCCTGCGCGCATGACCATGACGAGACGTCCATGGTGGCGTTCCTGATCTGCGAGCTCTGTGGCTCCGTCGGTGAGATTCCGGCCGCACCCGTGGCGAGGAGCGTCAATGCGGCGGCGCGCGCCTCGGGCTTTGCGCCCAAAATGAGCGTCGTCGAGATCGCCGGCACCTGCGCTCACTGCCAGAAATAACAACGACCGGCGCTGTACGCCGGCGCAAGGGGACCAATGGCGTCGATATCCGAATCACCTTCCGCCGCGCTGCCGCTCAGCCCGGCCGCCATCGCTTTGATGCTGATGCTGTGCGTGAGCTGGGGCTTCAATCAGATCGCCGTCAAACTCGTGCTGCCTGATGTGCCGCCGATGTTGCAGGCGCTATGCCGCTCCGTCGGCGCGCTGCCGGTGGTCTTGATCATAGGCTGCTTTCGCGGTGTGAAGTTTTTCGAACGCGACGGCACGCTGTGGGCGGGCATCTGCAATGGTGTGATTTTCGGCATCGAGTTCGTTCTGATCTATCAGGGTTTGCTGTTCACGTCGGCCTCGCGCGCGGCGGTGTTCCTCTACACCGCGCCGTTCTTCGTCGCGCTCGGCTCGCACATCTTTCTCGGCGAGCGATTGCGGCCCGCGCAATGGGCGGGGCTGGGGCTAAGCTTTGCCGGGGTTGCGCTCGCCATCGGCGTGCCACAGGCCGATGTCGATGCAAAGGTGCTGTTCGGCGATCTCCTGATCGTGGGCGGCGGCGCGCTGTGGGCCGCAAACACGCTGATCGTGAAGGCGACGCCGTTGATCCGCGCGCCCGCGGAGAAGGGGCTCGGCTACCAGGTCGCGATGTCGATCCCGATCTTCATCCTCGCCGCGTGGTTTCAGGATGAGAAGCTCACGCACGTGCCGAGCACGCTGTCGCTGTCGCTGCTCGCCTATCAGGCCTTCTGGGTGGTCGGGCTGACATTCACGCTGTGGTTCGCGCTGGTGAAGGCCTATTCGGCGAGCAAGCTTTCCGCCTTCACCTTCATCACGCCGCTGTTTGGCGTGGTCGCGAGCTACTTCATCATGCACGATACGGTGACGCTCGCCTTCGGCGCCGCGGCGCTATTGGTGATCGCAGGGCTTTACCTCGTCAACAAGCCTGAATCGGCGCGCGCGGAAGTAGCACCCGATCCGAACGTGTGAGGAAGTCCGTAGTCCTAGGATGGGTAGAGCGTAGCGAAACCCATCATTCTCGCGGCAAACGTGATGGGTTTCGCTTCGCTCTACCCATCCTACGGTCGCCGATTCGTTGGCGCACGCATTCTTTCGTCATGGTCGGGATATCTCCCGTCATTGCTGCCTCTACCCCGTCTCGATTGGCAGCGACTCGTCCTTGGCCCATTCGCCCATCGAGCCGTCGTACAGCGTGACGTTGTCGTAGCCGAGCCGGTGCAGCTGGAACAGGTCGATGGTGGCGGAGATGCCGCCGCCGCAATAGGCGACCACGCGCTTGTCTTTTGTCACGCCTCGCGCGGCGAATTTCGGCGCGACGTCTGCAAGCGGCAGGAACGTCTTGGCTTGAGCATCGACCAGCGTCGCCGCCGGCACGTTGACGCTGCCGGGAATGCGGCCGGGGCGGCCGTAGCGGCTGGGCTCCAGGCCTTTATGGAATTGCGGGCCCAGCGCATTGACGAGGACCGTCGAGCGGTTGGTGCTCGCCTTGTGCGTCTCGCGCTTGTCGATGAAGAGGCCGCCCTTCGGCCTCGCGACAAATTTCGCAGGTGGATAGCCCTTGGCCGGCCCGGTCTCGACAGCGCGGCCTTCGGCCTTCCACTTGTCGAGCCCGCCATCCAGCACCAGTGCATCGAAGCCGAGCGATCGCAGCATCCACCAGAACCGGGTCGCCCACATCGCAGTGCCGATCGAATAGAGCACGACGCGGCTGTCATTGCCGACGCCGTGCCGACCGAACGCCGCCTCGAGCTGCGCGACGCCCGGCATCATGAAGCGCAGCTCGGTCTCGGAATCGGAGAATTCGCCCTGCAGGTCGAGGAAGTCTGCCCCCGGGATATGGCCTTCCTCGAAGGTGTGCCTGCCGGGCACAACGAGATAGGGGACGGGGCCGCCTTCCGGCTGGTATTCGAGATAGGTGGTGCAATCGAACACGCGCAGGTCCGCTTGGCCAATGCGGCCGGCGAGTTCCTCGGTCGAGATCAGCCCGTCGCGCTCGGCCATGTTTCGCTCCCCTGACATGATTAGCTGCAATGCTAGGGCGTTAGCCCTGACAATGGAAAGGCGGCGTTTGCCCTTTAATCTCTTTGCCGGAGCCCCGATATACGGCTCACCAAGCGCTGCCTGGGATGCTGATCCATAACGTAAGATATTGAACAAACATCGGAAATCGCCGTTCATGGCAGGGCTGGCTCTGCGCGCGGCGCAAGTTTCGTCCACTGAACCGCCCCTTGGTGAAGGTGACCAAAACCTGATATTCGAGACCGCATGAACAAGCCCGAAACAGTTGATACTTCCGACGTCGCCGGCCCCCGGCCGCGGCACGAGACCACGCAAGTGATGGTCGGCAATGTTGCCGTCGGCGGCGGCGCCCCGATCGTCGTGCAGTCGATGACCAATACCGACACCGCCGACGTCGAATCGACGGTTGCGCAGGTGGCAGCGCTCTCGCGCGCCGGGTCGGAAATGGTCCGCATCACCGTGGACCGCGAGGAAGCCGCGGCCGCCGTGCCGCATATCCGCGATGCCTTGCGCAAGCGCGGCATCACCACGCCCTTGATCGGCGACTTCCACTATATCGGCCACAAGCTGCTCGCCGAATACCCGGCCTGCGCGGAAGCGCTCGACAAGTACCGCATCAATCCCGGCAATGTCGGCTTCAAGAACAAGCGCGACACCCAGTTCGCCGACATCATCGAGATCGCCAACAAGAACAACAAGCCGGTGCGCATCGGCGCCAATTGGGGCTCGCTCGACCAGGAGCTGCTCACCAAGCTGATGGACGAGAACACGGCCTCGCCGAACCCGCGCGACGCCCGCGCGGTGACACGCGAGGCCATGGTGCAGTCGGCGCTGCTCTCGGCGGCCCGGGCGCAAGAGCTCGGCATGCCCAAGAACCGCATGATCCTGTCGGCCAAGGTTTCCGCCGTGCAGGATCTGATCGCGGTCTACCAGGAGTTGGCGCGCCGCTCCGATTACGCCATCCATCTCGGCCTCACCGAGGCCGGCATGGGCTCGAAGGGCATCGTCGCCTCGTCCGCCGCGCTCGGCATCCTGCTGCAGGACGGCATCGGCGACACCATCCGCATCTCGCTGACGCCGGAGCCCGGCGGCGACCGTACGCTGGAAGTGCAGGTCGCGCAGGAACTGCTGCAGACCATGGGGTTCCGCACCTTCGTGCCGCTCGTTGCAGCGTGCCCGGGCTGCGGCCGCACCACCTCGACCACGTTCCAGGAGCTGGCGCGCTCGATTCAGGATTTCATCCGCGACGAGATGCCGAGCTGGAAGACGAAATATCCGGGTGTCGAGCAGCTCAACGTCGCCGTGATGGGCTGCATCGTCAACGGCCCCGGCGAATCCAAGCATGCCAATATCGGCATCTCACTGCCCGGCACCGGCGAAGCGCCGGCCGCGCCCGTGTTCGTCGACGGCAAGAAGTTCCGCACCCTGCGCGGCCCGACCATCGCCGCCGACTTCAAGGCGCTGGTGATCGATTACATCGACCAGCGCTATGGTGAGGGCAAGAAGCTGCCGGAGCAGGCGGGCGCCGCGGAGTAGTTTCAATCCCGTCGTGACCCACGCGCAATTGTCGTCCCGGCGAAAAGCCGGGACCCATAACCACAGACGGTGGTTGTGGCGCGAGATGTGGGCTGCGAGTCTTCGCAAAACACAACCCTGTGGTTGATGGGGTGGACGGCCCCCTACGGCATCAGTGTGCCAGAATGAGGTTGTTGAGATCTCAGACAAGGGAGCCGTCCGTGAGAGAGATTATCCGCATTGGGGTAGACACGTCGAA